>Skinner_p2__coassemble_1854_pt1 | contig 8093 bp, 8 predicted proteins | sample Skinner_p2__metabat2_high_PE_022 | metagenome-assembled genome bin Skinner_p2 | reverse complement strand
CCGTCACGGCTTCGCCGTGCCACCTCTCCCGAAAGGGAGAGGCTTTGGCAGAGGCAAAAAGTTTTGCGCTTATAAGCAGGCTTCTTCTGGCCGTTGACTAGTGAGGACGAAACTTATCCTCTTTGCCAAGGGCTCTCCCTTCGAAAGACTTCCCCCGGCCGGGGGAAGATGTCGCCGCCAGGCGACAAAAAGGGGAACTAGCTGTCGCCGTAGGCGACTGAGAGGGTTCGTCCCGGAAGCAACCCTCTCCGTCACGGCTATGCCGTGCCACCTCTCCCGAGAGGGAGAGGCATTGGCAGGGGCGGAAAGTTTTGCGCTTATAAGCAGGCTTCTTCTGCCGTTGAGCGGTGAGGACGAGCGAGTGGACCGCCTTCCTCTGACTCCGATTAGGGAATACTCTTACTCCCCGGACAGAGGTTCCCGCAGCAAAGGCTGAAGCTGACGGCCTTGCAGGGCTGCGTCCAGGGTGGCGGGCAGAAGCTCCAGCCGGGCGATATTCTCGCCGGAAGCGGCCAGCCCATCGTTGGTTGAAAGGGCGATCACCACCGGTTTTGCCGCCCGCAGCAGGCTTTTGGCGGCCAGGCTTACCGGGGTGTCGGACAGCCCGGCGGCCAACCGGGCCAGGGTGGCCCCTGTACAGGGTGCGATCACCAGGCAGTCGGCCTGATTTTTAGGGCCTAGGGGCTCTGCGCCTTGCAGGGTGTCCAGCACAGGCCGTCCGGCGATCTGCTCCAGCCGTGCCCGCCAGTGGGCGGCGGTGCCAAACCGGGTATCCTGCCCGGCAGCGGCATAGCTCATCACCGGGATAAGCTGCCAGCCGTCCTGCACCAGCCGCTCGGCCTGTACCAGGGCTGCATCCAGGGTGCAGAAACTGCCGCAGACAGCAAAAGCCACCCGGCCCCGGGTCATTTTATCCATTGCGCATCCTCCTTTCCTCCAGGATCTCCAGCACGGTCTGGGCTACCGCTTCTCCGGCGCTGTCCGGTGCGCAGAGGGCGGGCAGACGCAGTGCATGGAGGGCGGTGTGCCCCAGCTGGGCAGCGGCAGCAAAATCCGTGCCGCCAGGGCGGGAGGCCAGATCCACGATCAGAGCAGAGGGCGGCAGCTGCGCCAACACCTCCCGGGTCAGCACCGGGGCAGGCACTGTGTTGACCACGGTATCAAATCCGGGCGCAAGCGTCGGCAGGCGGGTCAAGGGGACGGCGGTCATGCCCAGACTTTGAGCATGGGCGCGCTGCGCCGGGCTGCGTGCCGCCAGGGTGACGCGGGCGCCCAGGGCGGCTAAGCGTACCGCCAGTGCCTGCCCGACCCGCCCAAACCCCAGCACCAGCACTGGCGACCCTGCAAGGGTGCGGGTGCGGTGGTGCAGCAGCAGACCGATGCAGCCTTCTGCGGTGGGTACAGCGTTGCGGAGCGCCAGCGGTTCCTGGTAGTAGTCCACCAGCTCAATGCCGCATTGCTGGGCGATGCGGCAGGCGTCGGGTCCGGGCAGACCGCCCAGGGCCAATGCGCCGGGCTTTGCCGCCCGCAGCAGACGGCAAAGCCCCAGCTGCTGTGCATCCAGCGGCATGGGCAAAAGCAGATAGTCTGCTGTGGCAAGCTGCTCTGCACCGCCCACCGCATACCCTGCCCGGGCCAGCGCCCGCCCTGCCGCTGCCTGCCGGGCATCGCTGCCGAATACTGCAAATTGCTCCTTCATTTTTGGTTTGCTCCTTCCGTGATGGTCTCGGGATATCCTATGCGGTGCGGCGGCAGGGGGTGAAGAGAGCGGGGGAGCGCAGCCTCATCTCTTTACTTTTCAGGAGGAAAAAAATGTGTTATACTATTGTTTAAATGTGCAGAGCTTTCGGGTCTGTGCAAGAAATGAGCAAGAGATGGAGAAACTACCCCGATGAACAAACGATTGGCGGCGCTGTGCATCGCACTGGTTCTGCTGCTGGTGCTGCTGCCGGGTGCGGCAGCAGCCGGGCCGGCACTGTCAGCCACTACAGCCTACTGCATTATGGATGCAGACACTGGTTTGGTGCTGGCGCAGCAAAACATGAACAAACGCCTGCACCCGGCCTCTATTACCAAGGTGATGACCCTGGGGCTGGCCTGCCAGCAGGCACAGGGTCAGTGGGAGGACGTATCCCTGACAGTAAGCCATGAGGATGTGTATTCTCTGGCTGGCACCGACTCCAGCCACATTGCGCTGCAGGTGGGGGAGCAGGTGCCCCTGACCGATGCGCTGTATGCCACCATGATGGCCAGCGCCAACGATGGCGCCAACCTGCTGGCTGAGTATTTCGGCGGCGGCACCATCGCCGGGGGCGTGGCAGAGATGAACGCCCAGGTCGAAAAACTGGGCCTGAAGAATACCCATTTTGCCAACCCCCACGGCATCAGTGCCGACGACCACTATACCAGCTGCTATGATATGGCGCAGATCCTGCGCTGGGCGTTGACCCAGCCAGGGTTCGAGACCGTGTTCACCCGGCGGGAAATGTATACGATGGAGCCTACCAACATCCAGCCGGTGACCCGCTATTTTTCGCAGCAGGACGCCATGCGCATCGGTTCCAGCCGGTACTCGGTGCCCTCCATCCAGGGCTCCAAGATCGGCTACACCAACATTGCCCGTTACAGCTATGTCTGCCTGGCAGAGCAGAACGGAGTGCGGCTGATCTGCGTTACGATGGAAAGCCAGCTGAAACCCGATAAATACCGGGATGTAAAGGCGCTGTTGGATTACGCCTTTTCTACCTGGACCGGCTATACGCCCCTGGCGGAAGGTGCCGCCAGCGCACAGCTGACGGCGGCTGGCGGCGGCGGCCCGCTGGGGGAGGTCACGGTCCTCTCGCCGGGGGTGCAGCTGCTGCTGGCACCGGGCCTGACAGCCCAGGATGTGACAGTGGAGCTGGATCTTCCCGCACGCTATCTGCTGGGCGCACCGCCTGAGGTCACGGCAGTATACACCGTGCAGGGGGGCACAGCGCAGCAGACCGCCAGCATCCGCCTGCCTGCCAAGATCCAGGGGCTGGAGGAGCTGCTGGCGCAGAATGTTGGCACCGAGCTGCTGGCCAACAAGGACCTGCTGCCCCGGGGGTTCCCCTGGGGCGTGCTGGGGACCGGACTGCTGGCAGCAGTTGGCGCAGCCGCTTTGTGGCTGCGGGTCAAAGCCCGGCCTCGGGGCCGGGACCACCGGCGGCACTGACCGCCGGATGCAGCAACGCTTTCGGAATACAAACCTATAAAGACATTGAGATCAGAGAGGAAGGTATTTTACCATGGGCAAATTTACGTTTACGCAGACCGAGATCCCCGGCGTGGTGATCATTGAGCCGCAGGTGTTCGGGGATGAGCGCGGCTACTTTATGGAGACCTACCAGAAGGACCAGTTCGCAGCGGCAGGCATCGACCGGGAGTTCGTGCAGGACAACCAGAGCCGCTCCAGCCGGGGCGTGCTGCGGGGGCTGCACTTCCAGAAAGAGCATACCCAGGGCAAGCTGGTGCGGGTGACCAAGGGCGAGGTCTTTGATGTGGCCGTGGACTGCCGTCCCCACAGCGCTACCTTTGGCAAGTGGGTGGGTGTGACCCTGTCGGAGCAGAACAAAAAGATGTTCTATATCCCGGAGGGCTTTGCCCATGGCTTTTTGGTGCTGAGCGATGATGCAGAGTTCTGCTACAAGTGCACCGATGTCTATGACCCCACCAGCGAGGGCGGCATCCCCTACGACGACCCCACCGTCAATGTGCAGTGGCCGGACTGCGGCTGCCCCCACAAGACCAGCGCAAAGGATAAGATGCATACCCCCTTTGCCGAGCAGAAGTTTGAGTATTTTGAAAAGTGGTGAACTGTGTGGCAAAATGGAAAGGGATGCTGAAAGGCTTCTGGCATTACCGGTATCTTTTGTGGAACCTGGTAAGCCGGGATTTTAAGCTGAAATACCGCCGCAGTGTGCTGGGCGTGGTGTGGAGCGTGCTGAACCCGCTGCTGATGTGCCTGGTGTACTGGGCTGTGTTCAGCAGTCTGATGGATATGCGGGGCAGCGGCATCGACAATTTCCCCGTCTTTTTGATGTGCGGACAGCTGCTGTTCAACTTTTTCAACGAGGCTACCTCTGCCAGCATGAGCAGTGTGCTGGGGGCGGCTCCGCTGCTGAAAAAGGTCTATATCCCCAAGTATATCTTCCCGCTGGAGAAATGCTGCTTTGCTATGGTCAACTGTGTATTCAGCTTTGTGGCGCTGGTGCTGGTAATGCTGTTTACCGGCAGCCCCTTCCACCTGACCATCATCCAGGCGCTGTATCCGCTGATCACCCTGTTCTTCTTTAGTCTGGGCGTGGGCCTGTTTTTGGCGGCCGCTACGGTGTTCTTCCGAGATATCATGCATATCTGGAGCGTGTTCATCACGGCGCTTTTGTATTTCTCGGCTATCTTTTACGACCCCGCCCAGATGACCTTTATGCTGGGCGGCTTCAATATGCAGCAGATCATTGCGCTGAATCCGATCTATTGGTATATCACCGGTTTCCGCCGCACATTGATGTGGGGCATCCCCCTGGACGGGAATATGATCCTGGTCTGCGGCGGCTGCGCAGTGGTGTCGATGGCGGTAGGTGTGTACCTGTTCCGCAGGATGCAGGACCGCTTTGTGCTGCACATTTAAGGAGGGGAACTATGGAGCCGATCATTAAGGTGGACAACGTGTCCATGTGCTTCAACCTCTCGACCGAAAAGCACGAGAGCCTCAAGGAATACCTGCTGGCCATGGTGCAGGGACGGCTGAAGTACGACGAATTCTATGCGCTGCGGGACGTGAGCCTGCAGATCATGCCCGGAGATTTTTACGGCCTGGTGGGGCTGAACGGCTCGGGCAAATCCACCCTGCTCAAGACCATTGCAGGGGTGTACAAGCCCACAAAGGGCCGGGTGACTGTGGGGGGCACCATCGCCCCCCTGATCGAGCTGGGTGCAGGCTTTGATATGGACCTGACTGCCCGGGAGAACATCTACCTCAACGGCACGGTGCTGGGCTTCTCCCCCAAGTATCTGGACGAGAAGTTTGACGAGATCGTGGAGTTCAGCGAGCTGCAGGATTTTCTGGATGTGCCGCTGAAGAACTATTCCTCCGGCATGGTGGCCCGCATCGGCTTTGCCATTGCCACCATCACCAAACCCGATATCCTGATCGCGGACGAGGTGCTGTCGGTGGGCGATTTCTTGTTCCAGCAGAAGTGCGAAAAACGGATGCAGGAGCTGATGGCCGGGGGCACTACGGTGATCCTGGTGTCCCATTCCATTGAGCAGATCGAGCGGATGTGCAGCAAGGTGGCCTGGCTGAGCCATGGACACCTGAAAATGGACGGGGATACAGCTACGGTCTGCGCAGCATACAAGGCCGTGCAGCGGGGTGAAGTCTGACCATGGACCAGAGAATGAGACGTGTGAAGGACCTGGCTGGCTATGCCGTGCAGCTGACCCGGGACGAGGGTCTGGGTACGATGCTGGTGCGGGGCGCAGGCTTTGCGCGCCGCCGGTTTTTCGGCAAGCGGGCCCGGTATCTGCCCACAAAAAAGGTGCTGCAGGCCCAGCGGGCAGAGTGTGCCGCCGCCCCCGGCGGGCTGCCGTCCATCAGCATCCTGACGCCGCTGTATAATACGCCGGAAAAATACCTGCGGGAGTTTTTGGACTCCTTTGTGAATCAGACAGCCCCCAACGGTCAGCTGGTGCTGGCAGATGCCTCCGACCCGGACCATGCCGAGGTGGGGGCCATTGTGCGGGAATATCAGGCAAAGAATCAACGCATCGTATACAAAAAGATCGAAAATCAAGGCATTGCCGCCAATACCAACGCCGCTGCCGCCCTGGCCGAAGGGGATTACCTGGCGCTGGCAGACCACGACGACATCCTGGCCCCCCATGCTATGTACACGATGGGCAAGGCCATTTTGCAGCTGCGCCAGCAGGGCCTTGCGGACGATTTTTTGTACAGCGACGAAGCTCTGTTTGAAAAGAGCATCCGCCGCCCCCGGGCGGCCCACTTTAAGCCGGACTATGCCCCGGATTACCTGTTGTGCTGCAATTACATCTGTCATCTGGCGGTGTTCCGCCGCAGTTTGTATCAGGAGCTGGGCGGCGAGCGGCCAGAGTGCGACGGCAGCCAGGACCATGACCTGTTCCTGCGGCTGGCGCAGCGCACCGGCGGCGCAGCCCATGTGCCCCAGGTGCTGTATTATTGGCGGGTCCATGCCGGGTCCACCTCTGGTGGGGCCGATGCTAAACCCTATGTGGCTAACGGAGCAAAAAAAGCCCTGGCAGATCACCTGGCCCGCACCGGCGGCCGGGGCACGGTGGAGGATGGCCTGTACCCCAGCACCTACCGGGTAAAGTGGGAGATCCAGGGCAGTCCCAAGGTCAGCATCCTGATCCCCAATAAGGACCATACCGCAGAGCTGGAGCAGTGTCTGCACAGCCTGTGGACCAAGACCCAGTGGGAGCGTTTCCAGGTCATCGTGATCGAGAACAACTCCACCGACCCGGAGACCTTTGCGTATTACAAAAAGGCACAGGACCGCTACGATGGTCTGCAGGTGGTGCAGTGGCCGGGACAGGGGTTCAACTTTTCTGCTATCAACAATTATGGACGTCAGTTTGCAGACGGAGAGTACCTGCTATTGCTGAACAATGACGTAGAGGTCATCAACGGGGATTGGCTCACCGAGCTGCTGCGCCAGTGTGCCCGCCCGGATGGGGCGGCGGCAGCTGGCGCAATGCTCTACTACCCGGACGATACCATCCAGCACGCCGGTGTCATCACCGGACTGGGGGGCTATGCAGGCCACAGCCATAAGTATAAGCGCCGGGGCAGCGGGGGCTATATGTTCCGTGCAGGCACGGTGCAGGATCTGTCCGCTGTGACCGGGGCCTGCCTGCTGGTCCGTGCCGACGTGTGGGATGCGCTGGGCGGCCTGGACGAGGCGTTTGCGGTGGCTTTTAACGATGTGGATTTCTGCCTGCGGGTGAGGGACAGCGGCGAGCGGATCATCTGGACACCCTATGCGCAGCTCTATCATCACGAGAGCAAGAGCCGCGGAGACGACGAAAAAGACCCGGTCAAGGCGGCACGGTTTGCGGCGGAACAGCAGCGGCTGTATGCGCTGCACGGGGGTAAGCAGGGGCTGCTGGCCGACCCCTACTATAACCCGAACCTGACCCATGACCGGGAGGATTTTTCGGAAAGCGATGATCTCCGGGGCCTGAAACAGGGCCGGGTGGAGGTGTTCCCGCCGCCGGCCAGCCAGAAAAGGGAGGCGCTGTAATGAACATTCAGGGGCATTTCGAGACCATTACCCGGCATAAGATGCTGGTGATGCGGTACTGCTTTGAATGTGGGCTGTACGCACAGGGTCTGGCACATGACCTGAGCAAGTACAGCCCGACGGAGTTTATCCCCGGCTGCATCTATTACCAGGGGGACCACAGCCCCAATGAAGCAGAACGGCAGGCCCGGGGGTATACCTCGGCTTGGCTGCATCATAAGGGGCGCAATAAGCATCACCTGGAATATTGGATCGATTACGGCAATACCAAGCAGGGCATGGTGGGGATGAAGATCCCCCTGCGGTATGTCTGCGAGATGGTCTGTGACCGGGTAGCCGCTAGTCAGGTCTACTTGGGAGACCGGTATACCGATGCCGCTGCCTGGGAGTATTACGAGCGCAGCAAGGATCATTATATCCTTCACCCGGAGACCCGCGCGCTGCTGGAAAAGCTGCTGAAAATGGTCCGGGATAAGGGCCGCCAGCGGACGTTTGCTTACATTCGTGCGCTGCTGGGCTGCGAAACGGATTACTAACAGGAGAATTTCCGCGATTTATACGGGAGATTCCCGCTTTTTCAAGAAAAAGCGGGGCAAAAAGCTTCTTATTTGGCCCGTGCATTTGCACGGGCCGGTTTTTGTGTTTGGGGACGAACCCTCTCGGTCGCCTGCGGCGACAGCTCTCCCGAAGGGGAGAGCCCTTGGCAAAACCGGTAGGTTTCGTCCTTATAGGTCAACGGCAAAAGAAGTCAACCGATAAACCCATGAACTTTACGCCCTTGCCAAAGCC
>Skinner_p2__coassemble_998_pt1 | contig 13962 bp, 18 predicted proteins | sample Skinner_p2__metabat2_high_PE_022 | metagenome-assembled genome bin Skinner_p2 | reverse complement strand
GCCGCTCTGTTCGACCCCCACCACCAGCAAAAAACCCCCAGCCTTGCGGCTGGGGGTTTTTATGCCGGTGGTGGGGGTCGAACAAACACAGCCGTTTTTACATTCCTAGAACCGCCCTTTTTCTCCCGCAATTCCTACACAGTTGCGTCATTTTGCAACAGCGTACGCAAATGAGATTCAGGATGTTACGGCGGGAAGTGTGTTAAAAAGTGTGTTAAACACACTCCGGCAGGTCTTTGGTCAGCAGCTGGGCAAAGGCAGCGTTTACCGCCTGAGCAGCCCGCTGTGCATCCCCGGTCAGGGCGTGGCCGTACTGGCCGAAGGTGTCCATGTTCTGGCTGTGGCCTATGATGTCCTTGACTTCCCCGGCGGGCAGGGTCTTAGCCACACTAACGAACGTGTGCCGCAGCTCATACACGGACACCGGCGGGATGTCGTTTGTTTTGCAATAGATGCGCCAGCGGTCGTAATAGTGCTGTTCGGTCTGGATCTGGAACACGCTGCCCTTGCTGCCTGTAAGCTGGCGCTGCTGATCCAGCACAGCCCTGGCCAGATCGGTGAGCACAAAGGAGCGCACGGCGTTTTGGTTCTTGCCTTTGGTCTCGGTGCCCTCTATATTGATCGAGCGGGACACCTGCACCGTGTTGCCCCGGATATCTGCCCAGCGCAAGCCCAGCAGCTCCCCCGGACGCAGGCCGGTGAGCACCTGAAAGCGGTAGGCGTTGATATACGGGTCTTGTATCCGCTTGCGGTAATACAGCGTTGTATCTACTTGGAACAGCTTTGCCAGGGCATCGGGCTGCAATACCTTTTTGCCTTTGAGCCGTGCCCCGGCGGGGATCACAACATCTTCTGGGCGAAAGGTGGACAGCTTTGCCTTACGGCAGTATTTACAAAAGGCCGTCAGGTCTCCGGCCAATGACTGCAAGGTTTTGCGGCTCAGTCCCCCGGCCTGGGCGTGGTCTACTACGTTTTGCAAGTCCTGATCCGTCAGGGCCGTGACCCGCTTTTGTCCAATGACAGGCAGCACCCAGACACGCCAGCGGCTTTCTCGGGGGCGGTAGTTGGTGTGGGAGGTTGTCAGCTCCACAGATGCAAGCCAGAGCTTGCCCGCCTGCTCTACCCGGCTTGCCTTTACGGCTATGCCGTCCTCCAGCCAGGCATCTGCTTTGGCGTTGGCTTCCCGCTGGCCAGTGCGGCCGGGGGTGCTGCTGTAAAACTGTTTGCGTACCCCGTCCTTTTGCACGGCAATGCGCCAGCGCTGGTATTTTTCTTCCCAGACGGCTGTATTTGTCCGTTTCCCCATCTGGCTGCACCTTCCTTTTTTCTGTGCATTTTGTCCCCGGCGGCGCTCTGATCTCGGCCCGATCGGAGACTATCAGCCGTCAAAATGACAGTGCGCCAACGGCTTTCGTGTGCGTTATCGTGTGAACAAACTCCGGCTTCCCCTTGTGGTTCAGGAGTGCCCGGCGGCGAGGTTTCCCCGTTTACACATCCTGCATATAGGCCAATGCGGCCTTGAACAAGGCAAGGTGCTGGCTCTCGATGCGCTCAAAAATCGTCCTTGCCGTGGCTTCATCGTACACATGGGAGGTCAAGTTGCGGTCGTTCAGCAGCTCTATCCATTCTTGCTGATCCTGGATCATGCCCAGCGCAAACGCCTGCTTGATAACGGCCTTGGGGCTGTTGAGCTCTGTATACCCTTGGTCGAGCAGATATTCCCGCATGGTTTTCCATGCCAGTTCGGTGCAGAACTCAAACCGCTGGATCACCCCGTCCCGGATGGAATCCAACGGCATTTTTCTATAATCGTCCAGCGCTTCCTGCAGCCGGGCCACCGCATCCGTAAAGTAACCGTATTTTTCATGCAGCTTGTCCATCAGTTCTACACCGTCCTTTTTGATGTTTGCCAGAAATACCGGATTCATGCCGTCTGTGATATGAACGATATCAAATTGCAGCAGGGTGGGCAGTTCCTCGCAGTCCATCCAGAAGTTTGCCCGGTTTGCTTCCGGCATCCCATATACAGCCAGATCAATGTCACTATTATGCCGGTTGTCCCCTCTGGCACGGGAGCCGTACAATACAAGCCGCTTTGCCCCGTACCGGCGTGCCAGTGCGGCCAGCTGGCTGTATAGCTGCTCCATGGTATCACCTCGCATCCTTCGTGTGCTATCCCGCCCGGCGGGGTCACTTGTCCGGGTCGGTCTGGGTCTCCCCGTCCGCCGGGGCGGGGCTGGGCTGGGGCTGGAGGGCCTGCTGGGCTGCCACGGCGTTCCAGTACTCGGCTGCATCGGGGTTTTTGTGAGGGTTCAGGGCAGTATAAACGGCCTCAGATTCGGCACAACTGCGGGCAGATTCCGTTTGATACTCCGGCTGCTCTGCAATAAATTTTGCGTAGGTCTCCACCTGAGCAAAGCCTTCATCACTTACTTTCAGCAGGTACGGCCCCAGCTTCTGGCAGCGGGTCTCCAGCAGCGCCTGCTGCACCTCCGGGACAGCCTGCAAAAAAGAGCCGGAAAAATATTGGAGGTTCAGCCGTCCGGGGGTTTTCCCGCTCTGCAAAGCGTTCACATAGCCGAACAGGCTTTCTTTTTCTGCCTGTATCTTTGCGACCGTCTCCGCCTGTGTTTTCTCTAGCTCTGGCGATAGTTCCACCACGGAAATATCCAAGGCTTGGGCTATTTTGGAAAGTGTTTCAATTTTCGGCGTAACTTTTCCAGATTCATATTTCCGAATTGCAGAATCCGCCATCCCGCACTTTTCGGCAAGCTCTTTTTGTGTCATTTTTGCAGACAAGCGAGCTTCTTTTATTTTTTCGCCAATGGTCACAAAACCACCCCTTTTATCTCTATTATCACTATATCAGTTCTTGAATAGAAAGTCCAGACCAAAAAGAATCTATTGTTCCCTATTGACAGACCAATACAGTTCTGTTACACTGGATTCCGCAGACCAGTCTTGGTCTGTTAGGAGGTGATAAGTGTGAAAATTTCAAAAAGCAAGCTGAATCTAGCCCTTGCACGCAAGCAGTGGAATCAACGTGACTTGCGGGACAATGCCATTGTTTCGAGTCAGACCACCCTGAACATCAACAAGGGCAAGGAGGTCATGCCTGCCACCGTGGGCAAGATTGCCGCCGCCCTGGGCGTGGACGTGACCGAGATCATCGAGGAGGAGTAAAACCATGCCTATTCCCAAGATTGAGCGTGAAACCATTATCACATTCAACGAAGCCGAACCCACCGCCAACGTATACACCATGAACCCGGCTTTGCAGCGGAAACTTGCAAGGCTGGCCCAGGAATGTCCGGACAGCGTGAAACTGTCCAGTACGTTCAAGGATTTTGCAGTGGAGTACACCGTCCCCAAGAAAAGTATCAAGGTGAACAAGCCTATTAAAATCTCAAGCGCCCGCCGGGAGATTATGGCCGAAAATGCAAGGAAGCGCTTCCACACCGAAAAGGAGGGTTGACCGTGTCTTACCGCAAATTCCACCGCCTGCGGGTTCGCCTGGCGGAAATGGATATCACCCAGCAGGAGGCCGCCCGCATGGCCGGACTTGCCCCCAGTACCCTGACCACCCGCATGACGGGCCGTGTGCCGTTCAACATCAACGAGGTGCAGGCCCTGTGCGAGGTGCTGAACATCCCCCTTGACCAGATCGGCGCTTTCTTCTTTGAGGACGGCCCCCGGCGGCAGAAGGGGGCGTGAAGCGTTTGAACCTGAGAAAGAGAGCGTGAACCCATGACAACAGGAAAGAGAGAGAGTTTTATTATGCTCTTAGAACACGTCCACACCATGGACGAGCTGACTGATGAGGAGTTTGGCAAGTTCGTCCGTGCATATGCGGCCTATGTCGAAACCGGCGTTGAACCTGATTTTGCAGATCGTTCTTTGCGGATGATGTGGAAAACGGTGAAAGCATTCGATGATATGAACTGTGAAAAGTACAAAAGCACATCTGCCGCCCGGCGGGAAGCTGGAAAAAGGGGTGCTATGAAGCGTTGGGCGCAAGAAGGTAAGGGTATAGCAAACGATAACAAAAATAACAAATGCCATTTTGCCAATAGCAAAAATGCCTTATCTGTATCTGATTCTGAATCTGATTCTGTAGCTGTAGTAGATACTGCCACCACAGCCGCCGATTCTCGCACAGATTCAGACCTTGCCCAGATCGTGCAGCACTTCCAAGAGGTGATCGGCACTTTTCCCCGTTCGGCCCTGGATGAGCTGCAGCGCTGGCGCAAGGTCTACCCGGCGGCTATGATCTGCAAGGCAATGGACGAGGCGGCCGAGAACGGCCACCGCAGCTGGCGGTACATACAAACCGTCCTGAAAGCCTGGCAGGCGGACGGCGTGCGCACCCTGGGCGATGTGGAAGCCCGCCGGGCCAGCCACCAGCAGGCAAAACAGAAGCCCGCCCTGCCCGCACCGGAATGGGAGGTGCTGCCGTGAACCTGCACAAAGTTTTGCTTGGTGCTCTGCTGATCAAGCCGCAGCTTGCCCCCTATGCCCTGCCGGAACTCCGGCCGGACTATTTCCCGGCGGATCTGCAACCAGTGTTTGCAGCGCTGTCCGGCCTGTGGGAGAGCCGGGGGACGCTGGACGCTGTGGAAGCCTGCACTCGTTACCCGGAGCAGCGGGCCAGCATCCAGGAATGTGCCCAGGCGTGTGAGGGGGAGTGTATCGCAATCAACCGGGAGCGGGTGGAGAGTTGGACACGCCTTGTGCAGGAGCAAGCCGCCCTGACCCGGTTCCAGAGCCTGGCCCTGCAAGCGGGCAGCACTGCCACCACCTTTGCCGACCTGCCAGAGCTGTACAGCCAGATGGGCGAGGCCCTGACCCTTGACCAGGCAGAAAAGGACTTTAAGCCCATTGGGGCACTGGTAGAGGGTTATATTTGCCACCTTGGGGAGAAGCCCCGGTATCTTGCTACCGGACTCCGGCCGCTTGACCGCTATTTGCATCTTTCCCCCGGCAATCTGTTCATCATCGGCGGCCGCCCAAGCGCAGGCAAAACGGCGCTTTCGCTGCAAATCGCCTGCGAAATGGCCGGGCAAGGGCTGCGGGTGTGCTATTTCAGCCTGGAGACCGACCCGGACACCCTGACCACCCGCATCATTGCCAACCGGCTTGCCGTGCCCCTGGCGGCCGTAAAGGCCAAGCAAATCCCCCTGGATGAGCTGGACGGCCTGGCCCGGCTGCACGCTCTGCCCTTGTTTATCCGCTCTGCCTCCGGCAAGGGCGTGGCCTGGATCAAGGCACAAGCCCAGCGGATGCAGGCGCAAGTGGTCATCATCGACTATTTGCAGCTGCTGGCCGGGGGCAAAGCAAAAGACCGATACCAGCAGATCACCGGTATTTCCATTGCCCTGCATGAGCTGGCCCAGACCGCCGGGCTGCTGGTGATCGCCCTGGCCCAGCTGAACCGCAACGCTGCCCACGCCGCCCCCAGCACCGCCGATCTGAAAGAATCCGGCCAGCTGGAACAGGACGCAGACGCTATTTTGCTGCTGTCAGACGATGGGGAGCAGTACCAGGCCATCCTTGCCAAAAACAAAGAGGGCCGGGTAGGAGCGCTTGCCCTGGCCTTTGACAAAGAACATCAGCGCTTTTTGGAAGTTGTCCCCTAACGGGAGAAAGGGAAAAACATGAAAAAGCAGGAACGCACCCGCCGCCGGAATCCCTACCACTACGAGGCCACCCCGGCGGAGTATATCGCTTGTATCAAAATCGCATTGGAGCACGGCCCGGCCATCCCGCTGCACGCTCTGCGCATGATCTATCATATGCTGCTGCCGTATATGCACCCCTGACCGAACAGAGAGCGAACAGAGAACAAACGCAAAAAAGCCGCCGGGGCGGTTCGTTCGTCCAGGCGGCAAGAGAGGCAGCGGAAAAGTGTGCTAGAAGCGTGACAGACGGCTTTTGCGTCCCGGTAGGCTCTATCCCTTACCCAGGCACAAAACGCCGCCTGCGCCCGCTGTACACGGTTTTCCGCACACGAAAACGCAAAGCAGAATTTGCGGGCAGCGTTCAGCCGGGAGCATCTGCCCGAGGGGATTATGGTTCTACACAGAATTGAAGGCTCTGTATAGACTCCTCCCAGGCAGACCGCCCGCTTGGAAGCATACAAAAAAGCGGCTCAGGATCGCACTCTGAACCGCTAACGCTTTGAAGCAAGTTGCCCTTACGCAAGCCCCTTGCTGCCTCTATTTTATTTTATCTGCAATCTTTTGTCAACAACTGAAAGGACGTTAAATCATGGATAAACTCATTATTTCCCCGAATGGCAGCCTTGCGGATGCAGCCCTTGAGCATCACTATGACATTGCGCATGACGAAGCCTTTGTGACGGCAGCAAAAGCCTTTGAAAGCCGCTTGGAAGCCACCGCCGCAGCCTTTGGCGTGCCCCAGGACGTCGTTTCCGACCTTTGCCATCTTGCCGCTGATGCCACCTCTGCGGCTATGGGCGTTGCGTATAGCGAGGGAATCGGCTTTGGTACAGCGGCTGCACGGGCAGCAGCAGATCTTTCCCCGGAGGGGGAAAGCGTCCCGGATGCGCTGCCCGGTCTGCTGCCGTCCTGATGGCTACCGGCGGCAAAGCGGCGGTAAGCAGGCGCAAGCCGCTTGCTCGCAGCTGTGCATGGGTGGGGGAGTCCCCCCCTCCCCTGCCCGGCGGCGACTCCTCGCTGTCCAGCGCCGATTTACACACAAGAATTTTTTGAGAGAGGTTTACGATATATGAAGATTGAAAAGCGTGTCAACCTGTACGCCTTTGAGGTGGAATACATCGACCAGCGGGACGCAAAGCCCCGCCCTATCCGCCGGGAATCCGTGATCCTGGACGGGGGCCGGGTGTCTGCCCTGGAACGCCTGGGCCAGTCGCCGCAAAGCTGGATCTGCAGCCAGTACGCCCGGCAGGGCTTTGCCGTGGCTGCCGTCCACAAGGGGGATCACCTGACGGCGCAGGTAGATACAGCGCTGCTCTGGAAGCTGGCCGCCCTGGACGCTGCCGCCCGGAAAGCGGGCCGGAGCGTGGCGCAGCTGCTGGAAGGGGGCGCAGCCGTATGACCGAGCGCACACAGGCGCTGGCAGCACTTGAGCAAGGCTGTAATTTCTGCATGGAAATGACCGGGGACAGCATGGCCCCCAAGATCCTGGATGGGGACGTGGTGTTTTTTGCAGCCTGTGACCACGTGGACAGCGGCCAGATCGCTGCCGTGCGCCTGGACGGGGAGATCCTTCTCCGCCGGGTGCAGTGGGTGGGGGAATGGCTGATGCTGGCCCCCTTTAATCCGGCCTATCCCCCCTGTTACATATGCCCCCAGGAGCAAGCCGCTGTGGAGATCGTCGGGCGGGCTGTCGTTGTCCGGCGGCTCTTTTGCCCGCCCACCCCGGCGCCCGCCGTCCCCTGAGAACAAACCCGCCCGCCCCTGCTGCCTTTCCAGGCCGTGGGGGCTTTGGCCGTCCGGCTGCCTTAATGGACACGACCACGCACGCACGAGGGGCCGCCGGGACGATGGAAAGGAGTTGCCCATGGAAACACAGCAGACCGGCCAGCAGGCCACAAACGCCGCCCTGGCAGCCCTGGCCGCCGCCGGGAACACCTTTGCCCTGGGCCAGCTGTGGGAGATCAACCAGGGCTTTGTACGTCAGCAGCTGCGCCGGTGGTATGACCAAAACCGCCCCGTTGCAGACGCTGCGGGCCTGGGCTTTGATGATCTAGTGCAGGAGGGGTATTTTGCGGTTGACTATGCGGCCAAGCACTACAATGCAGAACAAGGCAGCTTCACAACGTACCTGAGCTATGCGCTGTTGAAGCAGATCCGTGCCACGACCTGTGGCGAGCACACAAGAAGCATCCCCACCGAGGACGGGCGGCGGGTGCTTGTATCAGCCAACCCATTGAACAGTTGTTCAAGTCTTGACCTGCCCTTAGACGGCGAGGACGAAGGAAGCAGCACCCGAGGCGAGACGATACCCGACCCGGCAGCAGCTCAAGAGTTCCAGCGTGCCGAAGATAGCATATACACCGATGAGCTGCACACCGCCCTAGAAGAAGCCCTGTCAAAACTGGCGACCAGACAGGCCGACGTTTTGCGCCGCCGGTACTATGACGAAAAAAGTTTGCGTTCCGTTGGCGAGGAAATCGGGTTGACGAGCGAGCGGGTGCGCCAGGTAGAGAACACAGCATTCCGCAAGCTGCGCAAAGATCCCGCTTTGAACCGCTGGCGGGAGGATATCATATCCCGCCGGGCCTATCAGGGTACAGGGTTCAGCGCCTGGGCCAACATCGGCAGCGTAGAGGAGCGAATCTTGGAGGAGCTGGAACGCCTGGGCCTGGCCTGACCCGGCGGGGGGTGCAGCCGGGGTACAGTGTGAATCAGGGGTGCGGCGTGGCTCCGCCCGCCCTCCAGATCAGCCCCGCCCCCTGGGATTTCCGGAATTTCTGGAACCCCTAAAAAGGCAGCGTCTCCCCTCTCCCCTGGTCTCCCGCCCCACAAAGCGACACCCCCAGACCGTGAACGGATCGGCCCGGGGGTGTTGCTGCTTGTATCCCCTGTCCGCTGCCGCCTGACACGACGCCCGGCAGGCTGCCTGCGCCTGTGCAAAAAGTGAGCGCAGCCTTTTGCAGGAATGGTTCTTGTAAAAGGCTGCTTGCATTACAACTGCGGAACCAACGCAAAGCAATAAATCCCCCTTCGCCGGGGTGTAAAAATCAAAAGTGTGTTAAAAAGTGTGTTATAGATGCAGAAAACCGCCTAGATTCCAACGAATCTAAGCGGTTTTTCTTTATGCCGGTGGTGGGGGTCGAACCCACACGGTATCACTACCAATGGATTTTGAGTCCACATCGTCTGCCATTCCGACACACCGGCACATCTGTGGATGTACAACAGCATTATTATAGCGGATTTCTCCATCAAAATCAAGCAGTATTTTTCCTGTTCAGCCGGGCATCCTATGGATCGGGGCGCATCCCCCCCTGCGCAGGGCTGTTTACATCCCGTTTTGCTGCCGGTCTTTTCAGGAATTATCCGCTCTTTCCCGCCCGAGTTTGTGCCGTGTTTTGTCCCGCTCCGGTCCTGCCACGGTATGCACCGGGCAGGAGCATTGCGGTCAGTTATATCCCACTATCCCCCCGCAGGTAATTTGAAGGGTCATTTGTATAGAACTTTCGTTGTTTTTCTCGAAAAGGCTTTACAAATGCAAGCAAAGTTACTATTATATAAATATATGTTTCCGCTCTGGAGGGCGCTAAGTTGCATAGGATGCAACGCCAGCGCGGCACATGATGGAAGGAAGGTTGAGGATATGTCTGAGAAAAAGCTCGCTGCCTCTGCGGCAGCCCAAACGCCGGAAGCTCACGATACAGAGCCCAAAGCCAAAAAGCCCGCAAAGTCCGCAGCACGCCGCGGCCGTCCCCCGCTGACGCCGGAGCTGTATGTGGAGCTTGGTGATAAGCAGTACAATGTCAGCGATATCGTGGAGCGCGCCAAGGCAGATTACCGCGCTACCCACAAGGTGGGTGTGCAGTCCTGCAAAGTATACCTCAAACCGGAAGAGGGCGCAGCCTACTACGTTGTAAACAAAGTTTCCGGCAAACTGGATCTGTGATCCCTTAAGCGCAAAACAGGCCGGCACACCCAACTGCAGGTGTGCCGGCCTGTTTTATTTTTCAAACCGCTTTGCGGCGCTTTACCAAAACCGGGGGCGCTTTGGTGCGGGGTCCGGGTCCGGGATCTCAAATTCATAGCGCTCCGTAGCATTGATGACGGTGGTTCCGCCTTTGGTGCAGACCCGGGGCAGCTTAGGGTCATAGCTCAAATGCATATGACCATGGATGAACCATTTGGGTTCATATTCCTCCAGCAGATCATTAAAACAGCCAAACCCGCGGTGGGCGCCATCCGGCGTATCGTTCAAGCCTCGGGCGGGCGAATGGGTCATCAAAAGATCAATGCCCCCTACTTTATGGGCCCGCAGCCACAGCTTGCGGATGCGCCGCCGCATCGCCTGCTCGGTATACTGATAGGTATCCTCCTGGTTATAACGGATGCTGCCCCCCAGCCCCATAATGCGCAGCCCTTTCCAGACATACACCTGGTCATCCACGCAGATGCAGCCGCCGGGTTCTGCCCCTTTATAGCTGCCGTCGTGGTTGCCATGAACATACAGGATCGGCGCCGTGGTAAAGTTGGTGAGATGCTCCAGATATCGCTTGGGCAGATCCCCGCAGGAGAGGATCAGGTCCACCCCCTCCAACCGGTCTTTTGAACAATAATCCCACAAAGCTCTCGAGGGGACATCCGAAATCGCAAGAATTTTCACGTCCGCATCGCTCCATTCTTTTTACCGTCCCGGCGGGCCCTTGCGCCGCCCGGATCGTCTCATGCATCCCGCAAAAGCGCCGCCCGGCTGCCTTTGCCCACAGGGATACGCAGCAAATTGCATACCCCTGCGTTATTGTGCGCCGTCTTTGACGTTGTCCAGGCCGTTGATCCCGATCAGGGTCCGGGTGCGCACATCCAGCTGTTCATAGCGGGGCATCTCCCCCTCCACACATTCATCCAGCCAGTCCATCTCCATCAGCTCCGCAGGCGTATAGGCCAGCCCTGCCGGAGAATGCAGGATATGTCCCTGGGCGTAGATCTCCGCCGGGAATATCTGCAAGCCCCCTTCCCGCAGCTGCTTTTCCATCAGGTCCAGCATCTGCAGGGTGCCGCCGGGCAGACCCAGTGTATACTGGATCTCCTCCGCATCGCTGCTCATGCCCCACCAATAGTTCAGCGCGCGGCCGCTGGTCTTGTCCCAGCCGCCTTCCAGAATGGAGCGGATGATCTCGATGTAAAACGTATCCCACCGCCACTCCGGCAGCGCCAGCGGCTGCACGCTGCCATCCGGCAAACGGCGGCACAGGCCATAATCCCGGTGGGCAGGGCCAGGCTCCCGCGGGTCACGGGCATAGAACAGCTCCACATCCTCCTGGTCCGCAAAATCCAGTGGATGATCCGGGTCCTGCAAACAGGCCCAGCGCAGCAGCACCCGTCCCTCCGGACGGACGGTGCGCAGCCCCTGGGCAAACGCATTGACCGCCGCAGGGGTGCCGTAGATGGGGTTGGCCGCCACATACCCTACCCGCTGCGTCCGGCTCAGCACGCCCGCCAGGATGCCCAGCAAATAGGTCACCTCATAGGTGCGGGGGTAGTAGGTGCGCACCAGCGGGTGGGGCGCATTGAGCGAGCAGTTCAAAAAGTGGGTCTTGGGGTGCTGAGCTGCCACCTTCAGGCAGGCGGGGCGCATCCGGATGCTGGTCGTAAACACCACATCTGCATGGTCGTGGGCTTCCTGCTCCAGGATCTGCTCTGCATCCACCTCCGGGCCTACATTCTCCCGCCGGATGATCGTGAGCCGGTCCGGGAAAGCCTTTTGCAAGGCATTGATGCCCCGCTGATGGCGGCGGACCCAGGCACTGTTCTGGGCGTTGTACTCGTGCAGGAACACCACCCGCAGGGTGCTGGGACGGCTGAAGATATTCAACTTTGCCAGCAGCGGCTCCCCGCTGCTCTGCTCCGGCTCCAGCGACAGCTCCACCGCCTGGGGTTTGGTAAGGATCTTGATCTCCTCCCAAAGCTTTGCCAGGTTCTCATGGATCTGGGCAGGCGGGCTATCGCAGGCATCTGCATAGCGGTAGACCGACAGATACACCAGCATCGCATCCCCAGGGGTCAGGTCCAGGCTCCCGCCCCCCAGCACATAAAACTGCTGGCTGAACTTTGCATAAAACGCTGCAAAATTGCGCCGGTCGTCCTCGGTCCAGCTCTCCTCAGACGCTTTGCATACCAAGGTCTGGAGCTTTGCATAGCTGCCCGGACGGCTGAATTGCAAAGCATTGACCTTGGACAGCTTATAAAAATCCAAAAACTCATAATAGATCCGGTTTTGCAGCTCATCGGTGCGGGCAGGCACCAGACGGGTGACCGTGCCAGGGATCTTGACTGCGCCATAATATTTCAGCACAGAGACCCGCTTATTGCCCTCCTGCACATAAAAGCGGTTGAGATATTCAAACGCAATGATGGGGGTGTGGATGCCCTCTTCCAGGTGGGCATCGCACAGATGGCTCCATTTGGATGCAAACTCCGTGTCCTCATCCAGCAGGGGCATAAAGTTGGCGGCAAAGGCCGTGTGCCGGCCGCTGGTCTTGGTGCCCACGATGCTCTCGGCAGGGATATCCACCAGGCCCAGCGGCTCCTGGGCTACGATATCCACCCCCATCAGCTCTTCGTCCAGCACCTCCAGAAAAGGCGTTTTGCCTTGGGCTACACAGGCCCGGTAGGCTCGCTGACCAGAGCGCAGCGCAGCTCTATAATCTTCCAGCATATAGGCTTCCTTTCTTGTTCGCACAGAGGTTATTTTTTTACGGAGCTTTCCCCTTTTGGCAAAAAGGCCCCGGAATCCATTTTACACAGCCGACAGCACTTTGCCGCCGGATATTTCACAACATAGGGCAGGACCCGCTTTTCAGCTGCCAAAACCAGCAGCGCAAAGGGGCGTCTATCCATAGTATAGCATGAAATCCCCCGGCTGAACATCCACTTTTCCCGCAAATCCCTTGATTTGCGCCGGAGTTTCAGGTAGGATAGGGGCAAAACAAACCAATGAGGTGTATTATGGAAATACAGCAGCTGCCCCGCCTGGAACCGGGAGAATACCCTGGCGGCACCTGGTACTACGAACCCCATGTCTACCTGCCCTACCGCTATGTGCTGGGCAGAGTCGGCCGCCGCCCGCTGGTGTGCATCGGCATCAACCCCAGCACCGCGCAGCCCGGCGCACTGGACCCCACCCTGAAAAGCGTAGAGCGTCTGGCGGCGCACAACGGCTTTGACAGCTGGATCATGTTCAACGTCTACCCGCAGCGGGCCACCAACCCCAATGATATGGACCGCATCCCCGACCGTGCCCTGTGTGACGAAAACCTGCGCTGGCTGGCGGCTGTATTGGAAAACACCCAGCCTACCATGTGGGCTGCCTGGGGCACCCTGATCGAAAAGCGGGACTACCTGCCTGGATTGATGCGGGAGATGGTCGCCCTGACCCGGCAGTACGATACCCCCTGGGTCACCTTTGGCAAGCGCAGCAAAAAAGGCCACCCGCATCACCCCCTTTACCTGCGGGGAGATTCCACCCCCGAATCTTTTGATGTGGAAAACTATCTCGATACCTGTTTTTGATCCATAAGGAGGCCCTATGACCGCCGAACGCTCCCGCCAGACCGCTGCCTGGTTTGCTGCCCATCCCCGGCTCAAAGCCGGGGTGGTGGCCGCCAACCGCTGGCTGCCTCTGATCCCTTTTGCGTGCTACCCCGCCCTGCTGATCTGGCTGGGGCTGAAACTGGCTGCCGGCCAGACCCAGCTTCTGCCCGCAGCAGTCCGGGCGGTGCTGGTGCCGGCAGCGGTGTTTCTGGGCGGCACAGCCCTGCGCCGGGCGCTCAACTTCCCCCGCCCCTACCAGCAGCCCGGCTTCGTGCCGCTGGTGCAGAAAGAGCGGCAGGGCTGCTCCTTTCCTTCCCGCCATGCACTGAGCGCCGGTGTCATTGCAGCGGTGTGGCTGTATTTCAGCCCCGCCGCCGGGGCTGCGCTGACGGTCGTTGCCCTGGTCATCTGCGTGCTTCGGGTGCTGACCGGCGTACATTTTGTCCGGGATGTAGCTGCCGGTTTTACCCTTGGTTTTGCATTGGGTCTGGCCGGTATGTGGCTGCTGTAAGACCCTTTGAAAAAAATAAAAGAATTTTGCATTTTGTTCTTGACAGAACCGGTGGGGTATGGTATTATACTTCTCGCAGCGTGTGCTTCGCACCGCAGCCGCCATAAAGGAACCCAATGGGATAACAACGTGCGCCCGTAGCTCAGGTGGATAGAGCAACTGCCTTCTAAGCAGTGGGCCGGGGGT
>Skinner_p2__coassemble_312_pt1 | contig 39584 bp, 32 predicted proteins | sample Skinner_p2__metabat2_high_PE_022 | metagenome-assembled genome bin Skinner_p2 | reverse complement strand
CACCCCCAGTCCCAGCCCCCAGTCCACCTGGCAGAAGCTGGGCCAGCAGATGCAGACCGAGATGGAGCTGCGGGATAAGGAGGCCGGGGATGGTACCGACACGCTGGCCGCCCAGATCCGGGCCGCCAACCGCAGCCGCCGCAGTTACCGGGATTTTCTGCGCCGGTTCTGTGTGCTGCGGGAGGAGATCCGGCTGGACCCGGAGGAATTTGACCTGAACTTTTACACCTACGGTCTCTCGATGTACGGCAACCTGCCCCTGATCGAGCCGCTGGAAAGCCGTGAGAGCAAAAAGGTGGAGGAGCTGGCCCTGGTGGTGGATACCAGCTACTCCACCTCCGGAGAGCTGGTGCGGGCTTTTTTGTCCGAGACGTATACTCTGCTGAAAGCGCGGGAGAACTTTTTCCACCGGATGAATCTGCACCTGATCCAGGCAGACGACCAGGTCCGGCAGGACCTGTCCATCCGCTCCGAGCAGGAGCTGGTGCAGGCCATGGAGCAGTTTACCCTCCGGGGCGGCGGCGGCACCGACTTCCGCCCCGCCTTTGCCTATGTGGATGAGCTGTGCGCCTCCCGCCAGTTTACAAATCTGCGGGGCCTTTTGTACTTTACCGACGGACTGGGCACCTACCCGGCCCGCCGCCCCGCTTACGAGACCGCCTTTTTGTTTTTGGGGGATCGGTTCGATGATGCCAATGTGCCCCCCTGGGCCATCAAGCTGGTGTTGGAGGAGGACGAGTTTACTGCCCCTGCCCCGGCCGCCCAAAACGCTCTGGCCGCCGCGCTGGCGGAGGAGCAGGACCCCTACCGTGATATGAACAATACGTGAGGTTGCGAGTATGAATATCAAACGAGCAAAAGAAGAGATCGAGCGCACCGTCCGGGCCTACCTTGCCAAGGACGAGCTGGGACAGTATAAGATCCCCGCTGTGCGCCAGCGTCCCATCCTGCTGATGGGCCCTCCGGGTGTGGGCAAGACCCAGATCATGGAGCAGGCCGCCCGGGATTGCGGCGTGGCGCTGGTGGCCTACACCATCACCCACCACACCCGTCAAAGCGCCGTGGGCCTGCCCTTTATCCGGCAGCGCCACTATGCAGGGCGGGATGTATCGGTGACCGAGTACACCATGAGCGAGATCATTGCCAGCATCTATGCCAAGATGGAGTCCACCGGCCTGTCCGAGGGCATCCTGTTCATTGACGAGATCAACTGCGTGTCCGAGACCCTGGCCCCCACGATGCTGCAATTTTTGCAGTGCAAGACCTTTGGCAACCAGGCTGTCCCGGCTGGATGGGTGATCGTGGCGGCAGGCAACCCGCCGGAGTATAATAAGTCGGTGCGGGATTTTGACCTGGTCACCCTGGACCGTGTGCGCCGGATGGATATCCAGCCGGACCTGGGGGTCTGGCGGGAGTATGCCCGGGCAGTGGGCATCCACAGCGCCATCCTCAGCTATCTGGAGCTGCATCCCCAGCATTTCTACCAGATCGAGGCGGATGTGGAGGGCAGCCGCTTTGTCACCGCCCGCGGCTGGGAGGACCTGTCCAACCTGCTGGATACCTACGAGGCGCTGGGCCTTGCGGCGGATACCGAGCTGATCGGGCAGTATCTCCAGCATCCCGCCATCGCAGAGGAGTTTGCTGCGTATCTGGCCCTGTACTATAAGTACCGGGATGACTACGGCGTGGAGGAGATCCTGGCAGGCAAGCCCCGGTCGGAGGCATTTGCCCGGCTGATGCGCGCCCCCTTTGATGAGCGGCTGTCCCTGGTGGGGCTGCTGCTCTCCGGTCTGCGCACCCGCATCGCCGCTTCCCGCCAGGCGGATGCAGTGGCGGACGACTGCTATGGTCTGCTGCGGCAGACGAAGCAGAGCTTTGCCGCCCTGCCCGCAGATCTGCCGGATGGCCCCTCTGCTCTGTTTGGCCAGAGCATTGCCGATTACGAGGCCGAGACCCAGCGCCAGGAGAAGGCCGGCCTGCTGGCGCCGAACCAGCGGGCGGCCCGGCTGCGGGCCGCTGCTGCCCTGCACGCCTGGGCGGGGGAGCTGCGCCACGCCCAGACCGCAGACGGTCAGCAGGCGTTTGCGCTGCTGCGGGAGCAGTTCCAGCAGCTGGCAGACCAGCGCGAGACGGCCCAGGCAGCCGCCAGCGCAGCGCTGGAAGCAGCCTTCGACTTTATGGAGCAGGCCTTTGGGGAGAGCCAGGAGCTGGTGGTGTTCGTCACCGAGCTGACCATGGACCCCGCCGCCCATGCTTTCCTGGTGGAAAACGGCTGCGAGCGTTACTTCCGCTATAACCAGGACCTGCTGCTGGACAGCCGCAAGGCGGCGCTGCAGCGGGAGCTGGCTGCAGAACAGCGCCGCAGCGAGAGCTGAACCCCCCTGGAATCAAGCAAGCCCCCGTCGGGAACCGACCCGACGGGGGCTTTTGTTATCGCAGAGGCGTCCAGAAGTTCTCCCGGGGCATAAGGTGCATCCGGATGTATTCCGCATAGGCCAAGACCTTGGGGTCCGCCCCTTGCACGGTCACAAAACCCAGCAGCGGCCCCTGCTGCCAGTCCAGCGGAAATACCGGGGCGTGGCCGCCGTACTGCACGGCGGGCAGCAGCAGTACCGTCTCCCGGAAACCAGCGGTGCGGAACCCATGGGGGTCCACAAAATCCAGCTGGCTCTTTTGCAGGTGAGCACGGAGCGCATCCTCGTATACCGAGCTTCCCGGCAGGTTATGAAAGGCCACCTGCATCCCCAGCAGATCCTCGGCGTGGACCTTGTGCTTAGCCCAGTGCGCCAGCAGCTCGGGGGCCAAGGGCAGCCCGGCGGGCATACACAGCTCCGTTACCTGGGCAAAGGGCAAAAAGTCCAGCCCAAACCGCCGGATATCTTCGTTTTCCAGCAGTGCGGCGATCTGCACTTCGCCCCGCAGCAGCGCAGCATACAGGGACTCCTTGCTGTAATACCGGACGGGGCAGGGGGCGTAGCTCTGTGCCAGCGGCAGGGCGGTGGTGAGCAGGTCCTGCCAGATCAGGATAAACTGCTCGTCCAGGCAGCCGATGACCAGGCGTTTGATGTGCTGCTGGCTGAGGTGCTGGATCTGCTTGCCCTCGGCCACAGCACGGTCATACAGGTGCTGGATCTCCCGCGCACGCTCGTAAAAGCTGCGCCCGGCCTCGGTCAGGGTGGGCTGGCGTGTGCTGCGGTCGAACAGGGCAAAACCCAGCTGCCGCTCCAGGTGGCGGATCTGCTGGGATAAGGCGGATTGGGAGATGTACATGGCTTCAGCCGCTGCGGTGAAGCTCTTTTTCTCTACGATGGTCAAAAAACCCATGAGCTGACGATCGGTCATGGCGGGGCCTCCTATAAGTTTGTGCTTATGATAAGTATAAGCGCTTTGAATTGCAAAGACAAGTTTTTAACGATATAATAGGCCATGAGGAAGGTTTGTTAAAAAATAAACCACGAATGAATAAGAAAGAAGGTTCTCTGCATCATGGAAAAGATCTCTCGCAAAAGCTTTGTTCTGGGCGCTGCCGGCGCCCTGGGCCTGGGCCTGCTGACCGGCTGCGGCGGGTCGGAGGCCGCCTCCAGCAGCGCCGCTTCCAGCGAAGCGGCCGCACCCCAGAAGGAGCTGACCTTTGCAGATACCATCCGCTGGGACTCGGAGTACGATGTGGTGGTCCTGGGCATGGGCGCTTCCGGTATGGTGGCCGCTAAGACCGCTGCGGACAACGGCGCTAAGGTCGTGATCCTGGAAAAGTGCGAGGAAGGCAAGGCCGGCGGCAACACCAAGATCTGCGGCCAGCTGTTTGCCTATGCCAACGGCGATAAGGAGGCTGCCAAGACCTACTACAACGCCCTGGCTGCCGGCCGCTATGTGGAGCCGGAGATGGTGGACACCCTGAGCGAGGGCGTGGCGAACCTGGCCGATATCCTGGCAGACGAGTTCGGCTTTAATAAGGACGAGTACGTTGACTGGACCGGCGTCAAGGTGGGCACCACCAACCTGGGCGCTATGAGCCCGGAGTACCCGGAGATGCCCGGCAGCGAGAAGATGGGCCTGTGGACGACCCATGCCGGTGTCAGCGACAGCTTTTTGTACCAGAGCCTGAAGCAGAACGTGCTGGACCGCAGCGACGCCATTGACGTGTGGTATTCCTCCCCGGCCAAGAGCCTGATCCAGGACCCGGTCACGAAGACCATCGTGGGCGTTACGGTGGAGCGGGACGGCAAAGAGATGAACGTCCGCGCCCTGAACGGTGTCTGCCTGTGCACCGGCGGTTTTGAGTGCAACAAGGACATGGTGCAGCAGTACCTGAACATCATCAACTATGCACCCCGCGGCGGCCAGTTCAATACCGGCGACGGCATCAAGATGGCCCAGGCTGTGGGTGCAGACCTGTGGCATATGGATTGCTACGAGGGCCTGTTTGGCCTGGGCGGCGTGACCTGGCCCGTGGAGGAAGGCGTGCCCTGCGCACAGCCTGCAACCCTGGGTCAGAACGCACTGAACACCGGCGCTACCATGCTGGTGGGCACCGATGGTGACCGCTTTGTGAACGAGAGCGAGATCGTCCGCCACGGCCACCTGTACGAGAACGGCATCTGGGAGAACCCCACCTACCCGGAGAAGGTCTGGTACATCATGGACCAGACCCAGAAGGACGAGATCGAGGCCGCTGGTCTGCTGGAGCAGGCACAGCTGGATGCTCTGACCGCCTACGACTCGGTGGAAGCACTGGCCAAGGGCACCGGCTGTAAGCCGGAGCGCCTGGCAAAGACCATCCGCAACTTCAACAGCTTTGCGAAAAACGGCGAGGATATCCTCTGCGGCCGCGACACCCAGTATATGCGTCCGTTTGATGGCAAGAAGTATTACGCCATGTATGTGGTGTCCGGCCTGCTGAACACCCAGGGCGGCCCCAAGCGCAACCAGAACGCCGAGGTGCTGGACACCCAGGGCAACCCCATTCCCCACCTGTACGGTGCAGGCGAGTGCGGCGGCATGACCGTCTGCATGTATCAGGGCGGCACCAACATTGCCGAGTGCATCATCTTTGGCCGCATCGCTGGTAAGAACGCCGCTGCCGCTAAGCAGGCGCTGCCGGTCTATAAGCTGGAAGCTGTGGAGTCCAACCCCACCCAGCTGGGTGATATCGACGATCTGTCCGCACCGGAAGCCGAGTACGAGGCTGGCGCAAACCAGTACATCGGCAAGGCCAACGGCATGGACGATGAGATCGTGGTGCGTGTGACCATGGACGGCGACAAGATCGCAGATGTGGAAGTGCTGCACCAGAACGAGACCCCCGGCATCGGTGTGCCTGCCATCGAGCAGCTGCCCGAGCAGTTCATTGGCCTGGACAGCGAGGAGGCCATCAACGGCGTGGACGGCCTGTCCGGTGCTACCATCACCAGCAACGCCCTGAAGCAGGCTGTGGTAAACGCTCTGCTCCAGGCAAAGGGCTGAGAAGCAGAGTGATCTGTTCTGAATGATCCTTCCCCCCACCGGGTCTTTCCCGGCGGGGGATTTTTTGCGCAGTGCGGCGGGTAAAACCGGCCTACCCGTCGTTTTGTGTTAGAAAAAAAGAACACAGGCCGATATGGTCTGTGTTGCTTTGTCGTGGTATCCTTTGGTTGTCGCAAATCAATAAAAAACGAAAGGATGGAACGATATGAAGCGTATCTTCGCATTTTTGGCCTCGGCGGTGCTGGCGTGCAGCCTGTTGGCCGCCCCCTGCTTTGCCGCAGAGCCGGAGCCGCTGCCCGTGCCGCTGCCCGGCGTGACCGACCCGGAGCAGCCGGAGTCGGACGTCTACTATCCGGTAATGCCTATGGATGTACAGAAGCCTGGTGGGGATATGGCCTAATCTTGAAAGACTAACCCGAGGTACTCTTTGGCCTCTTTTCTTGTGATATCCAGATTCTCCTTGTTTCCTATAAGCTCACACAAATAATATGCCTGACGGTACGCTTTTGCACTTTCGTTTGTTCTTCCAAGAAAGAAGCAGCACTCTGCATAGATTTCCAGGAAGCCAGAAAGGAACTGATAGTGCCCATACTGGATACAAGCGTCCTGCCCTTCTTTGGCGAGTGCAGCGCCTTCCTCATAGCGCCCGCATAGGTCTAAAACCCGAGCATAATTATAGAGAACTAAAGGCAACATTCCAATAGATGTTATGGTTTCTTTAAAATGCTTGCGCACATATCGAAGCAGCTGATAGTAGATCTCAGCTGCTTTTTTGTTTTGTCCATCATCCGAGTATGCGAGCCCGATCTGGTTGATAATTGTGATTTCGTCTTTTGTATAAAGGAAACTTTCTATATTTTCCAAATCAAAGCGGGGTACAGTCAGCCGGATGGCCTGCATCAGCAGCGTGATCTGTTCCATCGGCGTATAGCGTCCCTCCAACCGCCCCAGCAGTACTCTGGAACGCAGGGCAAATTGCTGTGCGATCTGGTCATCTGGGGCTGCCAGAGCTTCAAACTGGGCCAGTTTCTCAAAGCCTTCGGCTACCCGCTCGGTCACATTGCAGGCAACGATCTCCTTTTGGAGCGCTTCCATTTCCAGTTCATTTTTGCTCAGCAAGGCAAAATAGCGGTCATCCGGCAGGCCCATCCGCTGCAAAAGGGCGTTGATCCGGTTGCGGCTGGGGGTCTGCTTGCCGTTTTCCAGCCGGGAAAGGGTCATGGGTTCGCAGATGCCATCGCAGAGCTGCTCCTGGGTCAGACCCAGATCCAGCCGCTTCTGCTTGATGTAATCTCCTAAAAAGAAATTTTGCATAGACAACGCTCCTTTTATATGAACTTGTGCAAATAGTATAGCATGTTTTGGAACTCTTCGCCAGCATCCGCCCGTCGTTTTGTGTTATTTTTTAGAAACACAGGGCGATATGTTGCTGGTGGGTGGCCGGTGCTACAATATAGTCACAGCAAGGGACACAGACAAACAAAAGCCCTAAGCTGAATCTGAATTTAGAAAGGAGAAAGCGATTATGAAGGTTATTGAGAAGAAGAGCAGCACTCTGGATGTCGATTGCATCTTTGATCACAATGGGAACTGTGGCTGCTGATTTGAATACCAATCCAATCGAATGGTAGAGCAAGAATGGCTTCAGAATGATCTGAAGCCATTTTTATTAAGTTCTTTCTTTTTGTTGCCACCGGGTCGATTATCATCATAGAGATTGTTTCGGAGGAATTATGTATAAAATTGTACCATATGCAAAGGTCAGCGAAAAAGATCATGCGATTTATATTAAATCTGAACTCTACAAAAACATTGTTGAAATCACAGAGCCGCATTTTAAAACAGAGTTTCACGAATTGATGAAGAACGGAGGATGCGAAAATGTTTCCTCTGAACTTACAAAATGCTTGCATGATGAACAGCTCTTGTTGGATTACGCTGAGCTAAACAAAACCCTTATAGAGGTACAACTCATAATGAATCAGGCACTTGTCCTTACAGTCATGCCAACCGAAGGCTGCAACTTCCGCTGTCCGTACTGCTATGAAAATCATGATCCAATTTCCATGGAACCATATATCATTGAGAAAATCAAAAAGTATATCCATGAACAAGCGCCTCGTTTCAAATATGTTTCTGTTGGGTGGTTCGGAGGAGAGCCTACATTGTTTCCTGAGATTGTATGTGACATCGCATCGGAAACACAAGCGGTATGTACCGCCTTGAATATTCGTTATAAATCATTTATGACGACAAACGGATATCTTTTGACGGAAGAGCTGTTTAAGAAATTTTATAAGCTGGGAATTACATCCTATCAAATCACTTTGGACGGTTGGTCACATGATAAAACACGCCCATTGGCATCTGGCAAAGGGACTCTTGATATTATTTTGAAGAATTTGAGAAATATCTCGATGCTTCCGAAGAATCAGTATTCCTTCAGAATCGTGATTCGTCACAATGTGTTGTCTGGGGATCAAGACTTTAGCTGGTATGATTATTTGTCGGAGATGTTCGGACGGGACGAACGGTTTTCTGTTCTTGTGCGTGCTGTCGGAGATTGGGGCGGAGCATCTGTGAAGGAACTTAACCTCGTTACATCATCCGAAGCGGATTCGTTGATCTTGAAGCACATCCAGTATATAAAAGGCCTTGGTATGCAGTGTGAGGATGAACGACAGGGACTGTTTTCAAAAATATGCTATGCGAGTTATCCTAACAGTCTAGTTTTTCGTGCAAATGGTAAAATAGGGAAATGCACGGTTGCATTGGATGATCCTCAAAATATTATTGGCGTTGTTGATCGTAAGGAGGGGGTTGTTGTAAACGAAAAGGCCAATGCGCTGTGGTGGCAATCAAATCTGAAACCAGAATGTTATCAGTGTAAAGATGTACTACACTGTTTTAATATGCAGTGCCGCAAAAAAAACTTGATTGACCATCTCCCTTGCTCCGGCTGTCCATCCGTCTCGGGTGCTGAAAATTTCGACTAACATAAAACGATATGGTCACGCTGCCCAGAGGACGGTAAAATAATTTCACAAAAACACTTTCCCCTTCCCATTCGTCTACCAGGTGAATGCAGTCCAAGGGACACGATCTAAAGCGAGAAAGGAAAGGCGATCGTTCTACTATGTTGTACTACCTGAAAAAGACCTGGAAAGAATCCCTGCTGACGGTGCTTTGCCAGATCACGGCCTATGGTGTGGAGGTTTTTGCTGCGCTGACCTCAATGGTCATGCTGGACGGCCTGCTGGAGCAAGCCCCCCGGAAATTCATCTGGGGACTTCTGACTCATCTGATGATCTGGGCGGTGAGTTTTCTTGCGTCTCATCTGGAAACAGTGTTCCACTACCAGGCCATGCGCCGGATCAATGCGCTGGAGCGCAAGGATATGACCGCCGCCCTGATGAAGAAAAACCATCAACAGTTCCACACGCAGGAAAGCGGGGCCTATCTTTCCTCTTTTACAAACGATGTGGCGCAAATGGAGCAGCTGGGATGGGAGCCGTTTTTCGGACTGTTTGGCATCACGGCCCAAATTCTCAGCAGCTTGGTGGCACTGTACTGCCTGCACTGGTCCCTGATGGCAACTTCGATCCTACTGGCGCTGGCCATGATCCTGCTGCCCAAGCTCTTTGACCGCCGACTGAAAGAGGCAGGCGAGACCTGCTCCCGCTTGCAGGGGCAAGCGGTCAGCCTGTTTAAAGACCTAATGGGCGGTTTTGATGTCCTTCAGTTCTTTGGCCAGGGCAAGCGTCTGATCTCCGGCACTGAGGAGGCCAGCAAACAGATGGAGATGCCCCGCTACCGGCTCTATGTGCTGAAAAGTGCGGTGAGCAACGGCATGGGATTCCTGAGTGTGGTTTTCCAGGTCGTCATCCGCTTGCTGGCGGGTGTCTTGATCCTGATGGGAATTCTGAACGTCTCAGTTATGGTCAGTGTGGGAACCATCTGTTCCAATGTGTATAACGGCCTCAAGCAATTTGTGAGCCTTCAACTCTCCTTCTCTGCCAGCAAGCCCTATTTTGATAAGATCACCGTCCATGCAGGCGAGGTGTCTCAGTCGGAGTCCCGTCTGCCCGCCCTGCAGCAGGGCATCACGGTGGAGGATGTGTCGTTTTGTTATGACGAAAAGAAGCCCGTCCTGGTCCATATGGATGCGCAGTTCAAAAAAGGCGGCAAATATGCCCTTACCGGCCCTTCGGGCTGCGGCAAGAGCACGCTGCTGAAGATCCTGCTGGGCTGGCTGCCGGAGTATCGGGGGACCGTGCGCTATGATGGGCAGGATGTGCGGGCGTTTACCCCCGAGCAGCTGCAGCAGCAGATGAGCTACATCGAGCAGGACGTGTTCCTGTTCAATACCACCATCCGGGAGAATATCACCCTGGGCGAGACATTTACCGAGGAACAGCTGGAAAAAGCCCTGCGGGACAGCGCCCTGGCAGGGGACCTGGCCCAGATGCCCCAAGGGCTGGATACCCCGGTGGGGGAGGAGGGCAGCGCCCTTTCCGGCGGGCAGAAACAGCGTGTGGCCATTGCCCGTGCGCTGATCCATGACCGCAGCATCCTGCTGGTGGATGAGGGCACCAGCGCCCTGGACCAGAAAAATGCCGATATCGTGGAAAAGAGTCTGCTGTCCAACCCGGACCTGACCCTGATCCTTATAAGCCACCACCTCAGCGAGCAGCGTAAGGCCCAGTTTGACCAGGTGTATCAGCTCACACCCGCCTGCGCAGAGTGCGAGACCCTGTAAGCTGGTGCTGAAAATTTCGACTAACATAAAACGATATGTTGATTTGGGAGATGGTGTGCTATGCTTATCAGCAGATCATATAAAATATCTGCGCCGTTTATAGGACAGGCGTACAAATGACGGATGAGGTGGGAGTATGACGCATTATTTGAAACGATATTGGCCCGCAGTGGCCGCAGCTTCGGTCTTTATGATCCTGGCCTATGGTTTGCAGGTTTACACCAGTCTGGTGCAGATCAGGGTCGCACAAGGGCTGCTGGACGGAGATGTAAGGGGCTTTGCTCTTCAAATTCTTCTTCTTTTGCTGACCTGGCTGGCTGTGATCCTGGCATTGATTGGAGAAACGATCTGTCAGGGGCGGGCGGTCCGTCAGATGAATAATGCACTCCGTCGGGATATGGCTGCCAGTCTGCTGAGCAAAAGTCATCAGGAGTATCATAAGCAGGAGTCTGGTGCGTATCTTTCCCAGTTTACAAACGATATCAGTAAGATCGAACAGATGAGCTGGACGCCATTCTTCCTGATCCTGGGTGCGGCTGCACAGGTTCTGTTCGGTCTGATCGCCTTGGCGACGATCCATTGGACATTGCTGGTGGCATCGGTGGTCGTTGCGGTGATTATGATGCTTGCACCTCGCTTTTTTGGCAAGCATCTGGAAAAACTGGGTGCTGCCTGTGCAGCTGACCAGGCAAAGGGCATCAGCAGAATAAAGGATCTGCTGTCCGGGTACGATGTGCTTCGGTTTTTTGGCAAGGACGACCGCTTTTTCAAGGGGGTGGACGAAGCCAGCGACAGGATCGAACGGGCAAACTACAAACTAAACGTCAATACAGACTGCATCGGCAATGGCCTGTCTTATGTTAGTGCAGTTTGCCAGATGGCGATTACAGCTATAATGGGTGTATTGATTTTGAACGGAAGCATCCCGCTGGCAACTTTTATGGGGGCAGGCAATATTTGCGCAGCGGTCTACAATGGTCTCAATCAAGCGGCAAAACTGGCGGTCTCCTTCTCTGCCAGCAAGCCCTATTTTGATAAGATCACCGTCCATGCAGGCGAGGTGTCTCAGTCGGAGTCCCGTCTGCCCGCCCTGCAGCAGGGCATCACGGTGGAGGATGTGTCGTTTTGTTATGACGAAAAGAAGCCCGTCCTGGTCCATATGGATGCGCAGTTCAAAAAAGGCGGCAAATATGCCCTTACCGGCCCTTCGGGCTGCGGCAAGAGCACGCTGCTGAAGATCCTGCTGGGCTGGCTGCCGGAGTATCGGGGGACCGTGCGCTATGATGGGCAGGATGTGCGGGCGTTTACCCCCGAGCAGCTGCAGCAGCAGATGAGCTACATCGAGCAGGACGTGTTCCTGTTCAATACCACCATCCGGGAGAATATCACCCTGGGCGAGACATTTACCGAGGAACAGCTGGAAAAAGCCCTGCGGGACAGCGCCCTGGCAGGGGACCTGGCCCAGATGCCCCAAGGGCTGGATACCCCGGTGGGGGAGGAGGGCAGCGCCCTTTCCGGCGGGCAGAAACAGCGTGTGGCCATTGCCCGTGCGCTGATCCATGACCGCAGCATCCTGCTGGTGGATGAGGGCACCAGCGCCCTGGACCAGAAAAATGCCGATATCGTGGAAAAGAGTCTGCTGTCCAACCCGGACCTGACCCTGATCCTTATCAGCCACCACCTCAGCGAGGAGCGTAAGGCCCAGTTTGACCAGGTGTACCAGCTCACACCCGCCTGCGCAGAGTGCGAGACCCCGTAAGCTGGTGCTGAAAATAACAAAACGCACAGGAGAGCGCCCGGCCTCCCTGTGCGTTTTTTGCTGCAAAGAAAAACCCACGAAAAACCTTGCGGTCCTTCGTGGGTTTTTGGTGCGCTCGTGGGAACTCGAATCCCAGGCCCTCTGATTAAAAGTCAGATGCTCTACCGACTGAGCTACGAGCGCTTATAAACAGTATAACGATACTGCCGGAATATCATACCATATTTCTGCGGAAAAAGCAAGCCCTATGGATAAAAAAGTGCGCATTTGCGCTGCCGGCGGGCCAGAAGCAGGCGGCAGCGGCGGCGGGGACACGGCAGCGGGCGCAAAATGCAGGGGAGATTTTTCTCGAATAAGCGGAGAAAACCTCGGTTTTTCGCCGGGCAGCGCCTACGGGGGGAAAACCCCCTTTACAAATCTTGTGTAAACCGCTACAATCAACCTAGGATCATTTGCATTTTCTTACAGCAGCGCCTGCCGGTCTTTTCTGCCAGGGCTGCGAGGGGATATAGAGGAGGTCTTTTTCCATGAAGATTTCGCGTCGGCTGATGCTTCGGCTGTCCGGTTTGGGCGCTACCACCATGGCTCTGATGGGCTGTGCCGGGCAGGGCGAGGGATTTTTGGCCTGGCTGGAGGGGCTGTTCCCCTCTGCATCCGTGCCGGGCACACCGGCGCAGCCCGGAGCGCCGGAGGCACCCGCCCCGGTGCAGCCTGCGCTGCCCCCTTACAACGCCGACCCGCTGACCGGTGAGGCCCGCCGCACCGATGGGCGGATCGTGGGGGTCATGGTCAACAACATCTGCAACTCCCGCCGCCAGAATGCCCGTCCGCAGCGGGGCATTGGGGCCGCCGATCTGCTGATCGAGAGCCGGGTGGAAGGGGGCATCACCCGGCTGTGCGCAGTCTACCACGACGTGGACGCCATCCCGGAGGTGGGGCCGGTGCGCTCCGGCCGGGACCAGTTTTTGCAGCTGCTGATGCCCTGGCAGGCCCTGTACTGCCACGATGGAGAGAGCGAAGCCTGCACCAAGTTTGTCAGCGTATACGACTACGCAGGCCTGAACCTGGGCGGCAAGGGCTATTTTGGCACGCCAGTCCACCCGCTGACCGCCCATCGGGACCCCCGTGGCGGCGAGGTGGCCTATGAGCATACCGAGTTCACCTCCGGCAAGGAGATCCGCTCCTCGGCAAAGCAGGTGGGCATGGGGCTGAGCTACCCGTATGAGGAGACTTTCTTCCGCTTTGCGGATTACCGCACCGGGGCCGAAAACACCCTGGAAGGGATGCCGGAAGCCCAGCAGGTGGAGATCACCCACGCAGCCAAGGAGCGCTACAAGACCCAGTTCCACTATGACCCGCAGACCCGGCAGTACAAAATGAGCATGTACAGCCCGGCGGCCTCTGCCTGGCAGCACACGGTGGACGAGCTTACCGGCCAGCAGCTGGGGTTTGACAACCTGGCGGTCTGTTTTGCCCCCATTGCGCCCTATCCTGGGGATGCCGGGGATGTGCAGCAGGTGCAGTATATCCAGGGCGGCGAGGCGCTGCTGTTCACCCGTGGACGGGTGCAGACCGGTTACTGGCAGAAAGCTTCCCCCCAGCATCCGCTGTATCTGTGTGCAGAGGATGGCACTCAGCTTTGCTTCAACCGGGGCAAAAGCTATCTGGCGATCGTAGATGAGGACGAGCGGGCTGGTTTTGCCTGGCAGTAAGCCCGTCCCACCGAAGGAGATAAGATGACAAGACAGTTTTGGATCCGAGCTGCGGCCTGCTGCGGGCTGTGCGCAGCGCTGCTGTGCGGCTGTACGGCAGCGCCCTCCCGCAGCACGGTGACGCCGCAGGACCCCTTGACCGGGGAGCAGCCTGCGGCCCCGGGGCAGCGGGTCGTAGCTGTGTCCATAGCCAACGACCCTGCGGCGGGTCTCCAGTGCGGGATCAGCACTGCCTCGGTGGTGCTGGAAGCGCTGACCGTGCAGGATACCCCGACCCGGCTGTGCCTGGTCTACCCCTCGATAGAGCAGGTGCCCCAGGTGGGGCCGGTGGCAGATGGGCAGGATCTGTACTGGCAGCTGCTGGCGGGCCAGCAGGCCCTGGCTGTGCAGCGGGGCGGCAGCCGCTATACCCGCAATTATTTTGACTACTACAATCTGGAACCCATTGATGCGGCGGAGGTGGGGCGGCTGGCGTTTCATACCGGACAGAAGTGGAGCAATGCCCCGGCGTGGTATACCTCCAGCACCGAGCTGGAAGCAGCAGCTGCCCGTCTGGGCCTGACCACCGGGATCACGGCGGGCAAGACCACCGAGACCGACACCGAGGGGCGGCTGCAGCTGCCGGCATTTCTGCCCTTTGCGGAGAGCGGGCGTCTGCCTGTGCCGTCCGCAGAAGGGGCGGTGGAGATGCGGGTGCAGTTCGGCCCCGGCAGCGCCACTGCGTTCCGGTACGACGAAGCTTCGCAGCTTTACCGGATGGAGCGGGGCAGCGGCATCCCCCAGCGGGACGCCAACACCGGCGTGCAGGTGTCCTTTGATAACCTGCTGGTGCTGTATACGGCCTCCTCTTTGCGGGAGGACGGCCATACCCTGGAATATGACCTGAGCATGGGCGGCGGCGTGCTGCTGCGTGCCGGGCGGTTATGGCATATCACCTGGCGGCAGGGGGCAAAATCGACCCTGGCGCTCTACGATGAGGACGGCAAAGCGCTGGCGCTGGCTCCGGGCAGCAGCTATATCGCCCTGGTGTCCAGCGTCACCGGCCGGGAGGTGGCAGTCACCGATCAGGCAGGGGAGAGTCTGCTATAAAATGCGCAAAAAAACAGCGGAGGAAATTCCTCCGCTGTTTTTTACTGTATTGGATGTGCAGGCTTACAGGTCCACCAGGGTAGCCAGCTCGGCAGGGCTGGCGGGCACCGGACCCAGCGCGGCGGCGTCCTCTCCGCGGCGCACCGCAAAGCACACCGACTGCCCGGCGGCAAAGGCGGGCTGATACCGCAGCTCCAGCTGCTGCCAGTCGTCCGGCGTTTTGCAGAAACAATGGATCATGGCCCCCCGTCCGGCGGCCAGATTCAGGGTGAACAGAGAGGCATCCGCAGCGTTCTCATTGTACAGCGGGGCGGCAAAGCTGCCGCACGGTACCGGCTGACCGTCGCAGCAGACAGACAGTCCGCTGCCGGTGTGGTACAGCTCCTCCTGGGTCTGGATGGCGCGGCCCTGCAGGTAGCTGGGTGCCACCGGCAGGGTATGGGCCGAGAGGTTTTCCGCCGACAGATACACCAGCGTGCCCCCCAGACCGGGAGCATCGGCGTAGCCCAGCAGCTCCACAGCGGCTTTGCCGTCCAGCAGCGCAGGCTCGCCCCGCAGACAGGGGGTATCCTGGGCAGCTGCACTGACACCGCCCAGCAGAGCGGCGGCCAGAGTGACCGCCCCGGTACCTGCATACCGCAGGAAGGAGCGGCGGGAGAGGGACTGGGACATGGGGATAGCCTCCTTATATCGAGCAAAAAGTGGCGGCGCCGCAGCGCAGGCGCCTTTGCACTCGCGGCCATCGGCGGCGAAAAATGCAATAGTACATCCTGTATAGCTTATAAAATTTTCAGCCCGCTGTCAAGTGGAAAAGCACTTCTTTGCGGGCAGCAGAAAAAAGCAGTGGGCGGGGGCCTGCATGCTGCAAAAATGGCTGGCGGGTGTCCGCCAGCCATGGAGTATGCGTTTGGTACTGGTTTTGGAAAACGGCGCTTTTCCGGAAAGCTGCGCAGGAGGTCATTCGTAGGCTTCTGCCCGCTCGGTCTCCTCCTGGCCGCGGAGCGTGTCGGCGTAGCCAAAGGGCACGATGTCGATGGCCTCTACCAGGCGGTCCCGCATCCAAAGCTGGACATCGGTCTGCACTGTATAGCCGCAGCCGGGGTCGGCCATCCACTGTTCCGGGTGGCGGGTGGGCAGTGCCCGCTGGCTGAGCATGCTCATGATCACGCCGCCATGGGTCACACAGGCGGCCTCGGTAACGTCCATACGGATCATATATTCAAACAGCTTCATCAGGGTGTCGGCACAGCGGCGGTGGAAATCCGCCGTCGGCTCGGCGCCTTCCGGCACAAAGCCGGAACCAGGGGTGATCCACTGCTTGTATTCCTCGGTCTTGACCAGCTCCCGCACCGGCTTGCCCTCAAAGCTGCCAAAACCGGCCTCCCGCAGGTCATGCACCGTGAATTGATGGGTGGCCTGCGGGAACAGGATGGCCGCGGTCTCCACTGCACGCACCAGCGGGGAGGAGAATACCGTGTCCACCTCCGGGTACACAAAGCGCTGGCGCAGCTGCTCCAGCTGTGCGCGGCCCTCCTGGCACAGGGGCAGGTCGGTGCCGCTGCCGATATAAAGCCCTTGCAGGTTGCCCTCGGTGACGCCGTGGCGGATCAGATGCAGCTTAAAGGTTTTCACAAATCAACACCTCGTAACAAAATAGTATCTCTATACGGCCCTTTTTGGCAGGATGTCCACCGGGGCAGATACCCCATTTTAGCACAGAAACGACATCACCGGCAAGACTTTTGACAAAAATGACGAAAATCTATCAAAATTCTCGTCACATTTCGCACTTTACAAGTCGTTTTCCATTGTGTATAATCAACGTGCTGTAAATGATTTTGGCAAAGTGCCCGCAGCGCTGAAAAAAACCGAGGAGTTCAAAAAGCATCATGGAGTTCAATCGTATCATCAAGCTGCTGCGCAAGGAGCGCGGCATCACCCAGAAGCAGGCCGCCGAGGATCTGGGGGTGTCCCAGGCACTTTTGTCCCATTACGAAAAAGGCATCCGCGAGTGCGGGCTGGATTTTGTGGTGCGTGTGGCGGACTATTATAACGTATCCTGTGATTATCTGCTGGGCCGCAGCGCCGAACGCAACGGCATGATGCTGACCGCGGACGACCTGCCCAACCCCGATAAGATGAAGGACAATGTCTACCATGGCAGCGTTCTGCCTACGATGAATAAGAAACTGATCTCCAACAGCCTCAACGTGCTGTATGCCAAGGTGGGGCAGTGCCACAGCAAGGCCCTGACCACCGAGGTCAGCGCATACCTGATGATGGCGGTCAGCAAGATGTTCCGGCTGTTGTATTCGGCCGAGCCCCACAATGCGCCGGGTCTGTTCGGCATCGAGCAGCGCCGCTGGCCGGGGTATTCGGACGCAGTGATGCGTGTGGCGGAAGCCAATGTGGAAAGTCTGCTGGCCGGGCAGGATCTGGACGGTGCAGAAGGGCTGAAGGACCCCTCCTGCATGACCATGACCACCGAGAGCCTGAGCCGGGAGTTTCCCCTGTATACGCCCAGTCTGCTCAACCTCATCAAGACCAGCGAGACCCGGGTCAAAGGCTTGACCAACCAGTAACACGACTGGATAAGAAGAAAACGATCCCTGCCTTTTGCCAGGGGCGGGGCTGCGCCTGGGCACCTGTACGCCAAAGACGTAGCAGGGAGGAGGAGTTACAATGTTGAATAGGATCTCTCGGCGCAGCTTTCTGCGCTGTGTGGGCTGTGCCGGTGTGCTGGCTGCGGCGGGCGCACTGGCCGGCTGCCAGACCGGCCGCAAGGCGGTGGAAGTGGATGTGGGCGACCACATCAGCAACTGGAACGACCTGCGGGTGCAGCTCAGCAGCCTGTTCCGCATGGGGGATGTCCCGGATATGCCGGGTCAGGAGTATGTGGCGGTGCTGATCCTGGTGCAGAACCTCTCCCGCACCGAGAGCCGGGCAGTGGGCGCCCCCCATGTGCTGGAGATCGACGCAGAATACCCGCTGCCGCCGCTGGAGAATCTGAACGGATACTTCCACGCCCTGTCCGCAGATACACCGGATTTTGCGCTGATGTGCGATGGCCAAAGCGCCGGCTGCGGGGCGTATATCTACCTGTATGATGCGCAGACCGATACGTTTGCCAATGCACCGGAGCTTCCGCCGCAGAGGATCGGCTATATTGAGCTGATGTGCAGGGTGCCTGTGGGGTGGAAGGAATTGGAGCTGACCTATACGCCCCAATTTTTGCAGGATAAGAGCATCACATTCCGCATGACGGCAGATCAACTGACCAGAATTGTCGATTAAGCTTCGTCTATTTTTACAGGGAATACTTGCCTTTACCCTAAAAAAATTGTGAAAACCATTGACAAATAGTTCGTTTTTGACTATTGTATAGGTAGAACATTCGGGTGCGCCAGGGGGTGTTTTTGTCCTGGGCTGCGCCGCAATGACTATGATCAAACGTGGCTGCCCTGGTGCGGCTGCATCCAAAAGGAGGAAAGGATTATGTCCTTGAAAGTATCCCGCCGCAACTTCATGAAGCTGTCTGCCGCTGCCGCTCTGGCTGTGGCTGGCTCCAGCCTGCTGACCGGCTGCTCCGACCCCAATAAGCCCACCCGCAACGGTGACGGGACCCTGACCGTCCTCTCTGCACAGACCACTGTGAAGAAGAACGTCGACAAGTTTGAAGTGGAGATCAAGAACGGCCGCACCAACGACCTGAAGATCGACCAGGATTCCTTCCGTATCGTAGTGCGTGAGGGTGATAAGGTCTTTAACTATGAAGCTGTGGTTGAGAAGGCAATCGACGGCTGGGCTGTTCCCAAGGGCCAGACCTTTAGGACTACCGTTGCTCGTAAGGATGGCAAGCCGCTGGGTACGAATGTTACTCTGCAGTTCCGTCCGGATGATGCATACGATGAGATGTTTGCCAGCTGGATCTACGGCAAGACCGAGAAGTAATCTCCCCTCTGTTTTTGGAACATACCGCCGCTCCGGCTTTTGGCCGGGGCGGTTTTTTGCGCCTTTTGCCAGAAAGTTTGGCAATGTGCTGTTGTTTTGGATGAATATTTTGGCGGTTTTGGGACTTGTTCACAAGGCGTTTTTTCAGTAAAATAAACGTATACCCAGGCGGGTGCTTTGGTTGCAGAGGATGCAAACGGATAAGAGGGAACAGCCGCTGGGCAAAAACTGAGAACAGGAGTGTTGGCGTTATGATCAATATGGTAAAGCTTCCCACCAAAAACCGGAATCTGTTCCTGCGGGTGGCCAAAGGCCACTTTGCCACCAGCCACAGCCACATCAATTACTATATCGATGTCACCACCCAGAAAGCCCGCTTGTCCGAAGCAAAGGCAGTGGCCAAAGAGCTGGTAGCGGCCTACCAGCATAATACCATCGTGGATACGGTGCTCTGCCTGGATGGCACCCAGGTCATTGGCACCTGTTTGGCCAATGAGCTGACCAAGGACGGCTTTACCAATATGAACGCCCACCAGACCATCTATGTGGTCACGCCGGAGTATACCACCGGCAGCCAGATCATCCTGCGGGACAACCTGGCGCCCATGGTCACCGGCAAGCATGTGCTGATCTTGGCGGCATCCATCACGACCGGCTATACGATGCAGGCAGCCATTGAGGCGGTCAACTACTATGGCGGCCAGGTGGCAGGTCTGTCTGCGATCTTTGCCACCACCCACGAGTGCATGGGCTACCCGGTCACCTCCATCTTTGATCCCGCCAGCCTGCCGGATTACGCCAGCTACGACTCCCGGGAGTGCCCGCTGTGCAAAAACGGGCAGAAGATCGATGCGCTGGTCAACAGCTTCGGCTATTCGGCGCTGTAAACAAATCGGATACACAAACCTCCTTTTTTCTCCTGCAGAGGCTTCGTCGCACCGCTGCAGGGCATACACAAGGATATGCCAAGAGGCAGGCCCCTCCGTTTGGAAAAGGGTCTGCCTCTTGGCATTTTTATTGGGGATCGGGGCCGCTGTGGGCCTGGGCGCACGCCAGGGCGGCATCCCGCATCTGTGTGCGGACGCTCTGCGGATGGAGGATCTCCACCTGGCCCCCAAAGCCCATCACCCAGCCGAAGAAAGGCGGGCTGACAACAATGTTGGTGTCAAAGTGGAAATGTCCGTCCGGCTCCTCCACAAAGATGGGGCCGGTGCCAAAACGCTCCCGCATGGTGTTCTGCATCGCATTGGTGCAGCGCAGTGTCACCCGGACTTCCTCGCCGCCAAACATCTGGAAGCGGCTGCGCAGGTACTGGGCAAGGTCAAAGGATGCAAACTGCTTTTGGCCCCGCCGAGGCTCCGACAGGCAGTCCACCGACTTCATGCGGTCCACCCGGTAGTGGCGGATGCCGCTGGGGGTGGTCTGATCCTGGTAGGCGATGAGGTAGTAATACCCGCCGTCCCAGGCCATCTGCCAGGGGCTGACAGTGGGGTGGGTGAGCTGTCCATCGGATTTCTGGTACCCGAAAGTGACCATCTTTCCGGTAGAAATGGCCTCGTGCAGGCGGTCCACGTTGTTCCAAATCTGCTGGCCGCCTGTGCGGGGGCGTCCGGTTACATAGACCTGACGCTGCAGCTGGCTGGCCATGTGGGTGCTGGCCAGACCCTCCAATTTGCGGATCAGTTCCCGGCATTTTTTCTCCGGGATAAAGCGGCTGGCCTGGACGGCGTCCACCAGCAGCTTCAGCTCCGGCAGCTCAAACCGGCGGTGGGAGACCCAATAGCCGCCGTGGGGGCCGCGGCGCAGCTCGATATTGCAGCCCAGCTCACGCAGGGTCTCGATATCGCTATAAATGCTTTTGCGCTCACAGGGGATCCCCAGGGCTGCCAGCTGTTCTGTCAGCTGGGTGACACTGAGACGGTGATCCTCATCGGTCTGCTGGTACAGGATGTGCATCAGCAGCAAAAGCTTGGGGCGCTGCCCGGGTTGTTTTGGCATGGGATGACCTCCTTTCTGTGGGGGAACATAAGGGGCCTTGGGGCGGTCAGCGGTCCATTTTTTTGTCGAACGCCGCCCGGCGCTGGGTGGAAAGGCGGAACATCTGCTCCAGCTGCTCCCGGTCGCCCTGCTCCAGGGCAGCCCGGAGACGGGCCAGGGCAGCGTCGAACTGATCGATCTCGGCGATCAGGTTCTGCTTGTTCCACAAGAACAGCTCAGCCCACATCTTATCGTTGATGCGTGCAATGCGGGTCAGATCCCGGAAAGAATCACCGGTGTACTCGCACAGAGAGGTGTTGTCGTTGGCGCACATCAGGCTTACGGCAATGGCGTGGCACAGCTGGCTGACATAGCCGATCATCCGGTCATGCTCCTCCACCGTAAGGGTGCAGATGTGCCGGAACCCCAGCACCTGGGCCAGCTGCTGGGTCCACTGGATGGCAGCGGGGGTGTTGGCGGCGGTGGGGGTAATGATAAAGTTGGCGGGGGCAAAATCCACCTCAGCGGCGTGCTCTACGCTGGAGGTCTCCCGCCCGGCCATGGGATGGCTGGCGATGAACTCGACCCCCGGGGGGCACAGCGCCTGCACCGGCTCCACCAGCCCGGTCTTTACGCCGGACACATCGGTAAAGATGCACCCCGGCTTGATCCACTGGCCGTACTGCTGCATCCATTCCAGCAGGGCGGTGGGGTACAGGCCAAAGATGATATGGTCTGCCTGGCGCACCAGGTCCTCAAAATCCTGGGTCTTGCCCCGGGCGATGTACCCATGGTCCAGTGCGTACTGCAAGTGGCCCTGGCTGCGGTTGATGCCGTCCACGGCAAAGCCTGCACGGGTCAGCTCCAGGGCGTATTTGCCCCCCAGCAGGCCCAGGCCCACCACCAGGTAGCGTTTGGATCTATCCAGCATATTCGTTCACCTCCGCGCCCAGTGCCCGGGCAGCGTCAAAGAAATCCGGCCAGCTTTTGGCCACGGCCTCCGCTCCGTCGATGGTCACCGGCAGCCCGGCGGCCAGCGCCAGTACGGTAAGGCTCATCACCACACGGTGGTCGTTGTGGCCCTGCAGCGGGGCGGCGGGGGCGTGCAGCGCCCCGGCACAGCCCTGGATCAGGATCTGGCCGCCATCGCTCTGGATGCGGCCGCCGCAGGCTTGCAGCTCCGCTTCCATTGCGGCGATGCGGTCGCTCTCCTTCAGGCGCAGGCGCTGGGCATTGCGGATGCAGGTGGTGCCGCTGCACAGCAGCCCCAGCACCATCAGCACCGGGCCTAAGTCCGGGCAGTCGGCCAGGTCGATATCCACCCCATGCAGCGGCGCTTTTTCAAAATGCAGGCCGTCTGCATCAGCGGTAAAGCGTGCCCCGGCCCGGCGCAGGATGTCCAGGATCACGGCGTCCCCCTGCAGGGTGTCCGCCGCCAGGCCGGTGATGGTCACCCCGCCGCATACGGCGCCCAGCACCGCAGGGAAGGCGGCCTGGCTGTAATCGCCTTCTACAGTATAGCGGCAAGGGCGGTACTGCTGGCCGCCGGGGATCAGCAGCTCCCGCTCCGAGAGCCAGCGGCTGTGCACGCCAAAGCGCTGCTGCACCTGCCGTGTCAGCTGGATATAGCTGCGGCTTTCCACCGGGGGCAGCAGCTGCAGGGTGCTGTCCCCCTCCAAAAGGGGCAGGGCGAACAGCAGGCCGCTGATGAACTGGCTGGAGACATCCCCCGCCAGCTCATACCGGCCGGAGCGCAGCGCCCCTTCCACCACAAGCCCTTGGGGGATATGCTCCAGCCGCAGGCCCTGCTGGGCAAACACCCTCTCGTAGACCGACTGAGGCCGCTCCATCAGCCGTCCTCGGCCGGTAAAGGTCACGGCCTGCCCGCTGAGGGAGGCCAGAGGGATCAAAAAACGCAGGGTGCTGCCGCTCTCGCAGCAGTCCACCGGCCCGTGCAAGGGGCGGAAGTGCCCCAGACCCTCCACCTGGGCGCTGTGGGGGCCGGTGCTCACCTGGGCACACAGTTGCCCGGCAGCGGCCAGCGTAGCGGAGATGTCCTGGCTGAAAGCCAGGTTTTCCAGCTGAGAGGGGCCGGCAGCCAGGGCCGCACACAGCACCGCCCGGTGAGCCAGGCTTTTGCTGGGGGGTGCGGCAACGGTGCCCTTTACCCCGGATGGGGCGCAGACAGTAAGGACCATAGCAGCCTCCTTTGGCAATTACATAGCAATGTGAGGGTGGGGGCTGCCTTCCAGCCGCAGCAGCTGGGCCAGGTAGGCGCAGGCGTGGAGATAGCCGTCCGGCCCTTCCCCGATAAAATGCCCCTGGCAGCCAAAGGACACGATGTCCACCTGCCGGAAGCTCTCCCGGGGGTCCGGGGCTTCCAGCAAGACCTCCACTGTGGGCACCCCACAGGCCCGCACTGCGTCCAGCAGCGCTACACTGGTGTGGGCATAGCCGCCGGGGTTCAGCACGATGCCGTCTGCCCGTCCCTGGGCGGACTGGAGCTCGTCGATCAGGTCGCCCTCGTGGTTGGAGTGGAAAAACTCGGTCTCGATCTCCATCTGAGCGCAGCAGCTGGACAGCCAGTCCATCAGGCTGTTGTAGTCCATCCCGCCGGGCACCCCCGGTATGGGGCAGCGCATCAGGTTGACATTGGGCCCGTTAACGATCAAAAATTTCATCCAAAGCCTCCATAGCCGCTGCCAGCGCACAGGCAGCGGTGGTCGTGTTGGGGATGACGGCATCCGCTGCCGCCAGATACAGGGGACGGCGCACCTGCTCCATCCGTTCCAGGGCATCGGCCCCGGTGGAAAGGGGTCTGCCGCCGGTGCTCAGATCCTGGCGGGGACGGTCCAAAAACAGCACGACACCGTTCTGCCGCAGGGCGCGGACGTTCTGGCTGCGCAGCACGGCGCCGCCGCCGCAGGCGATCACCAGCCCGCTCTGCTTGCCCCATCGGGCTGCCTGGGCAGACTCCATCTCCCGGAAGGCAGCCTCGCCCTTTTGGGAAAAGATCTCCGGGATGCTGCACCCGGCGGCCCGCACGACCTCCTCGTCCAGATCCACAAAGCGGCGGTCCAGCCGCTGGGCCAGGCTGCGGCCAATGGTGCTTTTGCCTGCGCCGGGCATTCCCACCAGCACCACGTTCAGCATCTGGCGGCGCAGCGCGGCGGTGATCCGGGCGGTCTGCCGCTCCGGGTCTTCCAACGGCTTGCCCAGAAAATACCCGGCAGCATAGACCGCCTGCGAGACCAGCATCTCCAGCCCGCCCACAGCCACCGGCACCCCGGCTTCCTCTGCACGGAGCACCAGCTCGGTCTTGCTGGGGTTATACACCACGTCCACCACCGCTTCCAGCCCCGGCATAGAGCGGATATCCAGGCTGCACACCCCTACATCCGGGTACATCCCGGCGGGGGTGGTGTTTACGACGATCTGCGCCCCGCTGGCGGCGGCCTGGGCATAGCTCAGCTGGCCGGGGCCGGGTCTGCGGCTCACGGTCAGCACCTGGGATGCCCCCTGGTCCTGGGCTACGGCGCAAACCGTGTTGTGGGTGCCGCCGGTGCCCAGCACCAGCACGGTGCGTCCGGCAAAGCGGACGCCGTGGGCCTGGCACAGGGAGGCAAAGCCCATATAGTCGGTGTTGTAGCCGCAGAGCACGCCGCTGCGGTTTACCACGGTGTTCACCGCCCCGATGGCTGCGGCCCGGGGGTCGATGTAGGCGCAGTATTCCATCACCAGCTTTTTATAGGGGATGGTGACATTGATGGCCTTGAAGGGCCGTTTTTCTAAAAAGGCGCGGGCCTCCGCCTCGGTGGGCAGGGCCCGCAGCTCGTACCGGTAGCCGCAGAGCAGCTCATGGATCTGCTTGGAGTAAGAGTGCCCCAGCTTTGCGCCGATCAATCCGTATTCCATGCAGTCACTCCTTTTCCCGGTAGGTGTCCGGGTGTTCCATCCAGGCCATGCCATAGCGCTGGGTCAGCAGCTCGCCAATGGCCAGTGCTGCGCCGCAGCTCTGCACAATGGCAGCCCGGGGCAGGATGCAGGGGTCGTGCCGTCCCTGGATGGACAGCACGGCGTCCCGGCGGGCGGGGTAGTCCACCGTATCCTGCTGCTTGTAGATGCTGGGCGTGGGCTTGACGGCGGTGCGGAACACCACCGGCATCCCGTTGGCAATGCCGCCGTTGATCCCCGCATTGCGGTTGGCGGCAGTGCAGATCTGGCCCTGCGGCCCCATCCGGAAGGGGTCGTTTGCTTCCGAACCCCGCAGCCCGGCAAAGCCAAACCCGGCCCCGAACTCGATGCCCTTTACCGCCGGCATGGCAAAGGCCATGTGGGACAAAAGGCTCTCGACGCTGTCAAAATAAGGCTCGCCTACACCGGCGGGCAGCCCCAGGACCGCCGTTTCCAGCACGCCGCCCACGCTGTCGCCGTCGGCTCCGGCGGCACGGATGGCCTCGGTCATCCGCTGACTGGCCTCCGGGTCCAGCACCGCCAGTCCCGGCTGGCCGCACAGAGCCTGGCATTGTGCAGCCAGGGCATCGGGATCATCCTGGGCAAAGGGGGTGTCCGGCACACCGGCACACTGGGCCAGGTGGGTGCAGATCCGGATGCCCGCGGCTTCCAGTGCGGGCAGCACGATGGCGCCCCCGGCGACCAGCCCGGCGGTGATCCGGCCGGAAAAATGCCCCCCGCCCCGGCTGTCCTGCCAGCCATGGTACTTGGCGTAGGCGGTATAGTCTGCGTGGCCCGGGCGCAGCAGATCCGCTGTGCGGGCATAGTCCCCGCTGCGGGTGTTCTGGTTTTGGATCACCAGAGCGATGGAGCTGCCGGTGGTGCGGCCCTGGTACACACCGGACAGGATATGCACCTGGTCGGCCTCGGTACGGGGGGTGGACAGGCCGTCCCCTCTGGCCCGGCGGGCATCCATGCACTGGGCGATAAAGCCTTCGTCCACCGGCACCCCGGCCGCCATGCCGTCCAGCACGGCGCCGATGGCCGGGCCGTGGCTCTCGCCGAAAATAGTCAGCGAAAGGGCGCTGCCAAAGGTGTTTTTCATGCCTCTGCCTCCAGCCCCAGCAAGGTGGGCAGAGCGGCGGCGGGCACGGTCTCGGTGCGCCAGCAGCCCAGACCCGGCACCTTGATCAGGGTGATCTGGCCTGCCTGGGCCTTTTTGTCGTGGAGCATCTCTGCCAGCACCTTCTGTTTGTCGTAGCTGGCCCGCAGCGGCAGACCCAGGCGGCGGTAGACCGCCCGCACCCGCTTTTGCAGGGTCTTGGATTCGATCATGGGCAGCATGCCCAGGGCTACACATTCCCCATGGTACAGGCCGGTGGTGCGGCGGCCCTTGATGCCCCGCACGGCCTCGATGCCATGGCCCAGCGTGTGGCCGAAGTTCAGCGCCTTGCGCATACCCTGCTCGGTCTCGTCCTGCTCGACGATGTTCTTTTTGAACCGCAGGCAGCGGTAGATGATCTCGTCAATGCGGGCGTCTACGTCCCCCTGCTCAAAGATGCTGAACAGCTCCGGGTCGGCCAGCAGAGCGGCTTTTACCGCCTCGGCCAGGCCGTTGACGAAGTGGCGTTGGGGCAGGGTGGACAGGGTGTCCGGGTCCACGATCACCAGTTTGGGCTGCCAGAAGGTGCCCACGATGTTTTTGGTGTCGCCCAGGTCCACCGCCGTCTTGCCCCCAATGGAGGAGTCGATCATGGATAAGGTGGTGGTGGGACAGTTGATAAAATCTACGCCCCGCATATAGATGGAGGCGGCAAACCCGGCCAGGTCGCCCACTACGCCGCCGCCCACGGCAACGACCAGGTCGCCCCGGCCCATGCCGAAGTCCAGCATCTGCCGCAGCACGGTCTCCAGGATCTTGAGGCTCTTGCTGGCCTCACCCTGGGGCACGGTGATGATGCGGGCGTCCCGGCACTGGTCTGCGACCCGGCGGGCATAGGCCTCCGGCACGCCGCTGTCGGTGACGATGGCCACCCGGCGGTCCAGCCGTGCAAACTGGTACAGGTTCTCCAGTGCGCCCCGTTTCAGGATGATGTCATAGCTGCGGGGGCCAAGGTTCATGGTGAGCTTCGTGCCGATAAATTCACTCATTTGGTATACACTCCTAACAGCCGTACAGTGCGGCAGACACGGTCCAGGGCTTCCAGAAGCACCTCGGCCTCGTGGGCGGCGGGGTCTCCCACCAGTTCGACGTAAAAATAATATTCAAAGGGGACATGGGGCAGCGGGCGGCTCTTGATGGACTCCATGTTGAAGCCTGCCTGACCGATGAGCTGGATCACCTCGGCCAGTTTGCCGGGCTTGTTGTCCGCCGTGAACAGCAGAGAAAAACGGTTGCCCCCGGTGGGCTTGTCCCGGCTGATGACGATGAAGCGGGTGGTGTTGTCCCCGTCGGTGTTGATGTCCGGCACCAGCACTTCCAGCCCGTACAAAGCAGCGGTCTCCCGGCTGGCGATGGCAGCCAGAGAGGGGTCGCCGCTGTCTGCCACAAATTTTGCAGCCATGGCCGTGTTGGGCATGGCTGCGGCAGGCAGGCCGAACTGCTTCAAAAAGGTGTCGCTCTGGGCAATGGCCTGCTGGTGGCTGTACACCTTCTTCAGGCCGGACAGCTGGGCGCCGGGCAGCACCAGCAGATTCTGGGAGATGGGCAGGTCATACACCTGCACCACCCAGATCCCCGGCCGGGCATAGCACAAGTCCAGCACGGCGGACACATCCCCGGCATGACTGTTCTCAAAGGGCAGCACGCCATAGGCGGCGTCCCCCTGCTCCACAGCGTCGAACACATCGTCCCAGGTGGGGCAGGCCAGCGCCTCCCCGTGGGGGAACAGTGCCCGCAGGGCTATGTGGGCAAAAGCGCCCTCCACCCCTTGGTAGGCCACCCGGTTGCAGCCCATCTGCTGGGCTTCGTAGGCTTTGGCCAGGTCCATCATATGCTGCACATGGTCCCGGTAGTAGGGGCGCAGCGCATCGCTGTGGATGCGTGCGGCGGCTTTGTCCAGCACGGCCGCCTCCCGGGCGGGGTCAAAGATGGGCAGGCCGTGGGCTTTTTTGTATTCCGCCACCTGCAGCACAGCGGCCATGCGCTGTTCAAACAGGTCGGCAAGCTGAGCGTCCACCGCATCGATCTGGCGGCGGGCAGCTTCCAGCTGATCCATCGGCGGGGCCTCCTTTCAGTCCGGATTAAAGTAACATTATACCAATCCAGTATACCATACTGGGCACAAGGACACAACAAAGCCCCTGGTATTTGGGTGCGGATAAAATTTCAGCTGGAAGGGGGCAGACACGAGCTGACCGCACGCCTTGCCCTGAGACGAAAAAACGGTATAATAGAGGGGAAAGGTACTTTTATTCTGCAAACTAGGAGAAACGCCCTATGGCATTTATCAGTGTATTTGACGTGCTGGGCCCCAACATGATCGGCCCCTCCAGCTCACACACCGCCGGAGCGGCCATCATTGCCTACCTGGCCCAAAAGATGATCGCGCCGCCTCTGCGCCGGGCAGACTTCCGGCTGTACGGCTCTTTTGCCAAAACCTACCGGGGCCACGGCACCGACCGGGCCTTGGTGGGAGGGATCCTGGGCTTTTCTGCGGATGATGAGCGCATCCGGGACTCCTTTGCGCTGGCAAAGCAGCAGGGGCTGGAGTTTCGCTTTATTCCGGATGAGACCGAGACCGATGTCCACCCCAACACCGTGGAGATCCGTATGGAGAACGCCGCCGGCCGGGTCATGACCGTCCGGGGCGAGTCGCTGGGCGGGGGCAAGGTGCGCATCGTGGGCATCAATGGGGTCAAGGTGGACTTTACCGGGGAGTACAACGCCCTGATCGTCGTCCAGCGGGACAAGCCCGGTGTAGTGGCGCATATCACCAAGATCCTCAGCGACCGGGACGTGAACATTGCCTTTATGCGGCTGTTCCGGGAGCAGAAGGGCCACACCGCCTATACCATCGTGGAGTCGGACCAGCGGCTGCCGGAGGGCGTGGATGCCCTGCTGCTGGAGAACCCCAACATCACCGATGTCATGGTAGTGCAGCCGTAAGGAGGGAGCAAGAAGGATGGAACCAATGGATTTCAAATCTGCCAAGGAGCTGTTGGGCCTGTGCCAGCAGCACGGGCTGCCGATCTCGGAGGTGATGCGCCGCCGGGAGTGTGAGCTGGGAGAGACCACCCCGGAGGCTGTCAATGCCCGGATGGTCGATGCCTGGGCGATCATGACCGCATCGGCCACCCAGCCGCTGCATCACCCGGTCAAGTCCATGGGCGGGCTGATCGGGGGCGAGGCAGGCCGTCTGTCTGCGCATCTGGACACCGGCCGCAGCCTGTGCGGCGGGGTGCTGGGCCGGGCAGTGATGTACGCCATGGCGGTGCTGGAGGTCAACGCCTCCATGGGCCGGATCGTGGCAGCGCCCACCGCCGGTTCTGCCGGTGTGGTGCCGGGGCTGCTGCTGGCTTTGCAGCAGCAGTACAGCCTGCCGGATGAAAAGATCGTGGATGCCCTGTTCAATGCCGGTGCGGTGGGGTATCTTGCTATGCGCAATGCCACAGTGGCCGGTGCCGTGGGCGGCTGTCAGGCCGAAGTGGGTGTGGCCGCCGCTATGGCGGCTTCGGCTGCGGTGGAGCTGATGGGGGGCACCCCGGAGCAGTGCCTGGATGCCGGGTCTACCGTCCTGATGAATATGCTGGGTCTGGTCTGCGACCCGGTTGGGGGACTGGTGGAGTACCCCTGCCAGAACCGCAACGCTGCCGGTGTGGCCAACGCCCTGGTGGCGGCAGAGCTGGCCCTGAGCGGGGTGCGGCAGCTGATCCCCTTTGATCAGATGCTGGAGGCGATGTATGCCGTGGGCCGCCGCCTGCCGGTGGAGCTGCGGGAGACCGCCCTGGGGGGCTGCGCTGTCACCCCCAGTGCCTGCCAGCGCTGCGGCGCCTGCCAGGGCTGAGGAACGCAGCAAAGAAACAGTTTAGCTTTTGATTGTTCATAAAAAATCCATTGACGAGGCGCAAAACTAGGACTATACTGAGTCCATTGTATGAGGGAGTAATTCCGTGCCTGCTATGTTGGGTGCGAAGCGTTTCCGTCATTCTCGGCAGTTTCCAAAACCTGCCCGGAACGCTTTTTGCTTACCCTGGCTCATCCCAAAAGGATAAGCCGGAGCCTGCTTTGGGAAGAATGAGACTCGTGCACAGATCCCCGGTTAGGGGGTCGTGCATGAGTCTTTTTTTGTTTTTCCGGCAGGCTCTGCCTGGCAGGGCGGGATCGGATGGCGTGTGAGAATGGAAGGATGGTAGAAAATGAAGCAAGAGTACACTCAAACCCCAGAACAGCTGTTGAGCCAGCTGGAGACCACGGAACAGGGTCTCAGCTCCGCACAAGCAGCGGCCCGGCTGGAAAAATACGGCCCCAATAAGCTCAAGGATGCCGAAAAGCCCACCATGGTGCAGCGGTTCCTGGCACAGCTGAAGGACCCCATGCTGGTGATCCTGATGGTGGCTGCCGCTGTCTCGGCTGTGACCAACTACCTGGCAGGGGAAAGCTTTGCCGAGGTGTTCATTATCCTGATCGTGGTGCTGCTGAACGCCGTGCTGGGTGTTTTGCAGGAGAGCAAGGCCGAAGCGGCCATTGAAGCGCTGCAGACCATGACCGCCGCCACCTGCAAGGTGCTGCGGGACGGCAAGCAGCAGACCGTGCACAGCGACGAGCTGGTGCCCGGTGATGTGGTGGTGCTGGAAGCCGGCGACAGCGTCCCGGCAGACGGCCGCCTGCTGGAGAGCGCCAGCCTCAAGATCGAGGAGGCTGCCCTTACCGGCGAGAGCGTGCCGGTCAACAAGGTCATCGAGGCGCTGGGCCTGGCCCACGGCAAGGACGAAGTGCCCCTGGGGGACCGCAAGAATATGTGCTATATGGGCTCCACCGTGGTGTATGGCCGCGGCCGTGCCCTGGTCACCCGCACCGGTATGGACACCGAGATGGGCAAGATCGCCGGTGCGCTGGCCAATACGGCCGATGAGCAGACCCCCCTGCAGCGTCGTCTGGATGAGCTGGGCAAGACCCTGTCCAAGCTGGTGCTGGGCATCTGCGTGTTCATCTTTATCTTTGACCTGGTGATGGCCGGTTCCTTCACGCTGGAGAGCGTGCTGTCCACCTTTATGGTGGCGGTGTCCCTGGCAGTTGCCGCTATCCCCGAGGGCCTGGCTACGGTGGTGACGGTGGTGCTGTCCATCGGCGTTACCAATATGAGCAAGCGCAATGCAGTGATCCGCCGCCTGACCGCTGTGGAGACCCTGGGCTGCACCCAGGTGATCTGCTCGGATAAGACCGGCACCCTGACCCAGAATAAGATGACCGTGGTGCAGCACCTGGGCGACACCCAGCGCCTGGCTACCGCCCTGGCCCTGTGCAACGACGCAAACCTGGGCGAGAACGGCCAGGCAGAAGGCGAGCCCACCGAGGCCGCACTGGTGAACTTTGCGGCTGCCGAGGGGCTGCCCAAGCCCCAGCTGGCCGCAGCTGCCCCCCGTGTGGACGAGGCCCCCTTTGACTCCGGCCGTAAGATGATGTCCACCATCCACACCGCCGAGAACGGCTTTATCCAGTATACCAAGGGCGCCCCGGACGAGGTGCTGAAGCGCTGCACCCAGTATTGGGCCGACGGCAAGGCGCTGCCCATGACCGAGGAAAAGCGGGCGGAGATCCTGGCAGAGAACAAGCGCATGGCAGACCAGGCTCTGCGTGTGCTGGCCGCCGCCCAGCGGATCTGGGATGAAAAGCCTGCTTCCAATGAGCCGGAGCAGCTGGAGCAGCAGCTGTGCTTTGTGGGCCTGGTGGGTATGATCGACCCGGTGCGTCCGGAGGTCAAGGCGGCGATCGCCGAGTGCCGTGCCGCCGGCATCCGTCCGGTGATGATCACCGGTGACCACAAGGATACCGCTGTGGCCATTGCCCGGGAACTGGGCATCATCCAGGACGCCTCCGAGGCCATTACCGGCGCAGAACTGGACGCCATCCCCGATGAGGAGATGCAGCAGGCAGTGCGCCGCTACGGGGTCTACGCCCGTGTGCAGCCGGAGCATAAGGTGCGCATTGTCAATGCGTGGAAGGCCAACGGCGCCGTTACCGCTATGACCGGCGACGGCGTCAACGACGCACCCTCCATCAAGAGCGCAGATATCGGCGTGGGCATGGGCATCACCGGCACCGACGTTACCAAGAACGTGGCGGATATGGTGCTGGCGGACGACAACTTTGCCACCATCGTGGGCGCAGTGGAGGAAGGCCGCCGCATCTACGATAATATCCGCAAGGCCATCCAGTTCCTGCTGGGCTCCAACATGAGCGAGGTGCTGGGTGTGTTCGGCTCCACCCTGATGGGCTTTACCCTGCTGAACCCGGTGCATCTGCTGTTCATCAACCTGATCACCGACTGCTTCCCGGCACTGGCGCTGGGCATGGAAAAAGGCGAGCCGGATATCATGCAGCGTGCCCCCCGTGACTCCAAGGACGGCATCTTTGCCGGCGGCCTGGGCTTTGATATCGCCTATCAGGGCATCCTGATCGCAGGCATTACTATGCTGTCCTATATCCTGGGCCACTGCATGGAGGTGGGCTTCTTTGAGATGCCCCACGGCGTGTCCCCCGCCGGCATGACCATGGCATTCCTGACCATGAGCATGTGCGAGATCTTCCACAGCTTCAATATGCGCAGCCAGCGCAAGAGCGTGTTCACCCTGGGCACCCACAACAAGATCCTGTGGGGCGCTATGCTGGGCAGCCTGGTGCTGACCACCCTGGTGCTGGAGGTTCCCTTCATCGCCAATATGTTCGGCTTTACCCCCATCACCCTGCCCGAGTACCTGGTGGCTCTGGCTCTGGCTGTGCTGGTGATCCCCGTAGTGGAGCTGGTCAAGTGGTTCCAGCGCCGCCGCGATCGCCGTGCAGAGGCATAAGCAGAACAACGCAAACAACAAAGCCAAAGCAGGTGTGCTGCGCAGATGCAGTGCACCTGCTTTTTTGCGGGCTGGGGCACTGCCGGGCCGCCCGGAGCCGGAACTGGCTGCACCTGCCTCTTTACAATCCGGCTGGAAGGCGGTATGCTGTAAAGGTGTTCAAAATGGACCAAGGGAGGAACTCATGGACATCCGGCAGCTGAATTATTTTTTGACCCTCTGTGAGGAGCTGAATTATACCCGGGCGGCACAGCGGCTGCTTTTGTCCCGGCAGGCGCTGCGCCAGAGCGTTGCTGCACTGGAATCAGAGCTGTGCGGGCCGCTGTTTGCCAGCGCCCACCACAAGCTCAGTCTTACCGACCGGGGGCGCAGCCTGCAGCGCCATGCGGCGCCGGTGGTGCAGCAATTCCAGCAGATGCAGGCGGCGCTGCACGCAGAGATCGAGTCCGCACAGCCGGTCTATGTGGGGGTCAGCGTGGCGCTTGCCCCGGACTACCTGCCGGGGCTGGAGGGGCTGCTGGATCGCTTCCGGGAGCAGTATCCCCACCTGAACCTGCGCTTCCGCCTGCTGGAAAACGATGCGGTGGCAGCCGGTGTGGAGCAGGGGGAGCTGGATGCGGGTCTGGTGCTGGACCTGGGCTGCTGCGGGCAGGGGCTGGTACGGGCTACTCTGCGGGCAGACCCGGCCTGCCTGTTGGTGCCGCGGGACCACCCCCTGTGGGAAAAGGAGAGCGTACCGCTGTCCGGTCTGCGTGGGCAGCGGGTGCTGCTGCCCAGCCTGCGGCAGGACCTTTTGTCGCCCTTGTGGTCTGGCTGCGCCCGGGTGGGGTTTGCCCCGGCGGCAGAGCTGGTGCCCAGCTTCTACCAGGCATATTATCTGGTGCAGGACCAGCAGTGCGCCTGCCTGACCCGGTATGAGCCGGGGCAGCGCCGTCCGCTGGACCGGGTGCGCAGCGTGCTGCTGGAGGAGCTGCCCCCGCTGTGCGTCTCCCTTTTGCAGCGGCGGGAGCATGACTCGGCCTATCTGGAACTGCTGCGCAGCTACCTGATGGCGGCGCTGGATGGAGCAGTGGCGCCCCAGGGACGGGGCGGCCCGGCCCGGCCGCTGTATACAGCGCCGGTACACCCGGCCCCGGCGCAGCCCCGCCAGGAACCCGGCGTGCCGCTGCCCTTTGTGGGGGGCACGAACTTCCGGGAGCTGGGCGGCTACGAGGCGGACGAGGGCAAACATATCCGCTGGGGGCAGATCTACCGTGGCATCCCCACGGCCCGGCTGGTGGGTCCGGAGGACCGTGCCCGGCTGGACGGCTTGGGTCTGCGGCTGATCCTGGACCTGCGGGGCACCAAGGAGGCGGCAGCCCTGCCGGATTATGTGCCGGACGGGGCCCGGCTGGTGCGCCTGAGCGGTCTGTGCGATGAGGACGGCCGGGAGATGAGCTTTGCCCCGGCGGACATCGACCGGCTGCTGAACGGCCAGCCGGATACCGGCTTCAATGCGGTACAGGCTGTGTACCGGCGGATGCTCAGCGGGAACCGGGCGTTCCGGGAGCTGTTCCGGGCGCTGGAAGCGGGGGAGACCCCTATTTTGTTCCACTGCTCTGCCGGAAAGGACCGCACCGGTGTGGCGGCGATACTGATCCTGCTGGCGTTGGGTGCGCCGGAAACCGTGATCCGGGAGGATTTTGCCCGTACCAATACCTGCCGCGCTGCGGAGATCCAGGCCTACTGCGACCAGCATGCGGAGGAGATCGCCCGCCAGCCGGAGCGGGAAGCCTACTACCGGGGCGTGGCGGGGGTCTACCCGGAAGCAGCCCAGTTCGTGCTGGACACCCTGCGGCAGGAGTACGGCTCCCCGGAGGCGTACCTGGAAGCGGAATATGGGCTGACCCCGGCCCGTCTGATGCGCCTGCGCAGGATGTATCTGGAGTAAAGATCTGGGCAAAAATGGGGCTTGGACGGGGGGATCGGCCCTGGCCGGATAAAAAGTTTTTTTACAGCCTTTTTTGGCGGAAAAGAAGGGAGAGACCCTCCTTTTTCCAGAAAAAAATCTGCTGTGGGAAAGGGCTTCTCCCTTGACAAGGGGAGAAATGTTTCGTAATATAAAGATGTAGTATGGAACCCGTGACGCTGCGTGCAGGGTTCTGTGTACTTGGACCTGAGCAAAGGCCGCCCACACATCGGAGGGCGGCCCTGCTATAAGTATAGAACTTCTTGAACCGAAGAAAGCTGCCATCATCCACGCTCCCGCAGGAAAAAAGCGCCTGCGTGTGTGTTCGTGTTGTCTGTTTTATGCTTGAGAAAGCTCGCTTATACATGTTTCTCGGGGCCTGCATCCCTGCCGCAGCATCTCCCATTTTGCAACAAAAATTACTGTTGAGGAGAGTGAACGCAAATGCCCGCAATCGTATGGATTGTGGTCGGACTGGCTCTGGGCGTTGTATTGGGCGCTGTGCTGGGCTATAACCGCCGCAAGCAGACCGCAGAGGCTCAGATCGGCAGCGCCGAGGCGGAGGCCACCCGTCTGGTCAATGAGGCTATCAAGACCGCTGACCAAAAACGCAAGGAAGCGATCCTGGAAGCAAAGGACGAGGCTTTCCGCATGAAGGCGGAAGTGGACGAGCTGAAGGCGGAGGCTGACCGGGAGATCAAGCAGCGCCGCGCTGAGATCAGCCGTCAGGAGAACCGTATCGACCAGAAAGAGACCGCTCTGGACCGCAAGACCGAGGCGCTGGAGCGCCGGGAAGAGGACCTGAAAAAGCGCAACGCAGAGGCAGAGGCTCACCTGGCGGAGATCGATGAGCTGCGCGCCAAGGAGATGGAGCGGCTGGAGACCCTGGCTGGTCTGAGCCAGGAGGACGCCCGCGAAGTGCTGCTGCACAAGGTGGACGAGGAGCTGACCCATGAGAAGGCCGTCCGTGTGGCTGCCTATGAGACCGACCTGAAGGAAAATTGCGAGAGTATCGCCCGCAACCTCATTGGACAGGCTGTGAGCCGCTGTGCTGCGGATCATTGCAGCGAGACCACCGTCAGCGTGGTGCCCCTGCCCAGCGACGAGATGAAGGGCCGCATCATTGGCCGCGAGGGCCGCAATATCCGCGCTCTGGAGACGGCTACCGGTGTGGATCTGATCATTGACGATACCCCGGAGGCTATTACGCTGTCCTCCTTTGACCAGACCCGCCGGGAAGTGGCCCGCATGACCCTGGAGCGGCTGATCGGCGACGGACGCATCCACCCCGCCCGCATCGAGGAGACGGTGGAAAAGTGCCGCCACGAGCTGGAACTGCAGATGAAGCGGGAAGGCGAGCGCGCGGTGATGGAGCTGGGTATCCACGGCCTGCATCCGGACCTGGTCAAGCTGATCGGCCGGCTGAAGTACCGCACCAGCTTTGGACAGAACGCCCTGACCCACAGCATGGAAGTGGCCTGGCTGGCTGGCCTGCTGGCCGGGGAGATGGGAGTCAACATCACGCTGGCTCGCCGTGCCGGTCTGCTGCATGACATTGGCAAGGCACTGGACCACGAGATCGAGGGCAGCCATGTGCAGATCGGTGTGGATATCTGCCGCAAGTATAAAGAGAATACCCAGCTGATCCATGCACTGGAGGCACACCACGGCGACGTGGAGCCCAAGACCCCGCTGGCCTTCATCATCCAGGCTGCGGATGCCATCAGCGCTGCACGTCCCGGCGCCCGCCGTGAGAATGTGGAAAGCTACGTCAAGCGCCTGGAGAACCTGGAGGAGATCTCCTCCAGCTTTGAGGGCGTGGAGCAGGCCTTTGCTGTGCAGGCAGGCCGCGAAGTGCGGATCATGGTCAAGCCGGATGTGGTCAGTGATGACCAGGTGATCCTGCTGGCACGGGCTGTGGCCAAGAAGATCGAGGATACGCTGGATTACCCCGGTCAGATCAAGGTCAATGTGATCCGTGAGAGCCGCGCGGTGGACTACGCAAAGTAAATAAAACCATCGGTGCACCCCCGTTTGGGGGTGCATTTTTGTGCGCAAAAAAACTCCCCTGTATGCAGTACAGGGGAGTTTTTTGGTCGTATAAGCGCCGTTTGGATCAGGTGCGGGCCAGTTGGGTGTCCAGCCAATGTGCAATGTCGGCAAAGACCTCCTGCTTGTTGGTCTCTACCAAAAGCTCGTGACGCGCACCGGGATACAGCTTGAACTGGATGTCCTCGACACCCACATCCTTCATGCTCTGGATCGCCCGGCGTACACCGGCGCCCTGCTCGCCCACGGGGTCTGCATCACCAGCCAGGAACAGGACCGGCAGACTTTTGGGCATTCTGGAAACAAACGCAGGGTCATGCAGACGAAGCAGACCGGAGAACATACTGTAATAAGCGTTCAGCGTAAAGGTAAAGGTGCAGCGCTCGTCTGCCAGGTATTTGTCCACCTCGGCGTGGTCGCGGTTGAGCCAATCGTGGGTGGTGCGGCCTTCCAGGCCGCGGTTGTACCCCATAAAGGAGAGATTGGCTACAAATTTGCTGCGGTAGTGCCAGCCATGTAGAGCGGCCAGGGCGCGGCACAGTCCCCGCGCAAAACGTACCAGGAGCTTGGGCTGGAAGCCGGTGCCCATGATAATAGCGCCGTCCAGCTCATTGCCATACTCACACAGGTACTGCCGGGCATAAAACGAACCCATACTGTGGCCCAGCAAAAAATAAGGGACCCCCGGATAGAGCTTTTTGGTGAGCACCGTCATGCGGTGCAGATCCTCCAGCACGGTCTTGTTGCCGTCCGGCTCATCAAAATAGCCGTAATCCTCCTTGGTGCGGATGGACTCGCCGTGGCCCAGATGATCGTGGCCGGTCACCAGGATGCCCTGGTCGGCCAGATACTCTGCCAGCGGGTAATACCGGCCAATAAATTCTACCATCCCGTGGGACAGCTGCAAAACGGCCCGCACCGGCCCCTCTGGAATACAGCGGAACCCGTGCAGCTGCCGCCCGGCGGCGTTGGATGGCAGGGAGAACTCCTCAATGCGGCTCATTTCTCAGTTGGCGCCTCCTTTTTAAGGGAGCTTACAGCTCGCTGATGCGCTGGCGGCACTCAGAGCAGATGCAGTAGCCTGCATAGTGCACAGCCTTATCGTCCACCTCGCCGCAGAAATCGCAGCTGCCAATGGGACGGTGCTTCTTCAAAATGATGGAATCGCCATCCACAAAGATCTCCAGCTTGGTGTCGGTCTCCAGGCGCATGTTGGTGCGCAGTTCCTTGGGCAGAACGATGCGGCCCAGCGCATCGATGCCGCGGACAATGCCAGTGCTTTTCATAATAAAGTCTCCTTTCAAAGATGCGGTCCGCCCCAGCTCCCGGGCGTGTGCCGGTGCAACGATAGCTGGTGCGGTTTGCAGCACCGTCCAAAGGCTGGGACGGTGGACTGACAGGTGATGGTTCGGACATTGGTCTGCCTGCCTGCGTTTGGGAAGAACGCAGAAAGCAGAAAATTAGGCCAGGTAATTTGTTCCACAGGATCTACGACTATTATACATATTTTTACAGATATCGTCAATACTCCGAAACTCTTTTGGCAAATGTTTTTTCTTTTTATGGCTATAATGGAAAATATTCGAGAGAAATAAAGTTCACCCCGGCTTTCTCCTTTTTCTGTAAATTCCTGTCGAAATACGGTCTAAAAGCGCAAAAGAGGGGCTGGTTTTTCCACACAAAGAACCGGTCTTGTGGAAAAAACGTTTTCCATTCTGCGCTTTCGGCGCTTCCAGGCAGGCGTTGGAACGGCAGGCTTGTATTTTACAGCCGCAGCGGTGCCGATACTTTTTTTCTGGCAGGGGATGTGGTACAATCAGGAAGATAAGACCCGGCATGCCGGAGAGAAAACGCACCTATAAAGGAGGGGCTGCCCTTATGCGTATCAAAAACCTTGAAAATGCAAATCGTCGTTATACTGCCAGCCTTGGCAATTTTCATGTTCTGGAGCACCTGACGGATGCCAGTGTGTCGCCTTCTGCCGCAGCTGCGGCCTATTTTATGGGCAAGATGGGGGTGCGCCGCCGTCAGATCGTTATTGAGCTGGATGGCAGCGATACGGCGATCGTCCAGGCTGGTGCTATGCAGTGGATGGCCGGTTCGGTGCGGGCCAGCACGGGCATCAAAGGCGTGGGCGACCTGTTTGGCAAAATGGTCCGTGGTGCTGTGACCAAGGAAGCAGCCGTCAAGCCGGAGTACGGCGGACAGGGGCTGCTGGTGCTGGAGCCTACCTATAAATATCTGCTGCTGCTGGATGTGGCACAGTGGGGCGCAGGCGGAGTCACGGTGGAGGACGGGATGTTCTACGCCTGCTCCGGCTCGGTGCGCAGCAAGCTGACGGCCCGTAAGAGCCTGTCCTCGGCAGCGCTGGGCAATGAGGGACTTTTCAGCCTGAGCCTGGCCGGGCAGGGTGTGGCTGCACTGGAAAGCAATGTCCCCTACGAAGAGTTGGTGGAAGTGGAGCTGCAAAACGATGAATTGAAGATCGATGGCTCTCTGGCGGTGTGCTGGTCCTCTGGGCTGGACTTTACAGTGGAGCGCAGTACAGGTACCCTGATGGGGTCGGCAGTCAGCGGAGAGGGCCTGGTCAATGTGTACCGCGGTACCGGCCGGGTTCTGATGTGCCCGGTGGCACCTACTAACTCCCTTTATGCTGCAACCAATACAGTGGCTGCCCGCGCCGCTGACCCCAGCAGCAATACCCTGGGACACTGAGCTTTTGGCAAAGAGGGTTGCTTCCGGGACGAACCCTCTCAGTCGCCTACGGCGACAGCTCTCCCGAAGGGAGAGCCCTTGGCAAAGAGGACGGGTTTCGTCCTCACCGGTCAACGGCAGGAAGAAGTCAGCCGTTAAGCTGCAAACTTTTCGCCTCTGCCAAAGCCTCTCCCTTTCGGGAGAGGTGGCACGGCGAAG
>Skinner_p2__coassemble_220_pt1 | contig 57494 bp, 50 predicted proteins | sample Skinner_p2__metabat2_high_PE_022 | metagenome-assembled genome bin Skinner_p2 | reverse complement strand
GATCAGCCCGGTAAGTACCGCCAGCACCCCGCCGCTGACCCAAGGCGGCACCCCAAAGGCGGCTTCCAGGTTGCCGGCAATGGAATTGGTCTGGCTCATATTCCCGATCCCAAAAGAAGCCAGCACACAAAACAGTGCGAACAGTCCCGCCAGCACCCGGCCCAGCACCCGGAAGCCCGGCTTTGCGCCCAGCCCATCCCGCAGGTAGTACATTGGGCCGCCGACCCACTCCCCCTTGGCGCTGCGGCGGCGGTAGTATACCCCCAACAGGTTCTCCGCAAAGCTGGTCATCATGCCCAGCAGAGCCATGACCCACATCCAGAACACCGCCCCCGGCCCGCCGCTGAGGATGGCTGTGGCCACCCCCACGATATTGCCGGTGCCCAGCGTGCCCGCCAGCGCCGTACACATACTCTGGAATTGGGTGATCGCACCCTGGTCCTGCCGGGGTGTTCGGCGGGAGCAGAACGCCTCGCCCGCCGTATGGCGCAGGCAGTACCCCGCCCGGCGGAACTGCAATCCCTCCATACGCACCGTCAGCCACAGGCCTGTTCCCAGCAGCAGTGTCAGCCCCGCCGGGCCCCATACCACATGATTGAGCATCGCATTTGCTTCGGCGACCCATTCCAACATCCCGCATCTCTCCTTTTATAGAAGCATATTCCCCCGACGGCTCAAAAATGCCCCAGGGGCTGTACAACCGCCTGCAAATACAGTATAGTAAAACCAGAAAACATGGAGGATCCGCTGGGGCGGGAAGCTTATGGGTTTATCGGTTGACTTCTTCTGCCGTTGACGAATGAGGACGAGACCTGCCCTCTTTGCCAAGGGCTCCACCTTCGGGGGAGGTGGCATTTCGCAAAGCGAAATGACGGAAGGGGTTCGTCCCGCAAGCAACCCTCTCCGTCACGGCTTTGGCAAAGACACAAAGTTTATGGTTTACAGGTCAACTTATTCTGATAGTTGCCCTACACGGACGACGTTTGCCCAACAACTCCACAAGAAAGCTGGTGTATCCTATGTCCATCCCATTACCCGAATATCCCCGTCCAGCCCTGCGGCGGGACAGCTTTGAAAATCTGAACGGCCGCTGGCAGTACGCAATTACTTCTACAGCACAGCTGCCTGCGCAGTGGGACGGAGAGATCCTCGTTCCCTACTCGCCGGAGAGCCGTGCCTCCGGGGTCAACCGCACCCTGGAACCCGGCCAATGGCTGCACTACCGCCGCAGTTTTTCGCCCCCAGCCGGTCAGGGCGGACGGGTGCTTCTGCACTTTGGTGCAGTGGACTACCGCTGCACGGTATGGGTGAACGGTCAGCAGGCCGGGGAACACCAAGGCGGCTACTGGCCTTTTGCGCTGGACATCACCGACCTGCTCTGTCCCGCCGGGGATAACCAGCTTTGGGTCGCCGTGCAGGACCCCACCGACCGCAGCCCCGGCGCCAGAGGCAAGCAATCCCTGCACCCAGGCGGAATGTTCTACCCCGCGCAAAGCGGCATCTGGCAGACCGTCTGGCTGGAGCGGGTCCCGGACAACTACATCTGCTCCCTGACTGTGGAGCCGGACTTTGACCAGCGCCAGGTCCGGGTGCGGGTACACACCAGCCAGCCCGGCGGCGCGGTGAACCTCTGGGCTGCTGTGCGGGCCGGCGGCGTCTGCATTGCCGAGGACTGGGGCAGCGACGAGGCCGACCAGGAGGGGGAACTGGTGCTGGATATCCCGGAGGAGCACTTCTTCCCCTGGAGTCCGGACCATCCTTTCCTCTATGACCTGAGCGTAGCTGTTCCTGGCGGCGACCAGGTCCACAGCTACTTTGCGCTGCGCAAATGGAGCTGTGCGCCGGACCGCCAAGGGGTGCTGCGCTTCTGCCTGAACGGCAAGCCCCTGCTGCTGAACGGTCTGCTGGACCAGGGATACTGGCCGGAAGGTCTGTACACGCCCCCTTCCGATGCAGCGGTAGAGCAGGAGCTGCAGCGGGTCAAAGAGCTGGGCTTCAATCTGCTGCGCAAGCATGCCAAGATCGAACCCCAGCGCTGGTATTACCACTGCGACCGTCTGGGGCTGGTGGTCTGGCAGGACATGGTCAACGGCGGTGCGCCGTACAAGCTCTGGTTCGTCACCTACCTGACCAACGCTCTGCTGCCGCTGCTGCGCCGGATGCCGGACGGTCCCTCCCGCTACCGGCTGCTGGGCCGGGGAGATGCCGCCGCCCGGGACGAATACCGCCGGGAGCTGACCGACACTGTGCAGGCGCTGCGCTGTCACCCCTGCATTGGCTGCTGGGTCCCCTTCAACGAGGGATGGGGGCAGTTCGATGCCGCAGCCGCCACCGCCGCTCTGCGCCAGCTGGACCCCACCCGTCTGGTGGACGAAGCCAGCGGCTGGTACGACCAAGGCGGCGGAGACGCAGACTCCCGTCACAGCTACTTCTATCCCCTCCGGGTCAAGCCCGGCAGCCGGACCGTGGCTCTGAGCGAATACGGCGGCATCGCCTGGCCGATGCCCGGCCACGAAGGCCCCGGCAAAGTTTATGGCTACGGCAAAGCCGCCAGCCGGACAGACCTGACCCAACGCTACCAGAAATTGCAGCTGAAAAAGGTCCTGCCTCTGCTGCGCTGCGGCCTGTCGGCCCTGGTATACACCCAGCTCACCGATGTAGAGGAGGAAGTGAACGGTCTGTTCACCTATGACCGGGCAGAGCTGAAACCGGAGGCCGCTGCCGTCCGGTCGGTCAACGCAGCCCTGGCCGCAGAATTTGCCAGACTGACAAACTGAACCTGCTTTTGATACAGCAAGACCCCCGCTCCGCTTCGACTGGGAAGCAGGGCGGGGGTCATTTTTTATTGCAGGGGTATCAGTTCAGAGAGACCGGCTCATCCGGGATATTGGGGGTACGGGCACTGGTCCGCCCCTCCGGTGCGATCTCGCCGGCAGCGGCCAGCGAGAGCTTGGTCAGAGTGGGGCCTACCAGCTCATACACCAGCACCGAGAACAGCACCACGTTGCGCACCATATGTCCGTCGGACAGGGCGGCAGCCTCTGCTGCCATGCCCAGCGCCACACCGGCCTGCGGCAGCAGCGTGATGCCCAGATATTTCTGGATATTGGTGCTGCAATGGGTCATGCGGCAGCTGCCATAGGCACCCATGATCTTGCCCGCCGACCGGGACAGGATGTACACCACGCCGATGAGCAGCACCAGGGGATTGGTCAGGATATTCAGGTCAAGCTCTGCACCGCTGAGCACAAAGAACAGGATATTGACCGGGGAGACCCACCGGTCCAGACGGTCCATCAGCTCCTCCGAAGTGGGGCAGATGTTGCAGAACACGGTGCCGGTCATCATGCAGACCAGCAGCAGCGAGAAGCTGCAGTGCACCGGCCCGACCTGGAATTTCACCATAGACAGGCCCACCGTCAGCAGCACGAATGCCACAGACAGGCTCATGCGCTTGGAGCGGGAGTGGAAGTAGACCTCCAGCTTGTTCAGCACCCAGCCAGCCACTGCGCCCAAGCCCAGCGAGAGCAGGATCTCAACGATCGGCTCTGCCACCACGCTCAGCGGGTCGATGCGGCCCTGCTCCAGTGCACCGGCAATGCCGAAGGACACCGAGAACAGCACCAGACCCACTGCGTCGTCAATGGCTACCACCATCAGCAGCAGGCGGGTCAAGGGGCCGTCTGCCTTATACTGCTTGACCACCATCAGGGTGGCAGCGGGCGCCGTAGCCGCAGCGATCGCGCCCAGAGTCAGCGCAGCGGACAGCGAGATCACGTCCGGCCGGGCCAGGTGCAGCGCCACCAGCGCCACATCCACCAGCGCCGTGGTGACCACTGCCTGCAGCACGCCCACCGCAATGGCCTGACGGCCCATACTCTTGAGCGCACCCAGGCGGAACTCGTTGCCGATGACAAATGCGATGAAGCCCAGGGCCACCTGGGTCACGATGCCGTAGCCTTCCACCTGCTCCAGGGTACCAAAGCCAATACCCAGATCGGACAGGCCCAGCTTACCCAGCGCAAAGGGTCCCAGCAGCAGTCCCGCTACCAGGTACGCAGTGACCGCAGGCAGGTGGATCGCCCGGGCCAAGCGGGACATCAGCAACCCCGCGATCAGCGAGACGGACAGGCAGATCAAAATTTGTTCCATACGTTTCTCTTGCCTGGGAGATGCGCCGCAGCCCCCAGGTCCCTCCTTTTCCTCATTGCCTGCACCCTCGACAGGGCACAGCGTTCCAAAGTATACTCTTGGAGAGAGAGAAAATCAAGTTAAGATTTTGTTCAAATTGCCAAGACTTTTTTGCCGCCCCATTTTTTCCAGGATTCAGTAAAGCACCCTATCAGCGTCCATTTTTTCCGTCGGAACCAGTATTCCCACCTTCTGCTGCGGTGCAGACGGGCCGCACACGGCAAAGAAATCGTCCTCCGACGCCTTTTTCGGCGGCAATTTCCGCCTCTGCACCGCCGTGCGCTTCTCAGTTCTGGTCATGGCTGCTGCCCAGCCAGGAGCACACCACCCCGCACACCAGACAGGCGGTGATCCCGGCCGAGGCTGCGGTAAGCCCCCCAGTCAAGATCCCAATAGGACCCTGCTGCGCCAGTGCTGTGCGCACCCCCTTGGCCAGCAGATGCCCAAACCCCAGCAGCGGCACCGTGGCCCCGCAGCCTGCCCACTGCGCCAGCGGTTCGTACCAGCCGACCGCCGACAACACCACCCCGGCCACCACATACCCGGTCAGGATACGGGCCGGGGTCAGGCTGGTGAGGTCGATCAGCAGCTGTCCTGCCAGGCAGATGGCCCCGCCCACGCAAAAGGCCCACAGATAATTCATGCTTCACCCTCCCCATTTTCTGCCCCCCGCAGCTCCACCAGATGGGCTACCGCCGGGATGCTCTCTTTCTGCAAAAACGTGGTCTGGCTCATCAATGCGCCGGTTGCCACAAAGAGTACCCGCTCCTGCCCGCCCCGGGCCAGCCGCGGCAGGATGCGGGTGCAAAGCACGGCGGCGCAGCACCCCGACCCGGAAGCGCCGCTTTTCACCTTCTGACGGGCCGGATCGTAGAGCAGGCACCCGCAGTCCAGGTGGTTCTTCACCAACAGCCCCTCTGCTGCCAGCAGTTCATGCAGCAGCCCGCTGCCCACCTGTCCCAGGTCTCCGGTATAGATGCAGTCGTAGTCCTGGGGGTCGGTATGGGTATCCTCAAAATAGCGCAGCAGAGTGGCCGCCGCAGCTGGCGCCATAGCCGCCCCCATGTTGTTGATGTCCTTGATGGCGTAGTCCTGCACCCGGCCAAATGCAGCGGCCGTGATCCGGGGGCCTCGCCCCTCCGCCTGCACCAAACAGCAGCCCGCTGCCGTGGCGGTCCACTGCGCTGTGGGCGTGCGCACTGCGCCATAGCTCAGCGGCGTGCGGAACTGACGCTCTGCTGCACAAAAATGACTGGAGGTCATGGCCAGCAACCGGCGGGCATACCCGCCGCTGCACAGCGCCGCCCCCAGAGCCAGGGTCTCTGCCATGGTGCTGCAAGCCCCGAACACCCCTGCAAAAGGGACCCCCAGCTCCCGCATCGCATAGCCGGAAGCCGTGCATTGCGCCTGCAGGTCCCCCGCCAGCGCCAGCTCGATCTGCTGCTGCGCCACCTTTCCTTTTTGCAGGCAGAGCCGTGCAGCCCGCAGCTGCAGGTATTTCTCCGCTGCTTCCCAGCTGGACTGGCCAAAACGGTTGTCCTGGCACAGCTCATCAAAGCCGGGCGCCAAGGGGCCTTCCCCTTCTTTTTTGCCCCCCACCGCCGCCCAGGCCGAAATGACCGGCGGCTGGCTGAACAGCAGTGTATCGCCATGTCGTGTTGCCATGGGTCTGTCCCTCCTGTATCGCATACCTTTCCCAAGGGGACAGAACCCTTTCCACCCCAGGATGAAGGTTTTTCATTTTCTTTTGCCTGTTTTTAAGCAGAAACTGTGTTATAATAGGGTCTTGAAGCGCAATCATCCGCCGGGTCAAAACGTATTTTTATCAAAAGCACCCAACGGCCCACAGCACTGCGCCGTAGAGCACCGATGCCAGGGTCCCATACACCAGCACCGGCCCCGCAATGGTAAACATCTTTGCCCCGGTGCCAAGTACCCGGCCCTCATTTTTGAACTCGATGGCGGCACTGACCACGGCATTGGCAAAGCCGGTAATAGGCACCAGAGACCCCGCCCCGGCCCTTGCCGCCAGCTTCTGGTACAGGCCCAGGGTGGTCAGCACCGCCGACGCCGCCACCAGGGTGCAGCTGGTCAGCGCCGCTGCCTGCTCCCCTTCCATCCCCAGGGCAAGATACTGCTGGCGCAGCAGCTCCCCCAAAAGGCAGATGCCGCCCCCTACCAGAAAAGCCCACAGACAGTCCTGCGCCAAGGGGGAGGGCGGGCCGTTCTGCTGCACCCGCCGCCCATATTCCTGCGCTGTCATTTTCATTTTTGTTCGCCTCCGGGGATAGGATGCCCCACCGGCGGGCAGATTAACCATACCATTTATCCTTTTTCCGAAAGAAGGTTTTGTATGAGTACCCCTTATTCTCCGCCGCCCCGCCGCCGTCTGACCCGGGCCGAGGTGCGCCGCCGTCGCCGCCAGCGGGCCATTCGCCGCATCGCCGTGCTTACAGCCGGGCTGTGTCTGGCTGTGGGCGGTGTTTTTCTGCTGGTGCGCGGCCTGACCGACGGCCCCAAAGCCGGGGCTGCCTCCTCCCAGGCCGAAAGCCTGCCCGCCGCTGCTTCCAGCACCGTCTCCAGCAGCAGCGCCGCTCCGGAGTCTGCCGCCCCCTCTGCGTCTGAGGATACCAGCCAGAACATCAGCGGACTGACCGCCAGCCAGGCGCAGGCCATGCTGGACGACCCGCTGATGGTGCTGGTGAACCACGACCACCAGATGCCGGCGGACTACACCTTCGACACCAAGGAGTGCGGCTCCGCCACGTCCATCAATAAGACCTTGCAGACCCCGGCCTGTGACGCCTTTTTGCAGATGCAGGCCGCAGCTGCCGCCGACGGCGTGACCATCTGGATGCAGAGCGGCTACCGCAGCGTAGAGTACCAGACCAAGCTCTACACCAACAAGACCAACTACTACCTGAACCAGGGCTTTGACGAAGCCACCGCAAAAGAAAAAGCCGCCGGCATCGTCAACCCGCCGGGCTATTCCGAGCACAACTGCGGCCTGGCGGCGGACCTGAACAGCCCGGAGCACACCGAACTGACCGAGGGCTTTGAGGACACAGCCGCTTTCCGCTGGCTGCAGCAGCACGCCGGGGAATATGGCTTTATCCTGCGGTATCCCAAGGGGATGGAAGCCTTTACCGAGATCACCTACGAGCCTTGGCACTGGCGCTATGTGGGGGTGGAGAATGCCGCCCGAATCAACGCCAGCGGCCTGTGTTTTGAGCAGTACTGGGATGCGCTGCAAAAGGCCGCCCAGAGCGAAACAGCCCATCGGTGAAACAACGGTGAAAGCGCCCCTGCCCTGCTGCCGCTTCGTTGCTTTTTGGGTAGGGATATGATAAGATAATACTTGTTCCTCCGTCGGAAACATCCCCGGAGCGACAGGCTGTCCACCCGGACAGCGGATATGAGCCTATAAGAGGGAATAACAATGATGAAACGTGTTTATCTGCTTTGCGCTGTGGCTGCGCTGGCCCTGGCGCTGGCCGCCTGCGGCGGCTCTTCCTCGTCCTCTCAGGACACTTCCTCCAGCGCGCCTGCCTCCAGCAGCACGGCCTCCAGCCAGACCAGCTCTGTCAAGGAACAGACCAATGGCCAGGGCCTGGATGCAGCCTATGATGCGCTGCTGGCCGCTAACCCCATCTCCAACCCCTTTGAGCTGGATGCGCTGAGCATCGAGTACGACTTTGGCCTTGCGCCGGAAACTGTGCTCAGCTACAAGGGCGTTAAGAGCAACGACAACGGGGATGCCGGGCTTGTGCTGGTGATCCAGCCCGCCGAAGGCAAGGCAGAGGAGATCTGCACCGCCCTGGAGACCTATAAGGAGGACCAGACCGCCTTCTACTCCAACTACGCCGAGTTTGCCCAGGCCAAGGCCAATGTGGAAAAGGCCATCATCTCTGGCCGGGACGACCAGGTCGTTATGGTGATCGCCTCCCTGGAAGCGGACGCCGACGCACTGTCCGACGCTGTGGATGCAGCAATGAACTGATCGATCCAAAATACCGGTGCTGCCCCGCCGGGCGGTGCCGGTATTTTTCTGCCCCAAAGCACCCGCTCCCCCCCATCACAAAACCACAAAGGAGGCTGACGTTTTTGGTTTTCAGCACCATCATGTTCCTGTTCCGGTTTTTGCCCATCACCTTGGCGCTGTACTACCTGGCGCCCCCCAAGCTGAAAAACACCGTGCTGTTTATCTGCAGCCTGGTGTTCTATTGCTGGGGCGAGGTGCGCTTCTTCCCCGTTATGCTGTCGCTGATCCTGCTGAACTATGTCTGCGGACTGGCCATCCAGCATTTTGACCAGCGGCCCGGACTGCGCCGCTTCTTCCTGATCGCGGCGCTGGTCGGCAGCTTAGGGATGCTGTTCTACTTCAAGTACGCAAACTTTGTGCTGGAAAGCGCCAATGCCCTGCTGGGCACTTCCTTCGCCCCCATCCAGGGCATCCAGGTGCTGCCCCTGGGCATCAGCTTCTACACCTTCCAGACCTTGTCCTACTCCATCGACGTCTACCGCCGGGATGTGCCCGCCGAGCGCAACATCATCGACTTTGGCGCGTATGTGGTTATGTTCCCCCAGCTGATCGCCGGCCCCATCGTCAAATACCGGGACGTATCCAACCAGCTGCACGTCTATAAGGGCCGCTACCGCGCCTCTCAGATCGAGGAAGGCATGACCCTGTTCACCTTCGGTCTGGCCAAAAAGGTCCTGCTGGCGGATGCCATCGGCGCCCTGTGGACCGATATCATCGGCATTGCCGACAGCCCCTCCACCACCTTCGTGGGCCTGGCCAACGCCTCCACCCCGCTGGTGTGGCTGGGCATCCTGGCTTACTCTCTCCAGCTGTATTTTGACTTTTCCGGCTACTCTATGATGGGCATCGGCATGGGCAAGATGCTGGGGTTCGACTTCCCGCAGAACTTCAACTACCCCTATATCTCCGCCTCCATCACCGAATTCTGGCGGCGCTGGCACATGACCCTGTCCGGCTGGTTCCGGGAATATGTATATATCCCCCTGGGCGGCAACCGCAAGGGCCTGAAACGCCAGATCCTGAACCTGTTCATCGTGGAGCTGCTTACCGGCATCTGGCATGGCGCCAACTGGAACTTTATCTGCTGGGGCCTGTACTACTTTGTGCTGCTGGCGGTGGAAAAACTGTTCCTGCTGCCTTACCTGAAACGCGGCCGCATCTGGCCCCACCTGTACACACTGTTCTTTGTGGTGGTGGGCTGGGCCATGTTCGTGGGCAATGACCCCGGCGTGGAGTTCGGGCTGCTGTTCCAGCGGCTGTTTATCCCCACCGGCGGTGTATCGCCGCTGTACTTCCTGCGCAACTACGGTGTGCTGCTGGTCGTGTCGGTGGTATGCTGCACCCCGCTGATCGAAAAGCTGTGGGACAAGCTGCGCAGCCACACCCTGACCCGGGTGGGCACCGTCCTGCTGCTGCTGACCGTCTCCACCGCTTATGTGGTGGGCAGCACCAACAGCCCGTTCCTGTATTTCAACTTCTGATAAAGGAGGTATCCGCCGGATGGATCAACATTCCCACCCCGGTATCCTGCGCAGACTGGGCCGCTACCCGGTGCTCGCAGCCTTTACCCTGTTTTTTGCCGCCTTGTTTGCGCTGGATCTGCTTACGCCGGACCGCACTTACAGCGAGATGGAAAACACCACCCTGACCCAGCGCCCCCACCTGACCGCTTTGTCGGCCAAGGGGCTGAACGATTATTTTACCGACTACACCCAGTACGTCAAAGACCAGGTCTTTGCCCGGGACCAGTGGATCGGCCTGCAGAGCGTGGTGGAGACCACCCTGCTGCAAAAGACCGAGAGCGGCGGCATCCTGCTGGGGCAGCAGGGACAGATGTTCCCCCGCCACTACGGCCTGCTGTCCAGTGAGAAACGCACCCTGCCCAAAAACACCGCCGCCCTGACGGCTCTGTGCCAGCGCTGGCCCGGCCGTGTAAACGTGATGCTGGCCCCTTCGGCCTCCACGATCTACCCGGAAAACCTGCCGGCCCACGCCCCCGTGCTGGAGGAGGGCGGCTATCTGGCCCAGCTGGCTCAGTCGGTCACCGACGCTGGCGGCCGCTGGCTGGACCTGTCCGCTGCGCTGGAACCGCATAAGCAGGAGTATATTTACTACCGCACCGACCACCACTGGACCACGCTGGGCGCCTATTATGCCTACCAGCAGCTGTGCGATGCCCTGGGTATGACCCCCTTTGACCGGGACGCCCATACCGCCCGCAGCATCCAGGATTTTTACGGCACCCACTATTCCAAGGCCCGCACCTGGAACGCACAGCCCGATACGCTGACCTGGTACGACCTGGATAACCCCCTGACCATCTACCAGGTCACCGCCCCTGGTCAGCCCGAAACCGGCGAGACCACCACCCTGTACGCCGAGGACAAGCTGGACACCTACGACAAGTACGCCATGTTCCTCCACGGCAACAACGGCCTGAGCCGCATTGCAGGCGATGGAGAGGGCCGCATCCTGGTGCTGAAGGACAGCTACGCCAACTGCTTTGTGCCGTATCTGACCGCCAACTTTGCCCAGATCGACATTGTGGACTTCCGCAACTACAACTACGGCCTGGACGCCCTGGACGCCGACAACCACTACGACCAGGTGCTGGTGCTGTACAGCTTTGACAGCTTTAAGAGCGACCCCTATTTCTACCGGGCCGGTATCCCCGGCTGATCCGTGCCCCTTGCCCGCCCCCTGCTGTGCGCCTTTGCCCCCAGCAGGGGGCGGTTTTTATGCACCGCTTTTTCTTTGCCATGCCCCCTGTCAGAGGGCAAAAATCTTGTGTCCAAGCGAATTATTGCAGACTTTTTTCACAAAGATTTCGATGGTTTTTCATGCGACATTCTGTATTTTCAATATTTCACTTCCCCCCTCTTGCAGAAACCCGACGAGTGTAGTAAAATAGCAATACAGAGACACTTACCAGTTTCTACCGTCTCTGCCTGACTCCATACCGGACACTGCGCAGGATCTGCCTTTGCCCCGTATGCGAGAATTTTGGTCGAAGGAGTGATACCATGGAGAATAAAATGATGCTGCCCGCAAGCTGTGAGCGAATGAGGGAAGAAGAAATGACCTATGTGGTCGGCGGTGCGTCCGAATCCAACGAGGGCATTTGGGGCGGTATGTTTGCCACCGGCAGCGTTGTGGGTCTGGCTGCGGCTATTCTGTCCATCGGCAACATGGTCTGGGCCATTGGCACTACCCGTGATTGGATCCATCGCAACAAGACCACTACCGACAACCCCGTTACCGATGCGCTTGACCTGGCGGTCAAGGGCGTGGATGATGCCATTTCCTACGCAAGCCGCTCGCTGTGGAACGCAGTGGTCACTGTGTACACCACGATGAACCTGAGCACCTGGTGGCCTGTTACCGCCATTGCCTGGATCACGGCTTGAACCCTTTCCGCATAGCATATGTTCCAATACGGCCAGCCGCTCGTTTTTCCGGCAGAGCGGCACCGCCGTTGAAACAACCGCCGGAACCTATTAAAACAGGACTTTGGATCCTATTTGATTTAAGGAGGACACCATGGAAAAGACTTTGATGATGCCTGCATCCTATAATGTGATGAATGAGCAGGAAATGACCTATACCCAGGGCGGCGCATCCGCTTTTGAGGCTCTGGTGGCCTGGATCATCCCCCCGTACGGCTGGTACAAGGGCCTGACCGCTGTGCGTGATTACCGCCGTCAGCATCCCAACAACTGGGTCGATACCGGCCTGAATGCCCTGAACCGCCATATGTCCAGCAGCCTGCCCAACATGGTGTATGACCTGGCTTGCGCTACCTACGTGGTCGGCTCCAGCCTGACCGGTGTGGGCCTGATCGTCAACACCCTGCTCGTCCTGTCCTGATCTGCCCTGTCTGACCGTTCCATAACGGTTCCGCTGGGATAGACCAAAGAGCGATACCGGGCGGCAGCCAGCCTGATACAGGCAGGCTGCCGCCCGTTTTTTTATCTGCGCTCCACCGGCCCTGCTGGGCCTTGGCTGTATAAGGTGCTGGAGAAGGCCGTCAACGACACCACTGCATACATGACCAGCTCCCTGTTCAACTGCGTACGGGGCGTCGTCACCGCTATGCAGCTCACCAGCCTTTTCCCCATTACCGCTGTGGGCTGGCTGACCGCGCTGTAAGCCCAGAGCACTGCTGTCCCAAAGACACCAAAGCAGAATAAAAGGCATCCCGCCGCCCCTATCCAAGGGAACGGCGGGATGCCTTTCTTTTTTATTTTCTCAGCCTTTTATCCGGGCAACGGCAGTGCGGCTGCCGGGTCAGCGCAGAACGATCTGTCCGTTTTCGTCGGCATCCACCGTCAGGCTTCCGCCTGCGGCCAGCTTGCCGTCGATCAGCATCTCTGCTGCGGGGTCCTCCACCGCCTTGCGGATGGCACGGCGCAGGTCACGGGCGCCGAATTTGCCGCCCTGGCTCTGCTCCACCAGCGCTTTGAGCGCCGCCGGGGTATAGCTGTAGGCAATGGCCTTGGCCTGCATACCGGGCTTGTATTCGTCCAGCATCAGTGCGGCAATGCCCTCCAGGGTCTCCGGGCTCAGCGGCTCAAAGCAGATCACCTCGTCCACACGGCCCAAAAATTCCGGCCGCAGGAACTGGCTCAGTGCCTTGCGGGTCTTTTCCTCACTGCGCTGGGCCTCGCTCTTATTAAAGCCCAGGCTCCCGCTGGTGGAATCGCTGCTGCCTGCGTTGGAGGTCATGCAGATCACCGTGTTGGAGAAATCCACCGTGCGGCCCTGGGCATCGTTGATCTTGCCCTCGTCCAGGATCTGCAGCAGGATGTTCATGACATCGGGGTGCGCTTTTTCGATCTCGTCAAACAGCACCACACTGTACGGGCGGCGGCGCACCTTCTCGGTGAGCTGGCCTGCCTCCTCGTAGCCCACATAGCCCGGAGGCGAACCGATCATCCGGGAGACGGCATACTTTTCCATATACTCGCTCATATCCAGGCGGATCAGCGGGTCCGGGCCGTCAAACAACTGGCTGGCCAGCTGCTTGACCAGCTCGGTCTTGCCCACACCAGTGGGGCCTACAAAGATAAAGCTGGCCGGACGGCGGCGGCCGGACAGGTCTGCCCGGCTGCGCTTGATGGCCTGCGCCACCAGGTGCACGGCTTTATCCTGGCCGATGATCTTCTGCTTCAGGGCGCTTTCCAGCCCGGCCAGCTTGACGAACTCGGTCTCCCGGATCTTGACCGCCGGGATGCCGGTCCACAGCTCGATGACCTTGGCTACATCCTCCATGGTCACCTGGATCTCGCTGGCCGCTGCCTGGCAGGCGGGCAGCTCATTTTCCAGCTGTGCAATGCGGGTCTTGCGCTGGGCCACCTGCTCGTAGTCGATGGCCTCGTTGACGCTGGCCGTCTCTACCGACTGCTCCTCCTGCCGCAGGGTCTCCAGCTCCTTCTCCATAGACAGATACTGAGAGATCACCGGGTGGGCCAGGTTGCAGCAGGCACAGGCTTCGTCCAGCAGGTCAATGGCCTTATCCGGCAGGTAGCGGTCGGTGATATACCGCTCGCTCAGGGTGACGATGGCGCTGAGCACATCGGAAGGCACCTGCACATGATGATGCGCCTCGTAATAGCGCTTGATGCCGTTCATCACCGCCAGGGTGTCCGCCACGCTGGGCTCCTCCACCCGCACCGGCTGGAACCGGCGTTCCAGGGCCTGGTCCTTCTCGATATACTTGCGGTACTCGTTAAAGGTCGTAGCGCCAATGACCTGGATCTCCCCGCGGGAGAGGGCGGGCTTGAGGATGTTGCCTGCATTCATAGCGCCTTCGCTCTCGCCTGCGGAGGTGATGGTGTGGATCTCGTCAATGAACAGGATCACATTGCCCGCAGCCTTGACCTCTGCCAGCAGGCTCTTGACCCGCTGCTCGAACTGGCCCCGGAACTGGGTGCCAGCCACCAGACTGGTGAGGTCCAGCAGGAAGATCTCCTTGTCCTTCAGCCCGGCAGGCACCTCGCCCTTGGCGATGCGCTGGGCGATGCCCTCTGCAATGGCGGTCTTGCCCACGCCCGCCTCACCGATCAGGCAGGGGTTGTTCTTCTGGCGGCGGCTCAGGATCTGGATGGTGCGGTAGATCTCCCGGTCACGGCCGATGATCTCATCCAGGCGGCCCTCCCGGGCTTTGCGGGTCAGATCCTCACAATAGGTGTCCAGGAACTTGCGGCGGGGCTTTTTGCCCTTTTTGCCGCCGTCTCCCTTGGGGGTCTCCCCGCCGGCCTTCTCCGCTCCATCCGTGACCCCCAGGGGGAAGGTGGCGCTGGAGCCGGGCACCAGGTCCTCGCCATCCTCTCCCTCCGGGCCGTCCGGGTCCTGTCCGGGCAGGCCCATGTTCATCATCATGGACAGGGGGTTCGCGTCCCCCAGTTCCTCCATCATGCTCTCCATCCGGTCTTCCATGTTGTCCAGGTCCTGCTCCGACATCCCGAACTGCTTCATCAGATCGTCCACCGGCTTGATATGCAGCTCCCGGGCGCAGTGCAGGCAGTAGCCCTCCTGCTTCATCTGGCTGTTCTCCATCCGCTGGATGAAGATGATCGCCGGGCGTTTTTTGCATCGAATACAAACCATAGCGTCCCCTCCTTGCTCCCGCCCGGCTCAATGCGGCACAAACGGGTTTACCATATTGAACATTTGATAAAAAACGCTGTCCCCTAAGACAGCCTCATTCAGTGCCGAAAAGCTGCCGCCGGTCACGACCACCAGCGCCCACAGCACACACAGCACAAGATATAGGTCTACCAGGCCGGTGATCCCTCCGGCCAAAAAACCCAGGCCCCGGTTCACTGCCCCGATCAGCGGCAGCTTATTGACCAGCCCCAGCACCGTGACCAGCAGGCTCACCAGCATCCGCAGCAGGCCGTAGATCACAAAAAACAGCGCCAGAGACAGCACCGGGGTCAGCAGCGGTTCCAGCACGCCGTGGACCACCGTGTCCGCCAGCGCAGCGGCGTTGCTCTCCAGCAGCGCCTGCAAAGAGCGCTCGCAGGCTTCCACCACCGGATCCCGCAGGCTGGCGGGCAAAAAACCGGCATATTGCCGGGCCACAGCGTCCAGGTCCAGTATCCCGCCCTCTGCCAGGCTGGCTGCCACCTGCGTGCGCAGCCCTCCAGCCAGAAACTGCCGGAATACCCATCCTGCCGAAACTGCGGAGAGCCGCCAGGCCCCCAGCAGGCTGAACAGGTTGCCTGTCAGCTGGATGATGGAGGCCAGCAGCCCCTTGCGGGCATACCGCACCGCCAGCACCAGCCAGACCACTGTGCATATGATATCAAAAAGAAATGACGGATTCTTGAACATGAGCGGCCCCTTTATGTGTTTTCTTCCGGCTGGGGCGGGGTAAGCAGCTGGACAGAGTTGCCGCTGAGCAGCAGCACCCCCACTTTTGCAGGCAGCAGCCCCTGGGGACGGTTGGGGGTCTGCTGCCCCCACAGCCGCTCCCCTGCCAGAGAAAAGCACTCCACGCCGCTGTCCGTGAGCAGATAAAAGTTCTGCCCGGCCCGCAGCACCCCTGTGGATGTCGGCACAGCGCCGCTGTACTGCACCCCCAGGCCACGGTCCAGCATCACCGCTGCCGACAGCTGTCCAGAGCGGAGCAGAAGGCCCAGTCCCCCCGCATCCTGCGAGATGGCGGTCATCTCCTGCCCGGGGAAATCGTACCGGCCCCGCTCGGCCCCTTTTGCATCATACAGCACCACACTATGGCTGTATACCACGCACAGGGCATCTCCGCTCAGCCAGCCCATCCACTGTATCAGGTCCTGCTGGGAGGCCAGCAGCTGGGGGTCCCCCTGGTTCAGGGGCAGCAGATAGAGATTCGTCACCATCTGCCCGGACCGGGAGGTCACAGCCGCCACTGCCAGGCGGCGGCTGTCCGGGGCAAACTCCATCCGCAGGGGGATGCCCTCGGCCGAGGTCAGCCCCCAGCTCAGCTGCTGTGTCATGGTGGGGGAATAGACCACCAGCTCTGCCACATTGCGCACCTCTCCGGTAACGGTGGCCACCTTGCCATCCGGCGCCACGGCGCACAGATACAGGCCGTTCTCGGTGGTCTTGGTATACAGGTTCTGGGTGCGGCTCTCCACCCGCAGCTCGTTGCCGGAGCGGTTATACAGCACAAAACGGGTACGCCCGGCGGCCAGCGCCGGGCGTGCATATCCGCTCTGTATAAAATTCAGCCTGCTGCCGGTATTGGAATAGACCACGCACGCATCCTCGCCCAGCTCCACAAAACTGCCGGACAGCTGCTCCAGCTGGAGCAGCTCCGGGATGCCGGTGTTCTGGGGCCATCCTGCATCCGGACGCAGTGCGATGCTGATGCTGTCCACCAGGTCCTTGGCTTTGGCCACCGATGCGCCCACCAGTCCCGTGGCAAACGCCACCACTGCGGTAAGCAGCAGCACCAGGGCTGCTGTGCGCCGGATGCGGCGGCGGCGCTGGCGCTGCCGGGCCTGCTCCAGATATTCTACCCGCCCGGCGGAGAGATTCTCCTCCGGCGGCTGCCGATCCCGATGCTTCATGCTCGATCCCCCCTTTTCAACTGCTGCAGCGGTCCACGCAGGGTCATATTTCCGCCTGCTTTTCCAGGCCGTACTCCACACTGTGCAAAAACAGACCCTTTGCAGGCAGGGTCGGCCCCGCCTGCCCACGGTCGCAGCTGGCCAGGATCGCGGGGACCCGGGCCGGGTCCAACCGGCCTGCCCCTGCCTCACACAGAGTCCCTGCCAGGATGCGCACCATGTTGTACAGATATCCATCCGCTGTGACCCAGATCTGGATATCCTCCCCGCTGCGGCAGACGTGGCAATCGGTGATAGTGCGCACCGTATCCCCGTGGGCCGCAGCAGAGCTGTGCGCTGCGCAAAGCGCCCGGAAATCATGCCGGCCTACAAACCCCTGAGCCGCGGCCTGCATCCGCTGCTCATCCAGCCGGGCCGGAATACGGGCGTAGTACCGTGCGGCAAAGGGCGAATCGATGGGGCTGTTATGGATGTGATAGACATAGGTCTTGGTATGGGCGGCGTACCGGGCATGAAAATCCAGCGGCACCACCCGGGCTGCCAGCACCCGGATATCCGGGGGCAGATAACGGTTCAGCGCCAGGGGCAGTTTTTGGGGCGGGATGCCGGTCTCTGCCCGGAAATTCAGCGCAAAGCCCAAAGCGTGGACCCCGGCATCGGTGCGGCTGCATCCCTTGATATCCGGCCGGGTGCCCAGCACCGCCTGCAAAGCGTCCTGCACCGCCGCCGCCACGCTGCGGCCATTGGGCTGCACCTGGAAGCCGCAGTACGCAGTGCCGTCATAGGCGAGGGTAAGAAGAAAATTTGTCATAACTAAGTGTTGTATTCCAAAAGTTTTTTACAGCCAGCGGGTGGCCAGGATCAGCGCAAAGCAGGCCATGCATCCGGCGGCGCACCAATAATCCCGGCGGGTGCAGTGCAGCACCTTGAGCCGGGTGCGGCCCTCGCCGCCCCGGTAGCAGCGGCACTCCATAGCCATAGCCAGCTCATCGGCCCGGCGGAACGCCGAGATGAACAGCGGGATCAGCACCGGAACCAGCGCTTTGATGCGGTCGGTCAGCTTGCCTGCGTCCAGCATCGCACCGCGGGCTTTTTGGGCGTTCATGATCTTATCCGTCTCCTCGATCAGGGTGGGGATAAAACGCAGCGCAATGCTCATCATCATAGCCAGCTCATGCACCGGGAAATGCAGCCGCCCCAGAGGATGCAGCAGCTGCTCAATGGCATCGGTAAGCACGATGGGGCTAGTGGTATAGGTCAGAAGGCTGGTGCCGGCGATCAGCGCCATGACACGCACAGCCATCAGCACAGCATACCGCACGCCCTCGGCGTAAATGGTCAAAAACCAGATCTTCACCAGGGGTTCTCCCTCACCGGTGACAAAAAACAGGTTCAGCACCGCAGTAAACACGATGATGGGGAAGATGGGTTTCAGGCTGCGCAGGATCAGCTTGAACGGGATCTTGGCAGCGGCGTACATCCCCACCAAAAACAGGATGGACAGGGTCAGCCCCAGGGGGTTGGATGCCGCAAACAGCAGCACGATATACAGCACGGTCATCACCAGCTTGAGCCGGGGATCAAACCGATGCACCAGGCTCTCGCCGGGGAAGTGCTGTCCGATGGTGATATCTCTCAACATTCGGTGCTGCCTCCTTTCGGGCCGGGAGCGGCAGTGCGGCGGGGCAGCACCAGGCTCTGGCCTGCATCACGCCGGGCCTTTGCTTCCAGCAGGGTCTTGACTGCATAGGGCACGGTATACACATCGGTGGGCAGATCCAGGCCCATCTCCCGCAGTTTCAGGAAGATCTTGGTCACCTGGGGCACCGACAGGCCCAGAGCCAGCAGCTCTTCCGCCCGGGCAAACACCCGCTCCACGGTATCATACATGGCCACCTTTTTATCCGCCATCACCAGCACACGGTTGGCGTACTTGGCAATGTCCTCCATGCTGTGGGACACCAGCAGCACGGTGGTGCCGGTCTGCTTGTGATACTGTTTGATCTCACCCAGGATCTCGTCCCGGCCCTCCGGGTCCAGACCCGCGGCAGGCTCGTCCAGCACCAGGATGCGGGGGCGCATGGCCAGCACGCCTGCCACTGCCACCCGGCGCTTCTGTCCGCCGGACAGCTCAAAGGGGCTGCGGGCCAGCAGGGTATCGTCCAGGCCCACAAAACGGGCGGCCTCCCGCACACGGCGGTCCACCTCTGCCTCGTCCAGGCCCATATTTTTGGGGCCGAAGGCAATGTCCTTATAGCAGGTCTCCTCAAACAGCTGATACTCCGGGTACTGGAACACCAGTCCGGTCAAAAAGCGGAACTCCCGGATCTTTGCCGGGTCGGCCCACAGATCCCGGCCGTCCACCCACACCTTGCCGGAGGTAGGCTTGTTCAAGCCGTTCAGATGGGAGATCAGGGTGCTTTTGCCGGAGCCTGTGGCTCCGATGACCCCTACAAAATCCCCCTGCTCCACCGTAAAGCTCACGTCTTCCAGCGCCGTGACCTGGGTGGGCAGACCGGGGTTATACACATAGCTCAGGTGTTCTACCCGGATCATTTCTTCCATGCGGGCACCTCCTCCCCTTGCAGCAGCTCATACAGAGCCTGGGCGCACTCGCCCTCGTCAATGATGCCCTCCGGCATGGGGATACCGGCCTTTACCAGCTCATCCCGCAGCTCTGCGGCCTGGGGCACGTCCAGGTGCAGCGCACGCACCCGCTCTGTCTGGCTGAACACCTCTTTCGGGGTGCCCTCCATCACCACCTGGCCCTGGCTCATCACCAGCACCCGGTCGGCCTGGGCGGCCTCCTCCATATAGTGCGTGATCGCCACCACCGTGATGCCCATGGTCTTATTCAGCCGGTGGATGGTCTGCATCACCTGCTCCCGGCCCCGGGGGTCCAGCATAGCGGTGGCCTCGTCCAGGATCAGGCAGTCCGGACGCATTGCCACCACACCGGCGATGGCTACCCGCTGCTTCTGTCCGCCGGACAGGTTGTGGGGCGCACGCTCCCGGTAATCGTAGATGCCGGCCATCTTCATGGCGTCATCCACCCGGCGGCGCATCTCTGCCTGGGGCACGCCCAGGTTCTCCAGCGCAAAGGCCACATCCTCTTCCACCACCGTGGCAACGATCTGGTTGTCCGGGCTTTGGAACACCATGCCCACGGTCTGGCGGATATCGTACACCTTCTCCTCATCGGCGGTGTCCATCCCCTCCACCAGCACGGTGCCGCTCTCCGGCAGCAAAATGGCGTTGAAATGTTTTGCCAGGGTGGATTTGCCGCACCCGTTGGCACCCAGCACCGCCACAAACTCGCCCCGGCGCACGCTGGCCGACACCCCGTTCAGCGCATAGACAGGCTGTTCCGGGTCATAGCGGAATTTCAGATCCCGCGCAGTTAAAATCGTATCTTCCATACTGTTTCTCTTTCTGGTGGCGCGCCCTCTGATCCAGGCTGTGCCCCATTCCTTTGGGCAGCCCCTGCCCATTTTTTGTGGTTATACCTGCTCCCAGATGGCCGTAGCGCCGCAGGGCACCACACCGCCGGTGGCAGACACCGGCAGGCCGATCTCATCGCAGGAGGTCTGACCCCCGAACCGGGGCACCAGGCTGGTCTTGAGCATATACTCCATCACCGCCGGTGACAGGCCGGTGGTGTAGCTGTTGACCGCAAAGAACAGCGGCTGATCGCTGAGCACCTGGGTACACTGGGCCAGCAGATCATAAATGCAGTCCTCCAGCTTCCAGATCTCACCGCCGGGGCCGCGGCCATAGCTGGGCGGGTCCATGATGATGGCATCGTAGGTATTGCCCCGGCGCTGCTCCCGGGCCACGAACTTGCCGCAGTCATCCACCAGCCAGCGGATGGGGCGGTCTGCAAGGCCGCTGGCAGCGGCGTTGTCCTTGCCCCACTGGACGATGCCTTTCGAGGCGTCCACATGGCAGACCGTGGCCCCCGCAGCCGCACAGGCCAGGGTTGCACCGCCGGTGTAGCCAAACAGGTTCAGCACCTTGATGGGGCGGCCCGCTGCACGGATCTTGCGGGCATACCAAGCCCAGTTCACCGCCTGCTCGGGGAACACACCGGTATGCTTGAAGCCGGTGGGGCTGACGATCAGGGTCAGGCGGTCGTCGCCTTCTCCGCAGTGGATCTGCCATTTTTCCGGCAGACGGCGGCGGTATTCCCACTCGCCGCCGCCCTGGCTGGAGCGGTGGTACACTGCATCCGCCTTGCTCCAAAGCGGGCTGAGGGGCGGGTTCTTCCACACCACCTGCGGGTCCGGCCGCACCAGCAGCGTCTCGCCCCAGCGCTCCAGGCGGTTGCCGCCGGTGGCGTCCAGCAATTCGTAATCTTTCCAGGTATCTGCGGGGCGCATAGTATTCTCCTTTATCCTATCCGTTGTTGAGGCGGCTCCCCTGCCTTTTCAGCGCAAAAGAGCCTTGTAACATTCATGGTCTGTCCTGCACAAAGGCCGCTTAAAACAAGCTCTGCTGCCCGTTATCCTCCGGGGCAGCGCTCTCCGGCATCTGCAGGCCCAGATGCTCGTAGGCCAGGCGGGTGACGCAGCGGCCCCGGGGGGTCCGGGTCAAAAAGCCCATCTGCATCAAGTATGGCTCGCACAGGTCCTCCAGGGTGACGGCTTCTTCTCCCAATGCGGCTGCCAGGGTCTCCAGACCCACCGGCCCGCCGCCGTACATCTCGATCACGGCCCGCAGCAAGCTGCGGTCCAGCTCATCCAGACCGGCGGCATCCACATCCATCCGCTTCAGGCTCAGCAGAGCCACTTCCTGGTCAATGACGCCATCACCCAGCACGGTGGCAAAGTCCCGCACACGCTTCAAAAAGCGGTTGGCCACACGGGGGGTGCCCCGGCTGCACTTTGCCAGCTCATAGGCGCCCTCTGGGGTGATGGGCTGATCCAGGATGCCTGCCGACCGGGTGATGATGCGGGCCAGCTCGTCCGGGCTGTACAGCTCCAGTTTCAGCAGCACGCCAAAGCGGTCCCGCAGGGGGCCGGTGATCTGTCCAGCCCGGGTGGTCGCACCCACCAGGGTGAACCGGGGCAGGTTGATGCGGATGCTCTGGGCGCTGGGACCTTTGCCGATCATGATATCCAGCGCATAGTCCTCCAGCGCCGGGTAGAGCACCTCCTCCACCTGACGGGAGAGGCGGTGGATCTCATCAATGAACAGCACATCCCCTTCCTGGAGGTTGGTCAGCAGCGCCGCCAGGTCGCCGGGCTTTTCAATGGCCGGGCCGCTGGTGATGCGGATCTGCACCCCCATCTCGTTGGCAATGATGCCCGCCAGGGTAGTTTTGCCCAGACCCGGAGGGCCATACAAAAGGATATGGTCCATCGGCTCGCCCCGGCGCTTGGCCGCTTCCAGATAGATCTTCAGATTCTGCTTGGCTTTTTCCTGGCCAATATAGTCCTCCAGATGCTGCGGCCGAAGGTTGACCTCCTCGGTATCCGCCCCGGTCAGGCCGGGCTGCATCATCTTTGCGCCGTACAGCGCGGTCTCGTCCTGCATGGTTTACCTCCTGCCTGCCATGCCCCGCAGGGCCAGCTTGATGATCTCCTCCACAGGCAGCGCCGGGTCGATCTTGGAGATAGCCAGGGCCGCCTCGCTTTGGCTGTACCCCAGCGAGACCAGCGCCGCGATCGCCTGGGTCCCTGCTCCGCTGTCCGTTCCGCCTGTGGATGCCGCCGACACATCCTCCAGCGAGATGCCGTCCACAAACCCTTTTGCCACCTTATCTTTCAGCTCCAGCACGATGCGCTGTGCCAGCTTGGGGCCTACGCCGTTGGCTGCCTTGAACGCCTTGTGATCCCCGGCTGAGATCGCCAGTGCCACCCGGTCCGGCTCCATCACACTCAGGATGGCCAGCCCCACCTTGGGCCCCACCCCCGACACGCCGGTAAGCATCTCAAAGCAGGTTTGCTGCTCCTCGGTGGCAAAGCCGAACAAGCTGATATCGTTCTCGGTAACAGAAAGCACCGTGTAGATCGTGGCTTCGCCCCCGGCCCCGGGCAGCGCCCCGGCCACACTGGCAGGGCACTGGGCATAGTAGCCCACCCCGCCGCAGCTCAGCACCACAAAATTGAGGCCCTTTTTCAGGACCTTGCCGGTCAGACTGTAGATCATTGCAATTTCCCCCTCAGATCGGCCCAGCGCTCCGGGGCGCATAGCGGGTCAGTTGGTTGGCGCTGGTGTGGCAAAAGGTGATCGCCATTGCCAGCGCATCGGCGGTATCGTCCGGTTTTGGGATCGCAGGCAGATGCAACAGCACCCGGGTCATCTCCTGCACCTGTTTTTTGACCGCTTTGCCGTACCCGGTGACCGCCAGTTTGACCTGCATCGGGGTGTATTCGTAGATGGGCAGCCCCGCCTGTGCAGCTGCCAGCAGGATGACCCCCCGGGCCTCGGCTACGCCGATAACGGTCGTCTGGTTGTGCTGGTAGAACAGCTTCTCAATGGCCAGAGCCTGGGGCTGGGTGCGGCGGATCACCTCGGTGATGCCCGCATACACCTGAGCCAGACGTTTTTCAAAGTCCACCCCTGCATCGGTGCACACTGCGCCAAAATCCACCGGCGCAAACCGATTGCCCGCATAATCCACAACGCCCCAGCCTACAATGGCGTAGCCAGGGTCGATGCCAAGCACTCTCATATTCCTTGTTTCGTCCTTCCTGTATTGAACGGCGCTGGCCCGGTCTTCCGCCGGGCAAAGGCCGCAGGCAGGGGCACACCAATCATCTTATTATAGCACAGCCGCCTTTGCTAGGCAACGGAGCCAGCCGCCAGCCGCCCGAAAAACCTCTCGGTTTTGCGTTGTTTTTCCGTTCAAGCACCAGACAGACGCAAAAAAGTTTTCAGTTTTTTCAAAAAAGAGCTTGCATTTCGGCAAAAAGTGTGCTATTATAGTCGAGCTGACAACAGCAAAACAGAATATGGACGGTTAGCTCAGCTGGTAGAGCATCTGCTTGACGTGCAGGAGGTCATAGGTTCGAGTCCTATACCGTCCACCACAAAAATCCCTGGACAATAGTCCAGGGATTTTTTGCGTGGCGGGATAGACGCTTTTTACCGACAGCGGCAGCAAGGCGGGGAGAAACCCTCTCCGTCACGGCTTCGCCGTGCCACCTCCCCCGAAGGTGGAGGCTTTGGCAGAGGCGTAAAGCTTACCGCTTATCGGCTGACTTCTTCTGCCGTTGACCTATAAGGACGAAACTTTCCCTCTCTGCCAAGGGCTCCCCCTTCGGGGGAGCTGGCGAGCGAAGCGAGACTGAGAGGGTCCGAACCCCCCCTCTCCCACTGGCCTGTCCTTTTAACGCACAAAACCGCCCCGGGAGTATCCCGGGGCGGTTTTGTCTTTTATTTCCGAGTCGTCGGCTCCAGTGCGTGGGTGCTCACCGGATAATACTCCATTGCATTCAGATAGGATTCCGGGAAGTGCCACGCCACAGCCCCCATGATGAGGCCCACCTGGCGTTTCACCACGACCACCTCGATGAGGTTCTGGACCAGGGTCTGCGCCGTCTCTTTATCCAGGCCATAATGCAGGCCCACCGCCAGCAGCGGCCCAGCCAGCTGCTGCACCCGCACCGGCACGCCCTCGCCCACACGTTTCAGCAAAATGCGGCTCATGAGGTTCGCCAGCAGCACATCCTGCATCAGGTCCAGCAAGGGGACATCGGACATATTGCTCAGGCTGCGCAGGCGGCGGATGATCGCTTCGTTGCCCAGAATGGTCCCCAGACGCACCTCATCCTCCGAGAAGGTAAAGGTACATTGCAGCATATCCATCATCAGCGCCTGATAATTTTCAAAATAGCTCTGTTGGCCGCCCACCTGCTGCGCCAAACCAATTTCCAGCGCATCGGTCTGCTCTGCCGTAGCCAGCGTGGAGACCTTCATCTTAATGGCGCCGGGCATTTCCTCTGCATGGGCATCCAATGCCTGGCGTTCCTCCTCCCGCTGTGTAGCGGGCAGAAAGCGGTCGTTTCCGTTGCGGTAGTAGCCCCAGCTGGAGGGCAGTATCCGGGCCACCAGATCTCCGCTGGCCACCAGATTATGGATGTTGCTTTCATCCCAGGTCGGTTTTACCTGGCCATCGGCCGTATGGTTGTGGTCAAAATCCGCCTTGAACTGTGCGGGAGAGCCTGCGGTCACCGCCGCTGGAGAAGCAAAGGTATACACATAGGTATTCTCCCGGCGGATCTCCGGCAGACCTTCGGCCACCCGTGCGGCCAGAAGGTTTGCTATGGAACCGCCCCGGCTGAATCCGCCGATCCAGAGCTTGATCTCTCCCAACGGCTGCACCTGTGCTGCCTCTGCCAGGTACCCGCGCAGATTTTGGAACACCTCTTCTGCCGCATCCATCATGCCGGCGTGTCCCTCACCGGAGCCTGTGCGCATATTTCCGGCCCACTCAGCGCCATAGCCGGCACCCCGCACCATCACCGCCACGATGGTCCGTACCGACCCATCCGGCTGGATCATCGTCTTTTGCGCCAGCGCATGCCCTGCCGTATCGTCCTTGTATTCGTTGGGGCTGCGGTCGTAATGGAAGAACCGCATATTATCAAACCCCAGAGTCTGGTATGCCGCCCGGATATTGTTCTCTCTGCCCTGGTCGCCATCCAGCCACACCCGCTTGTCGCTGTCCAGGGTATTCGAGGACGCAATGGTCAGGCCCAGGGTAGCCAGGGCCAGTTCGTGGTCATATTCCGTCGCCGGGGCGTCAAACAGCTGATCCCCATAGCGGTAGTTATGGGGCAGATCCTCCATACTCAGGTCACTGCGGTACATCATCGTATAGATGCCCTCGGGACAGGCACGCCCCACCTGGACGACCGGGGGCGTCTGGGCAACCTCAGCCCCCACAGGCAGACAAAGCCCCAGGACCATTGCCGCCGCCAACACCATACTGATCACTCGTTGTTTCATTTGCGGACACCTCCTATGGATGGAACGATGCAAAATTATGCTCTGCCAGCGCTCAAAGGGTTCAGCCTTCTTTGTGGCTGGTATAAGTTCTGCAATACTCCACGATATGATGGAACATCTGCTCCACCGCCGGCGCCATCGCCCCCGGACGCTGAGACGTGATGCCCACCACGCGATTCTCCGCCGGGCTCAAGGGGTAGATATCCACCTCGCTGGTGCAGGTCTTGAGCAGCATCTCCGGCATAATAGAGATGCCCATACCCGCTTCCACCATTGCCAGGTTGGACAGATCGTCCAGCACATGGCAGCGGCGCTCGGTGCTGATCTTATGCTTTTTGAGATACTGACGCATCTCCGCATCCGTAGCGTCCCCCTGGACCACAAAGTCCTGCCCGTTCATCAGCTCCGGGGTCATGATCCCATCCGGCGGGGCGGGCCAGCCCTTGGGGGTGATGCAGCGCAGCGGCTCCGCAAACAGCTCCGTAAGGGCAAACTCTTCCCGGCAGCCAAAGGACAGGAACGCAATGTCGGTCTGGCCGTTGCGCAGCCAGTCTTTCATATCATCGTAGGTGCCCTGGTAGACCTCCACCTCGATCTGCGGGTACTGTGCCTTGAAGCTTTTCAGGATGCCGGGCAGCAAACAGGTGCATACCGAGTTGAAGGCCGCCACCTTCACCTTGCCTTTTTCCAGCCCATTCAGCCGGGCCACGCTTTGTTTCAGCGCCTCGTCACTATTCAGCACCGCCCGGATCGAGGGGTACAGAGAGGCCCCGTAGCTGGTCATGGTAACGCCGGTCTTGCCCCGGTTGAACAGAGCAAACCCCAGCTCCTCCTCCATGACCGCAATGGCGTGGCTGATGGCCGAGGGGGTCAGGTGCAGCTGCTGCGCCGCCTTGTTAAAGCTGCCCTGCCGGGCCACCGCATCAAAGATCTCGTAAGAAAACAGGGTCATCCCCCAGAACCTCCTTCCATAAACAGGAACGCATTTGCTGTGAATATTTTTCATCTTCTATATGAGAGAGTTGTATTTTCTTTTTGAGTTTACTATGCTCCACCCCCCTTGTCAAGCACCGTCCCACAAAAAAATTGCACACACGTAGTCACATTTTTCGGTAATTTTTCAAAACACAGACCGAATTATGGTATAATACAGCCAAGCGCCTTCCCCCTCCGTCCAGGCCCGCCCTTGGCTGGTCTTTTCCGATGCATCTTCCCTCTGCCGGGGCGCTTTCTGCCCCGTTTGCAAAATGGGAGATCCCTTTTGAAAAGGAGCCTTTTATGGATCGTTCTCTCAACGGCACCCAGCTCAAACAGCTGGCCTGCCTTTTTATGCTGGCCGACCACATTGGTGCCGCACTGCTGGCCCCGGCATGGGGCGTCTCCCCTGCTTCCGCCACACTGCCCCCCGGCTCTGGGGCAGCCGGTATGGTGTACATCCTGCTGCGGGGCGTGGGGCGGCTGGCCTTTCCGCTTTTTTGTTTTTTGCTGACGGAGGGCTACGCCCACACCCACAGCCCCGGTCGGTATGCTGCCAGGCTGGGACTGTTCGCCCTGATCAGCGAACCTGTATTCGACTGGGCCTTTTTTGGCCGGATATTCTGGCCCGGGCATCAAAATGTTTATGGGACACTGACGCTGGGCATGCTGGCGCTGCTGTGCCTGGATAAAGCCCCCGCCCGCTGGATGGGCTGGCTGGGCGCCGTAGCCTGCGGACTATGTGCCCAGCTGCTGGCCACCGACTACGGCCTGCTGGGCGTGGGCCTGATCGTAGGTTTGTATCTGACCCGGCAGGACCGGCAGCAACAGGGCATCTGGGGGGCAGCCCTCACCTTTTACCAGCTGCCCGCGCCGCTGGCCTTTCTGCTGACGGCCCGTTACGATGGGCAGCGGGGCCGGTGCAGCCAGGTGCAGCGGTGGTTCTACTATTGGTTCTACCCGCTGCACCTGCTGGCGCTGGGGCTGCTGGCCCATACATTGGGGCTGCGCTGACGCTGCCCCGTTCTGTTTTATACCGCAAGGCTGCCTGCGGAGAGAAAACTCTCCATCCGCAATAGAGTTTATGAGGTCGAATCATGCACAACGAGCGCATCCCCATTGGGAAGATGGCCCAGATGAACCGGGTCAGCATCCCCACCCTGCGTCTTTATGACGAAAAAGGGCTTTTGAAGCCCCGGTATGTGGACCCGGACACCGGCTACCGCTATTACAGCATCGACCAGAATGCCCGCCTGGACATGATCGCCTATATGCGGGATCTGGACATGAGCCTGGCCGAGATCCGCCAGGCTCTGCAGACCGAGGACCTGGCCCTGATGGAGGCCTTGCTGGCCCGGAAAAACGAGCAGCTCCACCAGCAGATGCGCCAGCTGAAGGAACGTCACGATGCAGTGGAACGGGCCATCCAGTCCATCGAGCGCTACCGCAAATCGCCTGCCACCGGCACCTTATCTTTGGAGTACATCGACCAGCGCAAGGTCTGGGGCATCCCTTGCTGCGAGAATTTTTACAGCAACAACATACACAGCTACGAGCTTTCTCTGCACAAGCTGCGGGAGTTCGTCACTCAGCATGGGCTGGAGCAGGTACACTCGTACAACATCGGCACCTCTATCTCCCAGCAGGATTTTGAGGCAGGCCGCTTTATTGCCGGGCAGATCTTTCTGTTCGTGGGGCGCACCCTTCCCGCCGCTGCCCAGCCGCGCACCGTAGACAGCGGGATGTACGCCTGCATCTACCTGGACAACTACAACCAGGAGATCCCCTGCGCCACCCGTCTTTTGGAGTACTGCCGCACCAACGGCTACCGCATTGCCGGGGACTATATCTGCGAAGTGATGAGCGGCTTCCCTGTGTTTGACAGCGACCCCAACCGGATGTTCCTGCGGCTGCAGGTCCCTGTATCTTTTTCCAAATAAAGGCCCCTTTTGCCGAATTGTGAAAAATTTCGCAAAACAGCTTGACTCTCTCCCTGCATGAGGGTCTATACTGATGCCAGAACAAACACCGCTGCGGTTGCTGCGGTCAGAAATTTTTCATCCAGTAAGGAGGCAGCATTATGGAAAAGATCAAAGTGGTACAGTACGGGTGCGGCAAGATGGCCAAGTACACCCTCCGGTATTTATATGAGCACGGCGCACAGATCGTGGGCGCCATTGACGTGAACCCCGCCGTGGTCGGCATGGACGTGGGCGACTTTGCAGAGCTGGGCGTCAAGACCGGCATCCGGATCTCCAACGATGCCGACAAGGTGCTGGACGAGTGTGATGCAGACGTAGCCATCGTGACCCTGTTCAGCTTTGTGAACGACATCTACGACCATGTGGAAAAATGCGTGGCCCGCGGCATCAACGTGATCACCACCTGCGAGGAAGCGATCTATCCCTGGACCACTGCCGCCGCCCAGATCAACAAGCTGGATGCGCTGGCCAAGGAGACCGGCTGCACCATCACCGGCTCCGGCATGCAGGACATCTTCTGGATCAACATGGTGGCTATGGCGGCCAGCGGCTGCCACAAGCTGACCCGCATCCAGGGCGCATACAGCTATAATGTAGAGGATTACGGCCTGGCACTGGCCGAAGCCCACGGCTGCGGCCTGACCACCGAGGAGTTTGAGCAGCAGATCGCCCACCCGGCCGAGTTCGAGCCCTCCTATGCGTGGAACGCCAGCGAGGCCATCTGCAACAAGCTGGGGCTGACCATCAAGTCCATCAGCCAGAAGAACGTCCCCTACACGGCGGATCACGACGTGTACAGCGCCACGCTGGGCCGCACCATCCCGGCAGGGCACTGCATCGGTATGTCGGCCGTGGTCACCATCGAGACGATGCAGGGCATCACCGTGGAGGAGGAGACCATTGGCAAGGTCTACGGTCCGGACGATGGCGATATGTGCGACTGGAAGCTGTCCGGCGAGCCGGATACGGAGTTCCATGTGGTGAAGCCCGCCACCGTGGAGCACACCTGCGCCACCATCGTCAACCGCATCCCCACGCTGCTCAATGCACCTGCGGGCTATGTCACCTGCGACCAGCTGGACCCCCATTGCTACCTGACCTACCCCATGGAGTACCATGTCTGACCCTTCGGCACGGATGGCTGAAGTTTGAGCCCCGGCCCGCGCATCGGCGCGGGCCATTTTTTTGCAGCGGACCAAAAACAAAGCCCCGCCGGGCAGTTCTTCCTATCCGGCGGGGCTTGCAGCTGCAAAAGGGAAAGACCCCCGCAGCTTCCATGAGCTGCGAGGGTCTTTCTTGGCGGAGTAGGAGGGATTTGAACCCTCGCGCCGTTGTTTAGACGACCTACGCCCTTAGCAGGGGCGCCTCTTCGGCCTCTTGAGTACTACTCCAGAGCAAAGTGTGTTACACTTATTAAAAAAATGGCGGAGAGAGTGGGATTCGAACCCACGGTGCGTTGCCGCACGACAGTTTTCAAGACTGCTTCCTTAAACCACTCGGACATCTCTCCTTGTGGGCGTCCGGTTACTCCGTATCGGATGCCTGTTTACTTTACCAGATTTTTGCCCCAATGTCAAGCCCTATTTTTGATTTTTGCATCCGGAAGCCGATTTTTTCTCTTTGCCACAACCTTTTTTTGAGCTTTTTTGGGCTGTTCCCTTTACACAAACACCTTTTTGTTGTATAATAAAACAAAGCAAGACGATTCACCGGTGTAAAGGAGCGCAGAACGATGGCATTTGCAGAGCTTTTGAAACAATGCCGCAAACAACAAGGCATGAGCCAGGCTGACCTGGCGTCCAAGCTGGGGGTCACCCAGCAGGCTGTGGGCAAGTGGGAGAGCGGCAAATCCTCCCCGGACCCGGCCACTGTGGCCAAGATCGCAGAGCTGTTGAGCACCACCGCAGACTATCTGCTGGGACTGTACCGCCCGGTGTCCTCTTCCTCTGCGCCGGAGCAGCGGTTCTTTGGCGGCTATGCCGAGAGCCTGATCCCCGTGATCGGCACCGTAAAGGCCGGTTACGGCGCACTGGCGTTTGAGGAAGATTACGGCCAGGAGTACGCCCGTGTCAAGGACCCCGCCAACTACTTCTATCTGGTCGTGCGGGGCGACAGCATGGAGCCCCGCATCCAGGATGGAGACCTGGCCCTGGTCCACCGTCAGGATACGCTGGAAAACGGCGACCTGGGGGTGCTGATCTACGGCGACGAGGGCGAAGGCACCCTCAAACGGTATCTGCAGCGGGGCAACAGCGTAGTGCTCCAGCCTTTCAACCCCAACTATAATGAACTGATCATCAAAGGCGAGGAGCTGAACCACCTGCACATTGCAGGCCGCGTGGTGGAGACCAAGGCCAAGTGGTAAAATGACCCCCGGGAGGCCGCTATGCAGCACACGACTCTGGAAAAGCTCACGATCCTGGCGGACAGTGCCAAATACGATGTAGCCTGTACCTCCAGCGGCGCATCCCGCCGGGCAGCGCCGGGCACTCTGGGCAGCTGCTACGCCCCCGGGTGCTGCCACGCTTTTACCGCAGACGGCCGGTGCGTCAGCCTGCTGAAGGTGCTGCTGACCAACCGCTGCGCCTTTGATTGCAGCTATTGTGTCAACCGCCGTTCCAACGATGTGCCCCGGGCCAGCTTTGAGCCGCGGGAGCTGGCGGAGCTGACCATTGAATTTTACCGCCGCAATTACATCGAGGGGCTGTTTTTATCCAGCGCCGTGCTGGGCACCCCGGACTATACCACCGAGCGGATGCTGGAGGTCCTGCGTCTGCTGCGGGGCGAGTACCGCTTTGGCGGGTACATCCACGCCAAGACCATCCCCGGCGCCAGCACGGAGCTTGTGCAGCAGATGGGCTATCTGGCCGACCGGCTGAGCGTGAACATCGAGCTGCCCAGTGAGCAGAGCCTGCGCCTGCTGGCGCCGGACAAAGGCCGCCGCGCCATTCTGCGCCCCATGAAGCAGATCGCCGTCAGCGGGCAAGCCAACCGGGAGGAGCTGGCCCTCTACCGCCGTGCCCCCCGGTTTGCCCCTGCGGGCCAAAGCACCCAGATGATCGTGGGCGCCTCGCCGGAGAGCGACTACCAGATCCTGCGGCTGACCGAAGGGCTGTACCAGAACTACCAGCTCAAACGGGTATTCTACTCTGCCTACATCCCGGTATCCGCCGATGCACGCCTGCCGGCTTTGGACACAAAGCCCCCGCTGCTGCGGGAGCACCGGCTGTACCAGGCAGACTGGCTGCTGCGGTTCTATCACTTCCGGGCGGAGGAGCTGCTGGACCCGGAGCACCCCAACTTCGACCCCTACCTGGACCCCAAGTGCAGCTGGGCTGTGCAGCACTACGAGCTGTTCCCCATAGACATCAACCGCGCCCCCTTTGAGATGCTACTGCGGGTGCCGGGCATCGGCCCCAAAAGCGCCCAGCGCATCCGGGCGGCCCGCCGGCAGGCGGCGCTGGGCCTGCCCGAGCTGAAACGAATGGGCGTGGTGCTCAAACGCGCCCAATATTTTATCACCTGCAAGGGCTATGCCGGAGCGCACCCGGGGCGGGGCAGCGCAGGGCGGGAGCGCATCTCCCGGGATCTGCTGGACCCCCGCGTCTTTACCCAAGGGGTGGAGCAGCTGAGCCTGTTTGCGCCCCCTGCGGTGGATAAACTGGTGGGCGAAGGCGTTGCCCCCATGAAGGCGCTGCGCCTTGTACGGGAGGAGGCCGTGCAATGTCTTTCCAAAGCACTGTGACCCCTGCCCGGCGGCTGCACGATGCGCCGGTCGTCTACCTGTACGACGGCAGCTTCCCCGGCTTTTTATGCTGCGTATTTGAAAGTTTTGTGCAGCACGAGATCCCCTTTGCGGTGTTCACGCCGCAGCGGGAGGTGCCCACCTTGTACCCGGTGCGGGAGATCGAGACCGACCTTGCCCGGGCCAAGCGGGTGCACGCCAGCTTCCAGCCCAAGCTGGGGGCCGACGCAGCCCGGCTGACGGTGCGCTGTTTCCTCTCCGGGCAGGAGAACAAGGAGCTGCTTTTGCTGCGGTTTTTGCATCTGGGGTATGCCCTGGGGCCGGGGGTCGCCCAGCGGATGGGGCATCCGGATGTTGCACCGCTTTATGAGATGGACAAGAGCCTGGCCTGGGAGCAGGATAAGTTCCAGGGCTTTGTGCGCTTTGAGGAGCACGGCGGTATGCTGTGCGGTGTGATCCACCCCAAAAACCACATCCTCCCCCTTTTGCAGGGGCATTTCTGCGCCCGCTTCCCGGAAGAGGATTTTTTGATCTACGACGCCGTCCATCTGTCGGTGCTGCTGTGGCAGGACCACAAAGCCCAGATCCTGCAGCTGGCCGAGCCGCTGGAGCTGCCGCCGCCCAATGCGCAGGAGCAGCTCTTGCAGCGGATGTGGAAGCAGTTCTATGATACGCTGGGCATCCTCCCGCGGCGCAATGAGCGGGGCCGGATGACCCACTGTCCTAAACGCTTTTGGGGCGACCTGGTGGAGCTGCGGGACGAGCTGCACTAAGGGCCGCCTGCGGGGAAATGCGCTCTTTCCTGCCGCAGGGACGCTTTCTTCGCACATATTTTACAAAAAGGTTGCATCTGCGGCGTTGCGCTTCCCAAAAGCTATGGTATACTATACTATGATTTCAGGCGGAGATGTTCCGCCGGACCCCTTCCCCGGCAGTGCATCTGCGGGGACCGATAAAAAGGAGCAACAGCAGAATTATGGTTCGCATTACTATGGAAGACGGCGGCATCATCGACATCCAGCTGGACGAGAGTGCAGCCCCCATCACTTGTGAAAACTTTAAGAAGCTGGTCAACCAGGGTTTCTACAATGGTCTGACCTTCCACCGGGTGATCCCCGGCTTCATGATCCAGGGCGGCTGCCCGCTGGGCAACGGCACCGGCGGCCCCGGCTGGAATATCCAGGGCGAGTTCGCCTCCAACGGCGTAAACAACCCCATCAAGCACACCCGCGGCGTCATCAGCATGGCCCGCAGCATGAACCCCAACAGCGCCGGCAGCCAGTTCTTCATCATGCATGAGGATGCCCCCCACCTGGATGGCCAGTACGCAGCCTTCGGCAAGGTGGTGTCCGGCATGGACGTTGTGGACAAGATCGCCTCGGTGCGCACCGACTGGAACGATAAGCCCACCACCCCCGTCAAGATGAAGACGGTGGAGCTGATCGAGGGCTGATCCTCCCCTCCCTCCGAAAGGGTCCTTCCCCCTTGCAGCGCGCACCGGTCTGCGCCGTTTGCTGCCGCTGTTTTGGGAAACAACGCTTACCGTTCTGCCTCCTGGCTGCAAAAGCCCGGAGGCTTTTTTGTTCCGTGGGCACAGGCCCTGGTCTGTGCCCGCTCAAAGGAGGCATACAAATGCGCTACGATTTTACGACCCTGATCGACCGGCACGGCCAGGACGCTTTGGCTGTGGACGGCTTAGGCACCGGTTTTGCGCCCGCCGCCCCGAAAGAGGGGTTTGACGCCATCCCCATGTGGGTGGCAGACATGAATTTTGCCACCGCCCCCTGCGTGCAGCAGGCCATTCTGGAGCGGGCGCAGCACCCGCTGTACGGCTACTTTGCCCCGCCGGATGCTTATTATGATGCCATCATCCGCTGGCAGAGCCAGTCCAACGGGGTCACCGGCCTGGAGCCGAAGCACATCGGCTATGAAAACGGCGTGCTGGGCGGCGTGATCAGCGCACTGAACTGCGTCTGCTCCCGCGGGGATAAGGTGCTGCTGCACAGCCCCACCTATATCGGCTTCACCCGCAGTCTGGGGGACAACGGCTACCGCATCGTCCACTCTGCCCTGAAGCAGGATGCCCAGGGCGTATGGCGGATGGATTATGCAGAGATGGAGCAGCTGCTGGCCCAGCAGAAGATCCACGCCGCTGTGCTGTGCAGCCCCCACAACCCCTGCGGACGTGTATGGGAGCGCTGGGAGCTGGAAAAGGCCATGGAGCTGTTCCGCAAATACGACGTATACGTTGTATCGGACGAGATCTGGTCCGACCTGCTGCTGGACGGCCGCAAGCACATCCCCACCCAGTCGATCAGCGAGGATGCCCGGATGCGCACCGCTGCCCTGTACGCCCCCTCCAAGACCTTCAACCTGGCGGGTCTGGTGGGCAGCTACCACATCGTGTACAACGATTGGTGGCGGGACCGGATGGACCGGGAGTCCTCCCTGTCCCATTACAACATGATGAACGTGCTGTCCACCCATGCCCTGATCGGGGCCTACCAGCCGGAGGGTCGTGCCTGGGTGGACGAGCTGTGCCAGGTGCTCAGCAGCAACGTGGCCTTTGCCTGCGATTATATCCAGCAGCATTTTGAAGGGGTCCATGTGGCCCGTCCGGAGGGCACCTATATGCTGTTTGTGGACTGCACCGATTGGTGCCGCGCCCACGGCAAGACCATTGAGGATGTGGAGCGAGCCTGCTGGGAGGTAGGCGCTGCGGTACAGGACGGCCGGATGTTCCACGGCCCCTGCCACCTGCGGATGAACCTGGCCTCCCCCCGCAGCCGCATCGAAGAAGCGTTCCGCCGGATGGATGCCTATGTGTTCAACGCCTGAGCTGCCCCCCATCGCCCCGGCGCTGCTGGACTGGTTCCACCGCTGCCGCCGGGTGCTGCCCTTCCGGGAGGACCCCACCCCCTACCATGTCTGGGTCAGTGAGATCATGCTGCAGCAGACACGGGTGGCGGCGGCGCTGCCCTACTACCAGCGGTTCATCCAGCAGCTGCCGGACATCCCGGCGCTGGCCGCCTGCCCGGAGGAAAAGCTGCACAAGCTCTGGGAGGGGCTGGGCTATTACAGCCGGGTGCGCAACCTGCACCGGGCGGCACAGCTGGTCTGCCAGCAGTACGGGGGCCAGCTTCCCGCCGACTATGATGCGCTGCTGGCTTTGCCCGGCATCGGCGAATACACGGCCGGGGCCATTGCCTCCATCGGGTTTGGGCTGGCGGTGCCTGCGGTGGACGGCAACGTCCTGCGGGTGTTTGCCCGGCTGTACAACGACCCCCGCCCTGTGACGGCTCCCGCCGTCAAGCGGGAGATCACCGCCCGTGTCCAGGCACATCAGCCCGCCGATGCACCGGGGGATTACAACCAGGCGCTGATGGAGCTGGGCGCGCTGGTCTGCCTGCCGGGGGGCGCGCCCCTGTGTGGCAGCTGCCCGCTGGCCGGGCTGTGCCGGGCCAATGCGGCCCACACCGCTGCGGCTCTGCCCTGCAAAGCCCCGGCCAAGGCCCGGCGGGTGCAGCCGGTGACCCTGGCGGTCGTAGAAAGCCCCCAGGGCGTGCTGCTGCAGCAGCGTCCGCCCAAGGGCCTGCTGGCAGGGTTGTGGCAGCCGCCCCTGTGGGAGGGCGCAGCCCTGTCCCCCGCAGAGCTGTGCAGTACACTGACCGGCATCGGGCTGAGCCTGGATGCCGCCCCCCTGCCGCTGCCAGAGGCAAAGCACATCTTCAGCCACATCGAATGGCAGCTGACCGGCTGGCGTGTATCCGTGCCGCAGCAGGCCCCGCCGCCGGGCTTCGTCTGGGCGCAGCCCGCACAGCTGTCCCAGGAATACGCCCTGCCCGGCGCCTTCAAGGCTTACCGGCCCTATCTGCTGGGGCAAAAATAAAAGTGCGCCTTGCCGCCCGGCGGCATCTAAACACATACTGCTTTTTGTAGTTTTTCAGTTGTAATTTCCCCCTTGTGCGGGTATAATGGAGATACTCAGAATTCCAACAAGGGAGGATATGCCCATGTTCTTGATCTTACGCACCTCGCTTCGCCTGGCTTATGCCTTGGCAGAGGGCGCACTGCGGGTCTCCCGATGGAAAAAGAAGCTGAACCGTCGTTTCAACCGGAACGACAGAAAAAAGGAGGGTGCTGAACCTATGAAGAAGTCCTGTCTGATCGCTGTTATTGCTGCTCTGGCCGCTGTGGCCGGTGCTTTGGCCGCTGTGGCCGTTTATCTGCGCCGCCGTGAGCAGGAGCTGGACGAATACGAGCGCCTGCTGTTTGGCGAGGACGACGCTGCCCCGGCAGAGCAGGTTCCGGCAGAGGATACCGCTGCTGAGGATGCCGCCCAGGAGTAAATCAACCAGCCCATCTGGGCGCGCAGGCTATGGTGCTGCGCGCCCTTTTTTGTTAGGAGTAGATCATGAAGCGTATCTTGTTATGGCTGGCGGGGGTCACGCTGGGGGTTGCGCTGCTGCTGGCTGCTGCGACCGGAGCCAGCTTTGCGTTCACCACCCAGGGCCATCTGCCCGCGGCTGCTGCCCAGTTTGGCGGCACAGAGCTGACCCCCAACGGCTGGCGCTGGCGGGCGCCGCTGATCGGCGGACGAATGGACCGCATCTTTTCCGCACCGCCCACGTTGGCTGTGCAGAAGCTGGGGGTGCTGTACGATGCCCACCCCGCTCTGACCCTGCCGGACTGGGTCAGCGAGAGCCACCTGACCATTGAGAACGACGCCGGACAGCAGGTCTTTGCCGGTCCCGCTGCCCAGTACGATGGGTTCCTGTACCCGGCCAATGGCGGCTACAAAGCCCAGCTTACCCTCTGGCGGCTGGCCCCCGGGCAGGACAAAGCCCAGTTCGACCCGGAGGCCCAGGGCTCCCTGCGGCCCAACCCCGGCCTGGAGCGCCCCGCCCGCCCCACGGGCTGGTATCAGTACATATTCCGTTTTTCCGTCCAGGCCAGCCCCGTGCTGGAACTGTCTGCCGAGCGGGTGGATCAGGGCGGTGTGATCGGGCTGCAGCTCACCGGCATGGCGGGCGATACCGCACCCACCGTGGAGACCGATCTGGGCCGGGTGGATTGTGTGCGCTGCCCCGGCGGATGGCGCGGCTATATCCCGGCAGCCTACAACGCCCCAGCCGGCGCCCACACCGTCCGTGTGACGGCGGGCGGTGAGGTGATGGAACGGACTATTACCGTGATCCCCCGGGATTTTGGCAGCGCAGAGGTCCAGCCGGAGCCGGAGACCCCGGCCAGCGCAGCGGAGCAGTTCCGCAGTCTGGTATGGCCGCTGTACGAGCAGCCCGCCCGGGACAAACTGTGGCAGGGCGGCTTTGTCTGCCCCGCCCAGGACTATATGGTGCTGGTGGATTTTGGCCAGGTCAAGCTGACAAACGGCACACCCGGTGCAAAGTCCAACTCCACACGGCTGTATACCATCCCCGGCGAGGCCGCCCGTGCCCCGGCAGCGGGGGTCGTCGTGCTGGCCAAGGAGCTGCAGCTTACCGGCAATACGGTCGTCATCGACCACGGCTGCGGCCTGCGCAGCTATCTTTACGGCCTGGCCGCCATCCATGTGACCCAGGGGCAGACCCTTGAAAAAGGGCAGGCCGTGGGCACACTGGCAGAGGAAATGACCTTGGATATCAAATTGGGGAACAAGAGCATCAACCCCTGGCCCCTGTTCCAGACCAGCGGCGGACTGTTCTGGCGGCAGGTCCCATAAACGCAGCAGCCCCCGGCATCTTTTCCGATGCCGGGGGCTGCTGTTTATAAAAGCGGGAGTTGCCTGCAAATTTAGTTCTGCTGGTTCTGGGCCGGGGCATCCTTCTCGCCCAGGGTCAGCTGGAGGGTGGTCATCTGGCCATCCCGTGCCACGGTGATCTCCAGAACATCCCCAGCCGAGTACTGCTGGATCACATTGCCCAGGTCGGTCTGCTGGGCGATCTCGCTGCCGTCCACGCTGATGATGCGGTCACCGGGCTGGATGCCTGCTTTATCCGCAGGGCCGCCCTTGACCACGTCCATAACGTAGATGCCGTATGCCGAGACCCCCAGCTTGTGGGCCGTCTGTGCATCCGTGACCGACAGGTAGGTGATGCCCAGATAGGGCCGTCCGGTAACATAGCCGTTTTCCAGCAGCTCCTGCGCCACCTCGACGGCATCATTGACCGGGATGGCAAAGCCCAGGCCCTCGGCCTCGCTGTCGGAGGATTTGGCGTTGACGATGCCGATCAGCTCGCCTGCCATATTGAACAAGCCGCCGCCGGAGTTGCCGGGGCTGACGCTGGCGCTCATCTGCACCAGGGACATGGTGTTCACCGCACCGGAATTCTGGATGGAAACGCTGCGGTTCAGTGCGCTGACGATGCCGTCGGTGACCGTACCGCCCAACTGGCCCAGGGGGTTGCCCACAGCCACCACCTGCTCGCCCACCGCCAGTGCGCTGGAATCGCCCACGGTAGCCGCGGTCAGGCCCTCGGCCTCGATCTTCACCACAGCGATATCACTGGTGCTGTCTGCGCCCACCAGAGTGGCGGGGTAATCCTGATCACCGATGGTCACCGTGATCTGAGAAGCGCCTTCCACCACATGGGCACAGGTCAGGATATAACCATCACTGCTGATGATCACGCCGCTGCCTGCGCCGGACTCGACCTGGCCCTGGCCGTACCAGGACCACTGGGAGTACACCACCTGCTCAGTGGTAATGACCACCACGCTGGGGCTGACCAGGGCTGCCACCTGGGCGGTGGTCAGGTTCTGGCCGCCGGTGGATGTGCCGGTGCCGCTCAGGGCCGACGCTGCGCTGGACGCAGGCCGCTCCACCGTCTGCATCACGACCTTGCCGCCTCCGCCGACCTTTGCGCCCACAACGCCGCCCACAAAGCCTACCGCTGCCGCCAGCAGCAGCGACACAGCGCTGCGGGCAAAGTTTCCTCTGCGCTTTTTGCGGGGCGGCTGCTGGTCTGCGGAGGGCGCTGCCGGGTCCGGCTGTGCCGGGCCTGCAGGGCCGTCGTCCCCATAATTGTATGCAGTGTTGGCGGTATTGGCCCCACTGCTGCCCACATTGGGATACCCGGTATCCGGGTCTTTCTGCCCGGAGGAATAATCATATTCCCACTTATTCTCGTTCTCCATAACGAATACGTCCTTTCTGAAAAAAGGGGATACGGGCTGCAAAACGGCCCGGATGTTTCAACGCTTTTATTCTACCGAAAAATTGTGAAAAATCCATCGCCGTCGCAGTGAAGATTATGTGAAATGCCGTCCCTTGGCCTTGCGGCTGCGGCGCCGCACTGACAGACCCTTGACAATCCCCTGCCCTGCCGCTATGTTTATAACAGTTCAGGAACACACAACAGAGTGTTTTTCTGTTTTGGATATCGTATGCAAAGGAGCGGTCGGATATGCGGGTAGAACAGACCTCCCAGGGGTTTGCCCTATATAAGGAAAAATCACAGATCGGCTGGGTCCATGCTTCGGCCAGCCCCCAAGGCGGGGACTTCGGCTGTCTATGGCTGGACCCCGCCTGGCGGGGCCGGGGCTACGGCTCCTACCTGGTCAAAGAGGTCCTGCGCTTGTGGGGCGGCTTTGACACCAGCCGGGCCACGGTGTTCACCGCACCGGCGCCCACTGCGCCTGCCGAAGCCGCCCTCTGGGCAAAATTCGGCTTTGCTGCCGAGGGCGAGCGGCTGGTGCGCCGCCGCAAGCCAGACCTGTCCGCCGTGCAGCTGGCGCAGCAGTTCGTAGCCGGTCACTGCCCCGCCCCCGGGCTGTGCATCGACGCCACCTGCGGCAACGGCGGGGACACCGCCTTTCTCTGGCAGCTGGTGCAAAAAAGCGGCGGACGTGTGCTGGCCATGGACATCCAGCAGGCCGCCATCCTGTCCACCCGCCGACGTCTGGAAAAGCTGGGGGCAGACCCCGCCCGCTGCCAGCTGGTGCAGGACAGCCACGAAAACCTGCTGCATCACGTCCAGCCCGGCAGCGCCGATGCCATCATGTTCAACTTTGGCTGGCTGCCCGGAGCCGACCACCAGGTACACTCGCAGGCGGGGTCCAGCCTGGCCGCGCTGCAGGCAGCCCTGGACGCTTTGCGCCCTGGCGGCATCCTGAGTGCGGTGCTGTACAGCGGCAAGGTGGTCGGCTGGGATGAGCGGGATCAGGTGCTGGCGTTTTTCCGCAGCCTGCCGCTGACGCAGTATACTGTGCTGGTGTGCGATTTTGCCAACTGGGACAAAACCGCTCCCCTGCCCTGCTTTGTGCTGAAAAAGTAGCCCCCTCCGCCTCAAAAAATAACGAAAACTCTTGCAAACACGGCCCATTTCGGATAAAATAGGGGACGTATGCGCTGCGCCGGACCCCCGGCGAACATGGGATGAATCAAGGATAAGGAGAGCGCCCCGATGTAACAGCTTTTTGCGGCAGCTGCCGCCCCAGCTTTCCCCCCAGCCATCTGATCCGCCGCACCGTTCTGCGGGCGGTTTTATACAGGAGAATCAAGCACTATGACCAATCGTGAAGAAATCCAACGCCGCCGCACGTTCGCGATCATCAGCCATCCGGACGCCGGCAAGACCACTCTGACCGAAAAGCTGCTGCTCTACGGCGGAGCCATCAACCAGGCAGGCTCTGTCAAGGGCAAGCAGAGCGCCAAACACGCCGTCTCGGACTGGATGGACATCGAAAAACAGCGCGGTATCTCGGTCACTTCCTCGGTACTGCAGTTCAACTTTGCCGGCAAGTGTGTCAACATTCTGGACACCCCCGGCCACCAGGACTTTTCGGAGGACACCTACCGCACCCTGATGGCAGCCGACTCTGCCGTCATGGTCATCGACGCCGCCAAGGGCGTGGAGGCCCAGACCATCAAGCTGTTCAAGGTCTGCACCCTGCGCCACATCCCCATCTTTACCTTCATCAACAAGATGGACCGCGAGGCACAGGACCCCTTTGAGCTGATGGAGAACATCGAGGAGATCCTGGGCATCAAGACATACCCCATGAACTGGCCCATCGGCTGCGGCAAGGAGTTCAAGGGCGTGTTTGACCGCAACGAGCGCAAGGTGCTGGCCTTCTCCAGCGACGGCCGTGCCAACGGCGTGAAGAAGGTCAAAGAGGTACAGGCCGAGCTGGGCGACGCCGCTCTGGACGAGCTGCTGACCCCCTACCTGCATCAGCAGCTGGTGGACGAGATCGAGCTGCTGGACGGCGCTGCCGAGGAGTTCGACCTGGAAAAGGTCCGGTGCGGTGAGCTGAGCCCGGTGTTCTTCGGCTCGGCGCTGACCAACTTTGGTGTAGAGCCGTTCCTGGAGAACTTCCTGCGGCTGACCTCCTCGCCCCTGGCCCGGGTGGACAGCCTGACCGGAGAGCCGGTGGACCCCTCCCGGGAGGAGTTCTCCGCCTTCATCTTCAAGATCCAGGCCAACATGAACAAGGCCCACCGGGACCGCATCGCCTTTATGCGCATCTGCTCGGGCAAATTCGAGCGGGGCATGGAGGCATTCCACGTCCAGCAGGGCAAGAACATCAAGCTGGCCACCGGCACCCAGCTGATGGCCCAGGACCGGGCCATCGTGGACGAGGCCTATGCAGGCGACATCATCGGCCTGTTTGACCCGGGCATCTTCTCCATCGGTGACACCCTGTGCACCGGCAAAAAGAAGGTGCAGTTTGCGGGCATCCCCACCTTCTCTCCGGAGCATTTTGCCCGGATCGAGCAGAAGGACACCATGAAGCGCAAGCAGTTCGTGAAGGGCATGGAGCAGATCGCCCAGGAGGGCGCTATCCAGATCTTCCGCGAAGTGGGCGGCGGCATGGAGGAAGTCGTGGTCGGCGTTGTGGGCGTGCTGCAGCTGGAAGTGCTGGAATACCGCCTGAACACGGAGTACAATGTGGAGATCCGGATGCAGCAGCTGCCCTTTGAACAGCTGCGCTGGATCCAGAACGACCCGGACACCTATCAGCTGCGGGATCTGGACCTGACCAGCGATACTAAGCCCGTGGAGGACATGAAGGGCAACCGCCTGCTGCTGTTCACCTCGGATTGGGCAGTGCGCTGGGCCGAGACCCACAACGACGAGCTGAAGCTCAGCGAGTTTGGCAACATTTGACAAAAGCGCCCGGAGATCCGGGCGCTTTTCGGATATGCAAGGCATATCCATACCAAAAGAATGAGGCCGGGGACGATTGCACGCCCCGGCCAAGAGGGAAACTACTATGGAAAAACTGAACATTGGCGCAAGCGGCATTCAGGTACCCTTCCTGGGGATGGGCACCTGGGCCATCGGCGGAGGCAGCTGGTGGGGGGACAACGACGACGAAGTGTCCATCCAGGCCATTGAAGCTGCCGTGGATGCCGGCGTACAGTGGATCGACACCGCCCCCATCTACGGCCTGGGCCACAGCGAAACTGTGGTGGGCCAGGCACTGCGCCGCATTGGCCGGGACAAGGTGATCCTGTCCTCCAAATGCGGGCTGGAGTGGCGGCATGAGACCCCGGTGCTGCACAAGGTCGTGGATGGTGTCACCGTTTACCGGGACCTGTCCGCCCAGAGCATCATCGAGGATGTAGAGGACAGCCTGCGCCGCCTGGGCACCGACCATCTGGATGTGCTGTACACCCACTGGCAAAGCCCGGACTTCGGCCTGTACCCGCTGGAGGAGACGGTGGAGGCCATGACCCGTCTCAAGCAGCAGGGCAAGATCCGTGCCATCGGCGCGTCCAATGTAACGGCGGATATCCTGCGCCGTTACTGCCAGCTGGGCCAGCTGGATGTGATCCAGGAGAAATACAGCCTGCTGACCCGCCGGATCGAAAAGCAGCTGATGCCCGCCTGCAAGGAACTGGGCGTCTCGGTACAGGCTTACTCTCCCCTGGAGCAGGGCCTGCTCACCGGCAAGGTGACCATGGACACCACCTACCCGGAGGGCAGCACCCGCAACGCAAACCCCAACTTCCAGCCTGCACGCCGGGCACAGGCCCTGGCCCTGCTGGAAAGCTGGCAGGACCTGACCAAGGAGTACGACTGCACCCTGTCGCAGCTGGTGATCGCCCTGACCGCCCGGCTGAACCCCGGGCTGCACATCCTGTGCGGGGCACGCACCCCCCAGCAGGCCCTGGACAACGCCAAGGCCCTGCAGATCCGGCTCTCCGGCCCGGATGCAGTGCGGATGCGCTGGGACCTGAACGCCATCTCCTGATCCAAAGTTCAGCAAATAAAATGTCCGGCAGAGTGCTTGCTCTGCCGGACATTTTTATTTTTATGTTATGCCCCAGGGGGCTGGGCCAGCATCTGCTGCAATTTTGTCTTGGCCCGGTAGTAGGTCACCCTGGCCCAGGCCGCATTGTGGCCAAACAAGGCTCCGATCCGCTCAAAGGGCAGCTCCCCGAACACCCGCAGGCTGAACACCTCTTTATACGGCTCCGGCAGCTGATGCAGGCACTGATGCACCGTAAACGCCGCCTCCTGATCCACCAGCAGCTCCTCCACATCCGGCTGCGGGCTGACCAGGGGCGCTTCCGGTTCCAGCGGGAGGGTGTGTTTTGCCTTGCGGCAGTAGGAATACCAGCAGTTGCGGGCCACCGCAAACAGCCAGGCCCGGACATCCTGCTCCTGCGGCAGCTGATCCAACTGCCGCAGCGAGCGGAAGAACGCCTCCTGGGTCAGCTCCTCGGCCAGGCTTTCCGACCCGGTCAGCCCCCGCAGAAACAGCTCCACATCTCGGAAGTAGAGCCGATAGACCTGGTCCAGCTCCATCCTCTCACCTGCCGTCCTCGATCCGCTCGCCGGTCACCGCATCCACAAAATCCCCGTTTTCGTCCCGAACCACCCTGCGGATACCGCCGGTGGGGGCGATGCCGTTCATCCAGATCTCCCGATAGTCGTACATCTGTCCCCGGAAGCAGTAGGTCACCCCGTCCAGACAGCGGATCTCAATGGCCTGGTCCTGCCGCAGTACGGCCTGGGTATCCAGGGCAGTATCCGCCCCCACCAGATGCAGCAGCCGGTCCACCCCTCGGCGGAACCCGGTGATCTCTACGGCCCGCACAGCGTTCAGCCCGCCGAAGCCCACCTCCGGGCAGACCTCCAGCCGGACATTGCGGCCCTGTGTCTCTACGACATACACCTTTTCCCCCTCCATCTGGGTGACGAAAGGCCAGAGCGCCGCCTGTTCCAGCGTGACCGGCGTAGTGTGGTTATACAGCCCATACCCGCCGCCCACACAGACCGCCGTGACCGCACAGACCGCCAGAGCGGTGACCAGGCGCTTTTTCCAAAGGGTCTTTTTCAGCTTTTGCAGCGGTGCCGCCGTCTCCGCCCGCACCGGCACAGGGCGCTGCATCTGTGCCAGCAGCCGGGCACAGTCCGGACATTCTTCCAGGTGTGCCCGGACCATGGCCGTGCTGGCCGGGCTGGCGATCTCCTCTGCATACAAAGGCAGCAGATCCCGGATGATCTCACAATCGTACTTCATAGGGGTTTTCCCCTCCTTTCACCCATACAACGCACAAACCGGGGAAAGGTTACAGGAATTTTTTCTTTTTTTGCTCACAGCAGCCCCAGGATGGTGGCGCTGTACCCGGCCAGGGTACACCGGCCCTGGAAGTGGGCGCTCTCCCCCCGCCACAGGCTGGAGGAGACGCCATCGCTCAGCAGCTTCCACTGTCCCGGCGGCAGCGGCACCTCCGCCTTGTGGGGCGTAGGATCATAGAACACGCACAGCGCCTTCCACCGGGCGCCGTCTCCCGGGGCGGCAGGCAGGGTCCAGCCCACCAGCGGCTGCTCCAGGGAGAAGAACTGGATCGCCCCCGGGGTGGCGCTGTCCAAAGCGCCCAGCCGGGGAAACGCCCCCCGCAGGCCGATCAGCCCCCGGTAATAATCCACCAGCGCATGGTAGGCCTCCGCCCGCTCCCAGTCCAGCCGGTTCAGGGTAGGCGAGGAACGGTAGCTGTTGTCCACCCCTTTTTTGGTGCGGGCAAACTCCTCCCCCGCCTGCAGGAAGGGCATCCCCAGGCAGGTAAAATAGATGCCCGCTGCCAGCCGGTTCTGGGCCAGGGCCACCGGGTCAGCCGCCGAGAACTCCGGCCGCTTGTACCGCACCATCAGCAGCTTATCCCACAGGGTAAAGTTGTCGTGGGCCGAAACATAGCTGACGATCTGCCCCGGCGTGTGGGGCGGCAGCGCATCCGACCGGCACCAGGCCGCCACTGCGCCGCCCACATCCCAGAAGGCGCCGGGCTTGCCCTGGACATACCCCGGCTCCCGGGCGTTGAAGCAGCCGCCCTTGATGGCGTCCCGGGTGTTATCGCAGAAAATGCCGATCCGGTCCGAGAGCATAGGCAGGTTGTTTTTGACCGCCTCGTAACGGCGCAGGCCGCTGGCTCCGCCCTGCCAAGGCTCGCCGTACATCAGGATCTGCTGTCCGCCGGGCAGGCTGTCCAGGGCGGCCCGCACTGCGTTGATGGTCTCCACATCGTACAGGCCCATCAGGTCAAAGCGGAAGCCGTCGATGTGGTATTCCTGCGCCCAGTAAAGGATGGAGTCGATCAGGTAGCGGCGGGCCATGGGCCGCTCGCAGGCAAACTCGTTGCCGCAGCCGCTGCCGTTGGAGAAACTGCCGTCCTCGTTCTGGCGGAAAAAGTAATAGGGCGCAGTGCTGTTGAACACATTCTCGGACCGGTAAGTATGGTTGTAGACCACATCCATCACCACGCCGATGCCCGCCGCGTGCAGCGCTGCGATCATCTGTTTGCACTCCCGGATGCGCACCTCGCCCCGGGAAGGGTCGGTGGCATAGCTGCCCTCCGGCACATTGAAGTTGACCGGGTCATAGCCCCAGTTGTACTGCCGCATCAGCGAGCGGCTCTCGTCCACGCTGCCAAAATCAAAGAACGGCATCAGCTGTACATAGCTGACCCCCAAGCGCTTGAGGTAGGACAGACAGGTCGGGTGTACCCCGTCCCCGTGAAGGGTCGTGCCTTTTTGGGTAAAGGCCAGGTATTTGCCCCGCCAGGCCGGACGCACGCCGCTGGCAGGGTCCTGGGAGAAATCCCGCACACTGACCTCCCACACCACCCGGCGGGCCGGAGGGATGCTGGGGCGCTGGTCCCGGCTCCAGCCGGGAGGGTCGGTACGGGACAGGTCTGCGATCATGCTGCGCACACCGTTGATGCCCGCCGCCACCGCATAGGGGTCTCCGGTCTCCCGGACGGCGCCCCCCATCCGCACGGTGTAGGTATAATACCGGCCGTGCTGGTCCCCGGGGAGGTACAGCTCCCACACGCCTTGGGCCTGGCGGCTCATGGGCTGGGTGCTGACGGGGGCACCCCCCTCCCCTTTGCGGAACAGATTGACCGACACCTGCTGGGCTGTAGGCGCCCACAGCCGCAGCCGGGTCCCCCGCAGGCTGTACTCCGCCCCCAAGGGGCCGGTATAGGTGGTTTCCCGGGCAAATTCTTCGCTTTCGTACAGGGCTTTCCACCCTGCCGGAGATCTACCGTTATCCATGGTGCATCGCTCACCCTTCCCACAAATTCAACTGCTTTTATGATAAACGAGTCAGTGCGTTTTTTCAAGGGGCGGGGGCGGGTTTTCCCGGGCAAAGGACGGCGCAAAAAAGCACAGCCCCGGTGCAGGGCTGTGCTTTTTGCTGTGTTACAGGGTATCCTCTCCGGGCAGCTGATTCCACAGGCGGTAATAGACCCCCTGCTTTTCCAGCAGCTGCTCGTGGGTGCCGGACTCCTCGATGCCGTCCGCCCCCAGCACCAGGATGCGGTCATAGTCCTTGATGCTGGTCAGCCGGTGGGCAATGGTCAGAGTGGTGCGGCCATGGGCCAGCTTCTCCAGGCTCTGCCCCACCAGGATCTCACTCTCGTTATCCAGCGCGCTGGTGGCTTCGTCCAGGATCAGGATGGGCGGGTTCTTCAAAAACACCCGGGCGATGGCGATGCGCTGCTTCTGTCCGCCGGAGAGCTTGACCCCCCGCTCGCCCACATAGGTATCAAACCCATCCTTCAGCGCCAAAATGAACCGGTCTGCGCCCGCCAGACGGGCGGCCTCCAATATCTCCTCCCGGGAGGCGCCGGGGCGGCCGTAGGCGATATTCTCCGCCACCGTGCCGCTGAACAGATACACGTCCTGCTGCACCACGCCGATCTGCTGGCGCAGGCTCTTCAGGGTCACCTGCTGGATGTCCTGCCCGTCGATGTAGATATGGCCCCCCGTCACATCGTAGAACCGGGGGATCAGGTTGCACAGGGTCGTTTTGCCGCCGCCCGAGGGACCCACCAGGGCCAGCCGCTCCCCTGCACGGATATCCAGGCTTACATCGTGCAGCACCCGGTTATGGTCGTCCGGGTACTCAAAGCTCACATGGTCGAACCGGATGGCGCCCGGGCCGGGGCGCAGAGGGCCTGCGCCCGGTGCATCCTGGATGGCCACCGGGGTATCCATGATCTCTGCAAAGCGCTCGATACCGGTCATGCCCCGCTGGAACTGCTCGGCAAACTCCACGATGCGGCGGATGGTGGCGATCAGGGTGGAGACATACAGCACATAGGCCACCATATCACCGGCGCTGATCTTTCCGTAGACCAAAAACAGCCCGCCTGCCAGGATCACCACCAGGTACATCAGCCCGTCAAACAGACGGGTAGAGGTCTGGAATGCGGCCATGGCATAGTAACCCAGGGTCTTGATCTTCTCAAACGCGCGGTTGCCTGCGTCAAACTTCTCCCGCTCCTGATCCTCCGCCGAAAAAGCCTTGACCACGCTCTGCCCCAGCAGACTGTCCTCAATGGCGGCATTCAGCTCGCCGATCTGCACCCGCTGCTGACGGAACCGGGCCCGCAGCCGCTGGTTCAGCACCACCGACACCACACCCATCAGGGGCACACAGGCAAACACCGCCAAAGTCAGCGGAACGCTGGCCATGCACAGGATGACGAAGGAGGCCAGGATCTTGATGCCCGCAATGAAAAACTCTTCCGGGCAGTGGTGGGCAAACTCGGTCACATCAAACAGGTCGTTGGTGATGCGGCCCATGATCTGGCCGATCTTGGTGTTGTTGTAGTAGGTGTGGTCCAGCCGCAGCAGGTGGTCAAACGCATCCTGGCGCATATCCGTCTCGATATGCACGCCCATGATGTGGCCGGTGCTGGCCATAAAATAGCTGGCCACGCCGTCGATCACCCGCAGGATAAAGTACAGCCCCGCCAGACGCAGCACAAACTGCACGGTCAGCCCCGCACCGCTGCCGGCGGCGTTGGTCAGCTCGCCCATAATGCGGGGCAGCGCAATGTCGCACAGGGTGGTCAGCGCAGCGCAAAACAGGTCAAAAAACATGACGCCCTTATACTTTGTCAGGTAGGGCATAAACCGGCGCAGCAGGGCGCCGCTGCCGGTATGGCGGGCCCCCGGGTCAGCCGGACGCTGGGTATTGGTCGCTTTCATGATATCCTCTTTCCCTCTCCGATGGTCAAATCACACTTTCCGTACCTGGCCATAGTCCCGCTGGCCATAGATCGCAGTACCGATGCGCACCAGGGTCGCACCCTCCCGAATGGCGTTTTCAAAATCGCCGCTCATGCCCATGGACAAGATCTCCATCCGAACATTGCTGTACCCCTGCTCCCCGGCACGGACATACAGCCGATGCACAGCCGCCAGATCCGCACGGTTCTGCCGGTCATCCCGGTTCACCGGGGGCACGGCCATCAATCCCCGCACCTGGATATGGGGCTGGGCGGCGCACAGCTCCAGCAGCGGCCACAGCTCCTCCGGCGAGACACCGGACTTGCTGGCCTCCCCGGCGATGTTCACTTCCAGCAGGATATCCTGCCGCAGCCCCAGCTTTGCCGCCTCTTTTTCAATGGCCAGCAGCAGCCGGGCGCTGTCCACGCTTTGGATCACCGCCGCACGGCCCAACACCTTTTTGATCTTGTTGGTCTGCAGATGGCCGATAAAATGGCAGGGTTTGCCGCAGTAGGCCCCGGCGTCAAAATTGGCGCGCAGCTCCTGCACATGGTTCTCCCCAAACAGGTCGATGGCAAGGCCCGCACTGGCTGCCACCGTGGCGGCAGGGTGGGTCTTGCAGGCGGCGCACAGCTGCACCTCGGCGGGGCTGCGGCCCGCTTGACGGGCAGCCGCATCCATGCGCTGGCGCAGCTGGTCTACGGCCTGGCGCATCTGTTCCAGACTGCGTTCTTCCATGGTATCATTCCTCCCCGGTATATTCGGTATAATGGGCCCGCTGCCCCCCGATCAGTTTGGGGCGGGTACGGGCGCACAGCAGCCCCGCCTGCCCGATCTGACGCAGGCTCAGCCGCACCGGCACCGCCACACGGCGCAGGTGCATCCCGATCAGCGTGCCGCCGATGTCCATGCCTGCATGGGCCTGGATCTCCTCCACCGCCACCGGGTGGGCAAAATTCTGCCAGCAGGTGGTGGCCCAGCTGCCCCCGGCATGGGGCCAGGGCACCACCGAGACCTCCTCCCAGCCGTAGCGCTGGGCGGCCTCCCGCTCCAGCACGATGGCCCGGTTCAGATGCTCACAGCACTGCGCTGCCAGCCAGACGCCCCGCTGGGCGGCCACCGGGGCAATGCCCTGGTAGACGGCGCCGGCAGCATCCATGCTGCTGTATTTCCCGATCTGTCCGCCCAGGATCTCGCTGGAGGAGCAGCCCACCACCAGCACCTGACCGGGCTGCAGCTCGGCGGTGTCCAGCAGCTCGGCCGCTGCCTGGGCCGATGCCGCGCGGATCTCGTCCAATTCTTGCACTGTCATCTATCTCAAGACCTCTTTTCTCCCAAAATATTCGTCACACCCGGGTCCAATACAGCCGGTCCTGTCCGGCCGTCCCCAGGTAGACCCGGCTGCCGGCAGGGCAGATCGCAGATGCGCTGCCCAGATCCCGCCCCAGGAAAGCCCGCAGCGGGGTCCCGTCCGGGGCCAGTACCTCAGCCGAAGGGCTGGAGGAGGGCAGCCCCACCAGCTTTTGCTGGCTCTTCTGGCTCAGACGCAGCGCAGCGCCCCGCACCAGCGTCCCCTCGGAGCGGGCTTCCAGCCAGCCGCTGGGTGCCCAGCAATAGGCCACATACAGGCAGCCTTCTTCGTCCACAGCCAGCGACCCGGGATACCCCGGCAGACCCGCCGCAAACTGGGCGCAGCCCTTGCCGCCAGCGGTCAGCTCCCGGGCATTGGCGGGCACCGCCCAGATACAGCGGCTGCCCAGATCCGAGACATAGAGGATGTCCCCCTCCGGAGAGAGCGCCAGCCCGGAGGCACCGGCCAGGCCGCCCAGCACCCGCTGCACTGCCCGGACAGCGGGGTCATAAACATAGACCCAGCCGGTGGCGGTATGAGCCAGCAGCTCGGTGCGCAGAGCGGCCTGCGCCCCATGCTCTGCCGGGGCGGCGGCGGCATTGGTAAAGTAGACCCGGCCCTCCGGGTCCACCGTTACCGCCGCAGGGCAGCTCAGCGCCTTGCCGTCGATCTGCCCCACCACCTGCTCCGTGGCTGCGCCCCAACCATCGTAGCGGGCCTTATACAGTGCGCCGCCCGCCGGGGTGACGGTGGTGAACCACACCTCTCCGGCGGCGTCAAAATCAAAGCTGGTGATCTCCCCTTCCACCGTCAGGATGGAAGCCAGGCCGCTGCCGTCGGCGTTCATGCGGGCCAGCACGCTGCCGCCCTTGGTATCGGCGGCCGCAAAGTAGACCCAGCCATCCCGCTCCCGCACACAGGAGGGGGCCTGGTACCCGCCAAGAGAGAGCTGCTCCTCCACCGCGGACTGAACCGCTGCGGTCTCCCGTCGCAGCGGGGCGGTGTAGGGGGCGGCCTCTGCATCAATGGGGCGGAACACCAGGGCATACACCAGCGACACTGCCGCCAGGATCAGCACCAGGATGCCCAGCCGCTGGAACCGGCGCAGAACGATCTCCCGCTCCGCAGCTGCGGCTGCCCGGCGGGCAGCCTCCCGCCGGGCGGCAGCGGCATAGCTGCGCTCGGCACGGTGAAGCCAGCGGTTGACCCACCTGACGACCGCCGGGCCCACTGCGACAGAGGCAATAATAAAAAGCAAAACAAGTTCGGTGAATCCAATACGCATCGGGTTTTCCCTTTTTCTATGATTTCAGGCGGCAGCGCAGACCAGGCTGCTCTGCCTATACAAAATTTAGTATAGCACACTTGCGCACAGGGGTGCAAGCGCAAGCCCCCCTTGCTCTCCCCCGGTCATCCGGGTATACTGGTGACAGCCGCCGGCGCAGCTGCCGGCAGTTTTTCCAAAGGGTTCACCCAATGTTCACAATTCTTTCCCAGGACAAGGGTATGATAAGGAAAGAAACGACTGCAAATGCGCCCCCATGGGCGTGGGAGGGGAGAAATATGGCCAAGATCCTGATCGTAGACGATGAACCGCGGATCCGCGAATTGATCCGGGAGCATTTACAATATGCAGGCTATGCCTGTGAAGAAGCCGGGGACGGTTCCGCTGCCCTGACGATGGTGCTGGGCGGCGGGTTCGACCTGGTGATCCTGGATGTGATGATGCCTTTTATGGACGGCATGACCTGCCTGCGGGAGATGCGCTCCCGCCATGTGGATACGCCGGTGATCATCCTGACCGCACGGGGCGAGGAGTATGATAAGCTGGCCGGTCTGGAGGGCGGCGCGGATGACTATGTGGTCAAGCCGTTCTCTCCCCGGGAGCTGGTGGCACGGGTGCGGGCGGTGCTGAACCGCACCCTGCCCAAGCCGGAGACCGCTGCCGAGACCATGACCTTTGGCGAGCTGACCATCGACACCGCCTGCCACACGGTGCGTGTCTCTGGCGAGGAAGTCAGCCTGACCCCCAAAGAGTTCGATCTTTTGGTCTTTCTGGCTTCCAACAAGGGCATCGCCCTCAGCCGGGAGAAGATCCTGCAAAAGGTGTGGAACTACGACTACTTTGGCGAGGACCGCACGGTAGACACCCACGTCAAGATGCTGCGGGGGCATCTGGGCGCCTGCCGCAGCTACATTGCCACTGTGTGGGGCATCGGCTATAAGTTCGACCCCGATGCTGCCCGCGGATGAACCCGGCACCAAAAGTTCTGCCCGGCTCCCGCCGGCGGACGGTGGGCATCCGGGGGCAGCTGATGTGGTTTTTGTGCTTCATCTGCCTGCTGCTGCTGGGACTGTTCTGGTTTTTATCCACCCAGCTGCTGGAACCGCTGTATACCCGCCATATCCAAAAACAGGCCACGGCGCAGGCCGAAGCGGTGGTGGCGGAACTGGATGCCGCCCTGGAGGAGGGAGAGACCGTCTCCTTCCGCTCGTTCGGGCATCTGTTCGTCAACAACGATCTGTTTGATGGTCTGCGCAAAAAGCTGTACGAGAACAATGCCCTCAGCGGCTTTTGCGTGGACATCGCCGACTCCACCCTGCGGCAGGTGTTCCGGGAGGACACCCTGCCCTACTGCAACCTGCACCTGACCGCCCTGTACACCGGCCAGGACAACGGGGACGAGCTGAACACCAAGACCCTGTTCGCCATGCGCCAGCGCTGCCGCACCGAGGGCAGCTTTGTCACGGTGCTGACCCCCATCTCCCCCACCGGCACCAGTCAGCTGCTGGTGGGCCGGATGACCGCCAACGGGGCATACTCAGTATTAGTGACCACCAGCCTGATGCACGTCTCTGAGGCAGGCGAAGTGCTCAGCACCCTGCTGCCCGCCATCGCCCTGCTGATCTTTGCTTTTTCCATGTCGGCGGCCTGGCTGTTCAGCGAGTGGTTCACGAAACCGCTGCGGCAGCTTTCTGCCGCTGCACGCCAGGTGTCCCAGGGCAACTATGCCGTTCAGGTAGACAGCGCCCGGAACGATGAGCTGGGCGCACTGGCCCAGGACTTCAACCACATGGCCCGGGAGGTGCAGCACGCCGCCCAGATGCAGCGGGACCTGCTGGCCAACGTCTCCCACGACCTGCGCACCCCCCTGACCCTGATCAAAGGGTATGCCGAAACGGTGCGGGACCTGACCGGCGACAACAAGACCCAGCGGGATGCCCAGATGAATATCATCGTGGACGAGACCGACCGGCTGACCGCCCTGGTCTCCAGCGTGATGGAGCTGAGCAAGGTGACCAGCGGCGCAGAGAAATGCGAGCGGGTCCACTTTGACCTGCGCCAGCTGTGCGACGAAGTGTGCGAGCGCTACGACGCACTCTGCGCCCAGAACGACTGGCATTTGGAGCTGGAGCTGCCGGAACAGGCGCTGCCCGTCTTTGCTGACCCGAACATGATGCAGCGCGCCCTGCACAACCTGCTGGGCAACGCCATGCACCACATTGGGCCGGACGGGGTCTTTGTGCTGCGGGCCTTTGCCTGCCCGGAGGGGGTCCGGGTGGAGGTAGAGGACCACGGCCCCGGCATCTCGGCCGAGGACCTGCCCTACATTTTTGACCGGTACTACCGCTCCCGCTCGGACGCAGGCAAGACCGGCACCGGGCTGGGGCTTTCCATCACCAAGGCCATCTTCCAGCAGCACGGGTTCCGTTTTGGGGTGCAAAGCGCCCTGGGCAAAGGCACCTGCTTCTGGTTCATCATGACCGACGACGCACCCAGCGCCGGAACTTAACAGAACAAAACGCGCTGTGCCTTGGAGCACAGCGCGTTTTTGTTTATTCTGCCTGACGGTAGATGCCAAAGATATTGTCCGGGGCGGGCATCTCTACCCGAGTCGCCCGCTCATTGACCAGCCACATCATCCCAGCCATTGCCGCCAGTGCAGCAGCCACCAGCAGCCATTTGACAAAGGTGGGGAGCTTTTTCATTCCCATTCTCCTTTTTCTCACACAGGGCGGCAGCGCTTCCGGGCAGCAGACAGCAGGGCCGCCGCCTGCTCTGCATCCGGCACCGTCACCCACGAGGGACGCTCCCCAGCGCCCGGGCCGGTGCTTCCGCTCTCTGCAAAGCCAGCCTGGGCCAAGTCCGGACGGTCGTTCCAGCCGGAGAAGCCCTCCGGTGCGATATGCCCGCCCAGGCGGCAGTCCAGCACCGCTGTACGGCCGGTAGGACGCCAGGGGCGGCCCAGATAGACCGTACCAACGGGACAGATGGACACAAAGTCGCAGTCCCAGAACACAAAGCCCAGACCATCCGCCGGGCCGGAAGGCGCCGTAACATAACTGTGGGCCAGATGGTTATCCACCGTGCGCAGCGTACACTGTTCAAACAAGGCATCTGCGCCGCCAAAGATAAAGTCGATGTCCCCGGCGATCTCGCAGCCCTGGTAATACTGCGCAGAGGGGCGGCGGGGCGCCAGCTTGCGGGGGCCTAAAAAGCCGTCCTTCTCCCGCTCGGCCTGGGGCAGCGGGGCGCAGAACAGGGTATCCTGATTGCCCAGCAGGCGCACCCGGCGGAACACGGCCCGCTGGCTGTCCACATAGGCGGCAATGGCCTGGCCTGCCTCGCTGCCAGGACCTGCGGCATTCTCAATGGTCATATCCTCTACCGTGACCATCTCCCCGGAAAAAAAGGCGGTATAACTGCGGAAGGTATGGGTGGGACGGCCGTCCGGATGGGGCAGCTTACCGCCGTCCGCCCAGACCAGGCGGGTGGCCTCCGCCCCTGCGCCCCGCAGGGTGATGCAGCGTTTTTCGCAGACAAGTTTCTCCCGGTACTCGCCGGGACCCACCAGCACCAATGTCTCCAGGTCATAGGGTGCGGCCAGCACCGCTTCCGAGATCGTGGAAAAATCCCCGCTGCCGTCCTGGGCTACTGTGATCGTAAGCATAGTCTTTGCCTCCTTTTATGGGCATAAAAACACAATTTCATTGTTTTCCCAGTATACGCTCCCGGCGGGAAAAAAGCAATCACACCGGGGGGATTTTATATGGCGTTGCCCCAATCCGCCATCTGGGGTCGCCCTTCGACCGCACGCTCAGCCATTTTCCAGCCGGACCACGGCTGCGGTGATATCATCCGGGCGTCCGGTGCGGCTGGTGCGGCTGCGGGCAGTCTCCACCAGGGTACGGGCCAGCTGCTCCGGCTCCTGGCGGGAAGCCGCCGACAGCTCCAGCTGCTGCAGCACCCAGCCCGTCCCATCTGCCAACAGACCATCCGACACCAAAACCGCATAATCTCCGGCTGCGAGATGGGCCAGGATGCTCTGCCCATTCACCGCCCCCAGGATACCCACCGGCAGGCCGCCCTGTCCCACCGCTCTGGCTCGGCCCCCCTGCACCAGAAAGCTGGGTGCAGCCCCCGCCTTGAACAGCCGGGCTGCGCCGGTGTACAGGTCGATGCTCAGCAGGTCCAGGGTAGCGCCGCTCTCCTCCTCACTTTTCAGCGCCAGGGCCACGTTCACCAGCCGGGCCGCCAGCTCTGCGGTAAACCCCGCTTTCAGCAGCCGGGCGGTCAGCTCGGCCGCCAGGCTCCCATCCACCGCGGCGGGCCGTCCGGTGCCCATGCCGTCGCACAGGATCATCTGCGCTGCTGCCGGGCTGCAGAACTGCTGCACCGCATCCCCGGACACCTCGCCCCGGGCTGCCACCCCCGCTGTGCCAAACACCGCCCGCAGCGCCGGGGTCTCGCAGAACAGCAGGGTGGTGATGCCCCGGCAGGACAGCACCTGCGGGATATCCAGCCTGCGGCGGCAGATCTGCCCCACCTCCCGGGACAGCGCTGCCAGCTCTGCCTGGGAGAACCGTGTGCGGGGCAGGGTGACCGCAGCACGGGTGCGGCCCAGCTCATCCAACGTCACCGCACATTCCAGCGGCTGCACCCCCATCGAGGCAAAAAAGTCCGCCACCCGGCCGGATTTATAGGGTTCCGGGCTGCCCGGACGGCCCAGCTGCTCACTGAGCACACCCAGCGCCTCTGCCACAGCGCTGTACTGCTCGGTCAGCGCTGTGCGCATGGCCTCGGCATGGACCCTGGCTTCCTGGCGGCTGCGGTACAGCGCAAAGGACCGGCTCACCGCCGCGCAGAGCGCCGCCGGGTGGATGCACCGGCTAAGCTGTGCCGGAAGCGCCCCTGGCTCCACCCCGCCCTGCTGCTCCAGGATAGGGCGCAGCGCCTCCATGCCTTCCAGAACAGCCGTATGCTCCTGCTGCCAGCACTCGGCACAGCGGCCGCAATGGGCACACAGCGTATCATGGGTGTTATCAATGACCCAACGGAAGCTCTCGCACCGGCGGGGCAGCCCTTCGTAGACCTGGTTCACCGTCTCTGCCAGTGAGCTCAGGCTCTCGGCGACGGCTTCCAGGCGGGTAGCCGCCGCAGACAGGCGGGGCCGCTCCGGCAGATCCGGCGGCTCCTGTGCCGGGGGAGGCGCAGTCCACGCACGGGGCAGCAGCCAATATATAGCCAGCCCTGCGCCCGCACTGACCATCCAGGCAAAAGCCGTCCCGGGCGGAGACATCCCCACCAGCACCAGGGCGCACCCCGCCCCATAAGCGGCCAGCCCTTCCACCCGCCGGGCAGGGGCCAGCAAAGCCGCTGCCGCACCGCCCAGCCCCAGCGCCGCTGCCGCCGGCGCCATAGTCGGGTCCGTTATGTACAATCCGCTCCCTGCCACCCCGCTCAGGGCCAACGCCTCGGTGCTTTGTCCCCGGCTGCACAAGACCAGCCCTGCCAGCACCCCCAGGGTCAGACCCGGGCGCAGGCCGCCCCAGGCCGCCGGGCCCAGCGCACAAAAGACCACCCCAGCCGCCAGCAGACGCCCCGGACCCGGACGCTGTACCGGCCAGCGGCGCAGGGCCCAGCCCAACGCAGCCCCCAGCAGCGCATCCGCACCGCAGGTAAGCGCCAGGCCAAACCCGCCCCCTGCACCCAGCCCAAAGCAGATCCCGCTGCCCACCAGCACCCCGCAGCCCAGCCCGGCTGCCGGGCCAAACCGCTGGGGCAGCACCCAGCGCACCGCCACCGCCGCCCCAATGCCGCATACCAGGCACACCCCATGCAGCCCGCTGCCCCGCAGCAGCAGCGCCAGGACCGCCCCGGCGGCGACAGCCGGGGCGCCCAGCTTGTCCGCAAACGCCTGCCGCCCCTTGTGGGAGAAGAA
>Skinner_p2__coassemble_211_pt1 | contig 59765 bp, 57 predicted proteins | sample Skinner_p2__metabat2_high_PE_022 | metagenome-assembled genome bin Skinner_p2 | reverse complement strand
GAGCATTCGGTTCATACCCGAAGTGTCACCGGTTCAAATCCAGTTACCGCTACCATTTTACAGAGCTTCGCTAAGATATGGGGGACGGTCGTCTGCAATAGTGGATGATGAAAGTCGGAGGTTTTAGCGAAGCTCTGTATTTATCCCGGCCCGTTGGTCAAGCGGTTAAGACACGGCCCTTTCACGGCTGTAACATGGGTTCGATTCCCGTACGGGTCACCAAAAAAGCTCACACAAATGTGTGAGCTTTTTTATTTTGTGACCCGTACGGGAATCGAACAGGGCGGCGGCGCAATGCGCCGTAAACAAAGCCCCAGTGGGGCTTTGTTTAGCCCGCGGGATAACCGTACGGGAATGTCTACCGGGGACGCAGCACCCCGAATGTGTGAGCTTTTTTATTTTGTGACCCGTACGGGAATCGAACAGCACGGCCGAGCCGCAGGCGAGGTAAAGAACAGCCCGGTGGGCTGTTCTTTAGTGCGCGGGGTAACCGTACGGGAATGTCTACCGGGGACGCAGTACCCCGAATGTGTGAGCTTTTTTATTTGTGACCCGTACGGGAATCGAACCCCGCATCTCTCTTTTTGAAAAAACGAAGATCCACCCCTGCTGTTGCCGGAAAAGCGACCGGCGCAGCGGAGGTGGATCTTTTTTATGCGGTATTACTGTCCTGCCAGCAGAATGGACAGGATGGCTTTCTGGACGTGGAGGCGGTTTTCGGCCTCGTCAAAGATCTCGTCGGCGTGCTGTTCAAATACAGCGGCCGAGATCTCCTCACCCCGGTGGGCGGGCAGACTGTGCAGCACCAGATACGCCGGTTTTGCGTTTTGCAGCAGCGCATCGGTGAGCTGATAGCCTGCAAAGTCCCGGCGGCGGCGCTCGCTCTCCTCGGTGCCGGGGGCGCAGCTCCAGGCGGCGGTCACAGCGGCATCGGCATCCCGCAGACCCTGGACGGGGTCGGTCAGCAGCTGGAAGCTGGGGTATTGCTGGGCAAACAGGATCACATCAGCGGCGGGGCGGTAGCCCGGCGGGCAGACACAGCATACCTGCATCCCAGCCAGCAGGCCGCCTACGATCAGGCTGTTGGCCATGCTGCCCCCGTCGCCTACAAAGCAGAGCTTGCGGCCTTTCAGACTGCCCAGCCGCTCCCGAATGGTCATCAGGTCGGCCAGCACCTGGCAGGGGTGGGCGTAGTCGGTCATGCCGTTGATCACCGGAACACCGGCGTAGGAGGCAAACTCCTCCAGGTCGGCCTGGCGGTAGGTGCGCCAGACCACGCAGTCATAGTACCGGCCCAGTGCCCGGGCGGTGTCCCGCAGGGGCTCGCCCCCGACGGATTGCAGCTCGGTGGCGGCGTTCATGTAATGGCCCATTCCTCCCAGCTGCCCGACCCCCACCGCAAAGCTGGCACGGGTGCGGGTGGACGCTTTGGAGAACATCAGCGCCACGCTCTTGCCCGCCAGCAAGGGGGGCGTGCCGCCGGCGGCCTGCTGGGCCTTGAGCTGGTCTGCCACATCCAGGATGCGGGTCAGCTCTGCCGGGGTCAGGGCGCTCAGTTTCAGCAGGTGCTTCATACCGGGTCCTCCCCGCCGGACAGGGCTGCGCCGCAGGCGGACAGAGCGTCTCCCAGCATACTCAGGGCGCGCTCAACGTCGTACTCGGTCAGGGTCAGCGGGGGCAGCAGACGCAGCCGGTCCTTGGCGGTAAGTACCAGCAGGCCCCGCTCCCGGCAGGCCTCCAGCACGTCGGCGGCCCGCAGTCCGTTTTCCAGCTCGATGCCCACCATCAGGCCAATGCCGGTCACGCTGCGGACGTAGGGCAGCTTGGCCAGCCCGCTGCGCAGCTGTACGGCACGGTCGCTGACGTTGGCCAAAAAGCTGTCGTCCAGGCGGTCCAGCACCGCATTGGCGCCGGCGCAGACCACCGGGTTGCCCCCAAAGGTAGAACCATGGGTGCCGGGGCCCATACCAGCGGCGGTCTTTTCGTTCAGCAGCACAGCGCCAATGGGCAGGCCGCCGCCCAGGCCCTTGGCCAGGGTCACGATATCCGGCTGCAGGCGATAGTGCTCGCAGCACAAAAAGCTGCCGGTGCGGCCTACGCCGGTCTGGACTTCGTCCACGATCAGCACCAGGTCCCGCTCGTCACACAGCTGGCGCACGGCCTGGACATACTCTGGGTCCAGCGCCACCACGCCGCCCTCGCCCTGGACAAGCTCCAGCAGGATAGCGCAGGTGTGCCGGTCCACCAGCTCGGTCAGGCCCTCGATGTCTCCGGCCTGGGTGTAGGTAAAGCCCTCGTTGAAGGGGCCGAAATACTGGTGGAATGTCCCCTGGCCGGTGGCGGTCAGGGTGGCCAGGGTGCGGCCATGGAAGCTGTTGACCAGGGTGATGATCTGGTAACGGTCGCTGCCGTAGTGGTCAAAGCTGTATTTGCGGGCGGCTTTGATGGCCCCCTCGTTGGCCTCAGCGCCGGAGTTGGCAAAGAACACCCGGCTCATGCCGGTGCGCTGGCACAGGCGCTTGGCCAGCTTGCCGCAGGGTGCGGTGTAATACAGGTTGGAAGCGTGCTGCAGCTTGTGGGCCTGTTTGGAGACGGCCTCCGCCCAGGCAAGGTCGCAGTAACCCAGGGTGTTCACCCCGATGCCGCTGGTAAAATCCAGGTAGGACTGTCCCTCCGGACCTTCCGCATACAGGCCGTGGCCTTTTTCCAGCACGATAGGGTTGCGGTTGTAGGTGGGCAGGACGCAGTTTTTGTCCCGCTTGATGACTTTCTGGCTGTCCATAATGATCGTACCTCCTGTTGGCAGATTGAGGACGCAGTAAATGGGATAGCCCCAGTATACTCCCGACAGCCGCCGGGACGCAAGAGGGAGCTTACACCCGGGTGCGGCGGTAGAACAGGGTGCCGGACCCTCGGTCGGAGAACATCTCCAGCAGGATGGAGTGGGGCACACGCCCGTCAATGATGACCGCCTCGCGGACGCCCTGATAGATGGCGTCTGCCATGCCCCCGATCTTGGGGATCATGCCTCCGGCAATGATGCCTGCAGCCTGGTAGCCCTGGATCTCGCTGACCTCCACCTCTGGGATCAGGGTGGACTCGTCCTCCTTATCCCGCAAAAGACCGGCGATGTCGGTCATGGAGACCAGTTTTTCGGCTTGCAGCGCCACAGCGATGCGGGCGGCTGCCGTGTCGGCGTTGATGTTGTAGGCCTGGCCCAGGTCGTCCATGCCTACGGTGGCGATCACCGGGATATACCCGCCGTCCAGCAGGCTCTGGATCAGGGTGGTGTCCACATGGATCACCTCACCCACATGGCCCAGCTGCGGGTCCAGCTGGGCGCAGCGCAGCATCTGGCCGTCCATGCCGCACAGCCCCACGCCCCGTCCCCGGAGCTTGGCCACCAGGTCCTTGTTCACCTTGCCGGCCAGTACCTGCTGCACCACCTCCATGGTGGCGTCATCCGTCACCCGCAGCCCCCCGGCAAAGTGGCTCTCCACGCCGACTTTTTTCAGCATCTCGTTGATGGCGGGGCCGCCGCCGTGTACCAGCACCACCCGCACCCCCAGCAAGGTCAGGGTGACCAGGTCGTTCATGACGGCGTTTTTCAGCGTCTCGTTGATCATGGCGTTTCCGCCGTACTTGATGACCATGGTCTTGCCATGGTACTTCTGGATATAAGGCGTTGCCTCTGAGAACAGGCGCGCCATCTCTTCGTTTTTCATCCGCAGTTACCCCTCAGGTCCGGTAATCCCCGTTGATCCGCACATAGTCATAGGTCAGGTCGCAGCCCCAGGCTTTGGCCTCGGCATCACCCAGGCCCATGTCCACCTTTACCAGGATATCCCGCTGGGACAGCACCTGGGCCGCCTGCTCCTCGCTGAAGGGGTGATAGGCAGCGTTCTCGCAGACGTAGACCTCCCCGGCGGCGGAAGCCAGCCGGACGCAGACCTTGTCGATGGAAAAATCCCCCGGTGTATAGCCAATGGCGCAGAGGATGCGTCCCCAGTTGGCGTCCCGGCCAAAGACCGCCGCCTTGAACAGGTTGGAGCAGACCACGCTGCGGGACACCGCCCGGGCAATGGTCAGGTCCGGTGCGCCGGTGACATGGCAGGTGATGAGGTGGGTGGCGCCCTCGCCGTCTCCGGCGTGCTGGGCGCACATATACTCGGCAATGGTGGTCAGCGCCGCTACAAAGGCGTCGTAGTCCGGCCCTTCTGCGGTGATCTCCGGGTTGCCTGCCAGCCCGGAAGCCAGGATCAGCAGGGTGTCGTTGGTGGAGGTGTCCAGGTCTACGCTCATCTGATTGTAGGTGCCGGGCACGACCTGCCGCAGGGCTTTTTGCAGCATGGCAGGGGAGATGGCGGCATCGGTGGTATAAAAGGCCAGCATGGTGGCCATGTTGGGGGCGATCATGCCGCTGCCCTTGCCAATGGCGCCCAGGGTGCACGTCTTGCCCCCCAGGGTAAACTGCAAAGCGTACTCTTTTTTGTGGGTGTCGGTGGTCATGATGGCGGTGGCGGCATCGGCGCTGCCCTGGGCGGTGGCGGCCAGCTTGGCTGCTGCCGCCGGGATGCCGTGGCTGAAGGGGGCCAGCACCATGGGCTGTCCGATGACACCGGTGGAGGCGGGCAGCACGTCCTCTGCCGGGATGCCCAGCGCCTGGCTCACCAGGGTGCAGCAGTCCTCGGCCAGCTGTACGCCGTTGGCGGCGCAGGTGTTGGCGTTGCCGCTGTTTACCAGGATGGCCTGGGCGTAGCCGTCCGCCAGGTGGGCTTTGTCCACCTGCACCGGTGCGCCGCAGACCTTGTTGGTGGTGTATACCCCGGCGGCGGCACAGCGCACGTCCGCCCGGATCAGTGCCAGGTCGAATTTTTCGGTATGATTGGCCCGGATGCCGCAGCACACACCGGCTGCCGCAAATCCTTTGGGGGCGCAAATGCCCCCTGCAACTTCTTTATATTCCATCCTAAATCCCTCCTGGGAGCACCGCAGGCTCCCGGTCCCCGCAGGCACAGCCGCCTGCGGGGGGCGTTTCTTTCCCCAAAAACGCTTTTTTACAGCTCCAGACCGGCGGTCTCAGCAAAGCCCAGCATCAGATCCATGCACTGCACTGCCGCCCCGGAGGAGCCTTTTCCCAGGTTATCAAACAGGGCGGCCAGCATCATCTGGTCCCCGGCGGGGTTTGTGTTCAGGTACAGTTCCATCCGGTCGGTGCCGGACAGAGCGTTGCTGTACAGGCCGTTCTGGGGCAGCGGCTCATTCAGGCTGTGGACAGATACGGCTGCCGCACCCTGGTAATATGCCGCCAGGCCCTGGGCCACGGCCTGGGCGCTGGTGCCAGCCAGTCCCAGGTCAAGCGGCAGCAGCACCTGCATCCCGCTGTAATAGTCGCAGACCACCGGCACAAACAGCGGCGGGCGGGTCAGCCCGCTTACCGCCTGCATCTCCGGCAGGTGTTTATGATCCAGCCCCAGGCCGTAGCTCTTGGGGGCGTCCAGCGGCGCCGGACAGGGGCGGGCCGGGCTTTCGTATGCAGCGATCATCTTTTTGCCGCCGCCGCTGTACCCGGATAAGCCGGTGCAGCTGAAGGGATACCCCGGCGGCACCAGCCCCAGCTCCACCAGGGGCCGTGCCAGGGCGATGAATCCGCTGGCGTAGCAGCCGGGCACTGCCACCCGGCAGGACTGCTGGATGCGCTGCTTTTGCCCCCGCAGCTCCGGGAAGCCGTAGACCCAGCCCGGCGCGGTGCGGAAGGCGGTGGAGGTGTCCAGCACCTTTACATCCGGCCGCAGCAGGGGCAGGATCTCCCGGCTGGCGGCATCCGGCAGGCAGAGGAACGCCAGGTCTGCACTGTTGATGGCGTCGGCCCGGGCGGTCAGCTCCTTGCGCTGGCTTTCCGGCAGGTGCAGCAGCTGGATCTCGGCCCGGCCTGCCAGCCGGTCGGCGATGCGCAGGCCGGTGGTGCCGGAGGAACCGTCGATGAATACCCGCACGCTCATGCGTTGGCCTCCTCCCAGGCGGCCAGCTGCTCCAGTGCCTGCCGGATCTGGAGCTGGACACTGGCGGCGCAGGGGCCGCCGTAGCTCTGGCGGTCCTCGCAGCAGTGTACCAGGTCGATGGCCTCATAGATATCCGGGGCAAACAGGGGGCTGTACTGCTGGAACTGCTCCAGGGTCAGCTCCTCCAGGGTCTTGTCCTGGGCGATGCAGTCGGCCACCATGCAGCCGGTGAGCTTGTAGGCATCCCGGAAGGGCAGGCCCTTTTTGGTCAGGTAGTCGGCGCAGTCGGTGGCGTTGATAAAGCCCTTGGCTGCGGCACGGCGCATATTTTCCGGCAGAGCCTTCATGGTGTCCAGCATGGGGGTAATGGTGCGCAGGCACAGCTCCAGGGTGTCCACTGCGTCAAAGATGGCCTCCTTGTCCTCCTGCATATCCTTGTTGTAGGCCAGGGGCAGGCCCTTCATCATCACCAGCAGGGTGTTCAGGTCGCCGTAGACCCGCCCGGTCTTGCCCCGGATCAGCTCGGTAACGTCCGGGTTCTTTTTCTGGGGCATGATGGAGGAACCGGTGGTAAAGGCATCGTCCAGCTCGATGAACTTGAACTCCCAGCTGCACCAGAGGATGATCTCCTCCGACAGGCGGGACAGATGCATCATGCAGGTGGCCATGGCGGCGGTCAGCTCAATGCAGAAATCCCGGTCGGATACGCCGTCCAGGCTGTTGGGGCAGGGGGCGGCAAAGCCTAATTTTTCGGCGGTGAACGCCCGATCCAGCGGGTAGGTGGTGCCGGCCAGTGCGCCGCTGCCCAGGGGACACTGGGCATCCATCCGGGCGGTGGCATCCACGAACCGCTCCAGATCCCGCAGCAGCATCCAGGCGTAGGCCATCAAAGCGTGGCCAAAGGTGATGGGCTGGGCCCGCTGCAGGTGGGTGTAGCCCGGCATGACCGAAGCGGTGTTCTGGGCGGCCTGGCGGCACAGCACCTTGACCAGCTCTGCGATCTGCTGCTGCAGGCCGCAGCTGGCATCCCGCAAAGTCAGCCGGATATCCAGGGCCACCTGGTCGTTGCGGCTGCGGCCGGTGTGCAGCCGCTTGCCGGCATCCCCGATGCGGGCGGTAAGGGTCTGCTCCACAAAGGTATGCACATCCTCGGCGGCGGGGTCGATCTGCAAAGCGCCGCTGGACAGATCGTCCGCAATGGAGGCCAGCCCTTCCAGGATGGCCTGGCAGTCCTCCGGGGAGATGATGCCCTGCTTGGCCAGCATGGTGGCGTGGACGCCGCTGCCCCGCATATCCTGGGCGATCATCCGCTGGTCAAAGCGGATGGAGGAGTTGAAGTCGTTGACCCGGGTATCGACCGCCTTTGCAAAGCGGCCCTTCCATAATTGTTCTGCCATAGCGTTCGTTCCTTTTATCTCGGTGTTGAAAGACCAGCGGCCTTTGGGGGACGCAGGCGGTAAAAACGGCAAAGCCGCCGCAGGGGAAAACTTCCTGCGGCGGTGCCGCCGGCCAGAGCCGGTTCCAAGCGCAGAGCGTGAAAGTGTGAAAACACGCCTTGCGCGGGGGCTGACATGGGGTCAGTGCTGGTCAGGCCAGTTCTTGGACAGCTTTGCCCGCTCCTTGATGGACAGGCCGAACAGGTTGATGAACCCGGCTGCGTCGGCCTGGTTGTAGTCCTCGTCCTCGCCAAAGGAGGCAGTCTGCTCGTCGTACAGGGTGTAGGGAGAGCTGACCCCGGCGTTGATCATGTTGCCCTTGTAGAGCTTCAGCTTCACATCGCCGGTAACCGTCTGCTCCAGGCTGTCGGCAAAGGCGTCCAGCGCCTGGCGCAGCGGGGTGAACCACTGGCCGTTGTAGACGATGTCGGCGTACTTCTGGGCCAGCTGCGCCTTGAAGTGGGCGCTCTCCTTATCCAGGGTGATGGTCTCCAGCACATTGATGGCCTTGTACAGGATGGCGCCGCCGGGGGTCTCGTAGACGCCGCGGCTCTTCATGCCCACCAGGCGGTTCTCGACGATGTCCAGCAGGCCGATGCCGTTTTTGCCGCCCAGCTCGTTCAGCTTCTCCACCAGCTCCACAGCGCCCAGTTCCTGGCCGTCCACTGCGGTGGGGATGCCCTTTTCAAAGTGGATGGTCACATAGGTGGGCTGGTCCGGTGCCTGCTCCGGGGCTACCCCCAGCTCCAAGAAGCCGGGCTTTGCGTACTGCGGCTCGTTGGCGGGGTTCTCCAGGTCCAGGCCCTCGTGGGACAGATGCCACAGGTTCTTGTCCTTGGAGTAGTTGGTCTCCCGGTTGATCTTCAGGGGGATGTTGTGGGCCTCAGCGTAGCTGATCTCCTCGTCCCGGCTCTTGATGTCCCACTCACGCCAGGGGGCGATGATGGCCATGTCCGGGCAGAAGGCTTTCAGGGTCAGCTCAAAACGCACCTGGTCGTTGCCCTTGCCGGTGCAGCCGTGGCAGATGGCATCGGCCCCTTCCTGGATGGCGATGTCTGCCAAAGCCTTGGCGATGCAGGGGCGGGCAAAGCTGGTGCCCAGCAGGTAGTCCTCGTACTTTGCGCCAAACTTCAGGGTGGGGAAGATGTAGTTCTCCACAAAGTCCTTTTTCAGGTCCAGCACATACAGCTTGGAAGCGCCGGTGGCCTTGGCCTTTTCCTCCAGGCCGTCCAGCTCGGTGCCCTGGCCCACATCGCCGGATACGGCGATGACCTCGCAGTTGTTGTAATTCTCTTTCAGCCAGGGGATGATAATGGAGGTATCCAGACCGCCGGAGTAGGCCAGGACTACTTTTTTGATGTTTTCCTTTTTCATCGTAAACGCTCCTTTTTATACGGTTGCACTTTTGTTGTTTTTAGGGGCGGCAGCCGTCCCTGCCGCTGCGTTCGTGGCGTCTGTTTGTTATGATTTTATTATACGCGGAGCGGTTTTTCCGTCAATGCGGAAAACCGCCAAACCTTGCACCGGATTCCAATGGCTTTTGTGACACTTTGTATGTTTATGCAATAATCAAAGAATATATCCAGGAATATATGCAGCATATTTATACAGCTGCTCTGCTTTTGGGGGCCGGTGCGCACAAAAAATCGGCCTGCGCAGATGCGCAGGCCGATGGGGGAGATCTTGCCGGGGTCAGCGCTGCTCAGCGCCGCCAGCCGGTGCAGTAACGGGCATAGTCCCGGTCGGGGGGACGGACGCAGAGCACAAACTCTGCCTCGCCTTTTTCATTGGTGCGGTCCACCACCTTGGTGGGGATGTTCTGGCGGTGGAGCAGCTCCAGCTGGTCGTCCAGCTCTTCCTCGGAGTCAAAGGTATCCAACTCCACCCAGTTGGTGAAAAACAGCCACAACCGCTGCAAGCGCTTATTCATGGTCAAGGTCCTCCTTGTTTTCAGGTTCGGCGGGACGGTCCAGCCGGTAGAAAGGGGCGATGGCGTTGGCGTCCCCGTGGCGCACGATGGAATAGGTCACGTCGCAGTAAGGCTGGATGGCGGTGCTCTTTTCTACCGTGGAGATCAGCAGCACCTGCAGCTGCATCCGGCGGAACAGCTCCATCATGGGGCGGATGCGGTCGCTGGTCATCTTGCTGAACGCCTCGTCCAGCAGCACCAGCCGGATGCTGTTCTCGCTCTTTTGATAGATCTGCAGCAGGCTGGCGCAGATGGCCACATAGAAGGGCGCCTGGTTCTCGCCGCCGGAAGAATCCCGGCTCACGCGGGAGAGCAGGGCTTTCTGTCCGGAGACCCGGTTGGTCACCTGGATATCGTAGTCCAGATAGGTGCGGTAGTCCACATAATCGCTCAGGGAGGCGGCTTCGCTGCGCCGTCCGGCCCGGCGTGCCCGGGCGTTTTCGTCCACGTCGGTCATGATCTTTTCCATCAGCGCATCCACCTGCCGCTCGTACAGCGGGTCGGCGGTGGCGGCCAGGTTGTCCAGCGAGTCCTCCGGGGTCATCTGCCGGTTACCCTTGTCCACGATCACCTGATAGAAGGAGGCCAGCTGGGGGTCCCGGCTGGGGCCAAGCTCAAAGCGGTAGACCTCCTCGCCGTAGCACAGCTGCTCCATGACCCGGTTCAGCTCCCGGAACTGCCGCCGTGCGCTGGAGATGTCGTCCTTCATGCGGAACAAGATGTCCTTGCGGAAGCGGTCCCGGCAGTCCCGCTGGGCCTGTTCCAGCCGGGCGGCGTACCGCTCCAGGTCGATGCGCACCAGGCTGTCGTACTGGGTGCGGTACTGAGCCAGCGCATCCAGCCCCAGGGCAAAGCTGCAGGCATAGCGCTGGTTGTATTGCTGCTGGGCGGGTTCCAGCCGGGCGGCCAGCTCCTGCGCCAGCTCTTGCTCCAGCCGGGGCTGGGCTTTTTCGGCCTGCGCAGCGGCTTTGGCCGGGTTCTGCTCCCCGCCCAGGGCAGTCAGCCGCTGCCGGGACGGCGCTTCCAGCAAAGGCTGTGCGGCAAAGAATTCCGCCGCTTTCCGGGCGCTTTCGTCGGCTTGAAGGGCGCACTGCTCGGCGGATCGCCGGGCGGCATCCAGCTGGCTTTGGGCTACCCGCACGTCGCCGCCGGCCTGTTCCAGGGCGGTGCGGGCGGTCTCCCAGGCGGCCTCCTGTGCGGCGGCTTCCTGGTACAGCTGCTGGACCATGGGGTCCTCCCGGGCTTGGTCGTAGGCGGTACGGGCTGCATCATAGGCGGCCTGTGCCTGCTCCAGGGCGGTGCGGGCGGCAGGCAGCCCGGAGAGTTTATCCAAAGTGCCGCTGCGCATCACCTTTTGGTACTGGTCGTACCCGGCTTTGGCGGCGGTGCGCTCCTCCTGGGCTTGGGTCAGGGCGGCGGCGCAGTCGGTGAGCTGTGCGGTCAGCGCCTCGGCTCTGGCCCGGCGGGCGGTAAGGCCGATGTACCGCTGGGGACGGCGCAGCCGCTCCAGCCGGAAGGGGTGGTGACGCAGCAGGTCACGGGTGGCGCTGTCCGGGGAGTGCTCCAGGGTGTCCGGGCTGTCGCAGCAGCGGATGCGCCGCAGCAGGGCGTCCGCATACTGGGCCGCCAGGGGATTCTGGCTGGATACCTGGGCGGCCAGGCTGTCCGGCGGCGGTGCGTCCGCTTTGCGGGCGGCGCTGCGGATGCCGGGGCTGTCCAGCAGGCTGATAGGTCCCACCCGGCTGCCCAGGGCCACAAAGGCGCTCTTGGCGGCGGCGTAGTGGGCCGGCGGTACCAGGATGTCGAACCGGCGGTCTCCCAGGCAGGCTTCTACACAGTCCTGCCAGCTCTCATCCTCCACGGTCAGCAGCTCGCAGAAGATCTTGGCATCCGGCTGCATCCCCCGGCTGGTCAGCTCGGCGTTGACGGCATCCCGCACCTTGGTGGCGGCATCCTCGTGGGGGTAGACCCATTTGCCGCCGGACACGGCAGCCAGCTCCTCCCGCAGCAGCTGCTGCTGTGCGGTCAGGTCGGCGGCTTTTTGCCGGGCGGCAAAATACTGCTGTTCCAGGGGCTTTTCGGCCTGTTCCAACCCGGTGCGCAGGGCGTCCAGCTGCTCCGGCTCCAAAGCGGCGGGCAGAGTGTCCGGTGCTGCGCCGCTGCGCCGCAGGCTGGCGGCCAGGTTCTCCACCCGGCGGGCGGCCGTCTCCAATGCTTCTGCGGTGCGGGCGGCCTGGTCCAGGGCGGTCTTTTTCCGGGCCATCGCCTCAGCCAGGGCGTCCAGCGCCTGGGCGGTATCGTCACCGGCCCGGCTGTGGGCCGCCAGATAGGCCCGCCGGGCCTGGGTCTCTGCGTCCCGGGCGGCGGCATGGGCGGCCTGCGCCTGTGCAAGGCGGGCTTCGGCACGGGTGCGCTGTGCGGCGGCGGCAGCACCGGCCTGGGCATCCGCTGCCGCCCGTCCGGTCAGGGCGGCGGCCCGGTTGATCTGGATCTCCCGCTGCTTGGCTTCTGCTTCAGCACCGGCCTGGACGATCTGTTCCAGAGCATCGGCCCGGGCCTGGGCCTCTGCCAGCACGCCGTGCAGGTTCTCCAGCTCCAGCCGGTCGCCCTGGAGCGATTCCAGGTCCAGCTGGGGCTGGGGCAGCACATATTGATACAAAAATTCTCGGAAATTGGGGATCTCGTCCATGCTGGTGCCCATCTGGAACACCTCGCCGAACTTTTTGCCCAGCGGACTGGACGCCCGGCCAATGCCCAAAGCCCGGCAGATGCGGTCCCGTGCTTCGCCGGGGCTGCGGGTGTAGCTCAGCCGTCCCTCTGCCGGGTGGAAATCTTCCCGGGCGGTGGGGGCGCCGGTGGCTTTGTCCAAAAAGGGCAGCTGCTCCAGCGTGCAGCCCCGGTCAGAGACATACCAGGTCTGGTCGCCGGGGCGCAGCTCCTGATGAGGGCTTTCGGACTCCACCCGGGCGGCGATGACAAAGGGGGCGCGGGCGGTGCCGTCCCAGAACTCGGCGCCGATGTAGGCTACGGTGCGTCCCGGGCGGCGGTAAGCGTCCTCGCCGCGCTGCTTGGCGTGCACCGACCCCTGCAGGGTGCGGCCGCTTTTTTTGTTGCCCAGGGCGTTGAAGCTGCGGCTGGCGGTAAGACAGTAGCGGATGGCATCCAGGATGGTGGTCTTGCCCACGGCGTTCACACCGATCATGTAGGTGAGACGGGCGCAGTCAAAGGTGACATTTTCAAAGTTGTGCCAGTTGATCAGGCGCAGACGTTTCAGCTCGATCATTCTTCTCCCTCCGGGGCCGTGTCCGGCCGCTCATACAGCCCAAGCTGGGTGCGGGTGCGCTCCACCTCGGCAGCGGCCTCGGCCAGGGCGGCATCCGGCAGAGCCAGCAGCACCGTGGGGTAGACCTCGATCCGGCTGGACAGCCCGCTGGGGCGGCCGATGGGCCGGGCCAGGTTGTAGCGGCGCAGGGTGCGCAGCAGTTTTTCCAGGGCAGGGGGGTCCAGACGGCGGGGCAGGTTCATTTTTTGCAGCTCGGCCTGCACCTCCTCCACCGTCACCAGCACCTGTTCAGCAGCGGTATCCAGGCTTTCGCGCTTTTGCAGGTAGAGCAAACGCAGTACTAAAAGTAGTATACTTTCGTATTTCAACAATCTGGCCTGGCTGCCCTCGTGCTCGTTCACCAGAGCAGCGGCCTGCAAGGGGGCCGGGTACAGCACCACCCGGTAGCCAAGCGGGGCAAAGACCGCCCGCACCTGGTCCAGGTGATCCTGGATGTACAGGTAGTCGGCCCGCTGATCCTCCACGCTGCCCAGTACAAAACAATGGTTCAGCAGGTAGTTGGCGGCGTGTTCCAGCATTGCATCAGTCGTCATCTTGTTCCTCCTTGCGCCTTGTCAGCAGAAAATCCTCAAACCGGAAGCCTGCCTGCTGCACCCACACCCCCAGGGGCTGCACCTCGTAGCAGCGCCGGGGCGAGCGGGAATAGGTGTGCAGGCCGATGATCCGGGCAAAGTCACCGGGGTTTTCCTGGGCAAGGACGCTGGCGGCCACCTCCCGCCGGGCGGCCAGTGCCCGGCGTGCCAAAGCGTCCACGTTCTCCTCGGTAACAGCACAGCGGGCGTAGTCCAGCAAAAGCTGCTGCTCTTTGGCCAGCTGCACGGGGTCCAGGCTGCCGTCCGCCACCGGCTCCAGCGGGGCGGGGGTGCGCTGCGCCGCCGGGGGGTACAGGGGGGCGGCGCCAAACACCGCCGCAGGCCACAGCTGCACCCGGCGGGCCAGGGGGCTGTCGTCCGGCTCCCACAGATCCTCCTGGGTGTGGATGTCCCGGGCATAGGCCCGCAGCAGGGCGGTGGCGTGGCCCTGGGCCGAGCGGTCGCTCAGCAGCAAAAACTGAGCACGCTGCACCGCACGCTTGCGGTAGCGCAGATGGCTGCGGTCGATCTGCCGCACAAGCTCACCCATCTGCTCCAGTTCATCCCGCAGCTGCTGCACCAGCTCCCGCACGGCGGCGGCCGCCTGGGTCGGGGCGCAGCCCTCCACCCGGGCGTAATCCAGCGCCAGGGCGCGGAGATAGACGGTCTCGCACTGGTCCAGCCCCTCCTCCAAAGCAGAGCGGTAGTTGAACAGGTTGTCGCTGGTCTTGAACCGGTGGTAGGCGGCGGCCACCACCTGCTCCTCGTATTGGCCAAACAGCTCCAGCACCTGCTCCGGGGTACGGTTGCGGGTCAGCCGGTCGATGTAGTGGCCGATGGAGGCGTTCAGCCCCCGGAGAGAGCGGTTCAGCTCGGCCAGGTCGGCGGCTACCTCCCGCAGTACGTTCTCATAGGGGGCGGCTTCGGCGCCGATCTCCGCCAGCAGCCGCCAGGCTTTATACAGCTTGCCGGTGTAGGTGACCACCGGCGGGTGGACGATGGCATCCAGGCCGTCCAGCAGGGGCGCCAGCTCCGGGGTAAAGGCGATGCGCGGCTCCTGCTCAAAGCCGCCGGGCTGCTCGGTCAGCCAGCCGGTGCGCCGCAGCCGCAGCAAAAACCCCAAGGCCAGCAGATGGGGGTCCCGGGTGGGCTGGGCGGCCTCCGGGTCGGAGCCGTCGGGGTCCAGGGTCACCGGTTTGGCCAGGGCGGCAAAATATTCTTCGGCCCGGCTCACGGCTTCGGCCCGCAGCAGGCTGTAATCCGCCGCACGGCGACATTCCTCCCACAAAAGCAGCAAAAGCTCTGCGTAATAGGTCCGGTTCGGCCCCGCCAACGGCCCGAACAGCTTTGGGCTGACCAGATCAAACAGGGGCATGAAAGGGTCCTCCTCTCCTTGTGATGTGTCCAAAGGATATTGTACCACAGAGTAAGGGCGTTTGTTGCTTTTTTCCGCAAAAAATCCCCCCTGCGCAGCTGCACAGGGGGGAAATGGCTCATTCAGGCCGGCCGCCCAGCCGGGTCTTGAAATCCTGGTAGCCAAAGCGCGCCAGGCGCTGCAGGCTGCCGTCGGTGCGCCGCAGCCAGATGGAAGGCAGCGGCATCCCGTTGAAGGTGTTGTTTTTGCAGGTGGTGTAGATGGCCATATCCCCAAACACCAGGGTCTGGCCGGGCTGGGGCACAGCGTCCATGCCGTAATCCCCGATCACGTCTCCGGCCAGGCAGGTGGGGCCGGCCAGCCGCACCGCACAGGGCTTGGCGGCGGGGTCCGGGTCTGCATCCAGCAGCGGGGGCAGATAGGGCATCTCCAGCACGTCCGGCATATGGCAGGCGGCGCTGGCGTCCAGGATGGCTACGGTGGTCTCCCCGTTGCGCACCACGTCCAGCACCTGGCTCAGCAGGTAACCGGCGTTCAGTGCGCAGGCTTCGCCCGGCTCCAGGTAGACGGTGACCCCCCACTGCTCCTGGGCGCGGCGGATGCAGCGCTCCAGCCGGGGGATATCGTAGCCGGGGCGGGTGATGTGGTGCCCGCCGCCAAAGTTCAGCCACTTCATCCGGGGCAGGATGTCCCCGAACTTTTCCGCCACTGCGTCCAGGGTCTGCTCCAATGCGTCGGAGTCCTGCTCGCACAGGGTGTGGAAGTGCAGCCCGTCCAAAAGCTCGGCCAGAGACGGGTCGGCGGCGGTGGCTGCATCCCACTGGCTGCGGGTCACGCCCAGGCGGCTGCCCGGTGCGCAGGGGTCATAGATGGCGTGGCCCTCCTGGGTGGAGTGCTCCGGGTTGATGCGCAGCCCCACGCTCTTGCCAGCGGCCTTGGCCTTGGGGCCGTAAGCCGCCAGCTGGGCGGTGGAGTTAAAGACGATATGGTCTGCCCAGCGGATCACCTCGTCGATCTCGTCCGGGCGGTAGGCAGCGCAGAATACGTGTACCTCTTTGCCGGGCATCTCCTCGGCGCCCAGGCGGGCCTCGTACAGGCCGCTGGCCTCGGTGCCGGCCAGATGCTGGGCCAGCAGGGGGTACAGATCAAAGTTGGAGAAAGCCTTTTGGGCCAGCAGCACCCGGCATCCGGTGCGCTGGGCCAGCTGTCCCAGACAGGCGGCGTTGGCCGCCAGCTGGCTTTCGTCCAGCAGGTAGCAGGGGGTGGGCAGAGCCGCCAGCTCCGGGGGCAGGACACCCCCCAGGGCTGCAAATGGTGCGCGGCGGTCCATCAGTCCACCAGAGCCGGGGCGTGGTCCTCACTGCGGGGCAGGCCGTACTGATCCAGTGCATCCAGGAACGGATCGGGATCAAACTCCTCCACAGTGTGGACGCCCTTGGTGGTCCACTTGCCGGTCAGCATCATCAGTGCGCCGCACATGGCCGGGACACCGGTGGTGTAGCTGATGGCCTGGCTGCCCACTTCCTTATAGCAGGACTCGTGGTCGCAGATGTTGTAGATATAGTAGGTCTTGTCCTGGCCGTCCTTCTTGCCGGTAAAGATGCAGCCGATGTTGGTCTTGCCCTTGGTGCGGGGGCCCAGGGTGGCGGGGTCCGGCAGCAGAGCCTTCAGGAACTGGATGGGGACGATCTGCTGGCCGTTGAACTCGATGGGGGTGGTGGACAGCATGCCCACATCCTCCAGACAGCGCATGTGGTCCAGATAGCTCTGGCCAAAGGTCATGAAGAAGCGGATGCGCTGTGCCTCCGGGATGTTCTTGGCCAGGGACTCGATCTCCTCGTGGTGCAGCAGGTACATATCCTTCTGGCCCACCTGGTCGAACTGGTACTCCCGCTTGATGCTCATAGCGGGGATCTCCACCCAGTGGCCGTTCTCCCAGTAGCTGCCGGGGGCGGACACCTCACGCAGGTTGATCTCCGGGTTGAAGTTGGTGGCAAAGGCATAGCCGTGGTCGCCGCCGTTGCAGTCCAGGATATCAATGGTGTCGATGGTGTCGAACTCGTGCTTTTTGGCGTAGGCGCAGTAAGCCTGGGTCACGCCCGGGTCAAAGCCGCAGCCCAGCAGAGCGGTCAGGCCGGCCTTCTCGAACTTTTCGGCATAGGCCCACTGCCAGCTGTAATCAAAGTAGGCGGAGAAGCCGGCCTCCTTGCAGCGCTTCTCGTAGACAGCGCGCCAGGCGGGATCGTCGGTATCCTCCGGCTCGTAGTTGGCGGTATCCATATAGTTGACACCGCACTCCAGGCAGGCATCCATGATGGTCAGGTCCTGGTACGGCAGGGCGATGTTCATCACCAGATCCGGCTTGTAGCTGTTGATCAGGGCCACCAGTTCCTCCACCTTGTCTGCATCCACCTGTGCGGTGGTGATCTTGGTGGTGGTCAGGGGGGCCAGCTTTTCGGCCAGGGCGTCGCACTTGGACTTGGTGCGGCTGGCGATGCACAGTTCGGTGAACACCTCCGGGGCCTGGCAGCATTTTTGGATGGCGACCGAGGCGACACCGCCGCAGCCAATGACGAGAACTCTGCTCATGATTCAACACTCCTTTTCAGTATGGGGGTATAAAACGAATGGGGGGGCGGCAGGCAGATGTGCCGCCATTACTGCTGGAAGCCGGGCCAGCCCTTGTCCAGGGAGATCAGCAGCTCCCGCAGCACCTTGCAGGCCGTGGCGGTGGACACACCGGTGGTGTCCAGGGTGGGGGCCAGCTCGTTCAGGTCAGCGCCGATGATGTTGGCCTTGGTCACGGTGCGGATGGCGTTCAGCAGCTGCAAAAAGCTGACACCGCCGGCCTCCGGCGTGCCGGTCCCCGGGAAGCAGGAGGGGTCCAGACAGTCCAGGTCGATGGTCAGGTAGACCGGGGCGCGGCTGGCGCACAGCCGCTGGGTCAGCTGCTCCAGACCGGTAAAGTCGAAGCAGTGCAGATCGGTGTGCTGGGCGGCAAACGCAAACTCGGACTTGTCGCCGCTGCGGATGCAGAACTGGTGGATGCGGCCGTCGCCCACCAGCTCGTGGCAGCGGCGCAGCACGCAGGCATGGCTCAGCTTTGCGCCCAGGTAGTCGTCCCGCAGGTCGGCGTGGGCATCAAAATGGACGATCTCCAGGTCCGGGTACTTCTGCACCGCGGCACGCACAGCGCCCAGGGTCACCAGGTGCTCGCCCCCCAGCAGAAGGGGGAACTTGCCGTCCTGCAGAATGGTGGCGGCCCGCTGCTGGATGTCCGCCAGGGCGGACTCGCTGGAGCCGAAGCACAGCTCCAGATCGCCGCTGTCAAAGATATCATAATCCGTCAAATCGGCATTCTGGTAGGGGCTGAAGGTCTCCAGGCCATAGCTCTCGTGCCGGATGGCTGCCGGGCCGAACCGGGCGCCGGGGCGGTAGCTGGTGGTGGAGTCATAGGGGGCGCCGTACAGCACGATGCTGGAGGCGCGGTAGCTGCTGTCGCAGCCGATAAAGGTCTCGATATTCGGGGGAAGCATTGTTCAGTGTACCTCCACTTCGCGCAGCATCTCTTCCAAGAATGCCGGCAGATAGAATGCCCCGACATGAAGCCGGGTGGTATAGTAACGGGTGCGCATGTGCAGCGCGTTCCAGGCAGCGGGGTCCAGATCGTCGATGGGGTGGTACTTCTTGCTGGCAAAGCCGAACAGCCAGTAGCCCGCAGCAAAGGTGGGGATGTGTGCCTGGTACACCCGGCTGATGGGGAAGGTGCTGGCAATGCGCTTGTGGCTGCGCTGCATGGCGTCGGCGTCCTCAGCGTAGAAGGGGCTGCCCTGCTGGTTGACCATGATGCCGTCCTCTTTCAGGGCGTTGAAGCAGTTGCCGTAGAACTCCCGGGTAAACAGACCCTCCGACGGGCCGAAGGGGTCGGAAGAGTCCACGATGATCAGGTCATATTCGTCCTCGCAGTTGCGGATGAACTTCAGGGCGTTTTCAAAGTAGATATGCACCCGGCGGTCATCCATGCGGCAGGCGTTGCCCGGCAGATAAGCCCGGCAGGCTTCCACCACCTGGGGGTCCATCTCCACCAGGTCGATCCGCTCCACCCGGTCGTAACGGGTCAGCTCCCGCACAACGCCGCCGTCGCCGGCGCCGATGACCAGGATATCCTTGGCCTGACGGTGCACCGACATGGGCACATGGGTGATCATCTCATCGTAGATGAACTCGTCCCGCTCGGTCAGCATCACGTTGCCGTCCAGGGTCAGCACCCGGCCGAACTCCGGCGTTTCAAAGATATCGATGCGCTGGTAGTCGCTCTGCTTGGAATAGAGCTGCCGGTTCACCCGGATGCTGTGCTTGACATCCGGGGTATGAAACTCAGAAAACCACATTTCCATGGTGGATACCTCCTTGTAGTGGGGTGAGGTGTTTTATAAGAGGGGGGGTCACGCCAGCACGTTCAGCCGCAGGATCTCGGGGTCCTCGGGGCCGGTCATGCTGCAGCCCTTGGCCTTGGCGTACTCGATATAATCCAGGATCTGGGGGGTGATGCGCTCGCCCGGGGCCAGGATGGGGATGCCCGGGGGATAGCACATGACGAACTCGCTGCACACACGGCCCTCGGCCTGGCGCAGGGGCAGGCTGACCTTGTCGGCGTAGAAGGCCTCCTGGGGGCTGGCCACCACCACCGGGTCGATGTATTCCTGGCTCAGCAGGCCGGTGCCGTCGGTGTGGTAGCGGCGCTTGATCTCGGCCAGTGCGCTGACCAGCCGCTCCAGCTCCTGGGGACGGTCGCCGATGGACAGATACGCCAGGATGTTGCCGATGTCGCCGAACTCGATCTGGATGTCGTATTCATCCCGCAGGATGTCATAGACCTCGATGCCCGCCAGGCCGATGTCCAGGGTGTGGATGCTGAGCTTGGTGGTGTCAAAGTCGAACACCGAGTTGCCGTTGCAAAGCTCCTTGCCAAAGGCGTAGTAGCCGCCTACGGCGTTGATCTCCTCCCGGGCATACTCGGCCATGTCCGCCACCTGGTGGAACACCTGCCGGCCCCGCAGCGCCAGGTTGCGCCGGGAGATATCCAGGCTGGACATCAGCAGATAGCTGCCGGAGGTGGTCTGGGTCAGGTTGATGATCTGGCGCACATAGCCCGCATGGACGTTGGGTCCGATGAGCAACAGGCTGGACTGGGTCAGGCTGCCGCCGCTCTTGTGCATGGACACCGAGGCCATGTCCGCCCCGGCTTCCATGGCGGATACCGGCAGCCCGCCGCCAAAGTAAAAGTGGGTGCCGTGGGCTTCGTCCGCCAGGCACAGCATCCCGGCGTCATGCGCCATCTTGACGATGGCCCGCAGGTCGCTGCAGATGCCGTAGTAGGTGGGGTTGTTCACCAGCACGGCCACGGCGTTGGGGTGCTCGGCAATGGCCTTGGCCACCTGCTCCCGCTTCATGCCCAGGGAGATGCCCAGCCGGGTATCCACCTCCGGGTTGACGTAGACCGGCACCGCACCGCACAGCACCAGAGCGTTCAGCACGCTGCGGTGGACGTTGCGGGGCAGAATGATCTCGTCGCCCCGCTTGCAGGCGGTAAGCACCATGCTCTGCACCGAGCTGGTGGTGCCGCCCACCATCAAAAAGGCGTGTGCTGCGCCAAAGGCGTCGGCGGCCAGCTCCTCGGCCTCCCGGATCACCGATACCGGGTGGCAGAGGTTGTCCAGGGGCTTCATGCTGTTTACGTCCACACCCACGCACTGCTGACCCAGAAAAGCGGTCAGCTCCGGGTTGCCCCGGCCGCGCTTGTGGCCCGGCACATCAAAAGGCACCACCCGCATCTGACGGAAGCGCTCCAGCGCTTCGTAGATGGGGGCCCGCCGCTGATCCAGCCGGGGATGTTTTGCGTTCCCGTTCATTGCGTCCTCCCAAAATTCTGTTTCGTAGGGGCCTTTTCCGGCAAAAGAAAAACGCAAGGCCGCACCAAGGGGCTTGGTGCAGACTTGCGTTCAAAAAATACTCACAGGGCAACGCAGTGAAAGCCCCGCCAGAGGATGCTGGGCGGGGGAGACAGGGGCGTTGAACGGGAGTCTTGTCAGAGTCTATATAGCAATCACTTTTACTACTCTTTCTTATTGACCGTTTCACAAGTCTGCGCGGCGCGCAATTTCATGGCCGTAAAGGAACCAACTTATAAAATTTGAGCTTTTAACTCTATCAATAAAAGGCAACCTGCGTTGCCGCTCGGCAGTGGACCCGGCTGTCCGTATGGCCTTGTGGAAGCGCCGGCCAAGCTGGCATTTCCCTTACCCGCAGGCGGGTGGTCCTAGTGGATGCTCTTGGAAAGACCCTGAAAGCTCTTCATCCCTCCAAAATCATTTTGATTTTAACATAGCTCAGGGTAGGTGTCAACTTATTTGGCAGAATTCCACCGGGCCTACCCCCGTACACGGAAGCTGCGCTCCCAGGGGTCTGGGGGGCAGGGGTGCATCTCCAGCCCTTGGATCTGGATGTACGGGCTTTGGGAGATGCGCAGGAACAGGGTCTCCATCTGTTCCGGCCTGCCCTGCACCTCCAATGTTACGGTGCCGTCCGCCTCATTGCAGACCCATCCGGTCAGGCCCAGGCTCTCGGCGGCATAGCGGGCCCGGTAGCGGAACCCCACCCCCTGCACCACCCCTTGTACGCAGTAGCGGCGGCGCACCGTGCCCTTTGGCAGCTCCGGGGGCGGCTGAGCAGCTTTTTCGCGGAGAAAATCAAACATCCGGACCCCTCCTTTGGCGCTTACAGCTCCTGATAGGCGCTCATCAGAGCGGGGATGAACTGCTTTTTGCGGCTGACCACCCCCGGCAGGGTCCAGCTGCCGTCCGCCCCAGGGGCAGCATCGAACCCGGCCCGGAGCATGGACTCGCCGTGGCGTCCGGTGCAGATGACCACGCTCTCCTGCTGGGGCACGTCGGTCAGCAGCATATACAGGTCCTCGACGTTCTGCTTGCTGCAGGCTTCGGCCAGGTAGGGGGACAGCAGCGCCTGGGCGGCTTTCAGGTTTTTGCGGGTCATATAGCTGCCCTGGGCCACCCCAAAGCGCACATCGCCGCACATAAATACCTTGAAGTCCTGCAAAAAGACCTCCTCGGCGGTCTTGCCGTCCAGCCGTTCGCCAGCTTCAAACATCTCGGTGGCAAACTGCTCCATCTCCACCCCTGCCAGCTGGGCCAGGCTGCGGGCGGCGGCCTGGTCGGCGGGGGTACAGGTGGGGCTGCGGAACATCAGGGTGTCGGACAGGATGGCTGCCAGCAGCAGCCCGGCGATCTGGGGCCGGGGGGTGACGCCCTGCTCGGCATACATCTGGGAGACGATGGTGGCGGTGCAGCCCACCGGCTGGTTGCGGAAGTACACCGGCCCCGCCGTCTCCAGGCTGCCGATGCGGTGATGGTCGATGATCTCCAGGATCTCGGCCTGCTCAAAGCCTTCCACGGCCTGGGTGGCCTCGTTGTGGTCCACCAGAATGATGCGCCGCTTGCGCAGGTTGATGATGTTCCGGCGGCTGATCATGCCGCAGTACTTGCCTTCCTCGTCCAGAATGGGGAAGTAGCGGTGGCGCACCCGTGCCATCACCCGGGTCACGTCTGCGATGGGGGTCACCAGGGTGAACTTCATGATGCCTTCCCGGGTCATATAATAGGAGATGGGGGCGCACTGGCTGATGAGCTTGCCGGCGGCGTAGGTGTCGTAGGGCACGCTCATGATGGCCACCCCCATTTCCCCGGCAATGCGCTGGATGGTGCGGCCCACCTTGGCCCCGTTGCAGACGATCAGCAGCGAGGCTTCCTTTTCAATGGCGCACAGCTGGCTCTCGTAGCGGTTGGTCAGGATGACGATGTCCCCCTTTTCCACCACGGATTCCAGCATCTCGCTGGTGGCGGTGCCGATGTGGACCCGCCCGGTGGTGCACACCGCGTCCTCGTCGCCCACCACCATCTCGCCCCCCAGGGTGCTGAGGATGTTGCGGTAGCTGGTGCGGCTCTTGGCCAGGATGCTGGTGTCAAATACGTCCATGTTGGCGGTGGCGATGTCCTTGACCGTGATCAGGCCCTCCAGCGCGCCGTCGGCATCCACCACCGGCAGGGTGTCGATCTTCTGGTCCCGCATCATCTCCCAGGCCGCCCGCAGGCTGATGCTGCCGGGCACGCCAGGGGCCTCCCGGTAGTCCACATCCCGGATCTTGGGGTTGACATCGGTACACATCCGGGGCGGTGCAATGCCGAACTTTTTCAGCACGAACTCGCTCTCCTGGTTCATCCGCCCGGCCCGGCGGGCCTCGCAGACCAGATCGCTGGTCAGATTTTTCAGCTCCGCATAGGCAATGGCGGAACAGATGGAGTCGGTGTCTGGGTTGCGGTGGCCGATCACCACCACTTTATGGGCAGTTTTTGGCATAGGGGGGGTCCTCCTTTTTACAGCGGCCCGCCTGGGCCGCAGCTGCGCTTTTTCTCTCATTTACGATGCACTGGCCCCGCCCCTGCACGGCGGGGGATGGTTTTATTTTATCACATCCGCCACACGGGGTAAAGCGTCCGGCCCGGGCCGCCCCGCCAAGTCCGGAAAACCTGTACTTTTGACTTGGATTACAGAGATCATGCCCTCTATCCCCGTTTTTTTGCCTTTTATCCCCCTGGCGGCTTGCGCCGCAGGCCGGGCTGCGCTATGATAGGGGCCGCAAAAACAACGATCCAAGGAGGAAGCAAAGAAACGACCATGACCTCTGCGCGTTTTACATCCAAACCCCTGTTCACCCGCCGCCAGCTGGTGGCGCTGCTGCTGCCCTTGGTGGCAGAGCAGGCCCTCAGTGTGACCATCGGCCTGGCAGATACCCTGATGGTATCCTCCGTGGGCGAGGCGGCGGTGTCCGGTGTGAGCCTGGTGGACACCTTTAATACTCTGATGATCCAGATCATGAGCGCCCTGGCCACCGGCGGTGCGGTGGTGGCCAGCCAGTACATCGGCCACCAGGAGCCGAAGAACGCCAAGGCCGCTGCCGCCCAGATCCTGTCGGTGGTCAGTGCGGTGAGCATTGCGGTGGCAGCCGTGGTGCTGTGCGGCCGCCGCCTGATCCTGCGGGGCGTGTTCGGAGCCATTGAAGCGGATGTGATGCAGTATGCAGAGACCTACTTTTTGCTTTCGGCCATGAGCTACCCCTTTATCGGTTTGTACAATGCCGGTGCGGCGCTGTTCCGGGCGCAGGGCAACAGCCGGGTCAGCATGATGTCCAGCCTGGTGATGAACGTGGTGAATATCGGCGGCAATGCGCTGCTGATCTATGGCTTTGGGATGGGGGTCATGGGCGCGGCTTTGGCCAGCCTGGTGTCCCGGATGATCTCCTGCATCACGGTGATGGTGCTGCTGCAAAAACCGGCCTGTGCGCTGCGGGTGGACCGCCTGGCAGACCTGCGCCCGGACGTAAAACTGATCCGCCGCATCCTGCGGGTGGGCATCCCGGCTGGCATCGAGAACGGGATGTTCCAGATCGGCAAGCTGTCGGTGGCCAGCCTGACCAGTACCCTGGGCACCGCCGCCATTGCCGCCAACGCAGTGGCCAATACCACCACCACATTTTTGAATATCCCGGCCAATGCAGTGGGCATGGCTGCCATTGCGGTGGTGGGGCAGTGCCTGGGCGCCGGGGAGAAGGAGCAGGCGGTGTGGTACTCCCGCCGCCTGATGCTGACCGCCTATGTGGGCGCCTGGATCATGAACCTGACCGCCCTGCTGTTTGCAAACCGGATGGCGGTGGCGCTGTTCGGCCTTTCGCCGGAGGCAGAGACCATGGCGCTGCAGATCATGATCGCCTTCAACTTAGTGTCGCTGGTGTTCTGGCCCTCCAGCTTTACGCTGCCCAACATCCTGCGCTCTGCGGGTGATGCCTCCTTTACGATGGGGGTCAGCATCCTGTCCATGTGGATCTTCCGGGTGGGGTTCTGCTACCTGGTGGTGCTGTGCTTCGGCGGCGGGCTGCTGAGCATCTGGGGCGGTATGTACCTGGACTGGGTGTTCCGCTCGCTGTGCTTCTGGGTGCGGTTTGCCCGGCGCAAGTGGCTGGAAAAACGTGTGATCTGACCAAAACAACAAACGGCATCCCCGGCTGAAACTGCCAGGGATGCCGTCTTTTATTTTGTGTGGTTTTGGGCGGCTGCAAAGGCCAGGATATCCTCCGGCTTTGCGGCAAAGGCGTCTGCCCCTGCCAAGGCCAGTTCCTCCTTGGTGCGGAAGCCCCACAGTACCCCTAAAGCGGGCAGTCCGGCATTGTGTCCGGTGCAGATATCCACATCGCTGTCTCCCACAAACAAGGTCTGGGCGGGGTCGGCGTGCAGGCTCTCCATCAGGTCGAACAGACCGGCGGGGTCGGGCTTGGTGGGGACGCCGGGGCGGCTGCCCCGCACCCCGTCAAAGCGGCCGGGGCCAAAATAGTGGTCCAGGATGGGGCCGCACAGGGGGTCGGCTTTGTTGGAGAATACGGCGGTGCGCACGCCCTGCGCAGCCAGCGCTTCCAGCAGTGCCGGGATGCCGGGGTAAGGGGCGGTCTTATCCTCCTTATGGGCGTCGTACCGGGCGGTGAACTGCGCCAGGGTCCGGGCCAGCTGCTCCGGGGTGCGGGCCTCAGGCGGGGAGAAACGCTCCACGAGTTTGGGGATGCCGTTGCCCACAAAATAGCGGTAGGCTTCCAGAGGGTGGGTGGGCCAGTGGTTTTGTTCACACACCCAGTTGGCGGCGTCCGCCAGATCCTCCAGGGTGTTCAGCAGGGTGCCGTCCAGGTCAAAGATAATGGTACGGATCAAAAGAGCAGACTTCCTTTCGTTTATTCATATTCCAATAACTGCAGGCAGGCTTCCGCATCCCGGATGGGGATGCTGCGCACCCGGATGCGGACCCGCCCCGGCAGTCGGAGAGTGAGGTTGGTGCGCTGGGCCAGGGCGGACCAGGGATTCTGGCGGTCCTCCAGGGCCAGGGCAGGCCGGGGCAGCCAGATCATGTGCAGCCGCAGCCCCCGCTGGACGCAGGCGGTCAGCCGCCCCTGCCGGGGCCAGGCGCCCTCCCGCAGATACCCGGCCAGGCCGCCCCCCAGCAGCAGGCCGCAGGCTGCCGTAAGCAGCAGCAGCGGTGCAGTCAGGGCGGGCATCACCCGGCGGGACAGCAGCGCTAAGACCAGGCAGATGCCCAGCCCCATCCCCGCAGGGCGGAAGAAGGTGTGGCTGCGCCGTTCCAGGTCCGGCCGTACAGGCGGCGGCAGGCAGAACCCAGGCAGCAGGTCTTCCACCCGGGGCTGGTCCACCGGACGGGGGGCGGCCAGGGGCAGGGCCGAACGCCAGGCCCCCGCAGCCAGATATAAGGGGCGGCGGTGCAAAAGCCACCCGGCCGGGCTGGCCCGCAGCTCTGCATAGCTCAGCTGGCTCAGGTGCAGCCGGCACTCGGTCTGCCGCCACAGCCCGCCCCGGCTCCACAGGATATCCCCGGCCCGGGCGGTCTCCAGCCGGGCGGCATGGTCGGCGGCCCGGGCCAGGTTCAGCCCGTACCACAGGGCTGCCGCAGCCAGCAGCCAGGCCAGACCGGCGGGCATCCAGCGGGCGGCCAGCGCCGCCAGCCGGTCCAGCTGTTCCAGCGCCAGGTCCTGTGCGCCGGGCAGGCTTTGGCTGCGCCGCAGCGCCAGCGCCGCCAGCGCCAGCGAGGATAAGCCGTTGGCGCCCAGCAGGGCTGCGGACCACCGCTCCGCTCCGGCAGGCCGCCAGCGGATGTCCGGCTGGGCCAGGGGCAGCAGCTGGTCGGCCAGCTGCCGGGCCTCCTGCCGGGTCAGGCAGAGGGTCAGGGGCTTTTCGCCCCCGGCAGGGTACACCGTGACCAAGGCGGCTCCGGTCAGCTGCAAAAGCGGCCCCCGCTCCAGCGTGACCACCGCAATGGCCCGCAGGGGGATGCACCGCACAGCGTGGGGCCCAAAGCCCCACCGCAGATACAGGGTCTTGCGTTCGTCCAGCCACCAGCGGGCGCCGTGCAGCAGCAGCCAGGCGGCCAGACCCAGCGCCAGCAGCAGGGCGGCATCCTGCCGCAGCGCCAGCGCCAGGGCGGGCCAGTCCCACTGGAACAGCACCGGCAGCAGCGGGGCCAGACATACAATGACCCACCGCCGGAAAAACAGCACCGCCGCCGCAGGATGCAGCCGCCTCATGGCAGCGCCTCCAGCAATGCCTGGGTCAGGGCCTGGGCGGCATCTGCCTCCAGCGCAGGCAGGAGCAGCCGCATGCCGGGGCTGCGCACCGAGACAAGCCGCAGCCCGGCCCGGCGGGCCAGCGGGGTGGACAAACAGACCACCGAAGTGACCGCCTGCCGCCGGATGGTGCGCCGCACCGGCCAAAAGACCCCGGAGTATACCGTCAGCCCGGCAGGGGTCAGGGCGGCGGCAAAACTCAGGCACCGCAGCCAGACCAGCCCGACCAGCACCCCCCACGCCAGGCTGAAACAGACCCCGGCCGCAGCGCTGCGGTAGAAGGCGAAGGGGGCGGCGGCTGCGCCGGGCACAGCACACCACAGACAGACCAAGGCACGGCCCCGGCGGGGGATGACCAGGGCGGTGCGCAGCAGCTGCTGGTGGGTCATTTGCCCGCCAGGCCCCAGGCCTCGGTCAGCATATGCAGGGTGTCGTCCCGGGTCAGGCAGAGGATGCGGTCCCAGGGCAGCAGCACGGTGCTGCCGTGGGGCAGGATGAACTCGGTGTCTCGGGTGATGCTGACCAGGATGGCGTCCCCGGGGATGGGCACGTCCTTGACAGCGGTGCCGGCGAACTTGAAGTTCTCCGGCAGCAGGATCTCGTTCAGGCTGGCGGTGCCGCCGCCCAAAGTCAGCAGCTGGCGGATGGTGTCGGTCTCGATCTCCCGTTCCAGGATATGGCTCAGGTTGTCGGTGCCGCAGACCACCATGTCTACGCCCAGGGTGTGCAGCAGCTCCCGGTTTTTGGGGTTGGATACCCGGGCCACGGTGCGGTCTACCCCAAACTCCCGCTTTGCGATCTGGCAGGCCACCAGGTTGTCCTCGTCCGAGCCGGTCACCGCAACAAAAGCGTCGCAGCTGTCCACCTCGGCGGTGCGCAGGGTGTCAAAGCTGACCGAGCTGCCGCAGATCACCGGGCTGTCCAGCGTGTCGGCCAGCAGGCGGCACTGCTCCTCGTCCGGCTCGATGATGGTGATCTTATGTCTGTGGGACTGCAGGCTCTGGGCCAGGTACAGCCCCACCTTGCCGCCGCCGGCGATACATACGTTCATGCAAAAACCTCCTGCAAAGGATCACTTGGCCAGTGCGCGGAACACGGCCTGTTCGGTGAGTACGGTGGGGCAGATGGTCTCCAGACCGTAGCATTTGTGGTACAGCAGCTGCAAATGGGGGTCGGAGACCCGGCAGATCACTTTTTTGCGCTGGAACAGGGTCTGGGCGATCTGGCAGGCCATCAGGTTCACGGCATCGTCACCGCTCACAGCGGCAACGGCGTCGCAGGTTTCCACGCCGCCCCGGCGCAGCACATCCGGGTCGGTGGGGTCCCCCACCAGGGCTGTGCCGCTGAAGGAGTAATCGTCAAAACTGTCCAGACGCTTCAGCTGGTCAGGGTCCTGTACGACCAGGGAGATATCATGGCCGATGCGTTCCAGGTCCCGCACCAGCGCTGCGCCCACATGGCCGCAGCCGATGACAAGAATGTTCATATGCGTCACCTCTTGGTTGTGTTTTGCTGTGGGCCTGCGGTGTTGGCCGCAGGCGGGGGCGTTGGCGGCAGCAAGCTGCCCCAAAGCATAGGTTCAGTATACCACATCTGCCCAGAGGGAGAAAATAGCCCCCGCATCAAAATTTTTGTGCAAGCTGTGCGGGAATATGATATACTGGTACCGTTATAGAGTATAGAGGGACGGCGGCAGAGAGCACAGCGGCCGCCCCATCAAGCAGCGATGAAACGAGGAGGAAAGCGTTTTGTTTATCGAGATCATCAAAGCGGTGCTGATGGGCATCGTAGAGGGCATCACCGAGTGGCTGCCCGTCTCGTCCACCGGACACATGATCCTGTTGGAGCAGCTGGTGCATTTCAATGCCAGCGAGGAGTTTTTGTCCATGTTCCGGGTGGTCATCCAGCTGGGAGCGATCCTGGCGGTGGTGGTACTGTTCTGGAAAAAGCTCTGGCCCTTCGGCATCCGCCGGGGCCGGGTCAGCCCCAAGCCGGCGGTGTTCGGGCTGTGGGTCAAGGTGATCGTGGCCACCCTGCCGGCGCTGCTGGTCAGCCCCTTGGACGACTGGATGGAGGCCCGGTTCTATAACCATATCACCGTGGCGGCTATGCTGATCCTGTACGGCATCCTGTTCATCTGGGTGGAGAACCGCCCCGCTGCGCCCCGCAGCGGCCGCCCCATGCAGATCGGCCTGCGGGAGGCGCTGATCATCGGCATCTGGCAGGTGCTGGCCATCATCCCCGGCACCTCCCGCTCCGGCGCTACCATCGTGGGCGGCCTGCTGCTGGGCCTGCCCCGGGCGCTGGTGGCAGAGTTCACCTTCTTTTTGGCCATTCCGGTCATGGCGGGGGCCTCGCTGCTCAAGGTGGTCAAGTTTGCGCTGTCCGGCGTAGCCATCACCGGGGCCGAGGTGGCCGTGCTGGTGGTGGGCTGCGCAGTGGCCTTTGTGGTCAGTCTGGCGACCATCCGCTTTTTGATGGACTATGTCAAGCGCCACAACTTCACCGTGTTTGGCGTCTACCGCATCCTGCTGGGTCTGGTGGTGCTGGCCGTGGCCGGCGTACAGGCCCTGGCCTGAGCCATCCGGCAGAAAAATGCCTTTTCAAAGCGCACCCCTCAGGGGGTGCGCTTTTTGTTGCCATGGGGGCGGCGACTGTGCTATACTTGCGCTATAAAGTTTTTTGCTGTAAACGCCTGAAGGCAACTGTAAGGGAGGAACTTTTATGCAGCCGTCCACCGTTTACTTTACCGACTTCCGCTGCCCGGTGGGCACCAGCCTGACCGAGAAGCTGCGCCGCCTGTGCCTGGCGGCAGGCATCCGCCAGATCGATATGGATGGCCGGTTCGTGGCCATCAAGATGCACTTTGGAGAGCTGGGCAACCTGGCTTTTCTGCGCCCCAACTACGCAAAGGCGGTGGCAGACCTGTGCAAGGAGCAGGGCGGTATGCCCTTTTTGACCGACTGCAACACCCTGTACCCCGGCAGCCGCAAAAATGCGCTGGAGCACCTGAACTGTGCCCAGCTCAACGGCTTTTGGCCCATGACCACCGGCTGCCAGGTGCTGATCGCCGACGGTCTGCGGGGCACCGACGAGGTGGAAGTGCCGGTGCCGGGGGGCGAGTACTGCAAGACAGCCAAGATCGGCCGGGCCATCATGGATGCGGATGTGTTCATCAGCCTGAACCACTTCAAGGGCCACGAGGCCACCGGCTTCGGCGGCGCCATCAAGAACATCGGCATGGGCTGCGGCTCCCGCGCAGGCAAGATGGAGCAGCACTCCTCCGGCGCGCCCGGCGTGCAGGAGGGGCTGTGCCGCGGCTGCCGCCGCTGTGCATCGGAGTGCGGCTCGGACGCCATCTCCTACAACGAGAACAATAAGGCTGTGATCGATTACGACAAGTGCAAGGGCTGCGGCCGCTGCATCGGTGCGTGCAACTTTGACGCCATCTACTCCCTGGACAACAGCGCCAATGAGGAGCTGGACCGCAAGATGGCAGAGTATGCCGCCGCTGTCTGTGCAGGCCGCCCCTGCTTCCATATCAGCCTGGTGCAGGATATCAGCCCCAACTGCGACTGCCACGGGGAGAATGACGCACCCATCCTGCCGGATATCGGTATGTTTGCCTCGTTTGACCCGGTAGCGCTGGACCAGGCCTGCGCCGATGCCTGCCTGGCCGCTGCCCCGCTGCCCAACAGCCAGCTGGGACAGAACCTGGCAAAGCCGGGCTGGAGCTGCCACCACGATAACTTCAAGGACTCCAACCCCAATATCGAGTGGAAGGCCACCCTGGAGCAGGCAGAAAAGATCGGCCTGGGCAGCCGGGAATATGTGCTGAAAAAGCTGTAAGCTGAACTGTGCAAAAAGCGCCCCCCGGCCGCTGCCGGGGGGCGCAGAGCACACAGCGGGCAGGTCAGTACTCGCCTACATTTTTGGGTAGGTGGCTGTCCAGGACATCCTCCAGCGCCTGCCAGTTCTTTACGGTACAGCCAGGCAGCAGGTTGGGGTCCAGCCCGGCATCCTGGATGCGGGGGAGCATATCGGACTTTGCGGTCAGCAGCGCCGCCGCATCGGCCTGCACCAAAGGCCATACCTCTGCCAGGTTCTCCTGCTGCAAAGGCTCCAGCCCGTCGTACCAGCGGCCAAACACACCGGCCAACAGGTCCGGACCTTGGCGGGACAGCTGGTTCTGCTCTGCCCAGGCCAAAAGGTCTGCGGCAGCCTGTACGGATTTCAGGGAGCTTCCGGCACTGCCGGGGCCCCAGCCCAGGCAGGAAGCAAAGGCTGCCGCCGGGTCCGAGATCGTCAGCACCGAGTTTTCGTCCTCATCCGGCGTTGCCGAAGGGGTGGACGCTTCGGTCTGTGCGGGGACAGAGCTGGCAGGCTGACTCTCGGATGACGAGGGGGCCTGGCTCACAGACGAGGCGGCAGACGTGGACCGGCGGCCGCAGCCAGCCAGCAGGCCGACCAGCAGCAGGCCGGCCAGCGCCAGCGCCAGGGATCGTTTCATCACCATCATAGGGGATACCCTCCTTTAAGCGAGCGGCACGCCAGGGCCAGCAGGGTCCGCAGCGGCTGCACGATATCTTCAGCCTAAGTATACTGTCCACCCCGGCGCTTGTCAATCGACGGAAGAAAACCCTTTTTGCCGGTGCGGACAGGGCGGCGCAGCCCCCTTTGCACAAAAAACGAACGGCAGCCACAGCCGGGAGGTGACACCATGAAGGACAAGCTGATGCGGACACTGGGGCAGTTCTCCCAAGCGATCTTGGCCCCGCTGACCTATCTTCCGGCGGCGGGGCTGCTGCTGGCAGTGGGGGCGCTGCTCACCAGTGCCCCCCTGAGCCAGGTGTTTCCGGTGCTGGAATGGGCGCCGGTGCGTCTGGTGGGGCAGCTTTTGTACCAGGGGATGCTGGCGGTGCTGCATAACCTCAGCTTGCTTTTGTGCGTGGGCATTGCGGCAGCCCGTGCCCGCACCCGGCGGCAGGAGGCGGCCATGCTGGCCCTGATGGGCTATCTGGTGTCCCTGACCGCCTGCAACGTCACCCTGCGTGAGCTGGGCCTGCTGGCCGACCCCGCCCAGGGGCTGGGGCTGTATGGCACCGGACAGACCACTGTGCTGGGCATCCAGGTCATGGACCTGGGGGTCACCGGGGGCGTGGTGCTGGGGTTTGTCAGCGCCTGGCTGTTCAACCATGCATCGTCACGCCGGTTCTCCGGTGCGGCAGGGCAGCTGTACTCCGGGGTGCGGTGGGCCTTTTTGTGGGAGGCTGCCGCTGCGGTGCTGTTTGGCGCAGGGTCCTGCTATTTTTGGCCGCCGGTGCAGCGGGCCATCGGCGCACTTACCGGGTGGATCGCCGCCTCCGGCGAGGCCGGGGTGTTCCTGTATGGCTTTTTGGAACGGCTGCTGATCCCGCTGGGGCTGCATCACTTGGTGTATATACCCTTCCAGTTTTCTGCGCTGGGGGGCGTGCTGACGGTGGGGGCCAACACCTATACCGGCGCTTACAGCATCATGATGACCGAGTACAGCCTGGGGCTGCCGTTTTCCGACAGCATGGTGTGGATGTACACCGGCTTTACCAAGACCTTTGGCTACTGGGGCGTTGCGGCGGCCTTCATCTTCTGCGCCAAGCCCGGGGCGCGGCGCACCACGGCGGCGTCCCTGCTGCCGCTGGCCCTCAGCGCATCGGTGGCGTCCATCACCGAGCCGCTGGACTTTTTGTTCTGTTTTTCCTGCCCGGTGCTCTGGGTGGCCCATGCTGCCCTGGCGGGGGGATTTATGGTGCTGCTGCAGGTGCTGGATGTCACAGCGTTCAGCTCCAATCTGTTCGCTTCGCTGCTGCTCAACCTCAGTGCCGGGGCCGATGCCACCCGCTACCCGCTGTTTTATCTGCTGGGGGTGGTGCAGGTGCTGGCCTATTTTGGCGTGTTCACGGTGCTGATCCGGGTGCTGGATCTGCCCACGCCCGGCCGCTTCAAGGCCGTGGGCCGTCTGCGGGAGCATTGGCATACCGACCCCGCAATGGTGTGCCAGCTCATTGAGGCGCTGGGCGGGCCGGACAATGTACAAAGCCTGAGCAGCTGCTTTACCCGCCTGCGGATCACCGTGGCGGACCCGGCGCTGCTGAAGGCGGACGCCTTGCTGGAACTGCCCCACCGGGGCATGGTGCGCCGGGGCGGGGAGCTGCAGCTGGTCTGCGGCCTCCATGCCGGGGAGCTGTGCCGGGCGGTGGAAGCGCAGCTTTTGCAGCAGATGGCGGGCATACACTAGCGGCGGACAGCCGTTCAAGACACCGTTTCGGCGCTGCGTTCCTTGAAAAAAGGGGAAGGCGGGGCCTTATCAAAAAACAAAGGAGATCATACCTATGGAAAATGCATTTTACAGCCTGGAAGGTCTGTTCCAGTTCCTGAACGAGGGGGTCAGCCCCTTCCATGCCGCCGCTGCTGCGGCCAAGATCCTGGAGAGCCAGGGCTATGTCCACTGCCCGGAGAGCGCAGCCTGGACGCTGGCCCCCGGCGGCAAATACTACACCACCCGCAACGGTTCCGCGGTGATCGCCTGGCGGATGCCCACCGGTACGCTGACCGGCTGGCACGCAGCGGCCAGCCACAGCGATGCCCCCACCTGGCGCATCAAGGAGCTGGACGGCGGCAAGGATAAGACCTTTGCCCGGGCCGAGACCGAGGGCTACGGCGGTATGCTGATGTCTACCTGGCTGGACCGCCCGCTGAGCGTGGCCGGCCGGGTGCTGGTGCGCACCGAGACCGGCATCGAGAGCCGCCTGGTCCACCCGGAAAAGGCGGTGGGCTGCATCCCTAACCTGTGCATCCACTTCAACCGGGAAGCCAACAGCATGAAATATAACCCTCAGGTGGATATGCAGCCGGTGTTTGGCGGCGCCGGGCAGGGCCTGCGCAGCCTGCTGGCTGAAGAAGCCGGGGTGAAGCCGGAGGAGATCCTGGATGCGGATCTGGTGCTCTGCACCCTGGACAAGGCTACGCAGGTGGGCCTGCAGGGCGAGTGGTTCATGGCGCCCCGCATCGATGACCTGGAGTGTGCCTATACCACCCTCTGCGGCTTTTTGGCTGCACGGGGCGAGGAGCCGGGCCGGGGCGATGTCTGGGCGATGTTCGATAACGAGGAGGTAGGCTCCTCCAGCCGCCAGGGCGCACAGGGCACCCTGATGGCAGATGTGCTGGCCCGCATCGAGGAGAGCCTGGGCGTCAGCCGGGAGCAGAGCATCCGCGCACGCACCAACAGCCTGCTGCTCAGCGCCGACAACGGCCATGCCACCCACCCCAACCATCCGGAGGTCAGCGACCCGGTACACCCCGTCACCCTGGGCGGCGGCGTGGTGCTGAAGTACAACGCCCGCCAGACCTATACCACCAGCGGCTTTACCGGGGCGGCCTTCCGGGCCATCTGCGCCGGGGCCGGCGTGCCGGTGCAGACCTTTGCAAACCGGGCGGATATGCCCGGCGGCAGCACCCTGGGCAACCTGCTGGGCCGTCAGATCCTGATCCCCATGGTGGATATCGGTCTGGCACAGCTGGCCATGCACTCTGCAGTGGAAACCGCCAGCTGCCAGGATGCCGCCTATATGGCTGCTGCCTGCGAGGCTTTCTATAATACGCCCATCGCACAGCCTGCGGACGGCCAGTGGAGCCTGTGAGCGGGGTGACCGGGCGCTTTGCCCCCAGCCCCAGCGGACGGCTGCACCTGGGCAATCTGGCCTGCAGCCTGCTGGCCTGGCTCAGCGCCAAAAGCCAGGGGGGACGCATCCTGCTGCGCATCGAGGATCTGGATGCTGCCCGCTGCCCCCGCATCTATGCAGATCTGCTGGAACAGGACCTGCGGTTCTTGGGGCTGGATTGGGACGAGGGGGGCAGCCTGGGCGGCCCCCACGGCCCCTATTACCAGAGCGAGTGCGGAGATATCTATACCCAGAGCTATAAAAAGCTGGAGGATATGGGGCTTGTATACCCCTGCTTCTGTTCCCGCGCACAGCTCCATGCGGCCAGCGCCCCCCATGCGGCGGATGGCAATGCGGTGTATCCGGGTACCTGCCGGAGCCTGACCCCGGATCAGGTTGCCCAGCGCAGCCGCAGCCGTGCCCCGGCCTGGCGGGTAAAGGTACCGGATCGGCAGGTGCAGTTCGTGGATGGCTGTATGGGCCTTCATACAGAAAATTTGCAGACCAGCTGCGGGGATTTCTACCTGCGCCGGGCAGATGGGGTGTATGCCTATCAGCTGGCGGTGGTGGTGGACGATGCCCGCATGGGGGTCACTGAGGTAGTGCGGGGGGCCGACCTGCTTTCTTCCACAGCACGGCAGCTGTATCTGTACCAGCTGCTGGGGCTGCCCGCACCCCGGTTCGCCCATTGTCCGCTGCTGCTGGCTCCGGATGGACGGCGGCTGTCCAAGCGGGAGGGGGACGAGAGCCTGGAAGGTCTGCGGGCGCGGTATACCGGCCCGGAGATCATCGGAAAATTGGCCTACGCCTATGGGCTTCAGCCCACTCCGGCACCCCGTACCCCCCAGAGCCTGGTGCAGGATTTCAGTTGGGAAAAGGTGCCCAAACAGGATATCTGCCTGCCGGCAGGTCTGTTTTGATGCGGGAAGGATCTGCCCGGAAAGCGCTGGACCTTCTGACCCTGCCAGAGCTGGGATAAAGAGGCTTTGCGCTGTTTTGTTGTAAGCATAAAACCGCCCCCGATCCGGGACTTGCAGGTTCCGGATGGGGGCGGTTTTTCTCTGGATTTGGGAAAGAGTGCAGGCCTGCTGCGGGCGCAGACCGCTTAGGCCAGACGCTCCTCCCATGCTTTGCGCCGCCAGAGGGCACGGGCAGCGCTGTCCATAGCAAAAGCCAGCGCCAGGCCAAAGGCAACGTCAATGCAGCTGTGCTGCTTGAGCAGCATGGTGGAGGCGCAGATGGCGATGCACAGACCGTAGGATGCAGCCCGGAGCCACCGCCGGTTTGCCCCGGCAAAGATCTGGCTGCGGCGGTAGGCCAGCGCCAAGGTCACAGAGTTGAATACATGGATGGAAGGACATACGTTGGTGGGGGTGTCGGTGGTGTACAGCCAGCGCACCAGCTGGGCGCAAAGCCCGTCGCCTTGTACCATGGGCGGGCGCAGCGCCAGCCCGGTGGGCAGCAGCATGTAACAGGTGAGAGCCGCAGTCATGCCTGCAAATAGGGGCAGACATAGGCGCATAAAGTCTGTGCGCGGCCCCCGCAGCAAGGCAAACAGCGTAAAGGGGATCCAGACGAACCAGGCCAGATAGGGCAGGATCGCATATTCACAAAACGGGATCAGATCATCCAGTGGGGTGTGGACCCAGACCACCGGGGTCAGGTGCAGTTCCTGCCAGCGGAACACCGCCAGATAAAGCATCAGATAACCCGCCATGAACCAGATCGGATGACGGGAACACCATCGAAGCATGGTATCACTCCTTTTTTACAGAGTTCGACTTCTGTATCATACGCCCCTGTGCCGGAAATTGCAAGACTGAACTTGTATAAGTTCCACAACAAAAACAAAGTATCGTTATGCAGAATGTCGGCGGAGTTGGAGAACTCCTTACTATACCATACGAACGATCTGGATAAAAACTTGCAAAAACCCCGCAGAAAGTTTTCTTTCCGCGGGGTTTTCCACATAGAAAAGAGAGAATGGTGCAAAAATTACTCCACCCGTACAGCCCGTACCACCCATCGGGTGCTGTATCCGGCGCCGCCTGCTGCCGGGAAAAACCGGTTGACGCAGGCGGTGCTTTCTGTTATAATGTAAAGGCTATAAATGGAGCAGTACTCAAGTGGTCGAAGAGGCGTGACTCGAAATCTCGTAGGCCCCGGAAGGGGTGCCAGGGTTCAAATCCCTGCTGCTCCGCCAAACCGAATGGACAGATGAATTTTATTCGTCTGTCCATTCTTTTTTGCCGGAACAGCGCCCGCTGCACCCTGTCTTTTTGGAGCTTGGCATCATGCGGATGCATTGCCATAGCCCAGACATTCCAGCATAGCCTGTGCAGAAGAAAGTTTGGAAGCGTAGTCCAGGTGGGCATAGATGTTGGCGGTGGTGGAGAAGTCGCTGTGGCCCAGCCATTCCTGGATCTGCTTCATGGGAACGCCGTTTGCTAGAAGAAGGCTGGCACAACTATGGCGCAGATCGTGGAAGCGGATGCGGGGCAAGCTATACTTCCGAAGCAGCCAGTCGAAGTGCTCCGTCACGAAGTTCGGGCGGATCAGCTTGCCTTCCGGATCGGTGCAGACGAAATCCAGATACTCAGTGCTGTAGCTCTTCTTGAACAGCTTGCGGTAAAGCTGCTGCTTTTCCTTCTGCTTCAGAAGTTCTTCTTCCACAGCTGGGATCAGCGGCAGAGTACGGCAGCTGGTCTTGTTCTTCATTTTGAAAATTAATAGAAAGTTAACAAAGCAAGATGCGCTGAACAAGAAACAACCGCCGCTCACTCCGGGAAAGAGTGGACGGCGGTTGCAATTCAAATTTTTGATTCAGAAAATCAGATGCTCGTTAAAATATCTGTCAGTGTGGCGACAAATGCTTCATCCTGCTCCTTCGTCCGCTTTGGGCTCCCCTTGGGGTGTTTTCCGGCACGGAGGAGCTTTTTGTTTTCATACCGCCGCAGCATAAGAGCGTCTATGTTGTCGGCGGTGTATTCCAGACCATTCTGGTTCAGCACTCGTGCGCACTTGGCAAGGCACATGCTGGCCAGCCCGTAGTCCTGCGTCACAACCACATCTCCCGGTTTTACCCGGTTGACAAGCGCAAAGTCTACACTGTCAGCCCCTTTATCGAACACCAGCGTCTGCGCACCTTCCAGCTCGATTTGGTGAGAGGTGTCGCACAGGATGATGACCGGAACGCCAAACCGCTTTGCAATCTGCAACGTCAGATTGACAACCGGACAACCGTCTGCATCGATCAAAATATTCATCGGCTTTCCTCCATCACCCACCGAAAGGCTTTCGCCATGCGCAGGTCGGCATCTTTGAAATGCCCGCCGCTGTTCCATTCAAGCGTGCAATCTGTGCTACGCTCTGCAAGCCGACTGTGCAGGGTGCGGATGTTATCCCCCACCACAGCCATGACGGCGTTTTTCGTGTTTTCCTCCTTGTCGCCAAGGCTTAGATAAATGCGCTGCGTCTGTATCGGGCACTGTTGTTCAAACTCCATCCAGCCCGGAAACCATACCGAGGGAGATGCAGCGGCGACACCGTAGAACAGCTTTGTCTGAGTGGATGCCCACAGCGCAAACAACCCGGCCAGCGAGTAGCCGCCCAGAATGATTTTGACGTTTTCCGGCAGTGCAAACTGCTTTTTCAGGGTAGAAATCACCTGCTCTGTCAGAAAGTGCAGCGTGTCCGCTGCATCGCCGCCGAAACTCTCTTTGCCCCATACCACAGGAGCTTCCCACGGGGAAAGTTCATCGTTCCAACTTTCCACCGGAATAGCCGCAAACAGAAAGTGGTGCGCACTCTGTGCAATAGCGGTAACCTCGATTTCCATGCTTTGCAACTCGTGTTCGCCTGTCATTTGGAGCAGCAGGTATTCCGCATGGGCTTCACCGTAAATGCGGCAAGGTCTGTTCCCGATTTGCATTGTCTGTGCGGTCACTGCGGTGTCCTCCCGAAAAAATTTTGATAAGCCCAGTATAGCAACTGAAAAATCATTTTGCAATTCAAAAGGCGTTCATAGCCGTAGCAAGCAGTGTCTTCGTATATACAAAGACCATTTTTGCGTTGCAAAATGCTTGTTGGGAAATCCCAAACCCTTGAACTGCATCCGACGGATGCAGGCTGTGCGTTTTTGCAAAACGCTTTTTGGTGCGTCATAGAACCGCACAGCCATCACGGAAGCGTGATGATCGCAGGAATGCTATGCTGAAACAACAAGAGCGGAACCTTATGCAAGGCTCCGCTCTTATTGCTGCTGTTACGCAAGTGATGAAAATAAAGGAGATTTATCTTTCAAAATCGCCTGTGGACTGCTGCGGCGATGGGGAGCCATAACAAACCCATCAGACAGGCTTTGGAAGAAGCAAAAGGTTCAGGAGAAATGCGCTGTCACAGGTTGATGCCAATTCCAAGGATCACGAACAGGATTGCTAGACAGATGCAGCTTACCCCGTTTCTTCGTTCCGTGAAAGCGTCCAGAGAACACTTCGCACGCTGTTTTGCCTTTTCCAACTGGGATGCCCCCGCATAAGCAGAGAATCCGGCACAAATCAAAAGCATCAAACCGATCCAGCTCATCATAAGCATTTCTCCAATCAAAACCTTACCATTCCACACCCAGAGAACGCAGACTCTCGGCAAGGGCAGTGACATCCATGTTGAACACGATGCCTGCCATATTTTCGTAGAGTGCGCCCTCTACGTTGATGGGCGTATCGTCAATAAAGACGCATTCCTCCGGGCGAAGGGCAAACTTGTGCAGGAAAGTGCGGTAGATCTGGGGGTCGGGCTTCAGCAGCTTGACCTCTGCGGAGATCAGGGCACCGTCCATCAGCTTGCTGGCCTCTGCCCGTGCCCAGTAGATGGGCTGACGGGTGGCAGCGTTGGAAAGCAGGTAGAGCCGGTAGCCCTTTGCTTTCAGTGCCTGCAAAAGCTCCAGCATTCCCTCCACCGGCACAATGGGGTCATCCCACTTTTCAATCAGCCCACGGGCTGCATCGTGCAGACGCTCCGGCAGGCGGGACAGAATGCGCTGCTCTGCGATCTCCTCGTCGATGAAACCCCGGTCCAGCATGGTCCACTCCACCGAGCGGAACACCTCGTTGCGGATCAGCTTGCGGTCCTCGCCGGCGAGAGAATAGCGGTCCATAAACAGCTCCGGGTCAAACCGAACCAGAACGTTTCCCATATCAAATACGATGTTTTTAATCATGTGAAACCCTCTTTCTTCACAAACCGATTAACGCAGTTCCTCGATGTGATAGATGTAGTCCAGCGAACTCAGTGCCTGAATGATCTCCCGGTGGGTCTTGTACTTTTTCAGCTCTGCACTGAAGATGGTGAAGGTGATGGTGTACACGCTCAGACCGGAACCCACATACGCCTGATTCGCCTCGATATCGTCGATCCGCAGACCAAGCTGACGGCTGACGGTAACGAAGTCGCGCAGGTAGTTGCTGTTCTTCAGCTCCAGATGGATCTCGAAATGGTTGGAGCGGTTATTCAGGTACACCTCAATGGACGGGAACCATGTGAGGATACACAGGAACAGCACATACACGATGATGGTCAGGGTGTACTGTCCGGCACCAATGACAAAGCCAAGGAAGCCGCAGAACCACAGAGCAGCAGAGGTGGTCAGACCCTTGATCTGGCTCCGGGAGCTGAACACGATGGAGTTGCCGGAAAGCATAGCGGCGGAGATGATGGTGGCGCTGGAAAGAAGTGGGAAGCCGATGCGGTATTCCTGCATCAGATACAGGTCCAGGATCATAGCCACACAGGAGGAGAAGGACACCAGAACGAAGGTACGCAGACCAGCGGAATGCCGCTTGCTGGAACGCTCGCAGCCGATGATGGAGGTCAGGATGATGACGGTCACAAGGCGGAGCAGGATGGAATAGGTGGTAAGCTCCACCGACCAGCTGCCCAGCATTTTTGCAATGGGATCAGCCAGTGCAAACAAGGATAACTGTTTCAAAATGCTCCCCTCTTTCTTCTGTACAGATTGGGATTGGGAATCCCCGTCATAGCATAGTGTTCTTCAGCGGCTTCGGAGAATGCTTTTTCGTCCTCATAGAAGGGGTCGTCGTGCTTCGGCAGCTCTTCCTGAATGGCTTGGATGCGCTGGATCAGCAGCTCCAGCTCAGTCTTCTGCTCTGCCCCTTCCTCCTCCGGGATCTCAACGATCTCCTCCAGCTTATTGGAGTAGGATTTGGACAGGTAGAGGGACAGCTTTGCACAGGCAGGGCCGATCAGCTCGTACAGAACGCTGGAAGCCAGAATGACGGTCTCCAGAATGTTGCCGGTCTCACCGCCAAGGGTACGGGCACCCATTGCTGCCAGACCGATGGCAACACCAGCCTGCGGGATCAGGGCAAGACCCAGATAGTTGCGGACCAGCTTGCCCTTACCGGCAATGGCACAGCCAATAAAAGCACCTGCATACTTACCAACGATACGGACAAGGAAGTAGATCACGCCGATGTGCAGCAGGGACACAGAGCCGATGCTCTCGGAGCTGTTTACCAGTGCGCTGAGGTTGAAATTGACACCGGAGCGGACAAAGAACAGCAGCAGGATGGGCGGGTTGAAGTAATTCAACTGCTTGAACAGCCGCTCGTCATCCGTCAGGTTGATGTAGACCATGCTCATGGACATACAGCCCAGCAGGGGGGACACATCAAACACGGCACAGATGCCGCAGAAGGCAAACAGCAGTGCCACAGAAACGATCAGGCGGTTATCGGTGGAACGCTTATGCAGCAGCAGCTTAAGGAACACGCCGAACAGACCGCCCAGCAGGAACACGGCGATGTTCAGGACGATGGGTTTGACGATATGACTGGCCTGAAAAGTGCCGGTCATGGAGGCCAGTGCCACCGAGATGGCAATGCTGTAAGCCAGCAGACCAACCACGTCATCCAGTGCCACCACCTGCAGCAGGGTCTCTACAAAGTCGCCCTTGGCATGGGTCTGTCGGATGGTCATCACGGTGGAGGCAGGTGCCGTAGCAGAGGCCAGCGCCGCCAACACAATGGAGAAGTTCAGGTCCAGACCCAGAATAAAATAGACCACGATGAACACCAGAATGGAAGCAAGGCAGGCTTCCATAACGGTAATGATCAAAACCTTGGGGCCGCTTTTTTTCAGGGTAGAAAACTTGAAGAATTCGCCGGTGCTGAAAGCGATGAATGCCAGTGCAATATCGGCAATAAAGCCCATGCTGCCCACGATCCGGGCAGGGATCAGGTTGAAGCAATAGGGACCGATCAGGATACCGGCAACGATATAGGCGGTAACGTTGGGCAGCCGCAGACGCTTTGTGATGCGGGTTATGGCAAAACCTGAGATCAGCATCAGTGCCACCGATACCACGATAACGGATACGTCCGATGTAATATGAAGTTTTTCAAACAGAGACGTGGCCACTCGCTCCTGCTCCTTTCAAAAAAATCATCGGATCAGACATTAACATGCAAAATGCCTCGCCGATGATATAAGATGGTTTTTGGTGCTTGTGGGTATATAAACAAAAGCACTTGTTGTAAAGAATCGTAAAACCGTTTTTGCCGTTTAATAGAAACTCTCTCTGAATTTCAATTTTGAAATTCAGAGAGAGTTTCTTGCATGTCTTGAAACGGTCGCAGAACTATGGGAATTCCAGACGCTATAGATTAACAAAGCTCCTTCAACGGTTCTGCAAGAATGGTCATTGGACAATACTCGGACGCTTCCTGTATGATCCGTTCTTTTTCTGATACGGGAAGATGGCACAGATACAAAACAGAGACTTGTAAGGCTTTTGCCAACTGACCGGCATCACGGCCGCTGGAATGTCCTTTTTTAATCAGAACATCTTCGTCTTCAGATACGCCAGAGGCTTCGTGAATCAAAATATGTGCCCCCTGCATTTCAGGCAAGGGTTCTCTGATGGGGCGGGTGTCAGAAGTATACACCAGTTTATCTTCACCGTCCTGCACGACCATGCCTACCGATTCCGATGTATGGTCCGTCGGGAAAAGGGTGAATTGCATAGTGCCCACACGGAACTGGGACTGTGCGCAGAGATGTATCTGGAACATAGCGTTTTTTTGTCGCAAGGAAAAAAGATCCAAAAAACGATCAATAAACGGATGCATCCCTTCAGGAGCGTAAATGACTAGGGGCTTTTTTCTGCCAGACAGCCACATCTGATGCAGTAAAGATGGTAGACCGTATACATGATCGATGTGTTCATGCGTGAAAATGACCGCATCAATATCTTCTCGAACGACAGTTGCAAGATTGCACGACAAATCAACCACAGCACGCCCTTGAGTGCCCTTAAAGAGCAAGGAGGTATTCCCCTGATCCTGCTCTTGGATAGAACCATTTGTGCCTAAAAACATGAATTTAAGCATGGTCGTTTTCCTTCTTTTTATTCTTGATCACTGTGGAAACGATGATCATGACAGCCAACAGAGCAAACAGCCAGCAAATCGGAGAGGTATAGAAGCGGGACATAGTGCCTGCACCAAGTTTAACACCTCTTCTGAACTGCTCCTCGAACATACCGCCGAGAATCAGACCCAGCACCACAGGTGCAATCGGGTAGTCATTTTTCTTGAAGGCATAACCGATCAGCCCCATGACCAAAGAAGTACCAAGGAAATATACACCCTTGGAGATCGAGGAACCGGCCAATGCATAAGGTCCCAAGAAGGACAGAATCAAAACGACAGGCATCAGCACTTTAGGAGATACCAGAAGGATCTTGGGGTACAGCCGCACGCCTGCCAACTGAAAAACTGCCATAAAGATATTGGAGATCAGCAAGGTGATAAAGATGGAGTACACCAACGGCATATTCTGCGAAAACAGAGCGAAGCCGGGCGTGACCCCCTTGATCATAAGGGCACCAATCAAAACAGCTGTTGCTGCGTCACCCGGAATACCCAAGCTGAGCGCAGGAATCAGAGCGCCGCCCGTTACTGCATTGTTGGCAACTTCTGGAGCAAAAACGCCCTCTAAACAACCGGTGCCCGGCTGCTCCAACTTGCCTTTGCTGCGGCTGCAAATGCCAGCAGCGGCATTGCGGCTCATAAATACTGCAATGGAGGCACCCGTTCCGGGAACAGCACCGATAAGAGTGCCGATTCCCAAGGAAGAAAGAATGATCTTCCACATGGAGAGGACCTTTTTAAACGGCGGGAAAATTTCGTTGCCAATATCGGCACAAACACTTTGACTCTGCAGCTTCTTAAAGTTGGCGAGTTCCACAAACACCTGACTTACACCATATAAGCCAATCAAGGTGGCGGTTAGATCCAGACCGTTTGCAAACGGAGTCTGACCAAGAAGCTCCTTAAACGGGATGCGTTGAGAGCCGGACATAGGATCCGGTGCAAGGAAGGCAAAAACAAAACCCAATGCACCCATCAGTAGACCCTTCAGAACATTGTTGCCGGAGACAACAGCAATGATGACCAGACCAACCAGTGCCATAGTGCATTTTTCGGCAGGTCCGAAGGCTAAGGTCATTTTCGCAACCAGCGGGCTAAAAAAGATCAGGAACAACTCGGAACCCAGACCGCCGATCAGGGAAGCAATAACTGCGCCACCGAGGGCTTGACCTGCCAATCCCTTACGAGTCATCAACTGGCCGTCCTCTGCGGTTGCGATGGCGTTCGGATTGCCGGGAATGCCAAGCAGAATAGCCGGGATGGAAGCGCCGCTGACGGCACCGCAATAAACGGCCAGCAAAAGACCAATGCCGGTAGCTGTGTCCAACTGATACGAAATGGGAATAACCAACGCAATGCCCATAGTGGCAGTCAATCCGGGTAATGCGCCTAAGATGATGCCTAAAACTGCACCAAATGCACACCATAAGAATGTAGACAAGTGGGCCACGAGGCTGACACCCATTAAAAAGTCATTCATGAAAAATCACCTCTTAGAAGTTCAAAAGACCCATTGCCAGATTTACACTGAAGAACTGCTTGAACACAACGAACAGGAAAAGCACCGTTGCCATAGTAAGCAGTCCCGAATTTGCAATCTGAGCCAATCCTTGCTTTCTGAGCTTCTGGCAAACAGTCTTGTGCATCAGGAAAGTAATTGCAGCCACAAAGATCAGAGAAATACCTGCTTCAAATGTAGTGACTGCAAAAATCTTTGGCAGAACACCTGCACGACCAAGACTCATCAGGTTCTTGGTGATAAGCCGCATGATCATGTAGGCGATTCCGGTGACGGCAGTCGTTCCGATGCAGCCAAAGATCAGCTTTTTCAGATTTTGTTTTTCTTCGAGAGAGTTGTAGATAAACTCTAGGCTGAACAACAAAACGGAGGATAAAAGTACAAAACCGATAACACGAATAAGAATAACATACAGAACAGACATCACTAAGGTGACGCAGAACAGTTTCTTGGTGTCCTCGTCCATAGGCTTGTCATCCGGGCGTTCCTTGATGGTGATGTACAGGAATCCAAAGAACATAAATGCGGCTATGATCATCGGCAACACCTTTCCACCGGGGTCGCCGCCAATGGCATCTGCCATAAGAATGGTGTCTTCGCTTGACATTACATAAAGAAAATAGATTGCCGATAATACCGTCATGACAAGCGGCATTAGCTTTACTTTCTTCTTCATAAGCTACATCTCTTTCAATCACGCAACAACTTATTCCGCATACTTGCCAGCAGCCAGACCGGTAGCCTGCACGATGGGCTTCATCTGTGTGATCATTTCCTCATTATAGGCCTCGAAATCCTTCAGCTTGGAAAATTCGCCCATCAGGCCCTGTTCTTTCATATAGGTCTGGAAAGCATCGGTGTTGTATGCTTTCTCGATCAGGTCAGCCAGATAGGTTTTTGCTTCTTCAGACAGACCCTTGGGAGCACAAATTCCACGGAAGCAGCCGCCCGGCACCGTCAGATCTTCGTAGCCGGACTCAGCCAGATTGGGAATATCTTTCAGTTCCGCCAAGGGGGAGTGACCATCGCCAAAGAACACCAGCGGACGCAGGCCGCTGCTATTGGCCAGAACCTCAGACTGGGAGAAGATGCCTGCATCGCAGTGTCCGCCCAGAACAGCAGGAATCAGCTCTGCACCGCCGTTGAAGGAGACAACATTGAACGGAGTACCCAGCGCATTGTTGAGACCGTATGCCACAATACCGGTCGTGGCAGTTGCACCAGCGTTGCCCAGAGTCATCTGACCGGGATTTGCCTTTGCAGCATCCATCAAATCAGCGAAAGACTGATACGGAGAATCGGCGTTTACTGCCAGCACGAACGGTTCCATGGTCAGGCCATCCAGAAAATCGAGGGCCTTATGGCCATCGGTATAACCCGTCATAGTGCCGCACACAACATAGGTGCCGTACATCAGCAGCGTGTAACCATCAGGCTCAGAGTTGATGACCTGATTGGTACCGGTGCCCGTGGAGCCACCCGTCACATTCTCAACAATAATGTTGTTGTTGCCGGAAACGTCCTTCATAGCTTCGACCAACTGACGGGCCTGCGTATCGGTGCTGCCGCCGGCTGCCTGAGGAACGATCAGAGTAATGGTCTTTTCAGGGTCCGGGAAAGAGGTTTCCGCTCCGGAACATCCGACAAGCATTGAACCGACCATTGCCAATGCCAGAACTGCTGCCAAAATCTTTTTGCATTTCATAAGAAATTCTCCTATCAATTTTTTACATTACGATCAACGGTGAAACGAATGTAGGTTCTATCATCGAAGCTGCAGCACCCTTCTTTCACACCCTTTGTAGAGTGGTACAGGTTGCAGCATTCACGATCTGTTGTCAGGACATTTTGCAGATATGCCTCCGATTCTTCCAGTGTTCCCCTGATTTCAGGATAACCGTCACTTGTCAGGATGACTTCGTGTTCATTGTCATCCAGCAAAATGATCTTGACAAGCGACTTTGGAATCTCCTGTCCGTTTATGATTGCATATCCGTATTTGATGTCATTGCTGTTTGCAAAGATGGTCGCTCTTAAGATCCACGGTTCAATCAGTTCTCGCGCCATTTTTTGCATAGCTGGTTCTGTAAAACGGACGGGATCTTCGGCTCTTACGATGTTCAGAACCAAACTCCGCATCTCTGCCAGAATATCATCGCTTGCTTTCGGATTCATATAGGATTTTTGATCAATGCTGCTCTGGCAGTCGCCGATAGTCCATATCTGACGGTAATGGTTGGAATAGACCACACAAACCGCCTGCAGACCCTGCTGCGCTCTGGAGTACGGAAACTCCACCTTTTCATAAAAGGCGCATATTTCCTGATTGACCTCATCAAGGAACTGATCGACCGTCGCATCTTTTGGCAGACTCGAAAGTACATTTCGTATGATCTCTGCTGCAAGTTTTCCGGTGGTTCTTCCTTCGAAGGAAAAATCAGATTTGGATGTTACGCCATCGATAACTGCAATGTAGTCATCTGAGACGAAGAGTATATCCTCACAGCTTTTTTCGTCTTTTTTGCCCTTGATAAACGATTCTAGTATTTTTATAGTTCATCCCTCCTGTTTTGTTGATCTTGTCCTATCCTGCCATGAGTATATCAAACACACACTTAACTTGATAGGCCTTTTCATCTCCAAAACATTGCGTTTTGTCCACTTTGAATTCTCCGTCGCTTTTTGCAATTACAAGGAATTTTGTTGGAAAACAAGTAAAAAACAAATCGTTTATGTGCGTTACTTTTGCACAAAATATCGCCTATCGTATATGAAAACCTGCACGACTCTCGTTTTGGTCTTGTATACATTTTACAATTTGCACATCCTCTTTCTTTTGAAGAGGATATTTGAACTTCCATTTGCAAACCACCGCCATATTCAGTATACTATACTAAAAACAGATGTTCAGGGAGGGCGATCCATGAAAAAAACCGCACCGTTGCCGTACTATCATAAACCCCCTCTTCGTTCCAGAGATTTTGAGATCCATCACAACCTTGACTTTTCTCTAGAACACATCAAGCCCAATTCGCATGACCACTATGAGTTCTACTTCCTGACTTCCGGAAATGTTACATTTCAGGTCGAACACGCACAATATCACCTTCAGCATGGTGATGCTATCTTGATCGGCCCCCATCAATATCATTTTGCAACCATCAATAATGCCCCGGAAAATCCGTATGAACGTTATGTACTTTGGTTGAATCCCGCCTACCTAGAACGTCTTTCTTCCAGTAAAACGGATCTTATGCGCTCATTCCACCAAGATCACTTTACAACTGCTCATCTTCGCTTGGGGAAAGATATGCAGCTTATTTGCCAGAACCTTCTTCAGTCGATTTTGATCAATGCGGGTTCACAAGAATATGGGAGTGACCTCTTGACCAACAGCTATATTATTGAATTATTGGTTCATATAGCACGAATTCGACTATTCCAACAGTCCCCGTATGCCGAGGAGATCTCCGACCACTTGAGCAGCAATCCAATTGTTTTAGACGCACTTTCCTACATTGGCGAACACATTTATGAAAATATTAAGGTTCAGGACATTACAGAGCGGCTGTATATCAGTCGTTCTTGTCTTTCCAAAATGTTCCAATTAGAACTTGGAATTTCAATTCATCAGTTCATATTGAAAAAGAAGCTTTTTCTTGCACGGCAGGATCTCCTTAATGAAAGTTCCATCAGTGAAACCTATCAAAAATATGGCTTTGGAGATTATAGTTCTTTTTATCGTGCATTCAAGTCCGAGTTCGGTCTCTCGCCGCGTAATTTGAAGAGCCGATGACTTCTGTCACGGTTAAAACAAATGATATAAACAGTGTGAAACATTCGAAAGTAAAAGCCCACAGGCCGGAATTTCATCCACCCTGTGGGCTTTGTTGTATCTGCTGGTTGATATAAGCTGATATCAATTAGCATCAGCTGCTTTTCCGATTCTCATTCATAATCCTTCTGGCTCGTCCGCGCGTTGTGTCCTCAAAAGTTTCATCTTCGCTGAATCGCAGCCAATAGGGGTCTTCCATCAGGCATGCGTTGGTGCGCTTAACAATTTCCCACGCATTGTAGTCCGGTAGGCCCATCCGTTTCAGGATTTCTTTACAGTCCATCCGATTTTTCGGAAAGATACGCTTCTTTGCCCAAACCACCACATCGACTAATGGAACTTCACGTTTGTCACCGATGAAAAGGTTCAGTGGCAGATAATACTGCGGCACACCCTCATTTGCGCAAAGAGACTGCCCATCTTCGCTCAAGTGGGCGATTTCTTTTTCATCCATCATCAATTTCAGATAGGCCATTTTATCACCCCATGGCGGCTTTCAGGTAATGTAGACGGTATTTCAGATACTGACGGATTGCAGATGCTCTTTTTTCGCTCAACAATGCAAGAATAGGCGAAATAGCCTGAACGATTTCTGTATACAGCGTATCCAGATCACACACAGGCAGCACAGGCTCGTCGACCAGTTTGATCTGCTGGGCGTGATGGCTGCGGAACGGCTTCGATTTATCGAACTGATAACGGAGCTTCGTGTCAGTCAATTCTTCATCCATCGCCCATGCAAGCAGACTGCCGCCATTGTCGTAAATAGGCGGAGCATAATTTTTTCCATCCCGGACGATTACATCAAAATTGTTCTCGTGGCGGTCTTCGTTGCCAATAAAGGCGTCGAACGCCAGCATTTGATAGAGCCACTTCTTGCCATACAATTCTACCGCATACTGAAACAGTGCCTCCGGTGAAGCGGCCCGACCGCTGGCAAGGAAATGGGCATCAGCCAAGTCTGCAAAATGATACAGTTGTTCATCGTCCGTTGTGAACTTGGGGCAGACGCTGACCACATCGCAGGAATAGGTTTGAATGTCAGGAAATAGTCTGGCAGGCATCAGGGAATATTCCATATGAGGAAGCTTCAGCACCTCTGCAATCAGCGATGCCATGACTTCGGAATAAGGCTCATATCCGGCTGTTCCGGCTTCGGTGATGGAGTTTCCCTTGACCATGACAAGCTGGCCATCCACGCGATACCAGCCCTTTGAAAGCATCCCGCGGCTCGTCCGGGTTTCGCGCTTTTCCACTAGCTGAATGTTAGAAGGCATTTCGATTGGGCTCATGGTATCACACTCCTTTGCTTAATTATACCATGTTCGGGCGGATAGACAAGAAAAATTATTGAGATACGATTTTTTGAAGACTGCTCTTTTGTTGTGCTGTCGAATCTTGCATGGCATGGAAATGTGCACTGTTGTTATTGCATGGCTTTTTGAATTTGTTTCAAAATTGTCCTGTCGGCCGGGATCCATTGTACGGAATCCAACTCATCTTTTGTCTGCCAGCGCGCAGCCTCGGCTTCTTTTAGAACGAGTTCACCGGAGACGACTGTACACCAGAAGCAGTCCATGGAAAGATGAAATGTCGGATAATCGTATTCGATGGTGCCGATCTTGTTATGCACTGCAATTTCCGTATCCAGTTCTTCTTCAATCTCTCTTTTCAGCGCCTGCTGTGGCGTTTCACCCGGTTCGATTTTTCCGCCCGGAAATTCCCACTGGCCTTTGTAGTCACCATGGCCGCGGGCGGTAGAATAAATTTTATGTTTTACATGGATGGAGTCGCAGATGACAGCGGCAACAACGCGGATAGTTTTCATGAAACCCTCCTATTAAATTTCTGGAATACCGCATGATAGCAAATAGCGGTAGGTTCCGTCGTAAAGTGCAGGAATGCGACTTTGATCTTCTTGGGAGCCTTCGGGAATGTATATGACCAACCCCTGACGCGCTCTTGTCAAAAGAACCCGATAAGCATTTTTCTGATATTGCTGGCGTTGTTCTATGTTGGTATGGTTCCAGCGAGTTCCACGGAATCGAAAGTAATCAAAATTGCCATTTATATAGCGAAAATCCGCATCCCATGCCACAATGGCGTAATCCACTTCCAAACCCTGCACCTTAAATTCAGATGCGGCCACCTCTAAGTAGTAGGAAGAATCAACATGATCTTTTCCCTTTAAAAACCAGTTGACATGGTCGATTTGAGTGGGAACCCAAATGCCTGCGCCACGGAGTCGTTTCCCCTCCGAACTTGCCAAGAGACCATATCGTTCGGTGCCGCGGGCATGGGATTTTACCCATAGCTTTGCCGTATCAAAATTTCGTGTTAATACGATGGGATAGGAAGATTGGAGTTCTTGACATAAGTCAGCGGCTTGCTGCGGATGATTGTCAAGAAGTGCTTTTATAAATGCGGAAAGTTTATCACTTCTAAAAGATCGAAGTGATACCCCTAAATGGAGTTCTGGAACAATGGTACAGTCCAAATTTTGGAGGAAATTTCCAATAGAGGCAGTTCCAACATATTCAGAATCTGTCATTTTGTCCGAAATATAAACTTTCCAATCCGGAAAATGTTCTCTCAATGCTAGGAACCAATCTTGAATTCCTGCTTCGCCGGTATAAATTTCCTGACCACCGCCAACGAGGCAGACGATAACGGCCCAATCCTTATGCCGGTCCATAATACTGATAAGAAATTCCGGCTCGGATTGGTTGAAGTCTGTGACGTTTTTCTTCCGTTTCATAAAATTGGATAGACTGGGTGCATCCCACGCACGTTGGGCTTCGTCAAAGATAGCTACTTTTTCTTTGGGAGCAGAAGCAGTTATCATGGCATCGTCTCGAAATTTATGGATAATCTGAATAAAAGTCTTTGCCTCGCGCTCTGCAGTTTTAAGAGGAATGTGATTGCGCTCGGCACGGTCTTTTGACAATGCGGCTTGCAAAACATCTACCAGCGGGCCGTTTCCGGAAAGAAAAACTGCGTGCTCGTCGGTTTCAAACCGATGTCGTGCATTTGCAATGTTCAATCCTGCAAGAGTTTTTCCTGCGCCCGGAACACCGGTAATAAAACAAATCCCCTTTTCATGGAAGCGCTTACAGTGGTCGATGATGCGATTAATAGCCATTGTAGTGGCTGTTAAATTTTGAGCACCAGCATCATTCCGCGAGAGATCATATACAGAATGATTCCGGTACATAGCCTGCGCTGCCTCGATAATGGTAGGCGTTGGGGCATACCGAGCATTCTGCCATGTGGATAATGAGAGAGGTGCATCATGTAGGATGGAAAGTGTAGCGGTGATAGCAGTGGCGATGCTTTCTTGACTACAATGCAAAGGCATGGAAATCTTATCGTGCATCAACTGGATGCTGACGGGCTGAACGGCCCCTTCCGTGGCAACGACAATTGGAATAAGATAACGGTCTTTGCTGGCCTCGTGGAAATACTTAAGGTCAAGCGCGTAATCGGTTACTTGATCATCGGCATTCTTTGTGTATTTGGAACTTCCGACTTTAAATTCAAGTAAAAAGATAATGCCATCTATAATACAAATCGTATCAATGCGATGTCCGATGCGGGGAATCGTATACTCAAAAGAAATTTCCCCTTCTGGATAGTCGGTCAGTTGATTTTGCAGAATTGAAATTTCCTTTAACCATGCATTTTTCTGCTGGTCCGTAGTTTTGAATTCATCGTGAACCATCAGTTCCCCTAAGATCGAAGTTGGATTGGTGGATATAAAATCTTTGATGGTGGAAAAGTAATATTCGCGATTCATAAATTTCCCCCAAATGTATTCAATGGCAGGATGAAAGAGCTTCAAATACAGCTTTTTATCTTCATTATACCATGTTCGGGCGGATAGACAAGAAAAATCATTGATACACGATCTCCCTTACCACCACTTCCTCCGCCTGCGCTTTCAGCCCATTCATGTGCGCCACCCAAGAGAGCTGTGCGCGCTCTTTGTTTGGTGCAGGGTACTGGTCTAACAGACCCACCACCGTGCGTTCCAGACACGCGCAGGCCGCTTTCTGGACTTCCTGCAAATGCGGCCAGAGCGTACCGTTCAGCAGCATTTGGTTGTACAGCACGGGGCGCTGGTTTTTGAGGTAGGCCAGCCGCATCCGACTATACTTGCCCAGCGGTTCGGCTTCATCGGTCTGCGACAAGGTGAGCAGTGGCAGCTGATAATCCCCGACCTGTGTATAGTGGATCTCGTTGTGCACGGTGTTCGTGTTCTTCATGGGAATTCTCCTTTGCATTTTCAACGCGTTTTGCGGTCTTTGTGGAAAACGGTGTTCACTTCTTCCTGCTCTGCGCTGTCAGCCAGTTGCCCTGCGCCTGATAGTAGTGCTCCATCGTGGTGGGTGCGTTCAGGATGGTGGTGCGCAGATAGGCCATGATGTTCTTGATGGGCTGGGTGGTGTTGGACAGCACATCGAAGATGTACTCAACGTGCTGACTGGGCAGCTTGTCCAGCCGCAGCCGGATGGCTTTGGTGGTCTGCGGCTGCTTGCCGACGTACTGGTTCTGCCGTGGACAGCAGTACATCTCCACAATGTTGTCCAGCAACTCCTCCAGCTTGTCGGGATCGTATCGCTGGGCAAGGGTGTCGATCTCCAGCCGTTCCCGAAACTCCTCCCGCACCTGTGTTTCCATCTGGTCAAAATCTGCGGATTCGTCTGTCTGCCCTGATAGATTAGTACTTTGTCTTTTAGTATTTTGTTTATTAGTATTTTGTTGTGTTGGATTCTCCAACATTGGAAAACCCGACATTGGATTTTCCGATGATGGTGAATTTGGCACTGGAGCAAGGCGTTTTTCAATCCGTTCTTTCTGTGGCAGTTCAAAGACTTCATAGTTGTAGTCAATAATGCGGCCACGGGCATCACGGACTTTGCTCCGACACAGATACCCGCCATCTTCCAGTTCGTGAACCGAACTTCTCACACCGTCGGTGCCATCCCTGCACCCGGTTGTCAGCCCTTTCAGGCTGTAATCCCAATCGTCCGGCAGGGAGAGCATATAGGACAGCAGTCCCTTGGCTTTCAGGGACAGCCTCTTATCCTGCAGGTGGTGGTTGCTCATAACGGTGTAGTTGACGTTTTTATTGATGCGGAATGTTGACATGGCGGCTTCCCTTTCAGCCCAATGCGGGCAAGAGAAAACGCAGCATCTCCCGGCTTTCGGGAAACGCTGCGTTCAGACAGGGAAGCCTGCTGTGAGCTGGCACAGCAACGGCAGCACTGCATATTTCTAACGGACATCTAACACAACTACACCTGAAATGCAGTCGCTGACGCCCCGTGTGAAAAAGGCTTTTTCTAACGTCATTTCGCAAAAAGCGGCTGATTTTTGCCTGCAAATTGCGGTGTGACGTGCCTTTTTGGAGGTTGCAAAAATGCCCTCAGCTGCCAATGACAGCTGCGAGGGACCAGCTTCATCCAACAATTTCAAAGACTCGAAATCTCGTAGGCCCCGGAAGGGGTGCCAGGGTTCAAATCCCTGCTGCTCCGCCAAACCGAATGGACAGATGAATTTTATTCGTCTGTCCATTCTTTTTTTGTTTTTCAGCTGAATACGCTCATGGTTATAAAAGTGGATATAATCGTCAATCATTTTATTAGCCTGTTCAAAAGTCTCTGGTTTGTGTCTGTAGATGCACTCAGTTTTCAGGATGCCAAAGAAATTTTCAGCCAGCGCATTGTCATAGCAATTTCCACGCCTTGACATAGACGGTGTGATGCCGTATTCTTTAGTCAGGTCGAAATATGCTTGCGAGGTGTATTGGAATCCTTGGTCGCTGAGGAGGTGCAAAATGACGAACCGATATCTTTCCCTGAAAAAATCCAATAAGCTGGGTCTACAGATGCTCTCAGAGCACAACAAAGAACAAATCGTTCAAATCGTCCGCTATCTTAAGGGCGTCAGTTGGGACTGCTGCGGAGCGGAGCTTGTTTGCGATGCACTGATCCATAAGGCTTTGGAAGCTGAAAAGGGCGGACGAGATCTTTTTGAAACGGAAGAAGAAGCAAAACAGTTTGCGCAGGATCAAAAAGACGGGTTGAAAAGGCTTCGTTTTTGGGATTACTTTTTTGTGATCGCCCCCCCGTTCCTGTTTTTTGGCTGGGGGCTGGAAGGGCTCCTTCTTCTGTGGTTGGCTCCGCAGTTTGACTATGCGCTTTCGCTGGGGTACCTGGTGCAGTTTTTATTGGCTGTTTTTTCGTGTTGTTTTTTAGTCAGGTTGACAGTTGAAAAAATTGGCTTTCCTCCTCAGAAACATAAGGCTGCATTTATTGTGTGCGTTGCATTGTACATAATTGTTTTGTTTTGGACGGGATCTGTTTTTCACGCCGTGTGGGGAGAGATCGTATTTGTACGGGTCAAAAACTTGTATATGGTTCTTACCTGCTTGTTGATGGGCGTGGTATGCTATATCGTGCGGATCGCCAATTACGAAAAAGACCCTCGGCTGCTCACGAAACTCTGAGATTTTTATAAAGCGCTCGTATTTTTCTGAAGAAGGAGGACCGTTATGCTGGGAGAAACTTTTTGTCGGAAGAGAGCGTCTCTTTGGATCTTTGCAGGAGTGGCCTTTCTCCTCCCGGGGGTTGTGTGGCTTGTGCAGAGGCGTATGGGCGGTGTTTTGCCGGAGAGCTGGAGCCACCTATGTATGTATCTGCCCGCAGGAGGCGCAGTGCTGGCGCTTGTCTATACAAGCCACCAACGAAAAACATTGCCCTCAAAATTTTTTGGGTTCTATGGGATCTATGTGGCCTCAGCGGTGTGCTATGAGCTTGGCGCTTGGCTGTTTCCACAGTGGATCTGCGAAGAATGGCTGGAATTTCCACTCGTGGAGATTGCGTCGGTCGTGGGCTGGTTTTGGCTTTTGTCGGAGCCAAAGGAACGCCGGAATGAATGGGGGCTGTCATGGAGCACCCATGGGAGCGTTAGCGTGATCCTGCTGTTTTTGGGGCTGGAGTTTCTGTCAATTCTCTTGACCGCAGCCATGCAGGGGACCCTCTGGAACGGACAGTTTTTGCAAATCTATCGGCCTTTTTTGGACGCATTCCGCACCGAGCCGTTCTGGTCGATACAGCTGCTGTTTCTGCCGGTCGGCTTTCTGTTTACATGGCTCCTATACTGGGGCGAGGAGTACGGGTGGAGATGGTTTTTGCAGTCCAGGCTGGAGCGCAAATGGGGGCTGCTGACGGGGGCCTTGTGGGCGCTGTGGCATATCCCGGCGCAGCTGCCCGTGGATACAAGTATGCAGGATGTGCTGTGGTTTGCAGCGATCAAGTTGGCGGTCTGTGTCCCGCTGGGGATGTTTTTGGCTTTTGCCTGCCACCGTACAGGAAATATTTTTGTGGTCGCGCTGCTGCATTTTCTCCACAATTATCTGGCTGGCTTTTTGAAACCGCCAATGATAGCAGGGCTTTCGGTTGGCTGGGAGGCTCTATTGGTATATATCGTGAGCTACAGCGTGTTTTGCTTGCCGCTTCTGTGGATGGTCAATCAGAAAAAGAAACTTTTCGCACGGGCACAGCGGCAAGCGTGACGAAGAGATCGTTGTTGCTCGGAATGATACAGAATAGCGGCGGGATAAGGGGGATTCTCTCTCCTGTTTCACGGGCCGTTCCCAATGCAAAAGCCCCTTCTTCCTGCGGCCGGCGGCAGTCGGCAAAGCAGGAGAAAGGGGCTTTTGCGGCAGGGAAGAGAATGGGGAGAGTTTTCGATCAAAAGGGGCAGCTGTCTTTTCAGCCCAGGGATGCGCCCAGGGATGTGCCCAGGCTGCGGCAGGCAGCCAAGGTGTCCTGGTCGGGGGTCTCGCAGCAGATCACACTGGGGCAGACCAGGTGGGCGCCGTCCTCGGTGCAGCGGGCCTCCCAGCTGCTCATCCACTCGCCGCCGCCCCAGCCATAAGAGCCAAACAGCGCCAGGGCCTTGCCGTTCAGCTGGCCTTCGCAGGCAGAGAACAGAGGCTCAAATTCGGTCTCCTCCAGCTGTTCGGCGCCCATAGCGGGGCAGCCAAAGGCGATGCCGTCGCAGGCAGCCAGCTGGTCGGGCGAGGCTTCGGCGGCGGTCATCAGCCGCACCTGCGCCCCGGTGGACCGGGCACCCTCAGCGACAGCGGCGGCCATGGCTTCGGTGTTGCCGGTGGCGCTCCAATAAACGATTGCAAGATCACGCATAATTAGCATCCTACCTTTCTTGGTTTTGCATAGCCTGCCTCAGCAGGCTACGGTGAGCTGCTCAAGAGAGCAGCCGTTTTGCCACTGCTGCAGATAGATCTGGCTGCAAGCGGCGTATTTTTCAAACTGTATTTTGGCGGCCTGTTCATCGCCGTATACCTTCCAGCAGCCCACACATTTCTGGTTGCGGGCCTGGTTGCGGATAAATCCCAGCACATCCTCCGGGGGATAGCTCAAAAACAGGCCGATCTCATGGGGGAACTGCGCCGCGGTACGCAGGCGGTGGATCAGGTGGACGACACACCCGGCGGCGTCCTCGGGAACATAGCCATATTCCAGCAGCAGCTCCCGGGCACGCTGGTCGGTCAGGTCGCCTTCCAGGGCGTGGGGACGGTAGGCGTAGATCAGTGCCCGGCCGCCGCACACCTGCAAGGGCAGGATGCGGACCCCTTTGGGGCCTAAGGTCCGGTTCAGACCGCACAGCTGTTGGGTCAAGGCCCGCGGACAGGGGCAGGGACAGGAAAACAGGTTCCCGGTCTTGATCCCGGCTAAGGTGGGGGAGCAATAACGGATAAACAGATCCTCTGACATACACATCGTCCTCCTGGTGTCCAGGGAATAAGGAGTTAGCATAACCTAACCCACAAGGGAAAAATAAGAGGCTTGCTGTTTGGTTAGCTAAGCCTAACTTATGGGGCTATTATACCCACCGTCCGGGGTCCTGTCAAGAGGAAAAAAACAAAAAACAGAAAGCGGGCAGGCAGCAAAGGACCCTGCCTCCGGCAGCGGGCACAGCCAGCATGACCGGAAGCAGGGTCGAGGAAGCAGAATACGGGAAAGACTTTTCAGATCCCCAGCACCAGATGCAGGACCAGTCCCGTCAGGCCGCACAGACACATGGTGAGGACCGGGTTCCATTTGAATTTGCGCAGGGCAAAAAAGGCGGCGATAAAACTGCAGGTGCCGATCCAGTCAATGGAGGACAGCGCCCACGGCCCATCGCCAAATACCACCATGGCCAGGATGGACAGCCCCGCCCCCAGGATCAGCGCAACGATCACCGGGCGCAGACAGGCCAGGATGGTCTGCAGCAGCGAGAGGTCCTTGTACTTGCGGTAGACCCACGCCAGCAGCGACACCAAAACCAGGGCCGGGGTGATGCACCCCAGGGTGGCAATGACAGCGCCGGGCAGCTGGGCGATGCGCAGGCCCACAAAGGTGGCAGAGTTGATGGCAATGGGGCCGGGGGTCATCTCTGCAATGGTGACAAGATCGGTAAATTCCTGCATGGTCAGCCAGCTGTGCTGTTCCACCACCTGGCTGCGGATCAGCGGCATGGCGGCATATCCGCCGCCCACGCTGAACAAGCCCACCTGCATAAAGCTGAGAAAAAGTTGGAGATAGATCATTTTGCACCGCCTTTTTTCTGCTGCAGCAGCGCCCGCACCACGCCAAAGGCGGCGGCGGCCAGGATCACCAGGATCACGTTGATGTGCAGCACCGTGTTGGCCACAAACGCAGCGGCCATCAAAGCGATGTACACCCAGGAGCCGCTGCGGGCCACCTTGCTGCCCAGGTCAAATACCACATCCAGGATCACAGCCGCCACGCCTGCCTGCATACCTTTGAGCAGCAGCGCAATGTAGCGGTTGGAGGCAAAGGCCGTGTAAAAGACCGAGATGATGGATAGGATGGCCATGGGCGGCAGGATGGTGCCCAGCACGGCCACCAGCATCCCGGCCAGACCTTCCACCTGCCAGCCCACCAGGATGGCGGCGTTTACCGCAATGGCGCCGGGGGCGGACTGCGCCAGGGCGGTCATGTCCAGCATCTCCTGCTCATCGAGCCAGTGCAGTTCATCCACAAACTTCTTTTTCATAAAAGTCACGATCACGAACCCGCCGCCAAAGGTAAAGCTGCTGATGTACAAAGTGGTGATAAACAGCTTCCAAAGGCGTGCGGCACGGGAGCTGTCTGGCTTTTGTGGTTCCATATACAGCGTTCCTCCTTTTTGCTGCCCTGCTGTGGTTGATCCGGGACAAACAGCCAGCGGCGCCGGGTTGGCAGGCCGGAAATTTCCGCTTTGCCAAAGATGCGGATACTTGTCCCCTAAAGAGATTTCTAGTATGAAGCACAATACAGGTCTTGTCAAGTGTGGGGCAGGCTGCGCCCCCATAGCCGGACCTATAAGAAAAAAGGACGCAGATCATTCCGGTCTGCGTCCTTTTGCGGGGCCTGGTCCAGAACGGGGGATCTTACTGGAACAGCTCCCGATATTCTTCTGAGAACAGGATGTCGCCCAAACGTCGGATGCCGCCGTACAGGTGGCGGCTGATCAGCGGCTCAATGGCATCCAGGTCTTTTTCCGTGATGATGCGCAGCATCTCTTTATGCTCGGCCAAAACGTCCGGCACATTGTTGGCCCGGATGATATCCAGCCGGATAAAGCGGGAGTAATCCGCCTGGGGGCGGGTGATCTGCTGCCACAGATACTGCTTGTTGGTATGCTCAAACCAGATCTGGTGCATATGCAGGTCATGCTCCAGAAAATGATTGATATCAAAGACCTCCGGCTGGCTGCTGCCTTGTGCGGCCTGCTGGATCAGATTAAAGGCGTGCTCCACCTCGGCCAGCTGTACGGGGGTGCAGATCTTGACAAAGTCCCGCAGCACCATGCTCTCCACCGCTACACGCTGATAGATGATCTGGTTGACGATGTCGATGTTGATGGCGGTGACGATCGTGCCTTTGCAGGGGATGATCTGTACAAAATGGTTTTGCTCCAGCCGCTGCAGCACGCTGCGGATGGGGGTGCGGGATACATTGAAGCGCTTGCACAGCTGGTTTTCGCTCAGTGTATCATTGGGCGGGATCTTGAGGGACAGGATCTCGCTTTCCAGCGTGCGGTAGATCTCGTCGGTGCTTAGCTGCTGGGCCATGGTGCGGGCCTCCCTTTGCGGTGTTTTATACTTATTGTATCGGACCCCAGGGGGAAAGTCAACCAGCAAATCGGCCTTGCTGTATACAAGGAGGGGGTGGGCGCAGTTCCGGCGGGCTGTCCAAAGGCGGCAGGGCTTCCGGCAGGCACTTGCAGGCCGAAAAGA
>Skinner_p2__coassemble_208_pt1 | contig 60636 bp, 56 predicted proteins | sample Skinner_p2__metabat2_high_PE_022 | metagenome-assembled genome bin Skinner_p2 | reverse complement strand
GCCGAAGATAGTTAGCTGGAGACGGCTTGTGAAAATAGGTAGACGCCGACTTGAACTGAAGCCCCTGAGGATTTTCCTCGGGGGCTTTTGCTGTGTGATAAAGAAAATGCCGCTCCCCTTAAAGATCTCTGTTCCCGCTTGCGTTGACTTTCCGGTATGGGTACGCTACACTTTAGCTATGCAGTCATGTGCAGGAGGGAACAAGTATGCGGGAGTTTTATTATTCCACCGGAGAGTTTGCCCGTCTGAACGGGGTCAATAAACGGACGCTGCACTATTATGATGAGATCGGGCTGTTTTCGCCGGAACATAAAGGGGAAAATGGATACCGGTATTATACCTGTATGCAGTTTGAACAGTTGGAGCTGATACTGCTTTTGCGGCGGATCGGCTTTTCCATTCAGGAGATCAAAACCTATACGCAAAGCCCTTCAGGACGGGCGCTGGAACAGCTGATCCAAGAGAAAAAGGCGGATATTGATCGCTCGATCCAGGAATTGATGGCAGCTAAGGCTTTTTTGAGCCGCAAAGCGGAAAAACTTGCGCTGGAACGCAGTATCCACCCGGGAAAGATCGATCTTGTGACGCTGCCGAAACAGGGCCTGCTGCTGAGCGCTCCCATTCGGGGGGACTATCAGGACCTGGACTTTGCAGCAGCGTCTGAGTTTTCGCAGCGACTACGGAAACGCTTTGGCCTCTATGATAATTTTGGCAGCCGCATTGCGGTGGAGAATCTTCGTCAGGGCCGGGGGGATGAATACGACCGCTTTTTTGCAAAAACAGAGCTGGAAAATGGGACAGTGGATGAGATACGGCCGGAAGGACAGTATCTGCAGGTGTTTATCCGTGGCAGCTGGGAACAGCTGCGGGAGGGCTACCGGGCTTTGTTTGAGGATGCAGAACGGCGGGGCTTGGAGCTGATCGGCTATGCGTATGAAGAGGGGATCAATGAGATCTCACTCCATAGTCCAGAAGAATACCTGACCCTGATCCAGATCCAATGCCGGGAGAAATAAGGGACGGTACGGGGAGTGCACAAAAGGAGTTTTCCCGCCTTGACAAATCCCGCAACGGCTTCCATAATGAAATTTGTAGATCGATGCTGAAAAAGGAGACAAGAACCATGCTGTATTTTGAAAATGATTATTGTGAAGGCGCCCATGAAGAAATCCTGAAAAAACTGGTGGAGACCAACCTGGAAAAGACCTCGGGTTATGGCACAGATCCCTATTGTGCCAGTGCCCGGGAGAAGATCCGGGCGGCTTGCAGCTGCCCGGAGGCGGATGTGTTCTTTGTTTCGGGCGGGACACAGGCCAACGTCATCGTTATTGCGGCGATGCTGCGCCGGTACGAAGGGGTCGTGGCCGCTGCTACCGGCCATATCCACGGCCATGAGGCAGGCGCCGTGGAATATACAGGGCATAAAGTATTGGCGCTGCCGCAGACGGATGGAAAACTTTCGGCCGCAGATCTGCGGGAGTATCTGGAGACCTATTATGCCGACGCAAATCACGAGCACATGACCTTCCCCGGCATGGTGTATATCTCCTACCCCACTGAGTATGGCACGCTGTACACAAAGGCTGAGCTTGAAGCGCTGCACCAGATCTGTGCCCAGTACCAGATCCCGCTGTTCATGGACGGTGCACGGCTGGGATATGGTCTGGCCAGCCCGGCCTGTGACCTGACCCTGTCGGATCTGGCACAGCTGACGGATGTGTTCTATATTGGCGGAACGAAAGTGGGCGCGCTGTGCGGCGAGGCCGTGGTGTTCCCTCATGGGGCGCCGGCGCATTTTATGACTATGGTCAAGCAGCAGGGTGGTCTGCTGGCCAAGGGCCGACTGCTGGGACTGCAGTTTGATGTGCTGTTTACCGATGACCTGTATATGAAGATCAGCCGCAACGCCATTGCAGCTGCGGAGACACTGAAAGCAGCGCTGCGGGAAAAGGGCTACCGGTTCTTCCTGGACAGCCCCACCAACCAGATCTTCGTGGTGCTGGAAAATGCCCAGCTGCAAGCACTGGAGGGCAAGGCAAAGTTTGGCTTCTGGGAGAAATTTGACGACACCCACACGGTGGTGCGCATTGCCACCAGTTGGGCTACCCGTATGGAGGAGATCCGGCAGCTGATCGAGCTGCTGTAAGCCAAAAGGAGGCGCGGTATGAGCAGAATCGTGCGTGCAGCGGTGATCGGGACAGGGACGATGGGCCGCAAGTATGCCCAAATGATCGCAGCAGGGCATGTGCCTTCCATGTGTTTGGCAGCGGTAGTCTGTCGCAGCCAGGAGGCCCAGGCTTGGGCTAGAAAGACGCTGCCGGATACGGTGCAGGTGTGGGACAGCGCAGACGCGCTGTACACTGCGGCGGACAGCTTTGATGCCGTACTGGTGGTGACCCCTCATAAGAGCCATCCTCAGTTGGTGCAGCAGGCTTTTGCACAGGGCAAGCACGTTTTGTGCGACAAGCCCTCGGCGGGGTCGATCGGTCCGGCGCTGGAGATGAATGAAGCGGCGCAGGCCAGCGGGCTTGTCTACGGCATGATGTTCCACCAGCGGATGTACCGCAAGTACTGCCGCCTGCGGGAGCTGCTGCAAAGCGGCGAGCTTGGTCAGGTGCAGCGGGTGATGCTGGAAAACAGCCGCTATTTCCGCACCTGGCAGTATCATGCATCCAGCGCCTGGCGCTCCAGCTGGGGCGGAGAAGGCGGCGGCGCTCTGCTGAACCAGGGACAGCATCTGCTGGATATCTGGCAGTGGCTGTTTGGGATGCCGGAGAGCGTCTATGCCATGATCCCGTATGGCAAATACAACAACTTTTTAGTGGACGATGAAGCAACGCTGCTGATGGAATACCCGAACCGTCAGACCGCAGTGCTGATCCTTTCGACCGGGGAAGGCGCTTATACAGAGCGGCTGGAGGTAGTAGGCAGCAAGGGAACAGCACTGCTGGAAGATGACCTGCTGACGGTGCGCCGCTTTGCCCCGGATACCGAGACCTACCGGCGCACGGCCTCCTGCACCGAGCGTCAGCAGCTGCAGCAGACGGTGACGCAGGAGCGTTTTGGCCCGCAGGAGGAGCCGTACCCCGCTATGCTGCAGAACTTTGCACAGGCTGTGCTGGAGGGGACACCGCTGGCAGCTCCCGGTACAGAGGGAGTGCGTGCGCTGGAGCTGACCGATGCAGCCTATCTCTCGGCCTGGCAGGGGCGCAAGGTGACGCTGCCCCTGGATGCAGAGCTGTTTGAGCGGGAGCTGGCAGCCCATATCCAACAGGAGGAGCAGCATGGCTAAACTGCGTTTTCTGGTAGTGGGGTCGGGCTGGCGGTCGCTGTTTTATGTCCGTATCGCACAGGCTCTGCCCCAGCAGTTTGAGCTGTGTGCGGTGCTCTGCCGCAGTCAGGAGAAAGCAGAGCAGATCCGCCGGTATGGGGCGCCGGTGAGCACCTCTCCGGAGCAGTGCGCCGCTATGCGGCCGGATTTCGTGGTGGTGGCGGTAAACAAGGCGTCGCTGGCCCAGGTCAGCAAGGAGTGGATAGAGCGCGGTTTTGCCGTGCTGTGCGAGACCCCGGCTGCGTTAGAGACAGACCAGCTGCGCACCTTATGGAAACTGCATACCAGCGGAGCAAAACTGCAAATTGCAGAGCAGTACTGGCTCTACCCGGCGGTGGCCGCTAAATTGGAGGCGGTGCGTCAGGGTCTGGTAGGACAGCCCGCTTTTGCCCGGCTCTCGCTGGCGCATGGGTATCATGCTGCCAGCTTGGCCCGGTCGTTTTTGGGCACCGGGATGCAGCCGGTGACGGTGGAGGGGCGCACCTGGCCGGTGGAGATCATTGAGACCGACTCCCGCTGGGGCAAGATCGAGCATGGACCTCTGGTGCAAAAGACCTTGCAGCGCCATACCCTGCAATTTGCAGGCGGAGCGGTGGCCTTTGTGGATTTTTGCAACGTGCAGTACCACTCGGATCTGCGTGCGACCCACCTGAACATCCAAGGCCCCCGGGGAGAGCTGGACGATGAGACGCTGCGCTGGCTGGACGAAAGAGCGGAGCCTCAGCGGGCACAGATCCAGTGCCAGCAGGGACTGTATACGCTGGGGGAGCGGGTGCTGTACCGTACCCCCTTTTATGGCAGCGGCTTGAACCAGGACGAGACGGCGATCGCCACCTTTTTGGCGGGGATGGAACGGTATCTTTCGGCAGGGGAGGCGGTGTATCCGCTGGCCGATGCTTTGCAGGATGCGTATCTGGGCATCCTGATGGAACGCAGCCTGACAGCCTCTGAGCCGGTGCAGAGCCAGTCTCAGCTCTGGATGAGGGAGAACGAAGGATGACCGTTCTTTTTTGCAAAAGTGTTTTTACAGGCGGGCGTTATGCGCCCGCCTGTTTTCTGTGGGTACAGGCAGCCCAAACTTCCCCAAAAAAAGGTGGCCCCTGGATTGATTTTGGCCCCTGTTTGGGGTATACTTAACCTGTGAGTTTGTGATTCTTTGCGCAAAGTGCGTGGGAAGACCCAAACCCTCGATAGATTGTGGAGGTAATGAATAATGTTGGTAAATGCGACCGAAATGCTGCTCAAGGCCCGCGATGGCCATTATGGTGTTCCTCAGTTCAATATCAATAACCTGGAGTGGACCAAGGCAGTCCTGCTGGCCTGTGAGGAGGCCAAGAGCCCGGTGATCCTGGGTGTGTCTGAGGGTGCCGGCAAGTACATGACCGGCTTCAAGACTGTGGCTGCTATGGTCAGCGCCATGGTGGACTCTCTGGGCATCACCGTGCCGGTGGCTCTGCACCTGGACCACGGCTCCTACGAGGGCTGCAAGGCCTGCATCGAGGCTGGCTTCTCCTCCATCATGTTCGACGGCAGCCACTACCCCATTGAGGAGAACGTGGCAAAGACCAAGGAGCTGGTAGAGCTGGCTCACTCCAAGGGCATCTCCGTGGAGGCCGAGGTGGGCTCCATCGGCGGCGTCGAGGATGGCGTTGTGGGCACGGGCGAGATCGCTGACCCCGAGGAGTGCGCTAAGATCGCTGCTCTGGGCGTTGACTTCCTGGCTGCTGGCATCGGCAATATCCACGGTGTCTACCCCGAGAACTGGAAGGGCCTGGACTTTGAGGCTCTGGACCGCATCCACCAGGCCACCAACAACATCCCCCTGGTGCTGCACGGCGGCACCGGCATCCCCGATGAGATGATCGCTAAGGCGATCAGCCTGGGCGTGTCCAAGATCAATATCAACACCGAGTGCCAGCTGGTGTTTGCGGAGGCTACCCGCAAGTACATCGAGGAGGGCAAGGATCAGCAGGGCAAGGGCTTTGACCCCCGTAAGCTGCTGGCTCCTGGTGTAAAGGCTATCCAGGATAAGTGCAAGGAGAAGATCGAGCTGTTCGGCTGCGCAGGCAAGGGCTAAGCTGCAGAGCACGGTTTTATCCGTAAGCAAGCAATAAAAACCCCCGGTGCGGAAACTCCGCACCGGGGGTTTTGTGTTTCTCAGCGAGCTTAAAACTTTCCGCCGTCCGACCCGCCAAATCCGTCCGAATCGACCGTGGAAGAAGAATTGGTCTCAGTCTGGGGCGGATCATAGACCTGGCTGCGGGTGGTGTGGGTATACAGGTCTACCTGGCGGTGCAGCACCAGCCCCTCGTCCGACAGGTAGCCTGCCGCTTCCGTTTTGGGGCGGGCGGTGCGCATCTGACTGCACAGGATGCCGCATACCAGCCCGGCAATGCCCAAAGGCAGCAGGATCACCAACGCGATCCGCCCTGCACCGGAGCCGCCCGGCATGGGTTTGCCGTGGCGTGCGTAGTAATCCAGGGTATCGCCGCACATCTCCAAAAATGTATCGGCGGCTTTTAGGTTCTCGCCGTCCGAGAGCAGCGGCTGCACTTTTTGCTCGATCTGCTGGATGCGTGCATCCGAAAAAGCCTGTACAGCGCTGCCGTAGGTGATCGTTACATAGTCCCGGGACTCCATAGCCACCAGGAACAGCACGCCGCTGTGCTGGGTCCCGCTGCCCAGCTCATGGCTGCGGTAATAGTCCTTGGCGTACTCCCGGGCGGTCTGGCTGCCCACGTTGGCACAGGTCACATAATAGACGGCGCAGTCGTGCCCATCGGCTGCTGTGGAGGCGGTCTGTTCCAGGGCGGACAGGGCGGCGGCATCAAACAGGCCATACTCATCCCGTACACTGCCGCCTGCTGCTGCCGCCGGCAGCGCCAGCCCCAGACAGAGGATCAAAACGGCCAGGAACCGGCTGGCCCAAGATTTTTTATGCATGGTAAGCTCCCCCTTTACAACAGCAGCAAAGCCAGCACCAGCATCAGCGGCAGGCTGATGCCCGCAAACAATGCAGCAAGCCATCCCTTGTCGATGGGCAGATCTCCGATCAGCTTACCGGTCTGGCCGTTCATGGCAAACAAGAAATCCCGCCCTTTCCATTTGGTGTGCAGCATCCAGACCGGCAGCAGAGCATAGTGCGCCTGGGGCGGTGCTACCCGGACCTCCTCCTGCAGGGTGTGGAAGTCGGTGTAGCCGCAGATGGTGCTGTGCAGCGCAGAGGCAGTGGTGTTTTCGATGCGGGTCTTGGCCCGCTCAAAGGCGGTCTGCGCTTCCACGTCGTAGCGGTCTGCCATAAAACCCGGCAGATACGCCGTGGAAAACGCTTTCATCTCCTCCAGCGCAAAAGGCTCGATGGCATCCATGTGGGCGTCCGGCATACGGGAGGAACCGTCCGCCGGGATCCTGCAAAAGCGGGCTTCGCCCTCACGCTCCACCCGGAAATGCTGCACCGTGGTCACCTGGTAATCGCCCTCCCGGTGGGTCTCTGCCCGATGCCCCTCATAGCTGCCCTGGGCGGTGGCGGAAGCATCGAATACCCAAAAGGGGACATAGACGCCCTGCAGCTCCTCCAGATGGTTTTCCTCCCGGAAAGCCTTCGGCAGCAGAGGCTTGCCCTTATAGTGCTTTTTCAGCGCTGCCAGGGCTTCTGCCCGGTCCATGCGGAAGGGCAGGATGAACTCTGGCTTTTGCTGGCTGGTGAACTGTCCCCCCATAACGGTGGGGTTGCCGCAGTAAGGGCAGCTGGAAGCCGCCGTAGTGTCGGCGCAGACCAGCTCTGCCCCGCAGGAAGGACAGCTGTAACTGCGCAGGCCGCTGGTCTCCTCCTGCCCCCAAAGGGGAGCTTCGGCCTGCGCAGCAGCGGACCGGTCGGCCTGGGCCTGTTTTTCTGCATAGCGGGCCTCCATGTCCGCTACTTCGTACTGCGAGCCGCAGTAGTCGCATACCAGCTTGCCCGCCTTGCCATCAAACCGCAGGGGGCCTGTACAGGCCGGGCACTGGTAATTGGTCAGTGTATTTGCCACAGATATCACCTCATCCCTTTAGCCGGCAAAAGGTTTGCCGCAGTTGGGACAGAACTTGGGGGGCTGTGCCGGGTCGGCAGGCTCCCAGCCGCAGGCAGAACAGCGGGCTGCCGGGCGGGGCTGCCCACATTCGGTGCAGAATTTCCCAAAGTTGTGTGCACCGCAGCGGCAGACCCAGCCCTCCTGGGGGCGGGGCTGGCCACATTCAGAACAGAACTTTCCGGTATTGCCCTCATGCCCGCAGGCGCAGCGCCAGCCCGCAGCAGACGGGACCGGCTGAGGGGCGGCGGGTGTCCCCATCTGATACAGGGTCTGGGCCTGCGCACCCCCGGCTGCAGCGGCCTGTTGCATGCCCATAAAGGCCATGGCCGGCCCGGCAGCGGTGTTGGCGGCGGCAGCACGCATGGCATCGGCCTGCGCACCCACCAGGTGGGCAGCGGCCCGGGTGGGGTCCATCAGAGCGGCAGCGCGCTGCATCTCCTTGATGGCCTGCTCATCTTCCTCGCTGGCCTTGACGCTGGACAAGCCCAGAGAAACGATCTCGATGCCCCGCAGCTGGCTCCACTGGCTGCTGAGAGTGTCGTTCAGAGCCTGTGCCAGCTCTGCGGTGTGCCCCGGCAGAGCCGAATAGCGGATGCCCATGGCGCTGATCTTGGCAAAGGCAGGCTGCAAAGCGGTCATCAGCTCGGTTTTGAGCTGGCCGTCAATGGCGTCCCGTGTATACGGCTCCGAGATGTTGCCGCATACATTGGTATAGAACAAGATGGGGTTTACCACCCGGTAGCTGTACTCGCCAAAGCAGCGGATGCCGATGTCCATGTCGATGCCGGCTCGCTGGTCCACCACCCGGAAGGGGACAGGGCTGGGGGTGCCGTATTTGTTGCCCACCAGCTCCTTGGTGTTGAAATAATAGATCCGCTGGTCTGCGGCGGCCTGTCCCCCAAAGGTGAACCGCTGGCCCAGCTCCGCAAAAACATCCTCGATGCCGTTTTTGGGCAGGGAACCAGACAGCAGCGAGGGCTGCGTGCCGGTCTGGTAGGTGTATTCGCCCGGTTCGGCGCACAGCTCCACCACCTTGCCCTGCTCCACGATCAAGGCGCACTGGCCGTTGGCCACAGCCAGCACAGAGCCGTCGGTGATGATGTTATCACCGCCCCGGCGGTTGGAAGAACGCCCGGAACGGCGTTTTTCGCCCTGCACGGCGATCACATCGGCGGGCAGCGCATCGCAATAAAAATATTCTTTCCACTGGTCGCCCAGCACACCGCTGGCAGCTCCCAATGCAGCTTTGATCAGACCCATAACACAACGCTCCTTTTTAGGCGGGCCAGAGGCCCGCAGTGTTCGCCCCCAGTATAGCACAGCGGGCGGGGCCTTGTCTATTTAGGAAAAAACGGCCGGCACCTTTGTGCCAGCCGGCAAGGGGCTGCGCCAAAGACGGCCTCAGCCCTGACCAAGGTATTCTTCCAGGCACAGCCCCTGCGCATAGATCTCGGCGGCAGCCTGGCGGCCCACATAGCGGAAATGCCACGGCTCGTAGGAAAAGCCTGTGAGATCCACTTTGGTGGGTGGGTAGCGCAGGATAAAGCCGTACAGATGGGCGTGCTTTTCCAGCCAGGCGTATACCTGTTCCCGGCTGCTGTAAGCGGTGTCGGCGTTGATATCCACCGCAAGGCCCAGCTGGTGCTCGCTGGTGCCCACAGGGGCGACCCATTCCGCAGCAACCTGCTTGGCTTTTTTGTGGGAATAGCCCTCGGCTTCGTAGGCGCGGATCTTTTCCTCCATCAGCCGCTGCTGCTGTTGGGCGGTGCGGTACCCCTCCCGCACAAACAGGGCGAGCCCCTCGGCCCGGGCTTGGTCGAACATGGCCTGCAGATCCGGATAGATCCGGCTGGCTACCTGCTGTCCGTTGGAGAGGGTGGTAAGCTCTACGGTATAATCCTCCGGCAGGGGGTGATCCCGGTTGACCAAAAGCAGGTCTCCGCTGCCCACAGGCTGTTTCTCCTGGGCAGAAAACAGGGTCTGGACCGCTGATCCCAGGGCAGGCAGCACCTGCCCGGCAAACAGCAGCACAGCGGTGCAGAGCAGCAGCGCACCAAGGATGCGCCGCAGCCGCCCCGTTCGTTTGGATCTTCTTTTCGGTCGTGACATAAAGTGCTGCCCCTTTCTTTCCATAAAAAAACTCGGTTCCGGTAATAAGAGCATACCAGAACCGAGAGGGAAATGCTTGGATTATTTCTTGACCAGGTCTGAAAAAAGCCTTGCAGAAAGCTTACGGCTTTCTTACGGCGCGGGCAGGGTGACTGTAAACCGGATCTGTTGGTTCTGGCTTTGGGCGGTGATGCAGCCCCCGTGGGCTTCTACGATCTCCTTGGCAATGGCCAGCCCCAGCCCCGCATTGCCGGTACGGCTGCTGCGGGCAGAGTCCAGCCGGAAGAACCGCTCGAACATACGGGAGAGTTTTTCCGGCGGGATGGTGGCCCCTGCATTGCAAAAGCAAAGCTGGATGCAGCCGCTTTGGCGTGTGGCGGTGATCTGAAGCAGAGTGTCGGGGTAAGCGTAGTGGCAGGCGTTGTTCAGCAGGTTGTCGAACACACGGGCCATCTTGTCCGGGTCGCACTGCACGGTCAGCCCGTCCGGCAGGTCCAGCTGACATTGCAGCCGGTGTTCTGCCAGCTGGGGCGCGGCCTCGCTGCACAGCTGTTCCAGCATCCGGCGCAGATCCACCTCCCGGGTCTCCAGCTCGATATGGCTGAGGTTGAAGCGGGTGATCTCGAAAAATTCATTGATGAGATCTTCCAGCCGCAGGGCTTTGTCCAGTGCGATACCGGTGTAGCGGGCGCGGGCCGCTGCGGGCAGGTCTGGCTCCTCCTGCAGCAGGGTCAGGTAGCCGATGACGCTGGTCAGCGGGGTCTTGAGGTCGTGGGCCAGGTAGACCACCAGATCGTTTTTGCGCTGCTCGGCCTCCCGTGCGGCCTGGATGTTCTGCAGCGCCTGGGTGCGCACCAGGTTCAGCTGGTTTTCTGCATCGTGCAGTGCCTGCGGCAGCAGGATGGGCTGCTCAGAAGGGTGTGCCAGCGCTTCGGCGGCCTGTAATAGGAGCTGGACATGCCGCACCGGCTGGGCGATAAAGAAATATCCGATAGCGGCCCAGCCCACCAGGACGCTCCCCAGACCAAAAAGATCCAGGTGCGCCTTTACAAATTGCAGGACCCGGTAGCTGGGGGTGTCCTGCCAGATGCGGGAATTGCAAAAGAGATACCCGCCCAGGGCAACAGCGCCCACAGCCAAGGCCCAGCCAGCCAATGCAGCCAGAAACAGCAGCCACTGGCGCAGTGCAGCGCCCTCGGCAGTCCAGCGGCCCCTATCCGGGGCAGATCGCTTACTCAATGGTATACCCCACCCCCCATACGGTCTTGATAAAGCGGGGATGCCGGCTGTTCTCCTGCAATTTCTCCCGCAGACGGGCAATATGGCTCATGACGGTGTTGTTGCTGTCCAGGTACTTTTCGCCCCAGACCGCTTCAAACAGCTCCTCGCTGGAGATCACCTGGCCCTGTTTTTCGCACAGATACCACAGCAGGGCAAACTCCCGGGGGGTCAGGCTGATATCCTGCCCAAACAAGGTACACCGGTGGCTGCTTTTGCAGATCTGCAGCCCCCGGATGTCGTACTGTTCCGGCTGCTCCGGGCGGGGGCCGGCGTTGTACTGCCGGTAGCGCCGCAGCTGGGTCTTGACACGGGCCACCAACTCCAAGGGGTGGAAGGGCTTGGTGATATAATCGTCTGCGCCCAAGGTCAGGCCGGTGATCTTATCGGTGTCTTCCACGCGGGCGGTGAGCATCAGGATGGGGAAAAAGTAGTTCTCCCGCAGGCGGCTGCACAGGCTGAACCCGTCTCCGTCAGGCAGCATCACGTCCAGCAGCGCCAGATCCGGCTCCTGCTGGGCAACCAGCTGCAAAGCCTGGGCAACGGTGGCCGCTTTGCGCACGGCAAAGCCTTCGCTGCGCAGATAGACGTCCACTAAGTCGGCGATCTCCGACTCATCATCCACAACCAAAATATCTGCCTGCATAGGATGTCCCTTCCTTTGTTTTAGAATACAGACCTGCGTTTCAGCACAGATAGCCCTCAAAACAGTGCAGATCCTCAGTTTTTACAACGCCTTCCAGATACAGACCGTCCGCGCGGTACTCCTCCTTTTGCACGCTGCCGCGCTCCCGCATGGGGGCAGCCAGGCCCAGTTTGTCATAGGGCAGCAGCACCCGGATGGTGCGCACCCGGTCGCTCAGGGTCTCGTCCAGGCGGCGCAGCAGTGCTTCCAGGCCAAATCCGGTCTTGGCGCTGGTAAGCAGGATGTCCGGGTCAAAGGCCACCGCACTGGCTTTGTCGCATTTGTTGTAAACGGTCAGCCGGGGGATGTCATCGCAGTCCAGGCTGTCCAGGACCTGGTCGGTGACAGCCAGCTGTTCTTCCCGCTGGTCATCGCAGGCATCCGCCACCCGGACGATCACATCCGACCAGGCAGCCTCCTCCAGGGTGGAGCGGAAAGCTTCCACCAGGTGATGGGGCAGCCGGGAGACAAAACCAACGGTATCCACCAGCAGCACCGCCAGCCCGCTGGGCAGAACGAGTTTGCGGCTGGTGGGGTCCAGGGTGGCAAACAGCATATCGGCCTCGGCTACGCTGGGACCGCACAGGGCGTTCATCAGGCTGGACTTGCCCACGTTGGTATAGCCCACCAAGCTGACCACCGGCATCCCGGTCTTGGCCCGGGCTTTGCGGCTCTCGCCCCGGCGGCGCTCCATCTCGGCCAGTTTTTCAGCCAGGGCGTCGATGCGGGCGTGGACATGGCGGCGGTCCAGCTCCAGCTTGGTCTCACCGGCACCACGGCGGGCGCCGCCGCCGCCCCCACCACCGCCGCCCTGGCGGCTGAGGCTTTCGCCCATGCCCTGCAGCCGGGGCAGGCGGTAGCGCAAAAGGGCAAGTTCCGTCTGCAATTTGCCCTCGCCCGTCACCGCACGGCTGCGGAAGATCTCCAGGATCAGCATGGTGCGGTCGATCACCTCCACCCCTAGAGCGGTGGAGATGTTGCGGATCTGGCTGCCGGTCAGCTCGCCGTCAAATACGGCGCACTCCACCTCCAGGGTCTCGGCGGCCAGGCGGGCTTCCTCCAGCTTACCGCTGCCCAGCACGGTGCCGGTCTCCGGGGTCTGGCGCTTTTGGGTCACCTGGGCCACTGCCTCCATGTGGTTGGCCTCGCACAGGGCGGCCAGCTCGTTCAGACTGCGCTCACAGTCCCATTGTCCCTGGTCCAATGCCAGCAGCAGCACCTTGGCAGGGGGGGTCTCAACTAAAATATCGTATAATTCGCTCAAAATAGTCCCTCTCTGTATCCTGTTTTATCCTTTTTGATCTTCGTAGCGGCGCCGGGTCAGGAGATAGCACCGGCAGTCCACAGGGGTGCCGTCAAACTTGTGGTATACAGCATCATGCTGGTAGACGAACCCGACTTTCTGCATCACCCGGCCGCTGGCGGGGTTGCCTGCGGCATGGCAGCAGCCCAGCTCCTCCCCCTGCACGGTGTCGAACCAGTGACCCACTACCGCCCGCAGCGCTTCGGTGGTGTAGCCCTGGCCCCACCACGCCCGGCCGATGCAGTAGCCCGGCTCCCACTGGGGGTCATCCGGACGGAGATCGGACTGCATCTCCAGGCGGGAGAGCCGATTGATGGAAATAGTACCAAACACCTGACCGCTGGCTTTTTCCACCATGGCCCATTGGTAGTAGTCCGGGTTTGGGTACAGCTCGGCCCAGGCGGACAGCAGCGCCCGGGTCTCGGCCGGGGAGGTGTGCGGCTCCCAGCGCAGCCAGCGGGTCACCTCCGGGTCAGAGGCCCAGTTGTCAAACATCATGGGGGCATCTTCGGGCAGAAGCGGCCGCAGCAGCAGCCGGGATGTTTCGATTTTTTGGGTACCGGAATGACGCATCGTGTTCTCCCCTCTTTTCATCTGAAAGTATACACAGGATAGCATAAATTCCGGCGCAGCGCAAGCGGTGCAGGGGGGCAGATGCTGCGTTTGGCCCAGAGCGAAAACGAGAATTTTCCCTTGACAAACACGCAAACCTTATTAAACTGAAACCTATCCATAGAGCGAAAGGGGAAAGAGTTTTTATGCAGGATCTGAAAACCTATCTGGCCCATCATCCGCTGGTGTTCGATGGCGGTATGGGCACCTATTATAAAGCAGCCCCTGGGCTTGCTTGTGAGCAGGCAAATACTGCCGACCCGGACGGTGTGCTGGCAGTCCATCGGGCCTATCTGGAGGCAGGTGCACAGGCGCTGAAGACCAACACCTTTGGCCTGACGGCAATGGCAGCCCGGCAGGAGCCGGGGTGGCAGGCGCTGGCAGATGCAGGGTATGCCCTGGCGGTCCAGGCTGCGCAGGACAAAGCCTATGTGTTTGCCGACCTGGGGCCGGTGCCGGATACCGAAGAACGGCCCGCCGGGCAGGTCTATACAGAGGTGGCGGAAAGGATGCTGGACCAGGGGGCGGAATATTTTTTGTTTGAGACCCTGAGCTCCGATGCCGGTGTACTGGAGGCAGTACAGGCCATCCGTGCCCGCTGCCCCCATGCTTTTGTGTTGGTGTCCTTTGCAGCCTTGCCGGACGGTTATACCCGGGAGGGTCTGGCCTGTTCGCAGCTTTTGCAGCGGATGCAGGCCAGCGGTCTGGTGGATGCAGCCGGACTGAACTGCGTCTCTGCGCCGGGGGCGATGGCTGCTTTGGTGCAGCAGCTGGGCCGGCAGGGGCTGCCGCTGTCGGTGATGCCCAATGCCGGGTATCCGGTGGTGGCCCGCAGCCAGGTGCGCTACCAGGGGAAACCGGCGTATTTTGCAAAGACACTGGCGGCATTGGCGGGCCGGGGCGTGCGTATCCTGGGCGGGTGCTGCGGCACTACGCCCGAGCATATCCGGGCCTTGACGGAGGCGCTGAAAGAGCAGCCTGCGCTGGGACCCGCCTTTGCAGAGCCGGGTGCTGTCCCGGCGGCCCATCAGCCGGCCGAGACGGAGGATGCGTTTCTGCGCAAGCTGCGCAGCGGCCAGCCGGTGATCGCAGTGGAGCTGGATTCGCCTAAGACTGCAGACCTTTCCGGCTATCTGGCATCGGCCCGGCGCTTGCAGCAGGCGGGCGCAGATATTTTGACCATTGCGGATTGTCCAGTGGCTCGGGCCCGGATGGATGCTGCGCTGGTGGCCTGCCGGGTGCACCGAGAGCTGGGGCTGTGCGTGCTGCCCCATATGACCTGCCGGGACCGCAACCTCAACGCCACCAAAGCCCTGCTGCTGGGGCTGGCGGCGGAGGGCGTTGGGGAGGTGCTGGCCATTACCGGAGACCCCATCCCCACAGCAGAGCGGGACGAGGTGAAAAGTGTCTATCAGTTCAATTCCCGCAAGCTGGCCCAGTATATCCTTTCTCTGGCGGGAGAGGGGGGCCTGCCCGCCCGGATGGCGGTGTTTGGTGCGTTGAACCTGGGGGCCAGAAATTTTGCGGTGGAGCTGCGCCGTGCAGAGGAAAAACTGGCCTGCGGGATGACCGGATTTTTGACCCAGCCGGTGCTCAGTACCCAGGCGCTGGAAAATCTGCGCCTGGCCCGCCAGACACTGGGCAGCCGGGCAAAGTTGCTGGCCGGGGTGCTGCCGGTGGTCAGCCTGCGCAATGCGCAGTTCCTGGACAGCGAGGTCAATGGCATCCAGGTGGAGCCGGAACTGCTCCAGCGCTTTGCAGGGCTGGATAAAGCCGCCGGGGAGGCGTTGGGCTTGGAGGTGGCGTTTGGCGCAGCGAAAGCGGCACTGCCCTATGCAGATGGCTTGTACCTGATGACCCCCTTCCAGCGGGTAGGCTTGATGGAAACCCTGATCGCCCGCATCCGCACAGAGCTTTTTGAGCAGATGTAAGGCTTGCCGGGGACGCTCCCTCTCCGCAGTCGGATACCAGCAAAAAGAAAACCAAGGAAACTCCCGCTCTATGTATAAACCCGGTTGCTGCATCGCAAACTAAGGACAGGCTTTGACCGTACACAAATGCGAGATGGGAGTAACGAATGATGGAGCAACTCAGGAAGTTTTTGCGGGGCAAGGGCTTCGCGCTGGCGCTGGCAGCGTGTCTGCTGGCAGCCGCTGCTGCAGGGGTATGGACCGTGCGTCTGATCCGCAGCGAACTGCAAAAGAACCTGGACGGCCTTTCCCCGTCCAGCACGGTACAGCCCGCTGTGCCGGACGCAGATATTGGTACAAAACAGGAGGCAGACCCATGGAAGCAGGATACCGCTCCGGCAGCAAACAGCGCATCCGGCGTGCCGGAGCCTGCATCCCGTCAGCCTGCGGCATCCTCCTCGCCGTCGGCCTCCTCTGCGCCTGGCTCTGGCTCGGTGTCCGAACCTGCCGCGCTGCAAAGCGACTCTGCGCCTGTCAGTCGGCCCTCTGCGCCAGCTTCCACGCAGCCCGTCTCTGGGCGCGTCTTAGCGGTGTTCAGCGGGGACGAGCTGGTCTATAACAAAACGCTGGGGGATTGGCGTACCCATAATGGGGTGGACTACGCCTGCAAACCGGGGGAGACGGTGTCCAGCCCGGTGGAGGGCAAGGTCACCGGTCTGGAGACGGACGGAAGCTGGGGCCCCACAGTTTCCCTGACCGATGCCCAGGGGCGTGTCTGGCGGCTGTGCGGTGTTTCTGCCGCTGTGCGCCAGGGGCAGACCGTTTCTGCCGGGCAGAAACTGGGCAAGGCGGCTACTGTCAGCTGTGAATGTGAGCAAGAGCCGCATATCCACATGGAAGTGCAGCAGGGGGACCGCTACCTGGACCCTCAAAAACTGATGCACTGACGCCCACGGCAAAGCTGCCGGCAGCAAGCCCCCGCTTCGGCGGGGGCTTTTTTGGCGTTTGGCGCATCTGCAAGGGCAAAAGCAGGAAGAAGGAGTTTCACGGTTCCTCCACAAATAGCTCATGGTTTTGATTTGATTTTGCTATCCAGTTCTGGTAAGATAAGAGATGAATAACGAAAAAACTTGAAACATACAGAAAGGGGCCGATGGATGGCAAAGATCGTGATCGTAGGCGGCGGCGCCGCCGGATTGATGGCAGCAGGAGCTGCCGTCCGACAGGGTCACCAGGTCACTGTGCTGGAGCATATGCAAAAGCCTGCCCAGAAGATCCTGGTCACCGGCAAGGGACGCTGCAACCTTACCAATGATTGTAACCCGGAGGAGTTTCTGCGCCATGTGCGCACCAACGCCCGGTTTCTATACTCTTCGCTGGGGGCGTTCCCGCCGGCCAAGACCATGGAGCTGTTTCGCTCCCTGGGCGTAGAGCTGAAGGTGGAGCGCGGCCGCCGGGTGTTTCCGGTGTCCGATAAAGCGGAAGAGATCCGTCAGGCGCTGCTGCGCTATGCCGCCGATGCAGACCTGGTGGAAGATAAAGCAAAAAAACTGCTGCTGGAGCCGCTGGCTGTGGACGAGACCCTGCCCGCAAAAAAGCGCGGCCCGGCGCTGCGCTGTATCGGGGTGCGGGGCACTTCGGGACGAGAGTACCGGGCCGATGCCGTGCTGGTAGCCACCGGCGGATTGAGCTACCCCACCACCGGCTCCACGGGAGACGGCTATAAACTGGCCCAGCAGGCAGGACACAGCCTGGTGGAGCCGGTGCCCAGCCTGGTAAGCCTGGTAAGCCGGGACGGTGACTGCAAGCGGATGATGGGCCTGGCTCTGAAAAATATCACCCTGACCCTGTTTGAGGATAACAAGGCCATTTTTGAAGAGCAGGGGGAGATGCTGTTTACCCACTTTGGCATCAGCGGCCCGCTGACCCTGAGTGCCTCCAGTCATCTGGGAGATATGAAAAAACACCGCTATTTTGTAGAGCTGGACCTGAAACCCGCCCTTACAGAGCAGCAGCTCTATGACCGCATCACCCGGGATTTTGCGCTTTTGGCCAATCATTCGGCGCAGGGGGCGCTGGCAAAATTGCTGCCCGCCAGTATGCAGCCGGTGATGGTGGACCGCTGGGGCGTGGACCCGGCGACCAAGGCCAACCAGATTACCCGGGAGCAAAAGCGGGAGCTGGTGCGCCTGTGCAAGAACTGGCGTGTATCGGTGGATGCACGGGGCGACCTGGCACATGCGGTGATCACGGCCGGGGGCGTGCCGGTGCGGGAGGTAGACCCCAAGACCATGCAGAGCAAAAAGGCCGCAGGCCTTTATTTTGCGGGCGAGGTGCTGGATGTGGACGCCTATACCGGCGGCTATAACCTGCAGATCGCTTTCTGCACGGCACAGAGCTTTGCCAATAATCTGTGATCGGCAGAAAGGAAAACCATCTGCTTGGACCCCAAAATAACGCCTATCTCATTATAAAGGAGAGAGAACTATGGTATCGGTTGCGATCGATGGGCCTGCCGGGGCAGGCAAATCCACCCTGGCCCGCCGCCTGGCCGCTCAGCTGGGGTATATTTATGTGGACACGGGGGCAATGTACCGGGCTGTGGGGCTGTATGCCCTGCGGGCGGGGCAGGACCCCAAGGACAATGCAGCGGTGGAGGGGCTTCTGCCGCAGATCTCGCTGCGGCTGGACTGCCCGGACGGGGAGCAGCATATCTACCTGAATGGGGAGGATGTAAGCAGCGCCATCCGCACGGAGCAGGCGGGTATGGCGGCTTCTGCCGTAGGAGCAAACCCGGCAGTGCGGGCATTTTTGCTGGAAACCCAGCGTCAGATGGCCCGTACACAGAATGTGCTGATGGATGGCCGGGATATCGGTACGGTGGTGCTGCCGGATGCAGCGGTAAAGATCTTCCTTACGGCCAGCCCGGAGGCACGGGCTGCCCGCCGCTGGAAGGAATACCAGGAAAAGGGACAGCAGGTCTCCTACGAGCAGGTCCTGGAGGACGTGCGTCAGCGTGACTATCAGGATACCCACCGGGAGGCCGCGCCGCTGCGCCAGGCCGAGGACGCAGTGCTGCTGGATACCTCGGAGCTGGATTTTGAACAGAGCCTGGCTGCAATGGCTGCGATCATTGCGGAAAAAACAAAATAAAACGGGACGTAATGCTATGCTGTTATATTACATTTTGGTGCCCCTGGCTTGGCTGGTCTGGCACTTGGTGTTCCGGATCCAGGTCATTGGCCGGGACAACCTGAAAAAGGTGGCCACGCCGGGGAGCATCATTGCCCCTACCCATGTGTCTGCCATAGACCCTGTGTTTATCATCATCAGCCGCTTTTGGGGCAAACGGATGATCGTTTTTGGCAAAAAAGAGCTGTTTGAGATCAATCCGCTGCTGACCTGGTTCTTCCGCTGCATGGGCGGTGTGTGCGTCCGGGGCACCCGGGAGGAACTGGCTGTCATCGACAACACCATTGCGGCCTGCAAGGAAGGGGATACCCTGCTGATCTTCCCGGAAGGCACCCGGGAGCGGGAGGGCAAGATTCTGCCGCCCAAAAGCGGAATGTTTGTGGTGGCGGCACAGGCCGGCGTGGATGTGGTGCCCTGCCGCATCTTTTACGATACCCCGAACGGCCGGGCAAAGCTGTTCTGCCGGGTGCGGGTCGTGTACGGCGAGCCGATGCCTGCGGCGCAGTTTGCAATGCAGGATAAGCGGGATGTCAAGGCCATGCGTGCAGGCAAGAAAGCGCTGACCGAAGCATGGGAGCAGCTGGGGGAGCCGTATGCATTTGCTCCCAAGGATGCGTAAGGGAGGAAAAGAAGCGATGGAGATCCGTTTGGCAAAGACGGCAGGATTCTGTTTTGGCGTTAATCGTGCCGTCCAGCTGGTGGACCGGTTGGTAGACGAGGGGGCCAAGGTGGCGACCCTGGGCCCCTTGATCCATAACCCGCAGGCAGTGGAGCGGATGCGCAGCCAGGGTGTGCTGGTAGTGGATCGGGTAAAGGACGTGCCTTCTGGATACCAAGTGGTGGTGCGCAGCCACGGCGTGCCCCGCAGCATCTACGATGAGATCGAAGCCCGTGGGCTGACCTGTCAGGATGCGACCTGCCCCTTTGTGAAGAAGATCCAGGACATTGCCGCCAAGGCAGAGGCGGACGGTGCGGTACTGCTGGTGGCAGGCAATGCCGACCATCCGGAGGTGCAGGGCATCGTGGGACACACCCGGGGAGAGGTGTTTGTTTTTGGCGATTTGTCGGCTCTTCAGGCCTGGAAAGGCCCTTCAGACCCCCAAAAGCCGATTTATGCAGTTGCACAGACCACATTTCAGGTTACAAAATGGCGAGAAAGTTCGGAGTTTCTAAAAAAAGCCTATACAAACGCCCGAATTTTTGATACAATATGTAATGCGACGTGGGCGAGGCAACAGGAAGCGGAAGACCTCAGCCAGCAATGCGACATCATTGTTGTCATTGGCGGTCATCATTCTTCCAATACCCAAAAGCTGGTACAGGTCGCCGCAGAACACACGCGCGCCGTAACGGTCGAAACAGCGAGCGAACTTCGGCCAGAATGGTTTGCGGATGTAAAAACGGCGGGCGTCACGGCTGGGGCTTCAACGCCATCGTCTATTATTGAGGAGGTACTTAACAGTATGAGCGAAGAAATCAATGACAGCATGAGCTTTGAGGAGATGCTGAATGCATCTGAGGAGAAGCGTGTTCATGCAGGCAGTATTGTGAAAGGAATCGTGACCAGCATCTCTGCCAACGAGATCCAGGTGGATATCGGCGCAAAGCAGACCGGCTTTGTCAAGCTGAGCGAGCTGACCGATGATTCCTCCGCTAAGGTCGAAGACCTGGTGAAGGTTGGCGATGAGCTGGACCTCATCGTCGAGAAGGTCATGGATCAGGACGGCGTTATCCAGCTCTCGCGCAAGAAGCTCGCATCGCGCAAGGGCATGGAGGAGATCGCCAAGGCCGCTGAGTCCGGTGAGGTCGTCGAGGGCGACGTTACCGAGTTCAATAAGGGCGGCGTTGTTGTCAACGTCAAGGGCGTCAAGGTGTTCGTGCCCCGTTCTCAGGCCACGATGCGCCGCGACGAGGATTATACCGCCCTGGTCGGCCAGCACGTGCAGCTGGTCGTGACCGAGTGCTCCGGCCGCAAGATCGTCGGCAGCATCAACAAGGTCACCGCTGAGCAGAACAAGGCAAAGCGCGAGGAGTTCTGGGCAAACGTCGAGATCGGCAAGAGCTACACCGGCGTTGTCAAGAGCCTGACCTCTTACGGTGCTTTTGTGGACATCGGCGGCGTGGATGGCCTGTGCCACATCAGCGAGCTGAGCTGGAACCGCATCAAGCATCCCTCTGAGGTCGTCTCTGTGGGCGACACCATCGAGGTGTATGTGAAGGATATCGACACCGAGCACCAGAAGGTGTCCCTGGGCTACAAGAAGGCCGAGGACAATCCCTGGGAGCAGCTGAAGAACAACTACCCCATCGGCAGCTCCTTCCACGCTCCGGTGGTGTCCCTGACCAAGTTCGGCGCTTTTGTCCGCATCCTGCCGGGCGTGGACGGTCTGGTCCACATCAGCGAGATCAGCAACGAGCGCGTGGAGAAGGTCTCCGATGCACTGAAGGTCGGCGATATGGTGGACGTGAAGCTGCTGGATGTTGACTTCGACAAGAAGCGCATCAGCCTGTCCATGAAGGCCCTGCTGAAGAACGACGAGGAGTAATCTCCCCTCGCCGCATACAAACTGAGGCGGTCGCCTGACACAATGCGATCACAGCCCCGTTGCCGGGAAAACGGCGGCGGGGCTGTTTTGGTTTTCTGGCGTCGCCTCAAAAGGGAGAAACGCAATGAGAGCTTGGCTCAAAAAGCACCGGGAGGTGCTGGCCTACCTGCTGTTCGGCGTGCTGACCACCCTGCTGAACATCCTGCTGTATGCACTGTTCAGCGAGCTGTTTGGGTACAAGGCGGCCAACAGCTGGGGCAACGTGTTGGATAACATCCTGTGCATCCTGTTTGCCTATGCCACCAACCGGGCCTTTGTGTTTGCAAGCAAGACCCACGGCCGGGATGCCTGGCGGGAGTTTGGCGCATTTGTCACCTGCCGCCTGGGTACACTGGTGCTGGACGCTGTCATCATGCTGGTAGGGGGCAACCTGCTGGCGGCCCAGGGCGCTGCCCTGGTAGAGCGGCTGCTGGTGTCCCTGGGGTCATCCTTTGCGGGTGGAGCGGGCGTCGCCATCATCGGCGGAGCGGACGGGCCCACGGCCATCTTTGTCAGCGGTGCTGGCTTTGAGGACCTGTGGGGGCTGGCGGTCAAGGTGTTCTCTAACTTGGTGGTCATCGTGCTGAACTATGTGCTCAGCAAGTGGATCGTGTTCAAAAAGAAGTAACTGTGCATCCGCACAGCACTTATACTGCCATTTCAGGAGGTAACGTAGCTATGAGACGTGGTTTGAAAGGCTTTGCATTCCTGGTCTCCGGCTTGGTGCTGGGGATCATTGGCGCAGCGGTGTCCATCACCGCTATCGCACTGAGCGCCGTAGGCATGGGGAAGGTGCACCGTGCCAACAAGGGCTGAAACGCACCCGGAGGATATGAATTATGACTCGTGAAGAGATTTTGTCCCACGTGGACCACACCCTGCTGAAGCCGGAGGCTACCTGGCCCCAGATCCAGACCCTGTGCGACGAGGCTGTGGAAAACCACACCGCATCCATCTGCATCAATACCTGCTATGTCAAGCAGGCAGCTCAGTATCTGGCCGGGCGTATCCCGGTATGCTGTGTGGTGGGCTTCCCTCTGGGCGCCATGGACACTGCCAGCAAGGCATTTGAGGCAAAAACTGCCATTGAGAACGGCGCTGCTGAGGTTGACATGGTCATCAACATCGGACGGCTGAAAAACGGCGAATACGACGCCGTGCGTGAGGATATCCGTGCTGTCAAACAGGCTGTGGGGGACAAGATCCTCAAGGTCATCATCGAGACCTGCCTGCTGACCGAGGAGGAAAAGCTGCGCATGTGCGATATCGTCTGTGAGGCAGGTGCGGATTATATCAAGACCAGCACCGGTTTCTCCACGGGCGGCGCTACGTTTGAGGATGTAGAGCTGATGGTGAAGGGCGTGCATGGCCGCTGCCTGGTCAAGGCTGCCGGCGGCATCTCCACCGTAGAGGATATGGAGAAGTTCCTGGCGCTGGGTGCAGACCGTCTGGGCACTTCCCGTGCCATCAAGATCATGAACGGTGAGGCCGCAAAGGGATACTAAGCCCTTGGCTGCCGCACAAGTTCCCTGCTTTTGAAAACAGGTCCTGGGTATTTTGGTCGGCCCGTGCGTTTTGCACGGGCCGATCCTTTTTGCGGAGCAAAAGTCGATGGGCAAACAGCGGGACATCTCCATCATTTCCAGCAGGGTGTCTAAAAAATTCACGTCGGTTCTTGACAAAATGACGGCGGGATGATAAGATATCTGACGAACACAACTGAATACCTGCTTATCAAGAGCGGCTGAGGGGACAGGCCCTGTGAAGCCCGACAACCTGTGCGCAAGCATAAGGTGCCAAATCCTGCGGGAAACCGAAAGATAAGAGTGCCAACGCTCAGAACTTCGGTTCTGAGCGCTTTTTTCTTAAACTCTTGATGTCAGCGTATGAGGCTGGGCAGAACTACACAATACCAATGGAGGGTAACTTTTATGGCAAGACATCTCTTTACGTCCGAATCCGTCACCGAGGGGCATCCGGATAAGATCTGCGACCAGATCTCGGATGCGATCCTGGACGAGATCCTCACCCACGACCCCGAGGCCCGTGTGGCCTGCGAGACCTGCGCCTCCACTGGCCTGGTCCATATCATGGGCGAGATCACGACCAACTGCTATGTGGACTTCCAGAAGATCGTCCGTGATGTGGTGGCAGACATCGGCTATACCCGCGCAAAGTACGGCTTTGACGCCGACACCTGCGCTGTTATTTCCAACATCGACGGCCAGAGCCCGGATATCGCTCTGGGCACCAACGATTCCGTGGGCGGTGCCGGCGACCAGGGCATGATGTTCGGTTATGCCTGCGACGAGACCCCGGAGCTGATGCCCATGCCCATCAGCCTGGCACACAAGCTGGCAAAGCGCCTGACCGAGGTGCGCAAGAACGGCGAGATGGATTATCTGCGTCCGGACGGCAAGAGCCAGGTCACCGTGGAATACGTGGACGGCAAGCCCGTCCGTGTGGACACCGTGGTCATCTCCAGCCAGCACAGCGACACCATCAGCATGGAGCAGCTGCGGGCCGACGTGATGGAAAAGGTCATCAAGGCGACCATTCCCGCCGAGCTGCTGGATGAGAACACCAAGTACTTCATCAACCCCACCGGCCGTTTTGTGGTGGGCGGTCCCCAGGGTGACAGCGGTCTGACCGGCCGTAAGATCATCGTGGATACCTACGGCGGCTATGCCCGTCACGGCGGCGGCGCCTTCTCCGGCAAGGACCCCAGCAAGGTGGACCGCAGCGCTGCTTACGGCACCCGCTGGGTCGCCAAGAACATCGTGGCAGCTGGCCTGGCACGTCAGTGCGAGGTGCAGGTGGCTTATGCCATCGGCGTGGCGAAGCCGGTCTCCATCATGGTGGATACCTTCGGCACCGGCATCGTTCCGGACGAGAAGATCGAAGCTGCGGTGGAGAAGGTGTTTGACCTGACCCCTGCCGCCATGATCCGGGATCTGGAGCTGCGCAAGCCCATCTACCGTCAGCTGGCCGCTTATGGCCATATGGGCCGTGAGGACCTGGGCGTCCGCTGGGAGAACACCGACCGGGCAGAGGCCCTGAAAGCGGCTGTCGCTGCCCTGTAACCGAATAAAAACCTAAAAAAGGCAACATCCCTCTATAAAAAAGACAACAGAGGGATGTTGCCTTTTTGCGTATTTTCGTGCAGAAATACCCTTTTTACAGGAAAAAAACGGCAGAGAAAAGGCAGTCTTTTTGTCGAAAGCTCACAGACTGGGTGTGGAATTTTGACAACACCTGTGCAAGGCGCAGAAAATATGCCAAAAGGGCAAATTGATGGTGTCGGAATCGCTGTTTTGTGATAAAATAAAGAAAGATATACACCTCCATGTTTTTGGGAGAAGAACAAAGAAGGAGTTGCGAAACTATGTCCAATGAAATCACCCCGAAAGCTTTTTTCCAGCAGCCCAGCGTTGCGGAGCTGCGTCTGCTGGCCTGCCCCGGTGCGGAAGAGCTGACCAATCTGATCGACCGTCATCTGGTGCGCTGGGCCGCTCAGGCAGGCATCCAGAAGGAGAGCTTTATCATCCCGTGCGAGTGCCCCCGCTTCCAGAGCGGCGACGCCAAGGGCCTGGTGAAGGACTCGGTGCGCGGCGACGATATCTTTATCGTGGTCGATCCGGGCAACTACAGCGTGACCTATAAGCTGTTCGACCATGAGAACCACCTGTCTCCGGATGATCACTTTGCCAACCTCAAGCGCCTGATCCAGGCAGTGGCCGGCAAGGCTCACCGTGTGTCGGTGATCATGCCCAGCCTGTACGGCGGCCGTCAGCATCGCCGTGTGGTGCGCGAGAGCTTGGACTGCGCTGTGGCACTGCAGGAGCTGCAGACCATGGGCGTGCGCAATATCATCACCTTTGATGCTCATGACCCCCGCGTGCAGAACGCTGTGCCCCTGCTGAGCTTTGATAACGCTATGCCTACCTATCAGGTGCTCAAGAGCCTGCTGCAGAAGGACCCCGGCATCTCCTTTGATAAGGAGAAGTTCACTGTGGTCAGCCCGGACGAGGGCGCTATGAGCCGCAATATGTACTTCTCCAGCGTGCTGGGCTGCAACCTGGGCATGTTCTACAAGCGCCGTGACTACACCCGTGTGGAGAACGGCCGCAACCCCATCGTTGCACATGAGTACCTGGGCGAGTCTGTCCAGAACAAGACCGTGTTCATCGCTGACGACATCATTGCTTCCGGCGAGAGCATGCTGGAGGTCGCCACCAACCTGAAGGCTCGCGGCGCAGACCGCATCATTGCCAATGCCACCTTCCCGCTGTTCACCAGCGGCCTGGAGAAGTTCGACAAGGCTGTGGCAGAGGGCACCCTGACCTATGTGGTGGGCACCAACCTGACCTACCGTATGCCGGAGCTGCTGACCCGTGACTGGTATGTGGATGTGGACGTGTCCAAGTACGCTGCATACTTTGTGGTGGCTCTGAACCACGATATGTCCGTTTCCAGCATCATCGATCCCATCAAGAAGATCGAGGCTCTGCTGGCAACCCGCGACTAAAAAAGCATAAAAAATGCTGCTGTGCGTGATGCACAGCAGCATTTTTTGTTTACATCTCCGGTGGAGCCTCCTGCTGATGCAGGCAGCGCCATAGCTTGGGCAGCTCATAGGCCAGCATCAGCAGCCAGCCCACCGCATAGCTCCAGGGCAGAGCCTCGATCTCCAGATGAAAACACAGCACCAGCAGTGCAGCGGCGGGGACACGGGCCACCATATTCAGGATGCTGCTCCGCAGCGTCACCTTCAGATCTCCCATGCCCCGGAAATACCCCTGGATGCCGTTGGTGGCGGCAGGCAGGAAGTATAACAGTGCGATCAGCCGCAAAAACCGCGCGCCCAGCACCTGTACGGTGGGGTCCTGTACAAACAGCCCCATAATGCCCTCTGCACCCAAAAAGCAGACCAGGGACAGCCCGATGGTATAGGCAAACTCGATGCGCATCCCGCATACAAAGCCCTGCCGCACCCGCTGGGGCTTGCCTGCGCCCCGGTTCTGGGCCATCAGGGTGGTCATGGCGTGGCCGATGTTCTGCTGGGGCGTATAGGCAAAGTCGTCGATGCGGCTGGCTGCGGTAAAAGCCGCCATGGTCTGGACGCCCATCGTGTTTACAATGGCCTGCACGGCGATCTTGCCCAGCTGCACAGTGGCCTGCTGCATAGCGCTGGCCCAGCCATAGCTGACCGTCTTGCGCAGCAGCCGGGGGTCAAACACCAGCCACCGCCGCCCCAGCTGCAATACCGGGACCCGGCGCTGGATATATCCAAGGCACAGGATGCAGCATAACGCCTCGCTCAGCACAGTGGACAAGGCACACCCCGGCGCACCCCATCCCAACACTTGAACAAAAAACAGATCGCCAAAGATATTCAGCACCGAGCTGATCATCAAAAAGTAAAGGGCGCTTTTGCTGTCTCCCAGCGCCCGCAGGGTGGCGGCCAGAAAGTTATATAAAAAGGTGAAGATCAGGCCCGCAAAGACCACCCGCAGGTAGCCTGCCGCTATGGGCAGGATGGCGGCGGGGACTTGCAGCAGCCGCAGGAGCGGGTGGGCCATAAGGATGCAGAACAGAGAAAAAACGACCGAAAAACCTGCCCCGGCCAGGGCGGTGGTGGATACCTGCCGCTCCACCAGCTCCCGGTCTCCGGCCCCGTAGGCGGTGCTGACCAGGATACCGGCGCCCAGGCACATCCCATTGATAAACAGGATGGCCAGCGTCATCAGCGGATTGGCGGTGCCCACAGCGGCCAGCGCAGCCTCACCCACAAAGCGGCCCACGATGATGCTGTCCACCGCATTGTAGGTCAGCTGAAACAGGTTGCCAAGCACAAGAGGGATCGTAAAGTGCACCAAAAGCGGGGTGATGGCCCCGGTGGTCATGTCCTTGCTCATATCGTAAAACTATCTTCCTTCCCATACACCAAGGATCTGGAACGGTCACAGCAGCTGCCGTCCGCTGAATATCGCCAGCGCGCCCCGGCTGTTGCGGTTGGCCAGAAGCTGTGCCGCTGCGTGCAGCGCAGCGCCTGCACTGGGGGAGGCGGGGATGGCGTCGGTGCGCAGCACCCGCTGGGCGGCCCGCACCGCATCGGCAGTGGTCACGGCGGCCACATTGTCCACCACATAGGCGTTGTAATTGCCCGGGACCAACCCAAAGCCGATCTCCGCAAGGCCGTGGCGTCCGGTAAAGCCGCCGCTCAGGGCCTGGTTCTCATAAGGCTCCACGGCTACGATCCGCACATTGTTGGTCCAGCCTTTTATCGTCTCGCCCACACCGGTCACAGTCCCGGCGCTGCCCACCCCCATGACGATGGCATCCACCAGGCTGGCATCCTTCCGGGCGATGGTCTGCAGGATGGCGGGCCCGGTGACCCGGCGGTGGTATTCGGGGTTGTCGTCGTTGGCTAGCCAGTTCATATAATACCAGCCCTTTTCGGCGGCAGTGCGCTGAGCCATGGCTCTGGCACCGGCCAGCCCGCTCTGGGCGGGGGAGAGCAGCAGCTGTGCGCCCAGGCGCAGCAGGGTCTCCTGCCGCAGCGGCGGTGCATCCTCCGGCATGGCCAGCCATACCGGGTGCCCGGCGGTCAGTCCCGCCAGAGCCAGGGCCATGCCAAAAGCTCCAGAGGAAGCCTCCACCACCGGCTGACCCGGGGCAAGGCGGCCTTTTTCCGCTGCAAGGGCCAGCATGCCCTCGGCCAGCGCATCCCGGCTGGTGCCGGTGGGGCCGCCGAAATCCAGGTAGGCGTACAGCTTGCCCTGCAGGCCGCAGGCGGCGGCATAACCCCGCAGTTCCACAATGGGACAGGGCAGCAGAGTCTGATAGAAATTGGGGTAAACAGGCATAGTACGCCTCCTCTCCGAAACGTTTGGATACAAGCTGATTTAATCGTAACGCAAAGCGATGCGCTCGTCAAGGGGGGCGGCAGAAGCTGCCGCCGGATAAAATGCAGAAAAAACGCAGCATCCATAAAAAAATCCCTTGTGACAAGCAAAAATACTTGACAATCATGCGCCCATCTGCTATAATCCATCCGTAAAGCAGAAAAGCTTTACAAAAAGCGGAGGTCAGAGCGATGGCAAAGGATCTGGAAATGGGCTATCTGCTCGATTTTTATGGCGAGGTGCTTACCCCCAAACAGCGGGAGATGCTGCGCCAGTATTACAACGATGACCTTTCGCTCAGCGAGATCGGTGAGAATTTTGGCATCACCCGGCAAGGCGCCCGGGATGCCATCAAGCATGGGGAGACAGCCCTGCTGCAGCTGGAAGAAAAGGTGGGCTTTGCGGCCCGGTACCGCCGGGTGCAGTCCACACTGGAGCAGCTGGAGCAGCTGGTCATCGACACCCGGTTCGAGTGTACCGGCCCCACCGCCTGCATCACCACCACTGAGTATGCCGCTGCATTGACAAAGATGCTGGAGCTGATCCGCTCCATCGACGAAGCCAACGAGAGCTGAGGAGATAGAGATGGCATTTGAATCCTTAACCGACCGCCTTGCGGGCGTATTCAAAAAGCTGCGCGGACACGGCAAACTGTCCGAAGCGGATATCAAGGCTGCCATGCGGGAAGTGCGCATGGCCCTGCTGGAAGCCGACGTCAACTATAAGGTGGCCAAGGACTTCTGCGCTAAGGTCTCGGAGCGGGCTATGGGCCAGGAGGTCATGGAGAGCCTGACCCCCGCCCAGCAGGTGGTCAAGATCGTCAACGAGGAACTGGTGGCGCTGATGGGCGGCGAGGAAGCCCCCCGTCTGGTCATCAAGAACAAGGGCCAGACCATCCTGATGCTCTGCGGCCTGCAGGGCAACGGTAAAACCACCCATGCAGCCAAGCTGGCCAAATACTTCATCAAGCAGGGCCGCCGCCCCATGCTGGTGGCCTGCGATATCTACCGCCCCGCTGCGATCGACCAGCTGCAGGTGGTGGGCAAGCAGGCCGGTGCGCCGGTGTTCACGCTGCCGGGCGAGAAGCCCCCGGTCATTGCAAAAAAGGCTCTGAGCCATGCAAAGGATTACGGAAATGACATCCTGATCCTGGATACAGCCGGCCGCCTGCAGATCGACGATGTGCTGATGCAGGAGCTGGTGGACATCAAGCAGGCCGTCCCCGTGGACGAGACGCTGCTGGTGGTGGATGCCATGGCAGGCCAGGACGCAGTGAATGTGGCCAAGACCTTTAACGAGACGGTGGGCGTGGATGGCATCATCCTCACCAAGACCGACGGCGATACCCGCGGCGGTGCAGCCCTGTCGGTGCTGGCCGTTACCGGCAAACCCATCAAGTTCCAGGGCGTGGGCGAAAAGCTGGATGATCTGGAGCTTTTCCATCCCTCCCGGATGGCGAGCCGCATCCTGGGCATGGGCGATGTGCTCAGCCTGATCGAACGGGCGCAGGATGCAGCCGATGAGAAGGCTGCGGAGGAGACCGCCCGCCGCCTGATGGAGAACAAGTTCGATATGAACGATATGCTGGATCAGTTTGCTCAGATCCGCAAGATGGGCGGCGCAGGCGCGATGCTCAGCATGCTGCCCGGCGGCTCCGGCATCGACCCCAGCCAGATCGATGAAAAGGCATTTGACCGCATCGAGGCGATCATCTACTCCATGACCAAAGAGGAGCGGGAGAAACCCTCCATCATCAACCCCAAGCGCAAGCGCCGCATTGCCGCAGGCAGCGGCACCCGGGTGGAGGATGTGAACAAGCTGCTCAAGCAGTTTGAGATGATGCAGAAGATGATGAAGCAGTTCAAGAAAAGCCCCAAGGGCTTTGCGCGGCGTCTGGGCGGCCTGATGGGCGGCTCCGGCGGGATGCGCGGGCTGCACTGAACCGTAGGTATACACCCAGGATCTGGGTTTGTACAGAGATATTTCAAAAACCTGCCCACGGGCAGAAAGCAATTTTTGGAGGAAATTTATTATGGCAGTTAAGATTCGTCTGCGCCGCGTTGGCGCCAAGAAGGCTCCCTTCTATCGTGTTGTTGTGGCTGACAGCCGCTTCCCCCGTGATGGCCGCTTCATCGAGGAGATCGGCACTTACGATCCCAACAAGGAGCCCTCTGCTGTGAGCATCGATGCCGAGAAGGCAAAGCAGTGGATCGCCAATGGCGCACAGCCCACCGATACCGTGCGTGTTCTGCTGAAGAAATCCAACATTCTGTAAGTAGGAGGGCAGACTCATGCAGGAGCTGTTGCTGGCAGTTGCCCGCGGCCTCGTGGAGGATAAGGACGCTGTCCGTGTGACGGTGGATGAGCCCCGGGAGGACGGCACCGTCGTCTACCACCTGAGTGTGGCAGAGGGAGATATGGGCCGTGTCATCGGCAAGCAGGGCCGGATCGCAAAAGCCATTCGTGTGGTGATGCGCGCGGCTGCTGTGCGGGTCGATGAGAAGGTCCTTGTAGAGATCGACTGAGCACCCTACTGGCTCTCTGCATTTTTGCAGAGAGCTTTTTTGTTTTTGGATATCAGAAAGGAGCGCTTCTATGCAGCAATATCTGGAGGCTGGCCGCATCGTCACTACCCACGGTGTCCGGGGCGAGGTCAAGCTGGAGCTGTGGTGCGACGGAGTGGATTTTTTGCGCAAGGCAGGCCGTGTGTACGCCACGCAGCAGGGCGGGCGCAGCTGGAAGATCGCATCCATCCGCCCCCAGGGGCAGATGGCTCTGCTCAAGCTGGAAGGAGTAGAGGATATGGATGCGGCACGGGCCCTGCGGGGACAGGTGCTGTACTTTGACCGTGCGGATGCTACCCTGCCGGCAGGGCGCTGGTATGTGGCAGACCTGATCGGGTGCGAGGTGCGGGATGCGGATACCGGCAAGGTGTACGGCGTTGTGACCAGTGTGGATCACCCCGGCGCCCAGGATATCTATACCGTGCGGGCCGCAAACGGCAAGGAATATATGTTCCCTGGGGTGGATGCATTTTTGAAGGAGCGCAATCCGCCGGAGGGGTACATCCTGGTCACACCCATTCCGGGCCTGCTGGACGATGATGCCTGCAGCGAGCGGGAGGAGGACTGACCCATGGGGATGCGTGTAGACATTGTGACCTTGTTCCCCCAGATGTGCCAGCAGGTGCTGGATGCCAGCATCCTGGGCCGCGCAACCCAGCGGGGTTATATCGAGACCCACTGCCATCAGATCCGGGACTACACCCTTAACCGCCAGAAACAGACCGATGATTACCCCTACGGCGGCGGCTGCGGCATGGTGCTGTATGCCCAGCCCATTGCAGACTGTCTGCGCCATGTGCAGGCGGAGGTGGCGGCACAAGGCCGCCCTGCGCCCCACATTGTTTTCCTCACCGCCGGAGGTGCCCGGTATACGGAGGAACACGCTCGCCGTCTGGCTGCATATGATAACCTGACCCTGGTCTGTGGGCATTACGAGGGCATTGATGAGCGGGTCATTGATGCTTTTGCGGATGAAGAGATCTCCATTGGAGATTACATCCTCACCGGCGGCGAGCTGGCCAGCCTGGTGGTGGCCGACAGTGTACTGCGGCTGCAGCCCGGTGTGCTGGCCGAGCAGAAAGGCTATGAGGAGGAAAGCTACTGGGATGGTCTGCTGGAGTACCCGCAGTACACCCGTCCGGAAGTCTGGGAGGGGCGCGCCGTGCCCGCTGTGCTGCTGGGGGGCGACCATGAAAAGATCGCCGCCTGGCGCGGCCAGCAGAGCCGCCTGCGCACCCGCCTGCGCCGTCCGGAGCTGTACGACCAATGGTGCGACACCCATCCGCTGACCCAGCTGCCCAAGTGGAAGCGGGGCGAGACCATGCGCCTGGTGCGTACAGAAGAGCAGCTGGCGGCAGCGGCCCGGCTTTTTGCAGAGGGCCGGCGGGCCGTCTGCGCCCCGGTCTGTGACCCGGCGGCGCTGGAACAGCTGTCAGAGGAGATGTTCCTGGCGCAGCTTCAGGAAGAAAAAAAGCAGGGATGGGCCTGCTATCTCCACAGCACCAAAGACCAGGTGGACGGCATGGTCAGTGTGGACCACCGTACCGGCCGTATTGAGCATCTCTTTGTCACCCAGGCGGCCCGTGGCAAGGGTCTGGGCTGCAAAATGCTGGATTTTGCCCGCAAAAAGCTGCCGGAACATCCGCATCCGGTGCTGTCGGTGCTGGACAGCAATACCAGGGCCATGGCGCTTTACCGCCGGATGGGCTGGCAGTGCAGCGGCGTGGTTGAGGAGCGTCTGCTCCCGGGCCAGGTACCGGGTCTGCTGCGTGCCTGCAGTGTGGTGCAGATGCGCTACGAGGGGACTGCCGAAGAGGTGTGATACAGGGGCTTTCTGTGGCAGAAAGAGGCGTCCGCATAAGCGCATCCCTGGGAGCAGCAGCCCCCCTGAAAGGCGGGGATACCCCGCTGAGTAGAAAAAATGTTGAAAACTTTTGTATTTACCAGCCAACACTGGGGGAATAATTTTATTATCTTTGTATAAATCCTGAAAAAAGCCCCCCCTTTGATTGGGAAAACCGCCAAAAATGCGCAAGGGGTCTGTACAACCGCTGTGCCTTGCGATAAAATAAGTACAAACAAACCTGGCACGCAATGATTTGCCCCCCAAAACGATAATAGATAGGAGCGTTTTGCTATGTACGTGAAAGAAGTTACCGTTGAAAATCAGGTTGGTCTGCACGCTCGTCCGGCTACCTTCTTCATCCAGAAAGCCAATGAGTTCAAGTCCTCGATCTGGGTCGAGAAGGAAGAGCGCCGTGTAAACGCAAAGAGCCTGCTGGGCGTGCTGTCTCTGGGTATTGTGGGCGGCACCACCATTCGCATCATTGCGGACGGTGCCGACGAGCAGGCAGCTGTGGACGGCCTGATCAAGCTGGTGGAGTCCGGCTTCGCAGAGTAATTCAGCTCTTGATTTTTTGGCGGCGGGGTATTCCCCTGCCGCTTTTTTGTTTGCTGCGTTTGCAGCACAGAAAGGATAGGCGCTGCCCATGACCAAAGCCCAGCTCTACCAAAAAGCCTGTATGCTGCCGCTTCTGCCGGGTGTGTATATCATCCGGGATAAAAGCGACACCATTATTTATATCGGCAAGGCCAAGCGCCTGCGCATCCGGGTCAGCCAATATTTTCGGGAGGGCGTGCCCCACGACAATAAGGTCAGCCAGATGATCGCCCATGCGTACAGCTTTGATGTCATCGTCTGCCAAAGCGAGTTTGAGGCTTTGGTGCTGGAGGCCAGCCAGATCAAAGCACACACCCCCAAATACAATATCCTGCTCAAGGACGATAAGGGGTACAGCTATATCAAGATCACCAAAGAGGAGTGGCCGCGGCTGTCCTTTGCGCTGCAAAAAGAGGAGGATGGGGCAGAGTATATCGGCCCCTATACCTCCAGTTTTGCAGCCCGCCAGATGGCAGAAACAGCAATGGATGCGTTTTTGCTGCCCCGCTGCGCAAAGCGGTTCCCCCAGGACATCGGCAAGGGCAGGCCCTGCCTTAATGCGCACATCGGCAAGTGTATGGCGGTGTGCAGCGGCCGCATCAGCCGGGAAAACTATCTCCAGGCCGTAAAAGGGGCGGTGCATCTGATCCGCTACGGCAAAAAAGAGATCCTGAAAAACCTGACCCAGCGGATGGAGGAAGCCTCCGACCGGCTGGAGTTTGAGACGGCTGCGCTGCTGCGGGATCAGATCGCTGCGATCACTAAGCTTACGGCCGGTCAGAAGGTGGTGGTGGACCCCGAGGTGGAGATGGACGTGGTGGCGCTGGCAGGCACGCCTGCCAGTGTGTGCGCAGCTGTGCTGCGATTCCGGGAAGGAAGGCTGACCGATAAACGGGAGTTTTTGTTCCATGATACTGCGGATATCGATGCGGTGCGGGAAGAATTTCTGCCCCGGTATTACCTGGACGATGAGCAGATCCCCAAGGTGATCGCGGTGGACCAGCTCCCCCCTGATGCCGAGGCGCTGCGCCAGGCCCTGGCGGAGAAGCGGGGAAGCGAGGTGCAGCTCTATGTACCCCAGCGGGGGGACAAAGCCCATCTGATCGAGATGGCCCACACCAACGCAGTGGAGCGCCTGGCCCGGGAGAGCGGCCGCTACGCCCGGGAGGAAAAGCTGCTGGATGAGCTGGCGCAGGTGCTGGGTCTGTCCGCACCGCCCCGCTCCATTGAAAGCTACGATATCTCCAACTGGGGCGATGGGACCAGCGTCTGCGGTATGGTCACCTTCCGGGACGGCAAGCCCTACAAGGCAGGATACCGACGGTTCAAGATCCAGTCGGTGGCAGGTACAGACGACTATGCCTCCTTGGCGGAGACGGTCTCCCGCCGTGCAGCCGAGTACGAAAAATATACCCGCCTGGCCCAGGAGGGGCAGCCCAGTGAGAATTATTTTGGATGCAAGCCGGACCTGCTGCTGATGGATGGCGGCCGGGGGCAGGTGGGCGCAGCCAAACAGGCTTTGGCAGGTACTGCGTTGGCGGATGTTCCCCTGTATGGTATGGTGAAGGATGACCACCACCGCACCCGTGCCATTGTGGACAGCGAGGGCCGGGAGATTGCGATCAACATGAACCGGGGGACCTTTACCTTTATCACTGCGATTCAGGACGAGACCCACCGCTTTGCCAATGCCTACCGCAAGCAGCAGATGAACAAAAAAAGCTATGCCACCACCCTGACCGAGGTGCCCGGCGTCGGCCCCAAAACAGCCAAAGCATTGATGTCCCACTTTAAAAGTGTGGCGGCTGTGCGGGCAGCAGACCCGCAGCAGCTGGCCGCAGCCCCGGGTGTAGGGGCAAAGACGGCCCAGGCGATCTACGATTATTTCCACAAAGAGGGGTAAATGTCCTCGGGACGATATCCCTCTGCCTGGCGAAGGGGCGCTGGCCCATCACAAACTTTTCATTCATCTTTCGGAAAAAGTATGGTACAATGGAGCCAGGATTAAAATTGAATGGAGGTTCTGCTATGCTGAAACGACTCCGGGATCGTCATCCAATGGCATATTGCGTTTTTTCCGAGGGACTGTTTTTTGTTATCATGCTGCTGGAAAGCACGCTGCTGGCGTTCGGCCTTGTGGCGGCTGGTGTGGATGTGATGCAGCTGGATGATTATATGCTCAGCGCCATCCAGGAGATGGTGGGCGTTGCGGTGGCACTTTTGCTGCTGTGGCGTACCGGCCGTCTGGGGGTGCTGCGTCAACGGGGCGCAGGCTTTTTTGGCGGGTTGCTGGTGGGTATGTACCCGCTGGTGATCATCGGCTATAATCTGGCGTTCCGGCTTATGATGCTGCCGGTGGGGCAGCCCATGCGTCCGGCAGGGCTGATCGCCTGGTTCCTGCTTTGCTTTGTGCTGGTGGGTGCTGCCGAGGAACTGCTGTTCCGGGGCGTGATCGCGCAGACCTTGCTGGAGCACTATGGGACCTCCCGCAGCGGTGTATGGAAAGCCTGTCTGATCTCGGGTGTGCTGTTTGGCGCAGGACACCTGACCAACCTGTTTTCCAGTGCGCCGTTTGGCGTGCTGATGCAGTGTGCGTTCAGCTTTGCCCTGGGATGTCTGCTGGCAGCGATCTACTTCCGCAGCGGCAACATCTGGGTGCCGATCTTCCTCCATGCTTTGATGGATATCACCTCCATGCTTTACGGTGGGTTGTACAACACCCAGTCAGTGTCGGAGGCAGTAAGCAGCTACGATGCCTCGATGCTGCTTTCGGTGCTGATCTACATGATCCCCACCATATTCCTGCTGCGCAAAAAGAAGATCGGAGAGGTAGCCCTTTATTTTGGGGAGGACGGCAAGAAGATGGCCCGTTGAGCCTGCCCGGTCGGTTTTTTAGAAAAGGAAACAAAAGGAGCCTCTGCATCCAAAAGATGCAGAGGCTCCTTTTGTACTTATTCGTAGTCGATGGGCAGGGTGGGCAGGCCGTTCAGGGTAAGATCGGCCGTATGCCCGGCCATATACTGGTAGTAGCCTTGTGCGGCGATCATAGCGCCGTTGTCTCCGCAGAACTTCAGCTCCGGCAGGTAGACCTTGGCGCCCAGCTTCTGGGCGCCGTCGTTCACCAGCTGGCGCAGCCGCCCATTGGCAGCCACACCGCCTGCAAGGCAGACCTGTTTTGCGCTGGTGTCGGCAGCGGCAGCCAGCAGCTTTTCCGCCAGGATGCCCGCGATCCGCTCCTGGAAGCTGGCGGACAGATCCGGCACGTTCAGGGGCAGATCCTTCATCTTTGCCTGGTTCACTTCGTTCAGCACGGCAGTTTTTAGGCCGGAGAAGCTCACGTTGTATTTGCCCTCCACATGGGGGACTGGCAGGCGGTATGCTTTGGGGTCGCCGGTCTTGGCGGCGTTGGCTACGCTGGGGCCGCCGGGATAGGGCAGACCCAGCGTGCGGGCCACTTTGTCAAAGGCTTCGCCCGCAGCATCGTCCACGGTACGGCCCAGCACCTTGTAATGGGTGTAGTCCTCTACCTGGACGATGTGGCTGTGGCCGCCAGAGGCCACCAGGCACAGAAACGGCGGTTTCAGCTCCGGGTGGGTCAGGTACAAAGCGGCAATGTGTCCCCGCAGATGGTGCACCGGCACCAGCGGCTTGTCCGCAGCGTAGGCCAGCCCCTTTGCAAAGTTGACTCCCACCAGCACCGCGCCGATCAGCCCCGGGGCAAAGGTGACGGCGATCGCGTCTACCTCGTCCAGGGTCTTGCCCGCATCGGTCAGGGCTTTGGCCACCGCAGCACTGATGAACTCGCAGTGGCGGCGGCTGGCGATCTCCGGCACAACACCGCCGTAAAGCGCCTGCTCCTGCACGCTGGTGGCAATAACGTTGGATAACAGGGTGCGTCCGTTTTCCACCAGGGCGGCAGCAGTTTCGTCGCAGGTGGATTCAATTCCCAATACGATCATGATTTAGTGGGCCTCCAGCCAGTTTTTGCCTTGATGGACGTCGGTGGACAGGGGAACGGCGTACTGCACGCAGCCCTCCATCTCCTCTTGCAGGATGCGGGCAGCCTGTGCAGCTTCTGCCTCCGGCGCCTCCACGATCAGTTCGTCGTGTACCGTCAGGATCAGACGGCTTTGCAGGCCCTCGGCCCGCAGCCGCCGCCATACCCGTACCATTGCCAGTTTGATCACATCGGCAGCGGTGCCCTGGATGGGGGTGTTCCGGGCCATCCGCTCGCCGCTGGAACGAATGTTGAAGTTGGAGCTGGACAGCTCTGGCAGAGCACGCCGCCGCCCAAACAGGGTGGATACATAGCCATTGGCCTTGGCATCGGCAATGGTCTTGTCCATATAATCGCTTACCTTGGGGAAGGCTGCCAGATAGCTCTTGAGGAAATCATCGGCTTCCTTGACAGAGACCCCGATGTCCTTGGACAGGCTGTATGCCCCCTTGCCGTACATGATGCCGAAATTGATGGCCTTGGCCGAGGAACGCAGCCGGGGGGTCACATCGGCGGGGTCCAGACCGTAGATCTTGGCGGCGGTGCTGCGGTGGATATCCTCACCCTGCAAGAATGCCTGCTGCATCTGCTCGTCCCCTGTAATATGGGCCAGGATGCGCAGCTCGATCTGGCTGTAATCCGCATCCACCAGCACCCAGCCGGGACGGGCTACAAAGTAGGCCCGCAGCTTGCTGCCCAGCTCGGTGCGGATGGGGATATTCTGCAGGTTGGGGTTGTCCGAGGACAGCCGCCCGGTGCGGGCTTCGGTCTGGTTGAAGGTGGAGTGGATGCGCCCGTCCGGGCCGATGACCTTCAGCAGACCTTCCACATAGGTGGAGTTCAGCTTTTGGTAGGTGCGGTATTGCAGCACATCGTCCACCAGGGGGTAACCGCGCAGGGCTTCCAGGGTCTCGGCATCGGTAGACCAGCCGCGCTGGGTCTTTTTGCCGTGGGGCAGACCCATCGTATCAAACAGCATCTCACCCAGCTGCTTGGGGCTGCTGGGGTTGAAGGTGGTGCTGCCGGTCTCCTGATGGATGCGGTCCAGCACCTTTTCCAGCTCGCCCCGCAGGGACTGACCAAAACTCTCGATGCCGTCCCGGTCCACCAACATTCCGGTGCGGGTCATATCCGCCAGCACCTGTGCCAGCGGGAACTCGATGGTGTTGTACAGTTCGTCCTCGCCCAGAGCGGCAATCTCGGCCTTCATCTGGCAGAACAGATCCTCCAAGCGGCCGGCATCCGGCCAATCCTCACAGACAAAGGCGGCCTTGGCCTGGTAGCGCCCGGCCAGTTCGCCCACATGGTACTTGGAGGCAGAGGCATCCAGCAGGTAGGCAGCCAGCTTGCCATCCCAGACGATGCTGCTGCCCCATCCGCCTGCGGCCATTGCTTTGGCATACAGCGGAGCTGAGTCGAATACGTCCAGCTGCACCTGGTCGTTGTCCAGCAGGCGCAGCAGGTCCGCATCTTCCAGGGGAAAGACCGTCTGCCCCTGGACCGCATACCAGGCTTCCGGCTGCAGGACCACGTTGCGGGAGCCGGATTTGCCCATGACAGCCGGGCGGGGAGCCAGCAGGTAACGCCCGGCAGGCTGGGCGGGCAGGGGAGCACACACCGCCTCGGGTAGGGGAGCGGCCTCCGGGTCGGCAGAAGGGTCGATGTCCTCCAGACCAAACCGGGGGATCAGAGAGTGGATCTCCAGCTCCCGCAGCAGGCGCACAGCGGCGGGTCTGTCCCCCTCGCCGATGCGGTAGGCGCCCTCGTCGGTATCCACCGGTGCATCGGTACGGATGGTGCCCAGGGTGTGGCTCAGCTGGGCCAGGTCCTGGCACTCGATCAGATGTTCCCGCTGTTTGGGTTTGATGATGGGGTCATCCAGGTGGGCATAGACGTTCTCCATGGTGCCAAAATGCTGGATCAGGTTCAGTGCGGTTTTTTCTCCAATGCCCTTCACGCCGGGGATATTGTCCGAAGTATCGCCCATCAGACTTTTGACCTCGATGAGCTGACGGGGGCTTACGCCGTATTTCTCCTGCACAGCGTCCACGTCCATCACCACCGTCTTGCTGCGGCCCATCATGGCAGAGGCCAGCAGTACGGTGGTGGTATCGCTTACCAGCTGCAGGCTGTCCCGGTCTCCGGTGGCCAGGAAGCAGTCGTCCTTCCGGGCGGCACAGGCGGCGGCCAAAGTGCCCAGGATATCGTCGGCCTCCCAGCCTTCGGCACTGACCGTGCGGTAGCCCAACAGCTGTAAAAGCTCTTTGAGCAGGGGCATCTGCTGGGCCAGCTCCTCCGGCATACCGTGGCGGTTGGCCTTGTAGCCGCTGTACATTTTATGGCGGAAGGTGGGGGCACGCAGGTCAAAGGCCACTGCGATCTCGTCCGGCTGACATTCCTTGATCAGCGAAAGCAGAATATTCAAAAATCCAAACACTGCGTTGGTATGGCGGCCGTCCTTGGTCGTCAGCAGCTTGATGCCGAAGAACGCCCGGTTGGCAATACTGTTGCCGTCAATGACCAGTAAACGCATCGTATAACATCCTCTCTTATTGCGTAGTGATTACTCTTTATCATACCACATCTGGGCGCAGGCGCACAAGGGGCAGAGTGGCCCGGCGGCAGGGCCGGACGTGCGAGGAGCTTCGCTTTTTCGAGAAAAAATGGAGAAAAGAGCCTTTCTTTGGTTTGCCCTTTTCAGAAACTGTGATAGAATAGAGCTATCCGTGCGGGCCCAGGATGACCCGCAGCAATATCAACAAGGAATGAGGGACAACACACGATGCTGAATATTCTGATCTTTGCTGCTGGTGCGGCCATTATGTTCTGGATGGGGCTTCGCTCTCTGCTGGCCCGCCGCCGTCTGTGTACAAAAGGCGAAAAAGTATCGGCCCGGGTGACGGGTACGGTGCAAAGCAGCTCCGGCTCGGCCTATGTGCTGGAGTTTGAGACCCAGGGGGGCAGCCACCGGCTCCAGTACCCGAAGCCCAGCCGGGGCAAGAGCTTTGAAGTGGGGCAGACCGTTGCGCTGTTTTATGACCCCGATGACCTGGACAAGATGTATGTAGAGGGCGACAAGGCTATGCTGGGGGCCGAGATCCTGTACTATGCCTTGGGCGCAGCGCTGCTGGTGCTGATGTTTGGGCTGATGGGAGGACAGGCATGAAGTTAGAACATTTTGGGCTGGCCGGGCCGGGGGACTGCCGGGTCGTGTTTTCTGCCACTGGGCCGGAGCTGGCACAGGCTGTGGAAGAATGTCGTGCCGCTGCGCCGGAGCTATCCAAGGAGGATCTTCTGACCGAGGCTGTCAACCGGGCGATCCTGGCCGGTTTTCCGGCGCTGTATGAGCAGCTGGTGGCCCAGCAGGGGCTTATCCCACTGAGCGACCCGGACTTTGGGCTGCTGGACGTAAGCGAGGAGACGGGGTTTCGGGCAGGGGCCGAGTTTTTCTGCCTGCCGCCGCTGGAGCTGGGGCGATGCACCGGTTTTGTGCAGGCCATCCGGCCCCGCCCCATCCGGAAGCTGACGCTGGAGCTGGAGATCAACCGGAACTATGGCGATGCAGACCGTGCGGCAGACCCGGCGGGCAAACAGGAGCTGCGTGCCCAGGCAGCCCGCAAGCTCTATGCCCAGCGCTGTGCGCAGGCCGAGGCCGTGGCCCGGCAGGAGCTGCTGAACCAGCTGGGCGCAGAGGTAAAGGGCGAGCTGCCCAAACAGCTGCTGGCCCAGAACTATTTTGCAGAGCAGCGGGCCTTCAACCTGCGTTTGCAGGCCAATGGGGTGAACTTTGATCAGTATCTGCAGGTGCAGGGGCAGACCGTGGAGCAGTTCCGCACTTGGCTGCACCAGCTGGCAGAGCAGAAGCTGCGCAGCCGTCTGGGCCTTTTGCTGGTGGCGCAGCAGGAGGGACTGTGGCCTGCGGAGGAGGAAGTGGACGCAGCGCTGTCCGCCTGGGACCCCAAGATCCAGGGCGAAAAGACCTTTGCGGCCAACGACCGGCAGAAACTGCGCCGCCGCTTGGCAGCAGACCGGGCAGCTGCCTTTGTGCTGGCACACTCTACCCTGACCCCGCCGCCGGAACAGCCGGTGCTGGAACAGGATATCTGAGACAAAAAAGTGGATGCGACCCAAAAGGTCTCATCCACTTTTTTGCGGCCGGGTGCCGGCGTCGTTATTCCTCCACGCCTTCAAACTGGCTGTTGTAGAGGGCGGCGTAAAATCCGCCCTTGGCCAGCAGTGCCTCGTGGCTGCCCTGCTCTATGATGTGCCCATCCTGCATGACCAGGATCACATCCGCCTGACGGATGGTGGAAAGCCGGTGCGCCACGATAAAGCTGGTGCGCCCCTGCATCATCCGGGCAAAAGCGGACTGGATGCGCACCTCGGTGCGGGTGTCGATGGAGGAGGTGGCCTCATCCAAAATCAGCATGGGGGGCAGGCAGAGCATGACCCGGGCGATGCACAAAAGCTGCTTCTGTCCCTGGCTCAGCCCGCCGCCGTCCTCTGCAATGGGGGTGTCGTACCCCTGGGGCAGCCGTCGGATAAAGCTGTGGGCGTGGGCTGCCTTGGCGGCGGCGATCACCTCGGCTTCGGTGGCATCCGGACGCCCGTAGGCAATGTTCTCCCGGATGGTGCCTGCCCGCAGCCAGGTATCCTGCAGCACCATGCCGTAGCTGCCCCGCAGGGAAGCACGGGTCACCTGCCGGATATCCTGCCCGCTGACCCGGATGCTGCCGCTGTCCACGTCATAAAAGCGCATCAGCAGGTTGATAAGGGTGGTTTTGCCGCAGCCGGTGGGGCCTACGATGGCGATGCGCTGCCCCGGCTGCACGTCCAGGGTCAGGTCCTCGATCAGGGGACGGTCCGGCAGATAGCGGAAGCTGACCTTGTCCAGCTGTACATGACCATCCGGCTGCAATGTTGCTGCGTTGTCTGCCTCCGGGGGCTGTGGGTCAGCGTCCAGCAGCGCAAAGACCCGGGCGGCACAGGCCAGAGCGTTCTGCAGTTCGGTTACGACACCGGAGATCTCGTTGAAGGGTTTGGTGTATTGGTTGGCATAGCTGAGAAAAACGCTCAGCTGTCCAATGCTGATGCCGCCCTGCACGGCATACAATGCACCCACCAGCCCTACACCGGCATAGACCAGGTTGTTTACAAAGCGGGTGGCGGGGTTGGTAAGGCTGGAGAAGAATATGGCGTTCAGGCTGGCGGAACGCAGCTCCTCGTTGACCTGGTCGAACTCTACCAGCGCGGATGCTTCCCGTCCAAAAGACTGCACAACCTTCTGGCCGTCGATCATCTCGTTGACAAGGGCCGTCTGGCGTCCCCGCACAGCGGTCTGCGTTTGAAAGTAGCCGTAGCTGCGTTTGGCCAAAAATGCCGCCACCACCAAGCTCAGTGGGGTGATGCACACCACCACCAGCGTGATGGGCACATTCTCCCGCAGCATGAACAGCAGGGTGCCCAGAATGGTCAGCACGCCGGAAAACAGCTGGGTGAAGCCCATCAGCAGTCCGTCCGCAAAGGTGTCCACGTCCGCTACCATCCGGCTCAGGATATCTCCGGCGGGGTGGCCGTCCAGATAAGACAGGGGCAGCACCTGCAGCCGCTGCTGGGCGGCATTGCGCAGATCCCGGCTGACCGAAAAGGCGATGTGGTTATTGAACAGGCTCAAAAGCCATTGTGCCAGAGCCGCTGCAGCCGCCGCAAAAGCCACCTGCAGGGCAATGCGCACGACCCCTGGCAGATCCACCTGCCCGGGGCCGAACATCTGATCGATGGCACGGCCGCAGAGGATGGGGATATACAGCTGTGCGGCAACACTGAGGGCGGCGGCCGCCAGGCTGCCGCCTACGGACAAGCCATACGGGCGGACCCATTGCATCACCCGGCGCAGGGTCTCGGCACGCTGACGGGCGGTCAGGCTGGTCTTGCTTTTTGCGCTCATTTCTCCTGCCCCCCTTTCTGGAACTGGCTTGCATAGATCTCTTGGTAGACGGGGCAGCTTGCCAGCAGCTGGTCATGGGTGCCCACACCCACCAGATGGCCGTCGTCCAATACCAGGATCTGATCTGCGTGCTGCAAGCTGGCGGTGCGCTGGCTGACGATGAACAGGGTGGGGCGGCCCGGCAGACGGGCCAGCGCCTGGCGCAGAGCGGCATCGGTGGCGTAGTCCAGTGCGCTGGCGCTGTCGTCCAGGATCAGGATCTGGGGCTGTCCGACCAGGGCCCGCGCAATGGTTAGGCGCTGGCGCTGGCCGCCGGAGAGATTTCGCCCGCCCTGCTCCACCGGTTCCTCCAGTCCCAGCGGCTTTTTGCGGACAAACTCTGCGGCTTGGGCGGTCTCCAGTGCCTGCCACAGCTCTTGGTCGGTGGCATCGGGGCAGCCCCACAGCAGGTTGGAGCGGATGGTACCGCTGAAAAGCTGGGCTTTCTGCATCACGACCCGGACGGTGCGCCGCAGGTCGGCACGGGGGTAGGACCCTATCGGCTGCCCGAACAGCCGCACCTGCCCCTCGGTGGCATCGTAAAAACGGGGGATCAGGTGTACCAGGCTGGTCTTGCCGCTGCCGGTACCGCCGATCACGCCAATGGTCTGGCCCGGCTGTGCGGCAAAGCAGAGGCCGGACAAGCTGGGCGCTCCGGCTCCGGCGTAGGTCAGCCCCACATGGTCGAACTGTACAGCGGGCTGGGCGGTGTCCGGGGTGGGGGCGGTGTCCGGATAGGTCATGCCGGGCTTTACCTCCAGCACGGCCTGTACCCGCCCGGCGCAGGCCAGCCCCTTGCTGATCTGGACCACAAGGTTTGCCAGCTTGACAAGCTCCACCAGGATCTGATTCATATAGTTCACCAGTGCGATCACGTCGCCGGCGGCCATCCGTCCCGCATGGATCTCGATGCCGCCGGTGTACAGCAGTGCGACGATAGCCAGGTTGACCAGTACATAGGTCACCGGGTTCATCAGGGCGCTTATGCGCCCCACCTTCCGCTGCAGACCGGTCAGCTCCTCGTTGGCCTGCTCAAAGCGTGCAAGCTCTTCCTCTTCCTTGCCAAAGGCACGCACCACCCGCACGCCGGTCAGGTTTTCTCTGGTAAGCCCCATAACGCGGTCCAGCTTGCCCTGTACGGCTTTGTACATGGGGCGGGTGGCCGCCATGATGCCGAATACCACCACCGACAAAAGCGGGATGGTGACCACGAAGATCCAGGCAGCACGGGCGTTTACCGTAAACGCCATGACCATAGCGCCTGCCACCACAAAGGGGCTGCGCAGGAACAGCCGCAGGAAAAGGTTCAGGCCGTTCTGCACCTGGTTTACATCGCTGGTCATCCGGGTGATCAGGGTGCTGGCACCCAGCTGATCCATCTCAGCAAACCCCAGACTCTGGATGTGGGCAAACAGGGTGTGCCGCAGCGAGGTGGCACACCCCACCGCAGCCTTGGCGGAAAAATATTGGGCGGTCAGGCTGCAGGCCAGACCAATAAAGGCCAACGCCAGCAGCACACCGCACCGCACCAGGATATAGCGCAGGTCGCGGGCGGCAATGCCGGTATTGACGATGTCCGCCATGACCAGCGGGACCAGAAGATCAAAACTGGCTTCCAGCATTTTGAACAGCGGAGCCAGCACGCTTTCCCGCCGGTAGCCACGCAGGTGGCGCAGTAATGGATTCAAAGGCATAACTTCCTTTCCTGGGTAGAACTTTCTCTCCATTATAACGCGAAAATACCCTCAGCGCCAGAAAAAATGCAGTCTTTTTTTCAAAGCGGCCCCTGGTTTGGCACATCCCGGCTCTGTGCCGCCGGTGGGAGAAGGATCGTCCCGCCAAGGCTGCCCCGGATTGAGAAAATCCCCAAATCCTGTTATACTTAAAGAGATAAACAGGAATGAAGATCGCAATGCGATGGGGGGATACAGAATGTCACAGAGAAAGTTCCATGGAAGGTTCCGCCCGGTGGGGACCCGCCGGCCGACGGTGGTTCCATACAGCCCGGCGGGCACCGGGTGCCCGGTGGTGGAGCGTGCCATCCAGGGACTGTACCGTGCCCAGAATGAGGAAAGTTTTTGGACCCTGATGAGCGCACTGAATTATGCGCTGGAGATCAACACCTATGTGCTTGTCCCGGTGCAGACGGCGCTTACGGTCCACAATGCGCCTGCCCCCTGGACGGAGCATCCGATCCCGGCGGAACGCTCCGGCGGCCTGCCGCTTTGGATCCTGCGCAGCGAAAAAGGCCGCAACTGGCTGCCGGTGTTCACCTCCAGCCGCACCGCCGCCGCAGACCGCAGCACCGCTGCCCGTCCGATGAGCCAGCACACCCTGCGGGACGCATTGTCTTTGGCACTGGAAACAGAGGGGGTGGACGGTGTGGTCATCGACCCCTGGGGCAGTTCGGCTACGCTGGATGCCTCCCTGCTGAACGGCTTGCTCCATGCCGAGCGGATGAGTGCGCAGCCAGGGGAGGCAGAGCTGGAGGCGGGCCGTGCTGCTGCAGCCAAAGGAGAGTGGAAACAGGCGGTGGAGGCTCTGCAAAAAGGGGCGGATGCCGGCTGTCCGGAGGCGCTGACCCGGCTGGCTGCCTGTATGTACTGGGGGCAGGGTACACGCAAGGATAAGGCAGGGGCTAAACGCGCCTGGAAACAGGCCGCAGAAGCCGGGGACCCGCTGGCGCTGGTGGCCTTGGGCGATGACGCCCGCAGCCAGGACCCCGGCAAGGCGCTGCTGTATTACCGCCAGGCGATCCAGCTGGCAGACCGTCAGCCGGATGTGGAGTATATGCCCTATGTCTGCCTGCGGATAGCACAGCAGGAGACCCGGTATATCTCGCCCCGGCAGGCGCTGGCACAGGCGGCGGAAGCGGCGCAGGGGTTCCGGGTCCTGCTGGCAGAGGGCGACCCCACCGCAGAGGAATGGCTGCGCCAGGCAGAGACCCTGATGCAGGAGCTTTCGGCCCCGCCGACCCATCCAAATGCCTATAAAAATCAATGAATGTTGCCTGCACATAGAATATTTACATTTGCACTAAAAATTCGTCATACCGGGCCGGTATTATTAAGCAGAGCATAGTAAAATCAGAAACTGCGGGATATCCCGTAAAAATAAAGCGCCCGGTGCGCAAAAGGACAAGAGAGGAACAAGCAGTATGAGTAAAGTGATCGGCATTGATCTGGGCACCACCAACTCCTGTGTGGCAGTGGTGGAGGGCGGCAAGCCGGTGGTCATCGCCAATGCGGAAGGCGAGCGCACGACTCCTAGCGTGGTAGCCTTTACCAAGGACGGGGAGCGGCTGATGGGCGGCGCAGCAAAGCGTCAGCTTGCCACCAACTCCGGACGCACGGTGTCCAGCATCAAGCGGCGGATGGGCAGCGACTACCGTGCCCACATCGATGGGAAGGACCTGACTCCCCAGGAGATCAGCGCAATGATCCTGTCCAAGATCCGCCGGGACGCCGAGAGCTACCTGGGTGAGCCGGTGACCGAAGCGGTGATCACGGTGCCCGCCTATTTTGACGACAGCCAGCGCAAGGCCACCCAGGATGCAGGCCGTATTGCGGGCCTGGACGTGCTGCGCATCATCAACGAGCCTACGGCGGCGGCGGTGGCTTACGGCCTGGAAAATGAGGACAGCCAGAAGATCCTGGTCTACGACCTGGGCGGCGGCACCTTTGACGTGTCCATCATCGAGATCGAGAGCGGCGCCTTTACCGTGCTGGCCACCGGCGGCGACACCAGCTTGGGCGGTGATGACTTTGACCAGCGCATCGTGGATTATGCGGTGGCAGAGTTCAAAAAATCCGACCGTATCGACCTGACCCGGGACCCCGCTGCAATGGGGCGGCTGAAAGAGGAAGCAGAAAAGGCGAAAAAGGAGCTGTCCAGCGCCCCTGCTGCACAGCTTAGCCTGCCCTTTATTGCGGTGGGCAAGGATGGCCCCCATCACCTGAATCTGTCCCTGACCCGTCCGCAGTTTGAGATGATGACCAGCGACCTGCTGGCCCGCACCGTAGAGCCGGTACAGGCCGCTTTGCGGGACGCCGGGGTGGCCCCGGCGGAACTGGGCAAGGTGCTGCTGGTTGGCGGCAGCACCCGGATGCCTGCCGTCGAGCGCCAGGTCAAGGAGATCCTGGGCAAGGAGCCCAGCCATAGCCTGAACCCGGATGAGTGCGTTGCAATGGGCGCGGCGGTGCAGGGCGCTCTGCTCCAGGGCGGCGGCAAGCTGCAAGGGGCTACCGGCGCAGCGGCACAGGGGCTGGTGCTGATGGATGTTACCCCGCTGACGCTGTCCATTGAGACGGTGGGCGGCGTGGCTACTCCGCTGATCACCCGCAACAGCATGATCCCCACCCGCAAGAGCCAGATCTTTACCACGGCACGTCCCATGCAGACCTCTGTGGAGATCAACGTGCTGCAGGGCGAGCGGCACTTTGCCCGGGATAACAAGTCGCTTGGCAAATTCAAGCTGGGAGGGCTGCGCAGCGGCTTCTCCTCCAAGCCCCAGATCGAGGTCACCTTTGACATCGACGTAAACGGCGTGGTCAAGGTCTCCGCCAAAGATCTGGCCACCGGCCGGGAACAGAATATCACCATTACCGGCAGCACCAACCTCTCGGAGAATGAGATCCAGAAGGCGATGGCGGATGCCGCTGCCTATGAGGCAGAGGATACCCGCCGCAAGGAGCGCCTGGAGCTGCACAACCAGGCAGAGGTGCTGGCATACAAGGTGGATGAAGCGCTGAACAAGTGCAAGAAGGAGCTGGATAAGGACGAAAAGAACCGGGTCAAGAACGACCTGGCCAACCTCCGCCGCTGCCTGCGCAAGGATAAGCCGGAAAAGATGAACGAGACCGAGGAAGCCGCTCTGCGCCAGGCCAAGAGCCAGCTGGAGACCAGCGCCAACCATCTGATGATCCTTTATACCAGCCAGCAGGCTGCTGGCCCGGATACAACAGAAAACAGCAATAACTAAGGGAGGCCGCGCGGCGTTCCGAGAGACACAGCGTAAGGAGATCCGCCTATGATGTTTGACCTGATTTTCAACCTGTTCCCACTGTTCTTTTTGCTGGTGTTGGGACTGATGATCTGGATAGTGGTCCAGAATATCCGCACCTCCCGCCGCAACGACCGCTCTCCCAAGCTGGAAGTAGATGCGATCGTCGTGACAAAACGTACCCACGTCTCTTACGATAATACAGGAACAGAAGTCCAGATGCACACCTCCTCTACCCGCTATTATGCAACGTTCCAGGTGAACAGCGGCGATCGGATGGAGTTTGCGATCTCCGGACAGGAATACGGACAGCTGGCAGAAGGCGATCGGGGGACCCTGCACTTTCAGGGGACCCGCTACCTGGGCTTTGACCGCCGGTGAGCTTTGGATGACGCAAAATGCATAACAAAAAATCCCCTCTGGAATTTCCAGAGGGGATTTTTGTTTTGGTTTTACAGCATCTTGGAGAGGAACGCTTTCAGACGGGGGTGCTTGGGGTTGGAGAACAGCTCCTGCGGAGGCTCATCCTCCTGGATACGTCCGTCATCGATAAAGATGACGCGGTTGGAAACTTCCCGTGCAAAGCCCATCTCGTGGGTCACCACCAGCATGGTGATGCCGGTGTGGGCCAGCTCCCGCATCAGCTCCAGGACTTCGCCGACCATCTCCGGGTCCAGGGCGCTGGTAGGCTCGTCAAACAGGATCACGTCCGGGTCCATAGCCAGGGCGCGGGCAATGGCGATGCGCTGCTGCTGGCCGCCGGACAGGCTCTTGGGGTAGGCATCTGCCTTATCGGCCAGGCCCACGCGGGTCAGCAGCTCCATGGCGCGCTGCTCGGCTTCCTCGTGGTTTTTCAGCTTCAGCAGGGTGGGGGCCAGGCAGAGGTTCTTTTTAACCGTCAGGTGGGGGAACAGGTTGAAATGCTGGAACACCATGCCCATCTTCTGGCGCACAGCGTCAATGTGGGCGTCGTCCACTTCCATGCCCTCAAATTTGATGCTGCCGCCGGTGGGGATCTCCAGATGGTTCAGGCAGCGCAGGAAGGTGGATTTGCCGCAGCCGGAAGGGCCGATCAGGCAGACCACGTCTCCGCGGTAGATGTCGATATCGATGCCTTTCAGCACGTTCAAAGTGGGGGAGACTGTCTTGTCGCCGCGCTTCTTTTCACCGCCGTAGCTCTTTTCCAGGCCACGGACCTCCAGGATCTTATCTTTCACTTTGCGCCAGCCTCCTCTCAAATTTGCTCAGCAGCCAGGTGAATACCATGACCAGGATCAGATAGATACCGGCCACGCCCAACAGGGGGAACATCGGCTCGTAGGTACGGTTCATGATGCCCTGGGCGGCGTACAGCAGCTCCTTGCCGCCGATCACCGTGATCAGGGAGGTATCCTTCAGCAGGATGATGAACTCATTGCCCAGGGCGGGCAGCACAGCCCGGATGGCCTGGGGGATAATGATGACGACCATGGTGGTCATGTAGTTCAGGCCCAGGCTGCGGCCTGCTTCCATCTGACCGGGGTCCACGGCCATCAGGCCGCCGCGGATGATCTCCGACACATAAGCGCCGGAGTTGATGCCCAGCGTCAGAGCGCCCACCAGCGTAAAGTTGCGGCTGTTGCTGAAGATGACCATACTCATGATCAGCAGCTGCACCATCATAGGGGTGCCGCGGATGATGGTGGTGTATACCTTGCACACAGTATTCAAAACGCCCAGCACGGGGTTGGCGTGACCGGGACGCTGCTGGTCGTGGGCGACCCGGACCAGTGCAACGACACTGCCCAGCAGAACACCCAGTGCCAGCGCCAGCGCAGTGACCATCAGCGTGGGGCCAACGCCCTTGATGTACTGCAGCCAGCGGTCTGAGACGATGAACGCCTGGTAAAACTTGATGAACAGATCCTGCCCGAAGCTCAGCGCTTCGCCGCTGCGCAGCAGCTCGGTCAGAATTTCATATTGTGCGGCCATTCGCATCCTCACCTTTCTGTTGTTAGAATTTTGTAACCTTTATTGACAAAAAAAGAGAGGCGGCCGGGCGGGCCACCCCTCTGTGGCGCATGATCGTTTTGCAGAGCTTATTCTGCGGTGATGTACTTGTCCACGATGGCCTGCAGAGTGCCCTCTTCAGCCAGCTCAGCCAGAGCAGCGTTGACAGCATCCAGCAGGGCGGTGTTGCCCTTAGCGATGCCGATGGCATACTCCTCCACAGCGTAGCTGGTGTCCAGGACCTTCAGGCCGGGGTTGGCAGCAACATAAGCCTGAGCCGGTGCGTCGTCGATGACCACGCAGTCCACCTGGCCGTTGTTCAAAGCCTGCACAGCGGTCAGGCCGCTGTCGTAGGCGATCACGCTGTCCTCACCAAAATCATCGGTGCAGTACAGGTAGCCGGTGGTGCCGCGCTGGGTGCCGATCAGGTGGCCGGACAGATCCTCCAGGGTGGCGATCTCAGAATCATTGGTAACGATGACGGACTGGATGCCGGTAGCGTAGCTGTCGGAGAAGTCCATCACGTTCTGACGCTCGGGGGTGACGGTGACGCCGGCCATCACGATATCGGCCTTGCCCTGCTGCACGCTCAGCAGAGAGCTGTCAAACTCCATGTTATCCACCTGCAGCTCCAGGCCCAGCTTGTCGGCAATAGCCTGAGCGGTGTCGATGTCGATGCCCTCGATGGTGCCAGCGTCGGTGGTCATCTCATACGGGGGGAAGGTGGCGTTGGTGGCCATGGTCAGCTTGCCGGATTCCACAGTGGTCAGCTCAGCAGCGGCGGAGCTGGAAGCAGCCTCGGAGGATGCGGCGCTGGAAGAAGCAGCGCTGGAAGAAGCAGCGCTAGAGGCAGAACCACCGCAGGCGGTCAGGGCAACGGCAGCAACGGAAACAGCAGCGGCAGCCAGGAAGCTGCGGCGAGAAATCTTTTTCATAGCAGTACAACTCCTCTATTCATCAGAATATTATAAAAATTCAGTGTCCCGCCAGACGCCACATTCCGTCCCGGCATGAACACAAAAATTAGTATAGGTTGTACAAATAAAAAAGTCAAGTGTTGTGCAGAAAATCCTTGAAATTGAAACCGAATTGCAAACAAATATGCAGTTTCTGGGGTGTCATGCTGTATATATTCATACAGCTGTATGCAGCGTGCTCACCGCAGAAAACGGGCGATCTGTTCTGCACTGCGCTTGGGCACGCAGTAGTTGCGGTCTTGGTCCAGATAGTACTTTACACCGGTCTGCTCCGTCATGGGTACGATGCGGGAGCTGTGGGCAGGATAACCGAAGGCCACCATAAAAGCCAGCTTTTCTTCCGGCGCAAGACCCAGCAGCGCAGTAAGCGCAGGGCGGTCGATGGCGCCCATGATGCAGCTGCCCACCCCCTTAGCCCAGGCAGCCAGGGTCATATTGGACAAAGCAATGCCGCTGTCGGTGGCCAGGTCTCCGGGGATGGAGGTATCCTGCACCAGAGCGACATACAGAGTGGGCTGTTCTCCGGGCTGCGGAGTGCCTTGGTCCGGGGGCAGGTAAGCGGCCCACCGGACAAAAGGATGGATGCGGGATACGTCGCTGGCTTGGTAGGCGATGACCAGCCGCAAAGCCTGACGGTTTGCCCCGCAGGAGGATAAGCGGACCGCTTCGATCACATCTGCGATCACATCGGCGGGGATGGGGGTTTGGGCAAAGCGGCGGAAAGTCCGCCGCTCGGCCAGGAGGCGCATGATGTCCATAGCAAAGATCCCTTTCCTGAGTGTTGGTATCTTCTGCTTTTCAGGCAGAGACCGGCAAACGCTATCCCCTGCCTGGAAAAGAGCGAAAAAGTATAGTATACTTTATTAAGTATAAAACATACCGGCTGGTGGCGCAATCGGCCGAAAGGAGAAAATCAGGGTGAAAATTTGTGTTTATTGCTCTTCTGCACAGGGGCTGGCCCCGGCACTGTATGCAGCGGGGGAGGAGTTTGGTCTTGCACTGGCCCGGCGGGGGCATACGCTGGTCTACGGCGGCTACAATGCCGGGCTGATGGGGGCAGTGGCCCGGGGCGCAGCGCAGGGCGGCGCTCCGGTAGTGGCTGTAGTGCCAAAGATCTTTGACCAGGAAGGGTTTGTGCCCGCTGGCTGCACCCAGGTGTTCCATGTGGGCACGATGTCCCAGCGCAAGGCCCGTATGGAAGCGGAAGCCGATGCTTTTGCAGTTCTGCCGGGCGGGATCGGGACCTACGACGAGTTTTTTGAGGCCCTGGTGCTGAAAAGCCTGGGACAGCTGCCAAAGCCGATGGCGGTGTATGACATTTTAGGTGAGTGTGCACCGCTGCGGGGACTGATGGAGTCCAGTGTGTCGGCTGGCTACCTGTCCCCTGCGGTGGCAGCGCTGGCCCCTTTTTATACCGATGCAGAGCAGCTGCTGGATGCGTTGGAGCAGGGGGAAAATGCAGGCGACTGACCCGTAAAATAAACTAGACCGCCGTCTGTGCCATCAAGGGCTGCAGGCGGCGGTCTTTGCATCTATTATTTTTTTCGGAGCGGCCACTGCCGGGGCAGCGGCAGGCTCAGCACCAGCGAGATGCCCAGCGCCAGAGCGGCGGCGATCTTCAGGGTGTCAAAGCCGTGGAAAAGGCTGCGGGCGCTGTCGCCCTGAATGAAATAGTAGGCGGTGTAGTAGATGCCTGCACCGGGCACTAAGGGGAAAATACCGGACAGCAGAAACACGGTTACAGGCGCGCGCTGTGCAATGGCCAAAAAACGGGCCAGCAAAGTAAGAGGGATCACGGCGATGAGGGAAGCGGCCATCGTGTCGGCCCCCAAAAGCACAGCCAGGGCGTAAACGCCCCAGCCCACAGCACCGGTCAAGGCGCAGGTGAACCGGGTGTGCCGGGGGATCGCAAACAGCACGCCAAAACAAAGGGTGCCCACCCCAGCCAGAAGGAACTGTACCAACAGGTGGCTGATCTGCTCTGTGAATTGTGGATTCATACAACGACCACCCCCGTCAGCATCGTATACAGCCGCAGCACCACACCGGTGCCAATGGCAATGGATGCTGCGATCAGCACAGCATCGATCATGCGGATGGTGCCGGAGAGGTAGTCTCCGTGCACAAAATCCCGGATGCCCATGGTAAAAGCGATGCCGGGCGTCAGGAGCATCAAAGTGCCAATGATGGCATGGCTGGTGTTGGCCTGGGCCAGCGGGCAGACCAATACGCAGATCAGCGTGATCAGCATGGCGGTAGTCACTTTTTGAAAACCGCCGGGCAGGTTCCGCCGGGCACACAGCAGCAGGTAGATGCTGGCCGCAAACCCAGCAAGCGAAGCCACCAGACCGGCCCGCAGGTCCCCGCCGAACAGCAGGGCAAAGCAGAAAGCGCCCACAGCGCCACAGGCCAGCTGCTCCTTTGCGCCGGGCAGGGGGATGCACCGGGCATCGGCCAGGCGGCGCTCGGCTTCGTCCAGCAGGCAGCGCCCGGCGGCGATATCACGGGACAGCTCGTTTACTGCGGCTACCCGCCCTAAATGGACGGTGCGCTGGGGCACATTGCGCACCTCACTGATCTCGGCCGTGCCTGCGCTGGCAAAGATGCCGTTGGTCAGCACGTAAACATGGAACTCCCGCAGATGGAAGCTGCAGGCCATGATCTCCATGGTCTGCTCTACGCGAAAGACCTCTGCGCCGTTTTCTAAAAGGGTCTGCCCCGCAGCCATGATAAAATCCATGATGCGGCGGCGCTGCTCGGTATCGGGGTAAAGCTCTGTGGCGTTCATGGCGTCTCCTTGTTCGGCCCGGCCGGGCCGCAGATCGTTTTCCCTTATACTTTACCACGCCCGGCACCGCTTCTCAACTGGTTTGCGCAAAATGGTGGAAAAAGGGGCTTGCTGGCGGGATGGGGACCCTTTTTGCAGGGCAGGGCGGGCAAAGGCGGCTGCCGCAGATCGTTTTTTGGGGTAAAAGCAGGAAACCGCCCTCCAGATGATTGACAAACTCCACAAAAAACTGTATATTCTCTATGTAAATGCGATGAAAAAGAGTGTGCGCAGCAGACCGCTTTGCAGAGAGCCGGGGTCAGGTGGAAGCCCGGCAGGCAGGGGCTGTGTACTGTCACTTTGGAGCAGAGGCGGTGAGCGAAGGTCAGCCGTCTCCGGGCCGCCCCACGTTACCGGGGCGTCAAGGGGCGCATACCAGTATGCGCAATTTGGGTGGTACCGCGGTATGTAGAGTTTACAGCCGTCCCATGGAAGTTTCCGTGGGGCGGCTTTTTTGCCCCACAGCAGTCATTTTGGAGGTACACGCATGAAAGAACTTGCAAAACAGTACGACCCCAGCCAGGTGGAGGACCGGATCTACCAGTTCTGGCTGGACGGGGGCTATTTCCACACAAAGGCCGACCCGGATAAAAAACCGTTCACCATTGTGATGCCGCCCCCCAACGTTACCGGTCAGCTGCACATGGGCCATGCGGTGGACAACACCATGCAGGATATCCTGATCCGTACCAAGCGGATGCAGGGCTATGCTGCATTGTGGGTGCCCGGCACCGACCATGCGTCCATCGCCACCGAAGCAAAGGTGGTGGAGGCCATGCGGGCAGAGGGGCTGACCAAGGAGATGGTGGGCCGGGATGGTTTCCTGGAGCGCGCCTGGGATTGGAAGACCCGCTACGGCAACCGCATCGTCAGCCAGCTGAAAAAGCTGGGCAGCAGCTGTGACTGGGAGCGGGAACGCTTTACCATGGACGAGGGCTGCTCGGATGCAGTGAAGGAAGTGTTTGTCCGCCTGTACGATCAGGGCCTGATCTACCGCGGCAACCGTATGGTGAACTGGTGCCCCCACTGCAACACCTCCATCTCGGATGCAGAGGTGGAGTATGAGGAGAAGGACGGCCACTTCTGGCATCTGCTCTACCCGGTCAAGGAGACCGGCGAGATGCTGGAGCTGGCTACTACCCGTCCGGAGACCATGCTGGGTGATACCGCTGTGGCTATCAACGGCGAGGACCCCCGCTATGCCCATCTCCACGGCTGCCATGTGGTGCTGCCCCTGCTGAACAAAGAGATCCCCATTGTCTGTGATGAGCACGCCGATATGACCAAGGGCACCGGCGTGGTCAAGATCACCCCGGCTCACGACCCCAACGACTTTGAGGTGGGCCTGCGTCATGACCTGCCCATCGTCCGTGTGTTCACCTACGATGGCCACATGACCGGTGCTGCCGATAAGGCGGCTGCGGATGCGCTGTTTGCTGCGGGCAAGAATACGGTCAACGAGCCGGAGGTGCTGGACTGCGGCAAGTACGCAGGTATGACCACCATGGAAGCCCGCAAGGCCATCCTGGCTGACCTGGAGGCCGGCGGCTACCTGAAAGAGGTGGAGCCTCTGAAGCATGAGGTGGGCGCTTGCTACCGCTGCCATACCACCATCGAGCCCATGATCTCCAAGCAGTGGTTCGTCAAGATGGAGCCCCTGGCCAAGCCCGCCATCGAGTCGGTGGAAAAGGGCGAGATCAAGTTTGTGCCGGAGCGCTTCACCAAGAACTATATGAACTGGATGAAGAACACCCGGGACTGGTGCATCAGCCGCCAGCTGTGGTGGGGCCACCAGATCCCGGCATGGTACTGCGATGAGTGCGGCGAGACCATCGTGGCAAAGGATGCCCCCTCGGTCTGCCCCAAGTGCGGCTGCACGCACCTCACCCAGGACCCGGATACGCTGGACACCTGGTTCTCCTCGGCTCTGTGGCCCTTCAGCACCCTGGGCTGGCCGGAGGAGGACAGTGCGGACCTGAAGTACTTCTATCCCACCAACACTCTGGTCACCGGCTACGACATCATTGGCTTCTGGGTCAGCCGCATGATCTTCTCCGGTCTGGCTTATACCGGCAAGGCTCCCTTTGATACCGTCTGCATCCATGGCATCGTCCGCGACAGCCAGGGCCGCAAGATGTCCAAGAGCCTGGGCAACGGTATCGACCCGCTGGAGGTCATTGCACAGTACGGCGCGGACGCGCTGCGCTTTATGCTGGTGGATGGCTCGACCCCGGGCAACGATATGCGCTATATCGAAAAGAAGGTGGAGGCTGCCCGTAACTTTGCCAATAAGTTGTGGAACGCCACCCGTTTTGTGCTGATGAACCTGCCGGAGGACTTTGTCCCCGGTCTGCCCGCTGAGGATCAGCTGGACATGAGCGATAAGTGGGTCCTGACCCGTCTGAACCAGGTGGCCGGTGCGATGACCGACAACCTGGACCACTACGAGATGGGCCTGGCCGCCGCTAAGATCAACAGCTTTATCTGGGATGTGTACTGCGACTGGTTTATTGAGATCGCAAAGCCCCGGCTGAACTCCGGCGACCCGGTGCAGGCAGATACCGCCCGCCGTGTGCTGGTCTATGTGCTGGATAAGGCACTGAAGCTGCTGCATCCCTTTATGCCGTTTATTACCGAGGAGCTGTATCAGGCTCTGCCCGGCTCTGCCGAGACCATTATGACCCAGGCTTGGCCCACCGTGGACCAGACCCATAACTGGCCGGAGGAAGAGGAAGCGTTTGAAAAGGTGATGGACTACATCAAGGCTGTGCGTACCATGCGCACCGAGATGAACGTTCACCCCGCCAAAAAGACCAGCATGGTTCTGGAAACTGCGGACCCGGCCCCGTTCCAGGCAGCACAGGTCTATCTGGCAAAGTTTGCTTTTGCTACCGAGGTCACCTTTACCCCCAAGTACGAGGGCAGCACGGAGGGCATGGTGCAGGTGTCCACCCACGCCGCCCGCGGCTTTATCCCGATGATGGAGCTCATCGACCGGGAGAAGGAGCTGGCCCGCCTGAACAAGGAAAAGGCGAAGGCAGAAAAGGAGCTGGGTATGTTTGCAGCCCAGCTGGCCAACCCCAAGTTTGTGGAGCGTGCTCCGGCAGCGCTGGTGGAGGATATCCGCGCAAAGCATGCCAAGAGCCAGGATAAGCTCGCTAACATCGAGCAGAGCATCCGGGCGCTGGGCTGATGACACGCCGCTCGGCGGGCCGCACACCTGCGGCGCTTACAGCAGCCCGCATCCTGCTGCCTTTGGCGCTGGCAGGCGCCGTGCTGTTCATCTTCTCCAATTCCATGGAGGTGGCCGATGCTTCTACCATCAGCAGCGGCCGTGTGCTGGCCTGGATGCAGGCCGGGCTGTCCCGCCTGGGCTTGGAGCAGACCGCACAGCGCCTGACCATGCATTTTGTGCGCAAACTGGCGCATTTTCTGGAGTATACGCTGGAAGGCTTCCTGATGATGCTGTGTATGCGGGTCTATACCCGGCGGTCGCTCCGCTACCTTAGCTGGCCGATGCTGGCGGGGCTGCTCACAGCACTGACGGATGAGACCATCCAGCTCTACTCTGCCGGGCGCAGCGGTCAGGTGCAGGATGTCTGGCTGGACTTTATGGGGATCATGGCAGGCATCACCACGGCGCTTGTACTGCTGGCGGTGATCCATGTGGTCATCACCCATTATAAAAATCGAAAAAAGGACGGATTATCATGACCATCCAACAGGCAGATCAGTATTTTGCCGCCCTGCCGGAGGGCTTTGCTCTACCCCAGCAGCTGCAGGCAGCGGTGGGCGGCCTGGCAGATCAGGTGACCTTTGTAGGGGTGGCCGGTACTGCCGGAAAAACCGCAGCCGCCTCTCTTTTGGCGGCTATGCTCCAGGCGGCTGGCCTGCACGCAGGACTGTACTGCGCCGGGGCCGGGCCGCTGTCCGCCCGTATCCTGGTAGACGGTCAGCCTGCGGCAGAGTATTCCGCCCAGGCAGAGCTGCTGTCTGCCGGGGAGGAGCTGCCCCGTCTGGCGGCAGAGCTGGCCGCTGCAGCCCGGTGTTTTGGAGCGGCAGGCTGCGCCTTGGCCGTTGTGGAGCTGCCGGACGCAGGGCTGGCTTCGGCCCTGCCCCAGATGCCGGTCTGTGCGGTCACTGCCATTGGGCCGGACGGCGTCAGCCGTTCCATTGAGCGGTCGGCGGCCTTGGCTGCCGGTGCTCTGCGCAAGGGCTGTATCTGCGTCACAGCGCCGGAGCAGCCCAAAGCAGCCCTCAGTGAGCTGATCGTGGCGGCAGGCCGCTGCGACTGTGAGCTGGTGGTGCCGGACCCGGAGGATATCACCTTCCTGGAGGCGGAAAAGTTCGCCAGCCGGGTGGACTATGGCGGATATACCGCCCCCCTGGCCTTTTTGGGCCGCCATGCCGCAGGCAACGCTGCTGTGGCCGTGGAGATGGCGCTGGCTCTTTGGCGCAAGGGCTTTGAGATCCCGGATGAGGCGATCCTGGAGGGGCTGGCTTCGGTGCCCAACCGCAGCAGCATCCGGGTGCTGTCCCAGCGGCCGCTGGTGATCCTGGACGCCTGCCGTACACCGCAGCAGGCTATGGCATTGCTGCGTGTGCTGAATATGGCCAAGGTGCGCCATATGAGCGCCGTGGTCGGGCTGGCAGAGGAGGAGGGGGCCGAGGCGTTCTTCTCCGCGCTGGAAAGCGGCCTGACCCCGGAGCAGCAGCAAAAGGATAAAGAGAATATGCCTGGCATGGGGGAAAACCCCTTTGATAAGCTTTATCTGGTGACCCCGGCTGGGGCAGAGCCGGAGCTTACCGCCCGCCTGGCAGAAAAGGCACGCTTCCACTTTGAGGTAGAGCAGTGCGATACCCTGGAAGAAGCCCTGGATAAGGCCCGGGTCAATACCCGCCGTGGCCTGCTGGTCTGCGGCAGCGAGACTGTGGCGCTGCAGGCAGGCGAGATCCTGGAAGCAAAATTGGGCAGCTGACAGCATTCCCTAAAATATTTGGCGCAGACCCCGTACACTAAGGATATGTGTACGGGGTCTTTTTTTGTGCCCGTTTATTGGATCGTGAACAAAAAAGGAGATGGACAAGCAATGGCCACTGTAAATTTCAGTGCGGCAGACCGGACGCTCTATGCCTACCTGGCGGGAGAGATCGACCACGATGCCGCACAAAATCTGCGCATACAGCTGGACGAGGCCCTGGTCAGCCGGACACCGGAAACTCTGATCATGGATTTTTCCGGTGTAGGGTTTATGGATTCCTCCGGCGTGGGGCTGATCCTGGGCCGGCAGCGGCGGGCGCAGGCGCTGGGGGGCAGCCTGCGTATCCAGCATGCCCCTGACCAACTGCGCCGTGTGCTGCAGCTGGCACAGATTCCCTGCAACGATGTGCAGCAAAAGGAGGAATAAACCATGAAAGCGGAAAACACCACAAAGATACGGTTCGACTCTCTCAGCGTCAACGAAGCTTATGCCCGGGGTGCAGCGGCGGCTTTTTTGGCCCGGTATGACCCCACAGTGCCGCAGCTGGCAGATCTTAAGACAGCGGTCTCGGAGGCGGTGACGAACTGCATCGTCCATGCTTACCCGGATAAGGTAGGCCCGGTCACCATGACCATTGCAGTCTATCCGGATCGGGAAGTGCGGATCACGGTGGCGGATCAGGGGGTGGGCATCCCGGATATACACAAAGCCATGGAACCGCTGTATACCACTGGAAACCCGGAGGAACGCTCCGGCCTGGGCTTTGCGGTGATGCAGAGCTTTATGGACAAGGTGACGGTGCGGTCCCGCCCGGGGCACGGTACAAGAGTGGTGCTGGTCAAGCATCTGTCCCAGCGGAAAGCGGCAGATACATATTAAAGAGAAACGAGGCGGAAAAGCATGGTATCGGATACAGCGCAGCGCAGTGCCTTTATTGAGCAGAACCTGGGGCTGGTCCACGCCTGTGCCGGACGATTCCGGGGCCGTGGCATCGAGTACGACGACCTGTACAGTGCAGGCTGTATGGGATTGGTCAAAGCCTATGATGGTTTTGACGAAAGCCGGGGAGTATGCTTTTCTACCTACGCAGTACCAGTGATCCTAGGCGAGATAAAAAAGCTGTTTCGGGAGGGTGGGGTAGTAAAGGTGAGCCGCTCCCTGAAAGAGCTGGGGATGCGGGTCAATGCTGCGCGGGAACAATACATCAAGCTGTGCGGTACCGAGCCAAGCCTTACACAGCTGGCGCAGCAGCTGGATGAACCATTGGATTCCATAGCGCTGGCAGTACAGGCTGCACAGCCAGCATTGAGCCTGACGCCGGATAATGGAGAGGAAAGCGGGGCACAACTGGATATACCGGTAGACTCCCCAGAGGAAGAACTGGCAGATCGGATCAGTTTGGGGGAGGTGCTCCGCAGCCTGCCGCAGGAAGATCAGGACTTGATCCGCCTGCGTTTTTATGGAGAGCGTACCCAGAGTGAAACAGCACGCCTGCTGCATACTACACAGGTACAGATCTCCCGCAGAGAGCGCAAGATCCTGCGTTGGATGCGTGCGCAGCTATTGGAATAGACCGGATTTTGGACAGATGACCTGAAACCTGCGCAAAAAATAGACGGAGATTTTAGGCAAAAAGTAAAAGAGAGAAGATAGGCAAAGAAAACGCTTGATTTTTGCAATGGCATGTGCTAGAATAAGTTACCGTCAAGCACGGATGCGCAAGCCGAAACTTGTCGCAGAATAGTGAAAATGGATCAAACCGCTCAGGTTGCTCCGAAAAAACTTGAAAAAAGTGCTTGACAGTAAATCACGAATGTGATACAATAAGCAAGTCGTCAGCCGCGAGGCTGAGACGCACAGGACCTTGAAAATTGAACAATATCGAAAAA
>Skinner_p2__coassemble_188_pt1 | contig 70110 bp, 74 predicted proteins | sample Skinner_p2__metabat2_high_PE_022 | metagenome-assembled genome bin Skinner_p2 | reverse complement strand
GGCGGAATTGGCAGACGCGCTAGATTCAGGTTCTAGTGGTAGCGATACCGTGGGGCTTCAAGTCCCTTCATCCGCACCATTGCGAATTTTCAACCGCGTTTTGCTTCCACAAAAGGGACATAAAATCCATTCTATTTTCATCTTATCTTCCTCTGTGCTTAGTTTTCTTCTTTTACTACCGTATAGCAAGCTGACGTTTTTTCTTCGCCTCTTTACATTTCCGAATTGGACATAACCTGTTTTTCAGCCATAGACAATTCCCGATGAAGGTGTAACGCCATAAATACAGTGATTACTACGGAAATTACATCCGCGATGGGTTGGGCATATAGGATTCCGTTCATTCCCCATACCATAGGCAGCAGCAAAATGACAGGAACAAAGCAGACACCTTGTCTACATGCTCCCAAAAAGAAACCTGCCGCACCTTTACCCAAGGCAAGAAACAAAGAGGAGTAAACCGTGTAGAAACCAAAAAGAATGAATGTGATCCCATTTGCAAACAGTGATTTTTGACCCACTAAAATCATTTGAGTATCTCCCTTAGTAAATTGAGAGATAATCTGCGTAGAAAAAACAGCCATCACCAAACCTACGACTAAGCAGAAACTTGTAGACCAAATGATTGAGGTTTTGATTGCTTCGCGCAAGCGATCAAACTTCTTTGCCCCATAGCTGAATCCAGCAATAGGCTGGAACCCTTTCAGAAATCCAAAAACAACAAGAGTTCCCATAGAAGTAATTCGCGTAACCGCCCCCATGCCTGCAATGACCGAATCGCCATAATTGCTGGACGCGCGGTTAATTAGCGCAATCGAAAGACTTGTCAGCAGTTGGAACACCAAAGTGGGAACTCCAATTTTTAAAATTTCCGTCATCATTTGCCTCGTAGGAGAAAACTCTTTTATGCTGAACGTAAATACGCTTTTTTTGCGAAGAACATAGGTGAGATAAACAAGCGTGGATACCATTTGCGAAATTGCTGTGGCGATTGCTGCACCTGCTACTCCCATGTCCAAAATGTAAATGAAAAGAGGGTCTAATCCGATGTTCAATACGGCTCCCAATAGCAAGGCACACATGGTCGTTTTTGCTGCACCCTCGCTACTTACAATATTGTTCATTGTTACATTAAACACATTGAAAATACAGGACAGCACATAAATTCTTGCGTATGTCGAGGCATACGGCATAATTGTTTCCGTCGCTCCCACCATCACCAAAATTGGTTTAAGGAAAATCGTAGAAAGTAGAATGATAATAGCACCAATCAGAATACTGCTATACAGTGCGGTGCTTGCCACTTTATCGGCGGTATCTTTATCTCCGCGCCCCAATAGTCTTGACAGATAGGATGCGGCTCCGTTACCGAACATAAGGCCTAAACCAACCACGACTTGTCCCAACGGAAATACGACAGAAATAGCACCCATTTGACTTTTGCCCAAGCCACTCACAAAATAGGCATCCACCAGATTATAGAGTGCATTGATCAACATCCCAATCATAATCGGTATGCCGAGAGCCATCAGAGCTTTGGGGATAGGCGCACTGCCCAAAAGCTCAAGTTTGTTGTTGCGTTCATTCATTGTCAAAACTCCTTTCGTCTCTTCAGGTATAATTTACAGTAGTGTAGGCCATAGTGCTACACAGTATAAATAATAGTACTATAATTTATAGTATATGTCAAGAGGTGAGGCAATTTATCTTGACAAAAAGTATAAAATACAATACTATATTTTATAGTGAATTTGACGGTGCTCTTTTATTCAGAAAACATAGCGAAAGGACGTGATTCCACATGGCAACCATAGATTTAATTGTATTGGGAATATTGAAAAAGGAGCCAATGAGTGCCTACGATATTCAAAAGTTGGTAGAATATAGAAACATATCCAAATGGGTAAAGATCAGCACTCCATCCATTTATAAAAAAGCCATTCAGCTAGAAGAAAAGGGGCTAATCCGAGGCGAAATCGTAAAAGAAGGGAAGATGCCAGAAAAAGTGATTTATTCCCTGACGGATGCCGGAGAAGCAGAATTTGAACGGCTCATGTTTGAGATTTCTGAAAAACCTATTAACATTTTTCTAGACTTCAACGCAGTTATTGTGAATTTGGATTCCTTGCCACCTGAAAAACAAAAATCGTGTATAGCAGAAATTGAGGAAAATATTAGTACCTTAAAATCCTATCTGGAATATAATATACAGAAAAAAGAAAATGAACCCAGTATTCCCGCAACAGGTATGGCTGTTTTGCGTCAGCAGTATGTACTGGTGGAAGCAATCCAAGCATGGATTGCTTTATTAAAAGAGAATCAAATAAATCCTTCAGAATAAAGACGAAAAAAAAATAGAGCAGTTTACCTAGAATTTAAGCTTTACTGTTACTCAAACAAGTGGCATTTTAACTCTCTACATGTCGTTGGAATGAACTTCTGGATGCTGTATGTTATTTTGATCTTGGCAGGAAAGGAAGTGTTCGTGTTTATATTCTTGTGTTCGCTTTGGCAACTACTGCAAAGGATTATGTATAATCAAGCGAATGATAGTAGTATCAAAATATGAATTATAAAATGTATATGGGTGATGCAGAATGGCGAAAATTGAGGACTGTCCCGGCTTTGAAACGTTCGGAGCGGATGTCAAGGCAGCTCGAAAGGCAAAACAACTTTCCCGCAGTGCGCTGGCTGACATGATACATTGTGACAGCCGGTATCTTGCGAACATCGAAAACGAAGGTACGCTGCCCAGCCTGCCGGTGGTGATTCAGCTGATAAAAATATGTGGTCTGCCCGTGGAGCGGTACTTCAAGCCGGAACTCATGCGGGAAGAAAGTGCGGAACGTCAGCGGGTCAGCCACAAGCTGCAGCTTTGCCCGGAAGAATACTTACCTATCGTAGAAAGTGCCATTGACGGAGCCTTACGAATCCATGAACAGGAAAAAGAGCCCGTGTGTGTCTGATTGTCATGCACGGTCATTGAGAGGATGCAAAAGCGTCCTCTTATTTTTTTGCATTTTGCGGGCAAAACGGGGGTATTGTGGTGTCATAGTACGATCCGCAGTCAGACCATCCGAAATCAGGAACAGATCCTGAATATTGTAAGGCGGATGGAAGGCGTAAAATATTTGGAGATCCTTTGATGGCCGGAGGGCACTGCCATGATCAAAAATATTGTGTTGGATATGGGCAACGTGCTGATCCGCTTTGACCCGGAGCTGTTCCTTTCCCGCTATGTCCTTACGGAAGAGCAGCGGAAGATGCTGCTGGAGCAGGTGTTCCGCTCAGTGGAATGGGTCATGCTGGACCGGGGCACACTGGACGAAGCCGGAGCAGAGCAGCGCATCCTGCCCCGCCTGCCGGAGCCGCTGCATGCGGTGGCGCAGGATCTGATCGAGGCTTGGGATGAGCCGCTTATTCCAGTTCGTGGTATGCTGGAACTGGTGCGGCAGCTCAAACAGCAGGGCTACCAGCTTTATCTGTTGTCCAATGCCGCTGCGCGCCAGCCCTTGTATTGGGCTCGCACAGAGGCCAGCCGCCTGATGGATGGAGCATTGATTTCTGCACAGGTGGGGCTTCTGAAGCCAGATCCTCGAATCTATCAAACCTTTTTGCAAAGGTTTGCGCTGTGTGCAGAGGAATGTGTATTCATTGATGATACGCCCATCAATGTGGAAGCAGCACAGCAGGAAGGAATGGCAGGTATTCTCTTCCGTCAGGACCCGGAGCAGCTGCGCCAAAACCTGCGAGCATACGGTGTCCGGGTCTGAACTTGCTTTTTGCTGGCGGAGCAGGATAAGGCGTCTGCTCCCTCTCTCTGGCAGAGCCTCTCCAGCAGTGGGGCATACTTTGCCGTAGGTGTCCGGTTCTTCTCTGACAGCTGAAAGATATTTTTCTTCTTCATACAAACAGCCCTGGCGCAGTGTTCTTGTTGGGACACCTGCGCCAGGGCCGTTTGTTTTATCGTTGGATATACCAGAAAAGTCAGCCCTTTTCTCGATAAGAAAAAGGGGCTTGGATGGTGCTGTGTCCAAAATCTTATCCGAAAAATCGTGTCACAACGGTCACGACTGTAAGAGTGCTGTAAGGCGAAAACACAGTCAAAACCGGCCATTCCGAGCATGGAGATCGACTTGCTATCCGTTCTGCGCTTGCGTCAAAGGGGAGACTATGATAGGATGGGAACAGTTAAAAACTGCTGCGACCCGAGGGAACGGCTGTCCTCATTTGAGCCGGGGAGCGGGCGGAATAAAAGGAGAAACAATATGGCGTATACAAAACAGAGCCTTAAACAGGACCTGGCGGCGATGGGGCTGACCGGTGCCGAGACCATCCTGATCCATTCTTCTATGAAGTCCATCGGAGAGGTGGAGGGGGGCGCAGATACCGTCCTGGATGCCCTGATGGAGTATTTTGCACAGGGGCTGCTTCTGCTGCCGACCCATACCTGGCGCTTTATGGATGGCGGAAATACCGTGTTCGATGTTCGGAACAGCCCCTGCTGTGTGGGCATCCTTCCGGAGCTGTTCCGGCAGCGGCCGGGTGTGATTCGTTCTCTCCACCCGACCCACAGTATGGCTGCTTATGGTAAGGACGCAGCGGCATACCTGGCGGGTGAGCTGGAAACCAGCACGCCCTGTGCCCCGGGCGGCTGTTACGATCGGCTGCGGACAGTTCACGGCAAGATCCTGCTGCTGGGGGTCACGCATGCGCGCAACACCTTTATTCACAGCGTGGAGGAGGTGCTGAATGTTCCGCACCGGCTGACAGATAAGCCTCTCAAGCTGACGGTGGTGGATGAGGCAGGGGAGAGCCATACGGCCTATATGCGCCGCCATTATAATGCAGACCAGCCCCATATCTCAGAGGACTTTGTCAAACTGGAGCAGGCATACCTGGACTGCGGTGCAGCACAAAACACAAAATTTGGCGATGCAAAGTGTATATTGTGCGACGCCGAGGGGCTTTTCCGGGTGACCCGTCATGTCCTTGCACCCAACCCGGAGGCTTTTGTGGTGGAACCGGTCATCCCGGCGGAGCGGTGGAAGGATCTCTGCGCAGATGCGAACCAGGGTTGTTTATAACATTGAATACTGTAAATATGCAGGGCGGGGCCGTATAACAAGCCCCGCCCTTCGTGTTTCAATAGAATGGGGAGACGACCGAAACAACAGTCTGCTGGCAGAGATTCTTGTGCAGCTTTTTCAGCGGCTCCCGGCGGCGTAGTTCCCCATGTGGATGTCCAGCACCCCTCTGGGCGGCTGGATCAGGGCATCCTCATACTGGCACTTCCATTGGATCTCCCGGCACATCTGGCCATCCGCCACGCCATCTATGGTTTCACCATCCTGAATGGGGTTATCATGCTCCAATATGTACGATGCCACATTGTAGGCGTGGTTTACCACCCAGTTGGGGTCCATGCCGTGGAAGTGGTACTGTAGATCGGGCAGAAACAGGGTGCCCATGCCCACCGTGTCGATGAGCATATCCTCCGTACCCTCAATGTTGAAGAATCGGACATTGACCCCAAAGCGGATGAACCGATCCGGGCCCTCGATCTGATGGGAGCGTACATCCTCCGCCAGAAACAGCTTGCCGCAGTTCTGGAAATAGAACGCCTCGCAGGTAGGGTACAGCTCCGCCAGAGCCTCCAAGAAGTCGGCGTCCAGGTTGGCCCGCTCCAGCGCCGGAAGCGCCGCAGCCAACATATCGGTGGCCACCACCTGATACCGGCACTCCCGGAAGATCCGCTCCCGGTCCTCCTGGCAGTCCCACATCTGGCTCATGAGAAAGGCGTCAAAGCCTTTTCCCTTGAACTTGTCGCATTTCATCACCATCAGCTGCACCGGGCATTTTCCGTCCTTGAACTCTGCAATATGCTCCTGTGCGGCAAAGCCAGCCATTTTCTTATCATAACAAAAGCACTCTGTTGATCCGATATGCTTCTCTATTACGGCAGTCATTTTTTCTTTATCCGGCATATCCACCGGCTCTTTGAACAGCATCTGAATGAGATAGGGGCCACCGGGCTGGGGGCCTTTTTTGTCATCCAGGTTCTGCTGGAACACTTGATTGCTCATTTGCTTTCCTCCTTCTTCTCCGGGAACAGCTTCCACCGGAATTCCAGTTCTTTCTGGACAAACTCTTTCGGCAGGCCCCGGGGATTGGCAATGAGATACCATACCCGAAAGGTGCGTTTCTTCGGATCTGTTTCCTGCTGGTAGAGCTGATAGCCCGCCTCATCCTCCTGCGTCCACTGTCCTGTCTGCCGCTTGGCCTGCACAAAGGGTTCCACCACCTGGTCCAGTTCCTCTTTGGTGCGGCTTGAGGCCCAGGCTTGATCCACATCATTGGCGTGGGAGAGATGGAACAACATCGAGCCCATCCCGTTCCTTGCCTTATGCTCCGGTGTTCCGCGCAATTTCACCTGATGTCGGTACTCCTCCAGCTGTTCCGCTGTTCCGTACCGTTCCACCATCTGTTCCCGCACATAGATGCACCAGCTGTAATCCTCCGGCTGGGTAAAGGGGGTGCAGACCGACTGGAGCGCCCCTACTGGGTCTGCTTCAAAGCAGTCAATAAAATTGAGGTAGTGGGCTTTGATCAGGGGCAGGAAGGTGTCCAGCAGCCCGGTGTCCAACCGCAGGTCCTCTGTCAGCATCCGAAAGAATGAACCGCCTGTTGTGGGTTCAATTCTGAAAGTGTAGAGGTAGTCATCTCCCTGCTTTATGATACAGCTGAAGCCCACCTCCACATTTCCATAGCCGATTTCATAGTCTATGTAGTTGTAGCGGCTCCGGTCAAACCAGATCTGATAGGTCAGCCCATTTTTCATTTTCTTTTTGAAGTCGCCCTTTTTCAGACGCTTCCAGCCCTTTTCCTCCAGGCCCAGGCCGTTCCACAGGTAGTCCAGAAGCTCCTGAAATATATCTGCCGGGCGTTTTTGTTCCATAAAATTCTCCCAACCGCTTATGCTTGTTCCTCACTTCTTCCAATCACATCCGCTAATTGAGCACTGACAGTATCTATGTAGAGATACACCCCGTCCCTGTCGCAGTGATACAGGTTGGAATAGCTTGTACTCTCATTCGGACTGATGGGGTTTGGCTCTACCACTTCAGTGGCTTCCAGCAGGCCGGCGCCCAGTTCTGCAGCGGCAGAAAGTGCTTTTTTCAGCACAGCAATCTGTCCATTGCTCCAAATCCTCTCCAGATCTTCACACACTTTGGGGTCCTGCTCCATGTCTTTGAGAAGCTGCATAACTTGATCCGGAGACAGATATACACCGGAGCAGTAGTTCTCGACGATCCGGTTCTGCATGGGGTTTGGAAAGGAAACCGGAGTCACTTGATCCCATGAGGTGAAGTACCGCTCATATTCCGGCTTCTCCTCCGCCAGGAAAGAAAAAGCACTGCCTCGGGTGTAATAGTAATCCCGGAAAAAACCTTGGATCACTGCAATATAGAAACCATGACTTTTGTCAAACAGTTCGTTGGATTCTGTTTCAGCCCCAACCCGCAGGGTATCCAGATATTTTTCTGCATAGAAATCCTCTATTCCGTACTGTGCGGCGAGTGCCAGCACCTTTTCCTCCTGTCCCTGCTGTATCCAGGTTAGGGGAGTAAAATACCATTCCTGCATTTCTTCTGGGGAAATCGGGTGAAAACTCACATCGTATCCCATAAAAGTCCTCCTTAGTAGTCAAGCAAGATGGGCACCTGCTGTTCCTCGGCAAACCGCATGGCCCGCCAGAACATGGAGAAGGCAAACTTGGCCAGAGACTCTGTGTCATACTGGGTGTGTTCTGGGATTTCTGCCTTGCTGTACTGTCCATCTGAGTCTATGGTTCCGTCTACCGGGTATCCCTCCGTATCGGCCCAGCCAAGGATGGTGTCCTCATCGGCCTGCCACGCCAGCTGGTTCAGCTTTTCCAGCTCCTTCTGCAGACCTCCCAAGGTGGCGATAGCGGCGGTGTCATCGGTGGGCAGAGGGCCTTGGAATAGAAAGCTGTCGGTGAGGGGAAGCCACCAAGTCGCGCCCCGAAGCAGGGACCACACCCGCTCCTCGTCCGATGCAAGGCGGGCAATCAGGGGATGCTCCCCGAAGTTCCAGTCCTTCTCCACGGCGGGCGGCACCGGTTCGCCGTATGTACGACAGGCAGCTACCAGCAGCATAGCGCCAAAGGCATCCCAATCCGGCTTGTCGGTGTAATAGGGCTTCTCATTATCCTCCGGCCAGGGAGTATAGGGGGACTGGCCCGGCTGAGAAATGGCGCTCAAGATTTGATCCCGCCAGTTCTCCACCGCCGCCTGGATCTCGGCCGGGGACAGCTCCTCCTCGTTGTCAGCAGGTTCTCCATCCGGAGTAATCCGGTTGAAGGTATATCCATTTTCCTCTGCCCACTGCTGAACAACAGTTTTCCAGTTGTGAGAATAGTACCGGGTCAATGTTCCGGCGTAGATGTCAAGTCCCATAAGTTTTTCTCCTTTTTTGTCTATATCATTTCATACAGCAGGGCAGTGTCGCCCCGCACCAGTTCCAGATGGGAGCGCAGCGTTTCAAGTCCGCTTTGCACCGCCTCGGCGGGCAGATCCCAGTCTGGGGCAATTTCAGCGGCCAGCTCCGGGAGGTCCTGCTCCCGCAGAACTGCCAGCACATTAGACGCCAGCTCTCCCTCCAGCAAAGCGCTGTCCAGGGTGTCCTCCGTCTGGGGAGCGGGAAAACGGACATCCAGATCCAGCTCGTACTCACACCAATCCCAGATGGTCATATAGACCGCGCCGGAGCAGTCGCCGCCCGACAGTTCCTGCCGCTGGTTATTTTTTATCAGATAAAAGGTTGCGATCTGTGACATGGTGGTTTCTCCTGTATGTTATTCTTTTTCCATCAGCCCTTCTGCCTGCATCCGGATCACATAGAAGGCCCGCACCCAGTCCAGCTCCTGCTCCATGGATTCCTCCAAAGCCAGCAGGCGGCGCTTTCCCAGCCTGCGATCCAGAAGGGCAAAGATGCGGACAAGCGGATTCTCGCTGACAAGGCTTTTCTCGATGCTCTGGTTGTCAAAGATACCAAACGCCTCATAGAACACCTTTTGGTCAAAGGTGCCCTGCTCCAGCGCATAGGCATGGGCTTGGTTGATGGCCTCTTTTGCGGAGTCGTGATCTTTCAGCGTTGTGGACCGCAGGTGATGAAATTTCGTCCACACATTCTCAAAATAGATGTAGTAGTTGCTCCGCAGTACTTCCACACCGTCCATGCGGATGGCTGCCCGGCCCTCATGGTCGGCGCTTTTGCTGTAACTGGTGGCAAAATACTGGATGTGGCCCCGGAGCGCCGGGCACAGGTAGTCATGCTCTAATTTGTTGCGGATTCCGCTCCAGGTTGACATAGTGATTGCCTCCTTTCCACTGCTGCCAGTCCCGATGGCGTTTTTCATGGGCGATGTTTTCAGTGTTCATTGAGATACCTCGCCAATTTCTTCTCCAGTAGTTCTGTCATATCATTGCACAGGCGTTTTACCTTGTCCTGCTCATGGGCGTAGTACCAGATGGTTTCCTCTCTGGGGCGGAGCAGAAGCTGGTCGCCGTCCGCTTCCTTCCAGAACTCGCCCAGCACGCAATACCGCTCCCCGTGGATGGTCAGATCAAACATCCCGGAAAGGGTAAGGATCACGCCTGTGGATACCTGGATGCCTGCGGTCAGCAGGAAAAACTCCCTCACCTGGGACGGGAGCGTGAAGTCCAGCACGCTTTCTTGATTCCCAATCTGCTCCTCCGTGGCGGCGGGTTTGATCTCGTCAGAGGGGTCCAGCACCTTTGCCAGCGCCTTGGAGAACTTGGGATAGCGTCGAAACATCTCCGGGTTGTCGGCCTTGAATTTCGCTTGCTTTTCCCGCTGCACCCGCTCCTGTTCCTTGCAGAAAGCGTCCAGCTCGGCCAGATACCGCTCCTGGTAGAGATTGCTGGCTTCAAATGCTAAGCCGCTCTTTTCCAGAATGGCAATGGCTCCCTTTTGGCTGCCAAACAACGGGACCCATTGAAAGCCGTGTCGGCAGGGTTTTAGTTTCAGGAATTCACCCCGACTCAGCAGGGCTTCCAACTCCGTCTCATGTTCGTCCCACCAGTTCTGCCAGGTTTCAGGTGTTTCCCGGCCTTCGACCAAGTCCAGGAGTTTTGCTGTCAATGATTCTGTGTTCATAGGTGTCCACGCTCTTTCTCCGCCATCACTTCCACATTACTCGGTAGCACAAAGCTCATTCATTTTTGGAATCAGTATTTTATCCATCCATTGACAAACAACCTCAAAGGCATTGTAAATCTTTTCTTCATTTCCTATATCAAGATATATTTCATTGTCTCTTAAACTGTAAAACAGCGGTTGTGTGTTGATGTCTGGTTTGGCATAACCATAAGGGTCGTATGGACGGGTGTTGATTATATAGCAAACCTCTATGCTTATACTATCCTTTGTTTTCCCGCCGAATGAGGAAAATGCAATCATATAGGTGAAATTTTTACTGTGTCTCGTAAGTGTTTTGTCGGATTTTTTATACTTGAATCCTAAATGCCCATACTTTTCTTGCAGCTTGTTTCCAAGCATTTGCATTGCTTCGTTAAAGTTCATTGTGCCCCCTCCATTTTTCCATCGTAAAAATAAATCACGATACTTGTGATTCCATCACTTCGCCATCATCATTGACATAAGCATAATGAATAAAATCCTCATCCACAAGCAGCAGACAGGGGCTGAAAACCTCCCATTCATCATAATCGCGCAGGATGTCATCATATTTTCCGAATATGAAGATTTGAAACAGTGCCTCTGTTCCCATCAAAAAGCACAGGTAAACATTTTCGTGTGGGTACGGGCAAACTTCTTGGATTGACAGTTGCCCCGGCTGCGCGAAATCGAGTTTTGAGATGAAGGCTTCAAGTTTGAGTGCCTCCGCTTCATCTGCATACCGATATTTTTGAGAAAAATCTTCGATGCTTTTTGTGAGACGGTCCTTGTATTGCTGGGTCTCTGCTCTTTGCTGCTTTGCTTTAAGCTGCGCTTTTTTCTGAGCCAATAGCTCTTTCCTCTCATGATCCATAGGTCACTTCTCCGTTTCAGAGGGCGCAGGAATAGAGGCTCATGGCCCCGTAATCGGTGTGCAGGACAAGCCCGCTTTGGGTAAAGGCAAAATTCACCTGCCGCACCACAAAGGGGTCATCAATGGTGGCCAACAACTGGCCGCTTCCGGTATCCCACAGCTCGATGGGGGAGCTGCCACGATCCTGCTGAACGGCCATCAGGCTGCCCCTTGTCCTCACTGTACAGGTATCCGAAAAACTCAGCCCCTGCCGGACAGAAAATGGGAAAGGATTGTCCATCTCCTCTCCGGTCTGGGTCAGATAGAACCTGCCGCCCACTGAGAAGCACTGGTCATCCGGAGAGAAGAAGGGATGCCAGCCCTCATTGGGAATCACCACTTTTTGGGCGGACTTCAGATCGACCAGCACATACTCACCCTCGGTGACGCGGTAGGCCGCTTTGCTCTGCCGGGGAGAGAGCATCCCGAAGCAGTAATAGGCAAAATTCGGGCCTTTTGACTTCTTGCATTTTACCGTTTCCCGCCACACCTCTGTGTTGCTGCCAAAGTCAAAGACGACGATCTCCTCGCCTGTGTACCAGAGGGCCAGGTCGCCGCTGACATCCAGCATGGTCTTCATGCTGTTTTTCTTGTTGGCAAAGGGTGTGATTTCATGGGTGCGGAGTGAGAACTGCTCCAAAAGATAGCTGTTGTTCAGCAGCAGGGTATCATTGGGGCAGAGGACCTGCTCGTAAGTCATCCGCTTGGCACCCAGAGAGACCGTTTCAAGGATCTCCCCGCTGCCATCAAAGTGATAGAGGGTCTCGTCCTCAAAATCTCCGACCACCCTCGTCAGGAAGAAGTCGTCCCGTGTGAGGGCGGTGGCCAGAGGCATAAAACCGTTGCTGTCCTTACCGACAAACCGATGGCACCGCGCCTGCCCAACTGCGGCATCCGGATTTTGATAGACAAATCCTTTCCGCATCTGGCCCATCATGGCGCTGGCCGCCTTGCTCTTGACCTGGAAGGCGGAGTCGCACAGGATCTCCTTGACCTTCCCGCCATTCAAGCAGGTTCGGATGGTATGTCCGTCAATTTCAATCCGCCACTGCTTATTTGTGGCGGGGTTGAGGAAGGTTTTTTCCATTGGCGCAGGCACCTCCTTCTTAATCAAAATCCATCCAGACCAGGTGTTTTCCGCAGTGGAGGCACTGGAACAGATAGCATTGCAGATGCCCGCCGTTGACGGATTCCCGGATCATTCCCTTCTGCTCCTCGTCCCACATGGGGTCGTCCAGCACATCCTCCAGCACACCCAGTGCCCGCAGTTCTCTGGCGACCACACGACCCAGATAGGCGCAGTAGTCGCCGCAGTGGGCACGCCAGTATTCCTGCTGCCAACCGGAGTAGCCGGGGGTGCGGTGGATCAGCTCGTCCAACTGGGCCGGATTCTCCACGCTATCGTCCACGGAGCAATCGTCCTGGAAGCTGCCGTCATATTTTCGGGCCGCCTCGCCGCTGGAGATACACTCCGGGCACAGATACTCAATATCCTCCACAGCGTAAAAGGGGGCTGTATAGAAAATATGGGTCATCTTGCCGCAGCAGTCGCAGGCAACGCCGTCTGCGGATTCCTCAAAAGCGCCGGTTTCCAGCGGATTGGGGTGATACCGGAAGGCGGGCAAGCCCAGCCGAGCCTGCCGCTCCTTCTCTTTCTGCGTCTCCTCCGGCGTTTTGGGCTTGGGGAGAGCATAATGATTGCCCCAGTTTTCCGCATAGTCCTTCAGCGTGCCCAGCCTCTTGAGGGTCTTTTTGTCGGAACGATTTCCGATTTGGAAGAGCAGTTCATAGGCATCCTTCTTGAAGTCCAGCAGATCGTACACATCCACCAGCACTTCCTTGGCCTGCTTGTCTTCCGACTGCTCCAGTTCCTCCTTGAAGGCATAGAGAGCGCGGACACTGTCCGGATCTCCTTCTGTCTCTCGAAACTGCTTTTGTAGTTCAATATATTGCTTTAGGTATTCGTTCATGGTCACAACCTCCCATCAATCCCACCAGAAGTACCAGACGGTGGACTGCCGCAGGACATCCGCCAGATTGCCCACAGTGGGGTCATCCTGCTCCTGATCCACAATGTCCGGGCAGAAGCCGTACTGCTCTGCGGCGACCTCCATGGCCTTCTCCTTGGAAACAGGGGCAGGGAGCAGGAATTCCAATTCATCGTGGCTCATGGCGGCAGGCACCGCACCGTGCTGCTCGAACCAGTATTTCGCCGCTGCCATCAGCTCCGGCGTATCGGGGCAGTCGTTCCAGTTTCCGAAGGGCAGGTAGGCAAAGATCTCCCAGGGGTTCTTGACCGGAATTTTCGCCAGAATGAGAGGGTGGGTCATATCGGTGTCGGAATCCCAGTAGCAGGAGATACGGTTATTCTCATAGCCGCCTTCCATCTCGCCCAGGACTTCCTCCTCCCAGTCCATATCGTCATCCTCGGCTTCTTCCTTGCGCTGGCCGGTCAATTCCTCCAAAACTGCCTTTCCGTCCTTGATGGGCGCAGAGAGCATCTTCTTCCGGTACTCCGTTACGGTTTTGAGGTCAAATTCGTAAATGTCCGCATCATTCTCCGGGTCGGCGTTCATCACCAGACACTCAAGCAGCGTTTCGTCATCCGCCTTGATGAGTACCGGCACAAAGCCTTCTTTGATACTTTCCCGTTTGGCATAGCTGTATGCCGACATGATGGGATCATCGTCCTTCATGGAGGGGAAATAGGTGCATTCACAGTCCAGATACTCCATCAACGCCTCAGCCAGTTCGGAGGGCTCCAGCGTGTCCTCGTCGAAGTCCTGTCCCTGCCAGTTGGTGAAGCGTTTCTCGATCACCTTTGCCATGGCCTGGTAGTAGTCCTCGTCAAAGGGGATGAACAGTGCGGCCTTAAACTGGAACTCATCGGAGTAATACTTTTCTGGGCCGAGATATTCCAAGGCATAGTTTTCAATGTCACGGGGGAAATTGGGACTGTCAGGTTCGCCATAGTAGTAAGAAGTAAATGCTCGCCCAACCTTATTGAACATCGGAACCATAATCTGCCCGTTCAGTTTGTCCCGAATAAACGCCCGCAGATCCACACTGGCAGGGTCGGCTTTGACCTGTTTGGCCACTTCGCCGTATTCGTTCAGAAAGTCCTCGCCCATCAGATCATGCTCTATGCACCAGCGCAGGTAAATGGCAAAGAGGTTATAAGCATTTATGGGGTCAATGGGCAGACCCTTCTCCTCAATGCTCTCAAGGTGATAGGAAGCGTCGTCCATCTCACCGTCAAAATCATCATTGGAAAGGGTGCCACGGGTGATTGCATCCTGACGGGTAGGGTTTACCACAAAGCTGATGCCGTTCATTTTGTCCAACAGAGCATCTGCGTCATGCTCCATCTTATATTCCAATTCCTCTCGGTAGAGGGGGATCACCTGATAGAAGTTGACCTCCTCGCCGCCCGGCAGGGGACAGACCTCGCTGCCATCCTGCGTGCCCTGGGGGCCAGTCAGAATGGCGGCGCACAGCTTCGTATTTTCTGCAAAGTCCTCCTCATTGTCCATGGTATGGCCAAAGCCCAGCCAGGTATCGCTGGCAATGGGCAGGCGGGCCAGGGCTTTCAGCAGGCGGATTGGCCAATACCACCGCTCATCCTGTATGGATTCCTGATCCAGCTTCCAGTCCGCAGGCAGGGCAATGGCCAGCTCTGCACGCTCCAGCTTATATTCCGCCAGCTCCTCCGGCACATTCATCCGGTGGGCGCCCATGCCCATGGTGACCAAGGTGTAATAGTCCCGCTCCTCAGTGGGCGGCACCATGCAGATGTCCACATGGATGTCCGGGGAAACGATCTCGTGGAATACATTCTCGAACTTGCCGAAATACTGCTGGATGTGTCCCTCGACGGCCTCCATCTCCTCCTCGGTGTAGACTTCGGGATTACTGAATTCTTCCTCATCCTGCGTGTCCTCATTGTCTGAGTGGTCGCAGCTGTCATCCTCCGGATCTCCCTTTATAGGCTCGTAACCGATCTTCAGGGTCATCTGTTCCTCTGGCAGAGAGACGCCGGGGCTGCGGTTGATGGTGTGCTTATCGTCCGCAGAAAAACCGATGGTCTCGCCGTCTTGCAGCGTCACATCACACGCCAGCACATAGGAGGCAAGGCTTGCCAAAAAGTCCCGCAGTTCCTCCGGCTCGGCGTCGGTGTTCAACACTTCCATTTCCTCCTTGCCAAACACATCCATGCCATAAGTGTAGCCGTTTAGGCCCCCCTCGCTCCGGTACAGGCCGAACCAAACCCAGTTGAAGATGGGCAGTTCGTCCTCTTTTATCATATCGGCAAGGCCCTCATAGAAATGAGGCTCAAATACCACGCCGCTGGTGTAGACACCGGTGGCATATTTCTGCTTGCAGCACACTGCCATCGCCTTGGTGAACAGCTTACCTCGTTCCAGCAGTTTTTCCTCCTCGCCCAACACAGCCACCATGATATGGGCCTTGTGCGCTTTGGCCACTTCTACGGCCTCTGGCCACATATAGTTGTTTTCGGCGTTGATCTCTGCTTCATTGTCAGGGATGTGACCGTGGAATAGTGTCACGATCAGCATCATGCCGCCGACCCGCATTACCACAGCGTCATCGCTGTTCTCAACATCTTCGTCTCCCTCATCCGGCTCCTCATCTACGATGCCCCATTTTTCCCGCAGATCCCGGATCAACTGCTCCTTGTCCCACTCTGCTTTGGAGAGGAGCACAGATCCGGCAAAGGAACCCTTATGGTCGGTTTCCTCCTCGTCGGCGTCATCCTCAAGATCCTCTGCATCTTCATCCGGATCATAGAGGGATTCATGCTCCAGTCCGCGGATAAACTCCTCAAAGCTGTCTGCCAGATGGGTGATCTTATAGTCGTTTTCCTGATCCACATGGACTACCGCAGGCTCTCCCTGGGGACCGCAATCCCGGTAGTCCAGGAAAATCATATCGTGTCCGGCGCTTGGACAGTCACAGATGGCCACACCGATGGCAGGATACTCCCACTCATCGATCATAAACTGGCTGCCCAGCTCCCCGCAGAGGGAGCAGCTCTTTTCTCGTCCGATGCCGAAAATGCCGGTGATGGCCACATGGTCATCTGCCCAGCAGGTAGGTTCATCGCAGGGATAGCAGGTGTTCACCGGAATGCCGCCGTTGTGCTGCTTCATCAGCCAGATGTAGGCGGCGGGCAGCTTGTAGCCCAGTTCCTCCTCCACGCTGGCGATCAGCTCATCGGAAGGCGGCTCACTGACATATTCTTTCAGTGCATACCAATTATCATCCCAGAAGTTGGTGAGGTCGAAGCCCTCAAATGGGGTATCACCGGGCACGAATTTGGCCTTCTTCTTCCGGCTGCGCTGGCGTTTCCGAATCTCCGCCTTACACTCCCGAATTACCGCCGGAGCATTTTCATCCTCTGGGTCCAACTCTGCCCACCGCTGGGCGTAGGGAATGGCCTTTTCCTCCTGCCCATAGAGATACTGATAGCCGTAGGCCATCCGCATATTCCACTGGGCCTTGTCCCGGCCTTCTTCCCGGACAGACTCCAGCACCTCAATGGCGCGGCACAGGGCCTTGTCCCCCTTATAGCGAGGGGTACCCTCGTCATGGTCCCCGATGATGGCGTAGTTCTCCAGCGCCCGAGCCAGGGCGTAGGCGGTGCGGTAGTTTCGCCAGTCCTCCGGGATGGCATTCAGTGCCTGGATGCAGCGGGTGTACTCGTCCTCGTCGTTCCACTGCTCCAGCTGGGCGAAGAATGCTTCGGCGTTTTGTTGGGTATAAGGAATATAGTCCATGCCCGTAAGCGTTTCATCCAACTCGTCATCCTGATTCTCAGTTTCTGTCCCATCATCTTGTTGCTTTAGGGGTACAGAACCTGCTTCACGGCGGAAGGTGTGGAAGATGGCCCATGGGATGTCCGTGCCTTCAAAGAACTCTTTCGCCATGTTCAGCGCCGTCCGGATGTCCCAGGCGATGAAGTCCACATAGCCGCAGAAAAGACCGGTGGATCCGCCGGTGAGAGTGAGCACTTCCGATCCGTCGCCGGTGGTGAACACTTCCTCCAGCTTGTCCCGGAAGTCGAAAATCTTATCCGTTCCTTTCTCCTCCCGCAGGGTATCCAGGGGATAGCAGAAGAAGCCCGCTACCGCGCCGTCGGCATGGAGATCGTCCATAAAGTCATTGTCGGCATTCAGATAGCCGTTGATGAGCGGCACACAGCAAGTGGAGCCCACCATGGTATCCAACCGCCAATCGGCGTCGGGATCTTCATTGGGTTCCATTTTGTAGCCAAGGTAGCTCTCCAGATAGGCTTCCGGATCGGTGGAGAGTTCCAGCCCCCGCTCCTTCAGAGCGTCGGGCAGCTGGGACAGGAGGAAGGACGGCTCCGCCTTGGGCTTTTCCAGCACATCGAAGCTGTCTATGTATCTCATGTGGGGGATCTCGCCCAGCACTTGGTCGGTGAGGGTGGTGAGCATCCACCAGACCCGGCCTTCCGCCTCCCGGAGCATGGGAAGCAGCTTTTCGCAGTAGGCGGAGATGGCGAAGCTGTTTTCACCCTGCTCCTCCAGCCAGATCTGCACATCATCCCCGGAGATGTCCCAGCCATCCTCGGTACGCAGGCCGATGTTCTGGAGGGGCTGACGGCCCACCAGGATGTTCCAGTGCTCCAGCACCTCCTTGGGGGCGTGCTTCTGGAAGTAGACCAGCTCAAACAGCTTGACCTTGTCACCCTCCGGGGTGAGGATCAGCTCGTACTTCTCGCCGTTGAAGCCCATCTCGAAGGAGATTTCGTCAAACGCCTGGTTCAAAGCCCCTTCCATTTGGGCCACGAGTTCGGCACCGCGGGTGTGGTCTTTGTCCTCATCCATCATCTGGCGCAATTCTGCTTCCATCTCGGCAAAGGTTTCCCACCAGTTCTCTGTCCGCTCCCGGAAGCACATCGAAAACCATGGCCGAGAAATGTCCGCTTCGCACCATTCGATGAATCGCTTGGTGTCCTCATCGTCAGGGCGGGCCTCCAGCGCCTTGCGGAAATAAGGCAAGGCTCGGCCCCCCTGATCCAGGTAGTAATAAGAATAGCCCATGCGGAAGTTCCAGTAGTGATCGCCCTGAAAGTATTCCTCATGAGGTTTCAAGAGAGCGATGGCCTTTTTGAGCAGCGCACGGTTGGAAGGCGCTCCCAGATTATTGTAGGCTCGCGCCAGCTCCATATCAATTTCCGGGGTACGCTCCTCGGCGGGGATGGCCTCCAGCGCATCAACGATTTTCTGGTGTTTGTCCTCCTCATGCCACTTCTGGCACTGCTTCAAAATATCCATATTCGGGTCCTCCTCGTCCTCATCTGGTTTCCAGTCTTTGATCTGCTGGAACACACCGTTCTCATCCCGCTCAAAGGCGCAGGGGGCGGGGGTGTTCAGCAGAGGAATGATGTCGGGATCGTCGTTGCAAATTGTGTTCAGCTTGTAAATCCCGGCATTGTTGGGGTCGTCCATGTACGCCTCGCTCTCGTCACCGGCGGTGAAGCGCCAGCCGCTGTCCCAGCCGCCGTCCGGCTCCTCCCGGTAGCAGTAGCCAACCTTGTAGCCCTCCACCGTGATGCGGTTGGTGGCGATACAGCCATCGGCACCTTCCCAGTCGGGAAGCAGATGTTTCACATCTTCCGCCTTTACATGGTAGTCCCGGTTGCGGCCGGAGGCTTCGTACAGCTCTTTCCGCAGCATCTCCACCTGATAAGCCATATCCGTGATCTCATCCTCGCCCATCATCTCACTGATGTCATAGGACAGGGGATCTTGGACAAAGTCCGCCAGGGCCTTGTTCATGGCGTCGTGTTCCTCCGGTGTGGCGGTGATGCGGATGCGGCGGGAGGGGGTGTTGTACTCGTCCAGATCGTGGAGGTTCACACTGCCGCTGACGCTGCACTCCAGCAGGATGGCGGCCAGATCAGTGACCACATCAATGGCGAAGTGGAAGTCCATCTCCACGCCATTCGAGTGGGTGAACTCCAGATACTTCACGGTCTGGCGGAAGTCCCAGTTCTGCTTATCCAGACCGATCTTGGCAAAAATCTCGCTGAGGGGGATCTCCTCCTTTTTCTGATCCTCTAAAAAGGCCACAAGGTTCAGGCTGTCGTCCGAGCCTCCGATAAAGTTACCCCAATATTTTTTGATATACATCTGTCGTGCCTCCTGTTCTGAATCCAGTCGATCAATGAGCTGATTCAAGTGTTCCAACCACGCAGGAGCGATCTCGCCGCTGTCTTCGTTCTTCCAAAGATCCACAATCTCACGGATGCCGTCCTCGTCCGGCACCTCGTTTTTGATGTCGGTGAGCTGCCGCAGCAGGAAAGCAAGGGCTTCTTTGGATGCTGTGAAACCGGTGACTTTATCCCATATAGCTTCTTCATGATCGTAGTCCAGTTTGCTGTTATCCTTCCATTGGAAATACAGCTCCGCCAGAGCCATCGCAGTATTGTCAAAGAGGAAGTCGATTTGTGAGAAGTCAGATCCCAGCATGACTTCCTCTTTCATCAGTTCGATCATCTCGCCCAGATCCATTACCGGATGCTCCGGTACATATTCATTTTTGAGGATGTCCAGTACATCCAGCCCTTCGTCACGCTCTAATGCTTTTATGCCCCATGCTCCCATGTCGGCACCTCTCTTTCTTTATTTTGTATCAAGCTTCTATTGTCAATCATAGTTCTCCAGCCGAATAATAGGCCGATAAAAGTCATAATCTCCGTTTAGTTCCTTGTCCTCCTGCACTTCCGGCTTACAGTGGGGCGAACAGGGTAGGAAACCGAGAAATGGGCCCAGCCCACCGCAGATATTGCATCCGCCGTCACCGCCGCAGGTGGTAAGTCTATCAGCCTGCACCACTTCCCGCATATAGGGATCGTAGGCGATGGACAAGCCGAAGAAGTTGGGTTCCTCCATGTCATAGGGCCGGTTCTCATCCTCATCCATGTTCTCAAACCAGTGCAGACGCATGGAGTAGTCTAACCCATCCCCCCAGGGGAACAGGGTGCGGCACTCGCCGCCGCACAGATAGGCCCACTCGTCTGCCGTAGGCAGCGAGAGCCCCTGCTTTTCCAGCCCGGCAAGGAGTTCATCGTAATCAGTGCGGTTATAGATACAGATCTGAAAGCCCTTTTCCGTCCGCTCAATGCGGGCCGACTGATGCAAGGTAAGACTGCTGCTGTCACTCCAAGCAAAATCACGGAACTCCTTCAGCCAGTCAGGATGGGCGGTCAGTCTGGGATCGTCCATCTTGACCGGCTCCCAGCAGAGTTCCTCCAGCTCCCGGCCCACCAGCATGGGGCCAATGGCCGCCTGCCGAACGGGAGCCATGCTTTCCCGGATCATCTCCTCCGGGTTCTGCGGTTCCATCTCCCACTCCTGGAACAGATAGTCCAATTCCTCCCGGCTCTCCTGGTTCAGTCCCTCGGCAAACTGCTCCCAGCCCAGGGTGACGGTGTCGCCGGGGACAAAGACGAACTCCCGGCCATCTTTCTTGAAGATGCCGGTGGTGCAGCTCTGGCCCCAGCGGTCAAAAGTATGTAGACCGAGAAAGGTCATATCATAACGATCAGCCAGGCTTTCCATCAGCGTCTGCTTCTCGATTGTATCCATTTGAGTGAATTGGGGACGGGACAGTTTTTCGTTCATGGCAAGTCCTCCTTAGATTCGTTTTGCGTGTTCCAGCAGATAGCTCCGACCATCCTGCTTGGCCCGTTCCAAGTATTGTGGAAGCAGGTCGGAATGGATGGCATCCAGCGAAATCAGAACGGCGATCCGCTGGTATTCCTGAAGTTCAGCGGTCTTTTCCGCAATATCTCTATTCAGGTAGTGCATCTCTTGGTGGAAAAACCAGTTGAGTTTTTCCATCAGCCGATAGAGTCGGATCTGTTCTTTTTGGGTCATGGCTTTGATCCTCCTACTTCAATTTCAGCACAAATCCCCAGATACTCACTACAATCAGAAGAACGCCCAGCAGGAAGAAAACCACACGCCGGTATCCTCTGCTGTGGCGGTGGGCATCCCGCGTACCAGTGGGGTCGCAGAGCCAGTTCCAGTTGCGGATCGCCCCAATTAAAATCACGGCTCCGATGAGCACCGAGGCAATGTACCAATGCTCTTGCAAAAATGCTGTGATCTGCTCACTGTTCATTTACAGATACCCCCTTTACATCATCGGGAGTTTCCTTTCGGATGATTTCCTCCCGCTCTTTCCAATCCAGTTCCAAGGAATTTTCCTCCTCCAGATATTTCTCACAATCCCGCACCAGCTCTTGGGCATCCGGGTCATCCGGGGCCAGGGACAGCCAGCATTTTGCGTATTCATAAGCGGTGGTTGCGGAGCCGTATGCCATCAGGCAGGAGTAGCCCATCCGGGCGTTCCAGTAGGGATCGTTCTCACCCTGGGTGCGGACGGACTCCAGCAGCTCAATGGCGTGTCGGATGAGATCCCCGTCCACTTCACCGTCGGTCCCATGCTCTCCATGATCTCCCAGAGCCGCCAGATTGCTGTAAGCCCGACTCAGCTTGATGGTCAGCAAATAGCCCCGCTCCTGTTCCGGGATAGCCTCGATGGCCTCAATACATCGTGAGAACTCGTCCGCATCATTCCACTTCTCAATCTGCTCCAGCAGTTTTGTTTCTTCTGTCTGATTCATCGTTTCACCGCCTTTTCTGTGTCATCCTTTGCCTTTTTTGAAGTGTCCGCTGCCTCGCCAGGTGTTGACCACACAGGTGAAGATCTGACCACAGTGCTTGCACCGGATCATGTGGGCCATAATCTCATCCGCCCAGCCATCCTCTGTCTTTACCTTCTCCAGCGGGCAGGTGGATTCCTCTTGCATCAGTTCAAATTCCCCCTCCGACACCAACTGCTGAATGTAAGCAATACAGGCCAGATAGTCCTTTGGGGCGTCAAATTTTCTCCATGTTTGAATGTTTCGGCAGTGCTCGCACATAATGGATGCCTCCTCCTGTAAACGGTTGTTGTCAGCCCTGTATATCAGCGTCAACGGGGCCTTTTTTCAGCGTTCCATCCACAGTGATCACATGGCCCCAGAACATATCGTCGTCCGCGTACCAGGCGGTAAAACGGCCGCCGGGAGATACTGTAAACTCGGTGAGGAGGATGCGCCGGGCAAACTCATCCTCGGTGATGGGGTCTTTTTCCGGGTCACGGTCGGCCTGGTCATTGTCCGCCAGCCATTCGTTGGCCTGAGCGGTGAGCTTCTGGGCAGCCATCGCTCGCAGGGACTTATCCCAAGTTTCCTGGTCTGCCACCAGTTTCTTCATCACATTGGTGACACGGGTCCAGGACGCTTTCTTTTCAATCTCCACATCCAACGAGATCCGGACTTCTTTTCCCATCCACTTACAGGTCCCCTCGAATATGCTCATCTCACGATCCAGCGTGAGGGTTCCCAGCACTTCGTCCTCCAGAAGAATGGGCTTTGTGTATTCCGCCCAAATCTCCTCAAGTGCCGGACAGGGTACGCCTTTCTCCAGTACCTCCGTGACATACCACTGAGGTTCGTAGAGGGCATCGCCTTTCCAGCAGCGGGCTTTGATCCGGTAGATCTGGCCCTTGGTAAACCGCTTGGAATAGTCGCCGGCATCCCGTTCCTTGTCCGTCAGCGGCCAGCTCAGGTAGCATCGACCGGAGATCGCCTGTCCGGTCTGGACATCCGCCATGGCGAGGGCATGGGTATGTGCTGCCCAAAAGGTATCCAGAAAGGTTTTGTCCGCGCTGATACCATCCTGAATCAGTACCAACTTTTCCTCATCTTCCAGGGAATATAGGGCAACAAAGTCCTTGACGGTTCTCTTTTTCATAGCGTTCTCCTTATGCAAATACCTGCTGGTATTTCTCTTTCAGCTCTTTCGGCACCGACTTAATGACCTTTCTGCCTCCGTTTTCGGAGGCCGGGCCCCAAATGGCCCAGAGCAGGCTCTGCCAAGCGATGGCACGGAATTTCGGGTCTTTGTTTTCTTCCGGCAGGAGATAAGCGGAAAAGCGGCGTTTGACTGCCAGCAGTGCCTCCAGGCTTTCCCCATTGGCTATCAGGCTGCGGAATTCTCTGGCAGGCTCCAGCCACTGCATAGATAATGCGCCCCGCACCAATACCCCCAGCGTCCATGGTTGGAACCCAAACTTTCGGATCAAGGCATGAAGGAATTTCCCTTGCAGGGAGGAGTGCTCGTCATCGCAGAGATCCAGATACTCCGTCACCAGCGGTGCCCATCGTTCTCCCTCCAGTCCCAGGGCGAACACAGCAAAGGTGCCGGGCATTGCACAGGCTTCATCTGAGAGGTTTTGGTACCACTCAAACTCCCGCATAGCCAGACGAGCATATCGCTCCATAGCTGGATGCAGACTGGGATACTGCACAGCGCAGGCAAAGAGCTGATTGACTCCCTTTTTAGGAAGTCCAGGAATGGGCAGATAGAGTTTTTCCTTCCCACGGAACTCCACCGAGTAACTGCGGGGAAATTCCTCCTGAGAAAGCACCGCACACAGGTAGTCCAGGATTTCAGCATAGCACTCCTCGGTGGAGTCCCTGGCGGTGATTCGGATGATAGCAAAGGCATCATTGGCCGATGCGGTGAAATGCTCCGTCTTACGCCGCTGGATGTCCTTTGGCAATTTGCCGCTGCCGGCTGTTTTTAGCTGCTTCACCATGTCCGGACGAATCTGGGAAACCAGGCCGAGGATGTGTTCGGTGGTGAGGGATTCAAAACTCTGCCCGTACACGGTATGGCAGACCGCCACATAGCAGGCAAAGCGCAGCAGACCTTCGTCCACATCCTCCGCTCGCAATTCCGGCAGCACCGTGCAGGGTGGAAAGACGGTAAAGCCATCATCCCGCTCTCCCACAAGGAAGCAGCGTTCCTGCACCTGCTTTTCTATGTACTGCTCCAACTGATAACGAATCTCTTCCCAGCCTGCCAGCCGACGCAGGGCGTCGCAGAATGTAACCGCTTCTGCATAGGGGAAATCCTTTAAAGGCAGCCGGGACAGATATCGTTCCAGCAGCTGACTGGGCAGAAAGGGCGTTCCGTTGTGGTTTCGCACCACGGTTGGGTAGGCGGAGTGATTTTCACGGGCGGTGCCGTTCAGCACATCCTGAATGCACTGATCTGCGTGCCTGAGCACTTCCGGGTCGGTATCGGGTTTGTGAATCAGATAATAACGGTCGTTCACGCCGTCGCGTTTCGGCAAGTCCATCAAAAACACCTCATCTCAAAACAAAAAAAGCCCTGCGCCGCACTGTCCTAAGGACAGGCTGACGCAGGGCATGAAAAGGCCGCAAAAAACAAGTGCATCTGCTGTGCAGATACAATGTAAAAGACAGGAGGATAAAGATCCATTCTAAAAAGGAGGCGCTCACGCCGCCGTAAAGTCGTGTGTTCCATCGCAGAGCCTCAAATGGGTTCAGATGATAAATGGAGCAAAAGGATATATCGCTATTATACCATAAATTGGGGGGGTGACAAGTGCAGAGAGCAGAAATCTGCCGCTGAAAAGGGGAAGAGGATATTTGGGATGTGGCAGCCCCCATTCAATGGTAAAATCCTCCAAACAGCAAAAACACAGTGTGATACTTTTAAGAAAATAGGGGCAAGAGCGGTCATGCCCAGCGGAATAACTGGGATAAAAAAGGAGGAATACCGGAGAAGGGTTATTTTCAACTATATTTTGGGGTGCATAAAAATTTCACACAAACAAAAAACATCGAAGATTCGCAAAAATGTCACAAAAAGCGCTTTTGTGCGTCGATGCGACACATTTTGACGCAATTTTACGGTTGAAACAAGGACGCAACGTCCGTAAAATAGTATCCAAGGATACATTTGCTTTGAGTGACCGCCTGCAAGGTGTGAAATACGCCGGGCAGGGGGCCAATTGATCGCTGGGGTTTTGCCCTGGTGCAAGATTGGGAGGATCTATCATGGAAACTATTTATCGCCCCATGACCAAGCAGTTCTCTTATATCCAGGGGCTGCAGCCAAGCTACACGCTTGTGTACTCAATGGACCCTGCGGGGCCGGGGGAGTGCTGGCTGACTTTATGCCGCACGGGCTGTCATCGTTTGATGGATAGTATGCGTGTACTGGCAGAGCCGGAGGAGTGCTATGGCCTGCTGCGGTACCTGTACGAAAATGCAGTCCAGCCAGAGGTGTGGCGAGACGTGGTGTCTGAGGCCATCTCCTGCAAAGTGCTGGGGGAAGTGCAGGATGTCCTGTGAAGTTTGATCAAAATCTGGAACCGGTGCGCGTGGCTCTGGCTAGCTATGATGTGCGGGAACTCCGGGTGCAGAAGCGCTATCTGGAGGACCAGGACGTGCCCTTGGCATGCGATTGTTATCAAAGAGGCTGGGCGTTGCTGGATGAGCTGCGCCGCCACGGCAGCTATGATGTGGTGGTGCTGAGCAGCCAGCTGGAAGATATGGACGAAGGGCAGTTTATCCAACAGATGCGGCAGTTGGATCATAAGCCGTTGCTATTGCTGTCGGGCATAAAAAACTGCCATACAATTTCTTCAAACTGCTTGCAACGGGATGATAGTTATTATATGATAAGGCAGATGGAGCTGAAACACTTCTGCCGGGAGATAGAGCGACTATATGGCGGCACCGTACCGCGTATCTTAGAGGACGGTTGCCGAAAGCTCTTTGCTGCTTGGGGCTTGGAGGATCAGGACATTCGCTGCCGGTATCTGGCGGCAGCTTTGCAGATCGCCTGCGGCAGCAAGGAGCACCTGGCACTGCGCAAACAGCTGCTGGAGCAGGTGGCGCAGCAATATCAGGTATCGGTAGCAGCGGTGGACAGCGGCATCCGCCGTCTCATCGATCAGCTGGAAGAACAGTGTCCGCCGGCTTGGCAGAGGTTCAAGCGGGAGTGCGGTTTGGGAGACGGACGCCCGACCACCGGCAAACTGATCTATGGGCTGCGCCGGGTGCTTCTGGTACATACCCGGCCGAAGAAGTCAGTGTCACAGGCATAGCGCCCCTTCACAGAGCGCGGGACACGTCCTTTTGCAGGCAAGCGGGGGCGGGTGAAAATGAAAAAAGGAGGCAGGGCAAATATGAGAGAAGTGCACCAGCAGGACTGGCTGCAGCTGGACGAATTCCCCCGGGAGGGGTTCAAAACAGTATGCTTCCATGCCCTGGATCTGATTACCCAGAACCGGGAGTATCTGGAGGATCATCTGCGCAAACATTGGAAGGATCAGCAAAGCCTGGACGCACTGGCTGATCTGCAAACGGCGGTCTCTCAGCTGGAGGGGGCACTGGGGGAGATGATGGCCCTGCTGGACTGCATCTCTCAGCCTCCTCAGATGGATCTGCGCGGGCTGGAGCTATGCACCCTGGTGCAAAGCATCCAGGCGCAGGCAGAGCAGATCCAGCAGAGTTTGGGGGTAGAGCTGCGGGTGGAGTATCCTACACACCCTTGCATGACCCTGGGAGACTGGGCGCGGGCAGAGGAGATCTGCCTGCAGCTGCTTTCCAATGCGCTGCGGGCCTGCAGATCCGGGGGCAGGGTAGAGCTTTTCCTGTGCCCCGATGGAGAGGGCTGGCAGCTGCGGGTCGAAGATAACGGATGCGGTCTGCCCGGTGCAGGGGGAGATCTGCTGCAGAACCGCCGCTGCTTTTTAGGCGGAGCTGGGGCGGGGCTGCTGCTCTGCCAGGCGTACTGCACCCAGCTGGGCTGGGAGCTGGAACTTGCACCCCGCCTTCACCAGGGAACGCAGGCGATCGTTCGTATTCCCGGCGAGAAAGCACTTGGGGAAGGCGGCACTATCTGGCTGGCAGAGCCGGCGCCGCAAGTGTTGGAACAATGCCGGTATCAGATGGCCCAAAGAGTGCGGCAGGAGCTTCTGCTGCTGGAGGAACAGGACCGGAAACTTTTATGATCACACAAGAACACACAGAACAGGCGGTGGGGCGTGTCCCCGCCGCCTGTTTTGCTGTTTTGAGACGGAAATCCTACTGTCAGTAAAGAATCTTTGCATCAAAACCCCATTGATGATGGTCGGAGAACGTAAAATTAACAAAATGTTTATCTATCCGAGGGGAAAAACCTGTTTTTTCCGTGTAAAATAGGGACAGAACATTGAATGAAGTGTATTTTTGGATTATAATGGGGAACGAATTCGGCAGGCAGGATACATCGTTAACAAATTAATTTTCTTTGCCGCGGGAGGCGCTGCCGGGCACTGGCAGGGGCGGCCCAATCGGTCCTTTGAGGAGGAAACAAGTGTGAGAGTTGGTCTTGATATCGGCAGCACCACGATTAAATGTGTGGTGCTGGATGAGCACGAAGTGCTGGTATATTCGACCTATGAACGGCATTATAGCCATATCCTGGAGAAAGCGCAGGAGCTTCTGCGTCGGGTAGATGAGCAGTATCTCCATGGAGAAAAGGCGCTGCTGAGCATTTCCGGTTCAGCAGGCATGGGTCTGGCAGATAGCTGCGGCGTACCTTTTGTGCAGGAAGTATTCTCTACCCGGGTGGCGGTCAAGCGCTTCCAGCCGGGGACGGATTGCGTCATTGAGCTGGGCGGCGAGGACGCCAAGATCCTTTTCCTTACAGGGGGAACCGAGGTGCGGATGAACGGCAGCTGTGCCGGCGGCACCGGTGCTTTCATCGACCAAATGGCCACCTTGCTCAAGATGTCTGCCCAGGAGATGAACACCGCCGCAGAACAGGCGCAGCGCACCTACACCATTGCTTCCCGCTGCGGTGTGTTCGCAAAAAGTGACGTACAGCCCCTGATCAACCAGGGTGCCCGCACAGAGGATATTGCAGCCAGTATTTACAAGGCGGTGGTCAACCAGACCATTGCGGGGCTTGCCCAGGGCCGTCCCATCCGGGGCAATGTGCTCTATCTGGGCGGTCCGCTCACCTTCAGCTCGGTGCTGCGCAAGAGCTTTGATGAGGCGCTGGGTGTCACCGGGTTGTGCCCAGAAAACAGCCTGCTGTATGTTTCCTTGGGCGCTGCCCTTTATGCAGACCAGGAGTTCTGCCTGGCCGACGTAGCCAAGGCACTGGATCAGTATGCTGCTACGGCTACCTATGCCAGCGAGCCCCCGCTGTTTGCCAATCAAGAAGAATATGAGGCGTTCCACACCCGGCATCTGTCCCACAGCGTGCCCCATGTGCTCTTTGCTGCACAGTGCGGGCCGGTGCATATCGGCATCGACTCCGGGTCCACGACCGTCAAACTGGTGGTGGTGGACAGCCAGAAACGGATCCTGTACACCAACTACCAGCCCAACCTGGGCAATCCGCTGCCCCTGATCCGGGAGCAGCTGCTCAAGCTCTACAAGGGGCACCCCGGCCTGCAGGTGGTCAGTGTTACTACAACGGGCTACGGCGAGGATCTGGTAAAAAATGCGTTCCGCTGTGATTATGGCCTGGTGGAAACGGTGGCCCACTTTACAGCGGCAAAGTATTTTATGCCGGATGTAGACTTTATCATCGACATCGGCGGCCAGGATATGAAGTGCTTCAAGATCGAGGATGGCGCCATCAGCAATATCTTTTTGAACGAGGCTTGCTCCTCCGGCTGCGGCAGCTTTTTGCAGACCTTTGCCCAGGCACTGGGCTATGACGTCAAGAAGTTTGCTGCTCTGGGCTTGTTTGCAGATCGTCCGGTCGATCTGGGCAGCCGCTGCACGGTGTTTATGAACAGCTCGGTCAAGCAGGCACAGAAAGACGGCGCCAGCCTGGAGAATATCTCGGCGGGTCTGTCCATCAGTGTGGTCAAAAATGCGCTCTATAAAGTGATCCGTGCGTCTAGCCCCGAGGAGCTGGGCCGAAAGATCGTGGTGCAGGGCGGTACATTTTATAATGAGGCGGTCCTCCGTGCCTTTGAAAAGGAGATGGGGGTGGAGGTCATCCGCCCGGACATTGCAGGTCTGATGGGTGCGTATGGCGCTGCCTTGTATGGTATGCGGCAAAGTGCAGCCAGCAACCGCACTGCTTCCGGCGTGATGGGCCTGGAGGAGCTGGAAAAATTCGATCAAAAGGTGGCCAGCGTCAAGTGCGGCGGCTGCGGCAACCATTGTCAGCTCACCATCAATACCTTTGCAGATGGGCGGCGTTTCGTCTCCGGCAACCGGTGTGATAAGCCTGTGACCGGCAAAGGGGAGGACGACAGCCTGAATCTGTATGCCTATAAGCAGGAGCTGCTGGCCAGCTACCGGCCTGTACCCGGCAGCCGGGGCTCCATCGGCATCCCGATGTGTCTGAATTTCTACGAGCTGCTGCCGTTCTGGCATGCGTTCTGGACAAAGCTGGGCTTTGCCGTGCATACCAGCCCGGTGTCCAGCCGAGGCTTGTATCTGGCAGGTCAGGCCACGATCCCCAGTGATACCGCCTGTTTCCCTGCAAAACTCAGCCACGGCCATATCCATGCGCTGAGCCAGATGCATCTGGATGCGATCTTCTACCCCTGCCTGACCTATAACCTGGACGAGGGTCTGGGGGATAACCACTATAACTGTCCGGTGGTGGCCTATTATCCGGAGGTGCTCAGCGGCAACTGTCCGGAGCTGGAAGGCAAAAAGTTCATCTGTGATTATGTGGGCATCCACCGGCCGAAGGACTTTGTGCATAAAATGACCCGGGAAGTGCTGCCCAAATACTTTGGCGGCATTACAGAGCGGGAGGTCAAGGCGGCCGCCGATGCTGCCTATGCCGCCCATGCGGAGTATCAGGCCAAGGTGCGGGCAAAGGGTGCGGAGATCATTGCCGAAGCCCGCCGCCAGGGCAAGCGCATCCTGGTGCTGGCTGGCCGCCCCTACCATGTGGACCCGGAGATCAACCACGGCATCGATCGTTTGATCACCCGTTACGGCGCAGCGGTGATCACCGAGGACAGCATCTCGGATCGGGTGGAAAAATTCCGTACCAGCGTGCTGAACCAGTGGACCTATCACAGCCGGCTGTATGCTGCCGCTAAATACTGCACCACCCAGCCGGATATGGACCTGGTACAGCTGGTGTCTTTTGGCTGTGGCGTGGATGCGATCACCACCGACGAGACCCGCGAGATCCTGCAGGAGGGCGGCAAACTGTATACCCAGCTGAAGATCGATGAGATCACCAACCTGGGCGCTGTGAATATCCGGCTGCGCAGTTTGTTCGCTGCCTTGGATGAACGGGACGAAGCTGCTCCCCATGCAGGGGAAAGGGAGGATGATACCCATGGAGTATAATTACCCTAAATTTACCCCTGAGATGAAAAAGACCCACAAGATCCTTATCCCCAATATGGCGGTGACCCAGTTCCGCCTTTTGCAGTACGCGCTGCAGTACGAGGGGTATAACTGTGAGGTGCTTGGCAACTGCGGCAGTGCCGTGGCGCAGCTGGGCCTGAAATATGTCCACAACGACACCTGCTACCCGGCGCTGCTGGTCATTGGCCAGTTTCTGGATGCGCTGAACAGCGGCAAATATGACCTGGAACATACCGCCCTGCTGATCACCCAGACCGGCGGCGGCTGCCGTGCCTCTAACTACATCCATCTGCTGCGCAAAGCACTGGTAAAGGCGGGGTATCCGCAGATCCCGGTGGCCAGCCTGAACTTCTCCGGCCTGGAGAAGGACAGCGGCTTCCAGATGACGCTGCCTTTGATCCGCCGTGCCCTGGCCTGCGTACTGTATGGCGATCTGCTGTGCGCCCTGCGCAACCAGACCGCCCCGTATGAGAACGAGCCGGGCGCTGCCGACCGTTTGGTGGACCTGTGGGTGGAGCGGCTGGGCCGTGTGCTGCTGGCAGGCAAGGGCTTTACCGCCCGGGAGATGAAGCATACGTTCCCCCTCATGGCAAAAGAGTTTGCCGCCCTGCCGGTGACACGGGTCCCCAAGGTCAAGGTAGGCGTTGTGGGCGAGATCTATGTCAAATACAGTCCCCTGGGGAACAACGACCTCCAGCGTTTTCTGGAAAGCCAGGGCTGCGAGGTCAACTTCCCGGGACTGCTGGGCTTTTTGCAGTACTGCATCTTCAACCAGGGCGAGGACTGGGTGTTGTATGGCGGCAAGCACCTGATGAAGCTGGGCTCGGACCGTCTGCTGCATTGGCTGGACGGCATCGAGCGTGCCATGCTCAAGGCGCAGACGGACGTGGGATTCTATGCCCCCGGCCCCTTTACTGAGTTGGTAGAAAAGCCCAAGGGGGTCATCTCCCTGGGAGCTAAAATGGGCGAGGGCTGGCTGCTGACTGCGGAAATGATCGAACTGGTGCAGGGCGGGTACAGCAACATCGTCTGTGCCCAGCCATTTGGCTGCCTGCCCAATCATATCGTGGGCAAAGGCATGGTGAATAAGATCCGTGCCCTGTATCCCAGTGCCAATATCACCCCCATCGACTACGACCCCAGCGCTACCCGGGTCAACCAGGAAAACCGCATCAAACTGATGCTGGCTGTGGCGCGGGAGCGTCTGAACGAGCCTGCCGAGGCAGCCCCCCTGACGGCGGAGCAGCTGGCGGGCGGTGCGCCGGAGCTGCATCACCAGGATACGGTGCGCTGAGTGGGACTTTGGCCCGCTGCATCAAACGATATACAATGACCGGCACAGCGAAGGCTGCTGTGCCGGTCATTGCTTTTTGTGTGGAGGTATGCTACGATAAAATAAAGCCTGAAAACAGGGAAGAGAAAGGAGATCGGTATGGAACCAAGAGCGCTGCTAGATGCGTTGACCGTGGCGGAACGATTGAAAGATACCACAAGGCACTGTTACACCTCTCAGGGGCGGCACGAGAGCGTTGCAGAGCACAGCTGGATGATGACGCTGATGGTGTTTTTTATGCAGGATGAATTTCCGGAAGCAGACATGGATAAAGTGATGCGGATGTGCGTCCTCCATGACCTGGGGGAGTGTTTTACCGGAGATATCCCCACCTTCCTGAAAACGAATGAGCAGGAAAAGACCGAGGCCGTTCTGCTGGAAAATTGGGTGGATGCTCTGCCGGAGACCGCCCGGACGGAGATGCAGGACCTGTATCGGGAAATGGAAGCAAGACAGACGCTGGAAGCAAAGATCTATAAAGCCATCGACGGCCTGGAAGCCTTGATCCAGCACAATTTTTCGGATCTTTCTACCTGGTCTGAAAATGAATTTGCGCTGAACCTGACCTATGCACAGGATAGGGTCACCTTTTCAAAGTATCTGACGCAGCTGCGGGAAGAGATTCGGCAGGATACAGTAAAAAAGATCCAAAGCAGCACGCATTCTACTTGAATATCGGACAGCGACTAAAACCAAAAAGGGCGTGACCATACCGGTCACGCCCTTTTGCTTTTTACGGAAAGGCTGTTGCCCCATGCCCGCCCTCACGGCGGCAGTCAATGTCCTGGTAGTAACAATGCGCAGTAAAGGATGCGTTTGTACGCCGTTGGAGCATAACAATGCAAAAAGGCGCGCTCCTGCACCTGCTAATGTGCGACTTGCGCAGTCGCCGCGTGGACACTCGCCCTGCTGCCGCTACACCAAAAGCCCCTTCTCCGCCAAAAGGATCAGGGATTTTGCAGGGGGCCTTCCAGCAGGTCGGTCTCCCAGTTGGTTTTTTGCAGCAGATTGTCCAAAAGCCGCAGCTGACGGCACAGCTCATCCAGCTGGCTCTGCCAATCTGCCACCTGGATCGTGGGCAGGATGCGGATCTCTGTGCCCCGGGCACGGTAGTTGGCCTGGCTGGCTTCCTGCAGGATCTCCCGGTAGAGCTGGATCTGCAAGGTCAGCGCATCCTTTTGGGCGATCAGTGCAGTCAGGGTCCGGCCGTTGACGGTGGTGGTGCAGTTGGTCAGGTTGATGTGCTCCATCAGCCAGGCCAGCCGGCGGATCGCCTGATCCAGCAGCTGTTTCAGCTGGGCGGGGTCCTCCAAGGGCTGCTCCCCCTGCTGGACCAAGGCGCTGGCTTCCAGGCGGCTTTTCAGCTGCGCAATGGAGCGGTTCAGATCGGCGCGCTCCTGCAATGCTTCGGCAAGCTTCATGGCTCGTTCCCTCCTATAACATAGCATTCGTAGGCCCATTGTACCACATTTGCACCGGGAAAGAAAGGGGCTTGTGCTGCTTTTTGCACCCTGTCCGGCAGCACAGGGCGGCTCCGACACAACCTGCTGTTTTTTTCTTTCAAAGTGGGGCTATACTTTTACTGCGACTAAGATCACCATAGCAAGGAGCAGACAGGATGGGCTTATTTGATGGATTCAGCAATAATAGATACCGGGGCTTTTCCCGGGAGGCGGGGCGCCTTTTGGACGAAGCGGTGCAGCTGGCAGGGGGCTTGGGCTGTGACCGGGCGGATACCTCTCATCTTCTGCTGGCGATGCTGCAGCAGTCCAGCGGCCCGGCGGCCCGCTTTTTGACAGGTAAAAAGATCTCTGAGCAAGCGGTGCGCCGTCAGCTCGCGCAGGAACGCTGCGGCCCCTCCCACCGGCTGGACCGTTCGGCGATGGCGCCGGAGCTGAAACGGGCGATGGATTATGCGCTGATCGGTGCGCAGAATGCGCATCTTACCCGGGCAGAGCCGGAGCATTTGCTCTGTGCGATGCTGGAAGATGATGGCTGTGCAGCAGGGTTGATGCTGAGCGCTATGGGGATGCAGCTGAATGAGGCTGTGCGGGAGTGCCGCCAGATGTCCGGGCAGCTGATCCTGCCGCTGCAGCCCCGGGCATCCACGTCCGCACCGCGGGGCAGCCGTGCCAGCGATAAATACTGCCGGGACCTGACCCGCCGGGCGGCAGAGGGACAGCTGGACCCTGTATTCTGCCGGGAAGCCGAATTGGATCGCATGGTGGAGATCCTCTGCCGCCGCCAAAAAAACAACCCCTGCCTGGTGGGGGAGCCGGGCGTGGGCAAAACCGCTCTGGCAGAGGGGTTGGCGCAGCGCATTGCACAGGGACAGGTGCCCCGGGCGCTGCAGGGCCGCCGCTTGCTGGCGCTGGACCTGGCCAGTCTGGTGGCAGGGACGAAGTACCGCGGAGACTTTGAGGAACGCTTCAAAAATTTACTAGAGGAACTGGTGCGGGATGGTACGGCCATCCTGTTCGTGGATGAGCTGCACACGGTAGTGGGGGCGGGCGCAGCCGAGGGTGCCATCGATGCATCCAGCATCCTCAAACCGGTGCTGGCCCGGGGAGAATTGCAGTTTATCGGTGCAACCACCAACCAGGAGTTTCGGGCCTATATCCAAAAGGATGCGGCGCTGGAACGCAGATTTGGCCGTGTTCAGCTGGAAGAACCTTCTCCCGACAGTGCCGAGGCTATTTTGGAAGGGCTGGCCTCCCGCTATGAGCGCTATCACGGGGTAAAGCTGCCGCCGGACGCCCTTCATGCGGCGGTAGAGCTGTCGGTGCGGTATCTGCCGGGGCGCTGCCTGCCGGATAAGGCCATTGACCTGGTGGACGAAGCCTGCGCAGCAGCCCGCATCCAGGCCGAACAGGAGGGGGATGCTGCCCCGGTGCTGGGGGTGGAGCAGATCGCACGGGTCGTAGCACAGGCCAGCGGTGTGCCCGCATGCCGGGTAGGGGAACAGGAGCGGGAACGTCTGGCCCGGCTTGAACAGCGTCTGAATGACCAGGTGGTAGGTCAGCCGCAGGCGACAGCAGCGGTGGCTGGAGCCATCCGCCGCAGCCGCACCGGGCTGGGGGAGCCGGGTCGTCCCATGGGCGCAATGCTGTTTCTGGGGCCGACTGGTGTGGGGAAAACGGCGCTGGCAAAAGCGCTGGCCGTGAGCTGGTTTGGCAGTGAGAAGGCGCTGCTGCGGTTCGATATGTCGGAATACCAGGAGCAGCACACGGTGGCTCGTCTGCTGGGTGCGCCCCCGGGTTATGTGGGCCACGACGAAGGGGGACAGCTGACCGAGGCGGTGCGCCGCCGTCCATACAGTGTCGTGCTGTTTGATGAGATCGAAAAAGCGCACCCGGAAATCCAGACCCTGCTGCTGCAGCTGCTGGAAGAAGGCCAGCTGACCGATGCCATGGGGCGCAAAGCGGACTTCCGCAATACCATCGTGCTGTTGACGGCAAACCTGGGGGCACGGTTCCTGGCAGGGCAGTCCGCTCCGCTGGGCTTTGCTGCAAGTGAGGAGACCGCCTTTGACCGCCAGGCAGCGCAGGCGGTGGAAGAGGCTAAACGCTGGCTGCGTCCGGAACTGGTGGGCCGCCTGGACGAGATGATCGTATTTCGGCCCCTTGGAGAGCAGAGCCTGTGCGCCATTGCGGAACGTCTGCTGGACCAGCTGGAGCAGCGGGCGGCGCACAGCGGTCTGACCCTGCATCACACCGACCGTGTGGGCCCGGCGCTGGCTGCACGGGCGCGCTCGGCCTACGGCGCACGGGAACTGCGCCGCCAGGTGGACAGGGCAGTGGAGCAGGCCCTGGCGGACCGGATCGCTGCCGGAGATGCCCCGGACGGGGGACGATGGCTGGCAGACTGCACCGAGAACGGGGAGATCACCTTGCAGGCGGAATCCCCCGTGTCGGTTGGATAAAAACAGCAGACGGAGGGGCAAAAGGAGCGGGAGACGCAGCAGAATCGCCGTCTCCCTCTTGCATCCGGCGGCACTTTTGGGTATGATTAAGGGTAGCTTTTTGTTTTTATTTTGGATCAATAAGGAGAACAGGATGTCCACCCTTTTTTTGTTGAACCCTACTGCGGGTAAGCAGGATTGCACTGCCGCCTTGCGCCCCCAGATCGAGGCCGCAGCTGCCCGGGCCGGACTGGACCCGTCTCAGCTTACCATCCTTTGCACACAATATGCAGGCCATGCCCGGGCAGTGGCCCAGAAGGCAGCCGAGCAAGCCGCCCAGACCGGGCAGGAGCTGCGCATTTTTACCGCCGGAGGAGATGGCACCTTTATGGAGGCCATGACCGGTGCCCGGGGTTTTTCCGGCACGGCCGTGGGCTGCCTGCCGTATGGCAGCGGCAATGATTTTCTGCGCACCTATGGTGTCCGGGAAGAATTTCTGGACCTGGATGCACAGCTGGCAGGGCAGGCAGTGCCCATCGATCTGATGCATACCAACCTGGGCCTTTCGGCCACGATCTGCGCAGCCGGACTGGATGCACAGGTGGCCTACGGCATCCCCAAATTTCGGCGCATCCCTTTTTGCGGGGGCGAGATGGCGTATATCCTCTCCATCGTGCAGCAGATCTGCGGGCACATTGGCCGCACGATCCGCTATCAGGTGGATGACGAGGTCATTACGGCAGACAGCATGATGTGTGCTGTGTGCAATGGCCGGGCATACGGCGGAGGCTTTTTTGCTGCGCCGGAAGCACAGCCGGATGACGGCTGGCTGGATGTGTATATCGTGCGCACCGCAGGCCGGCTGACCATTGCAAAGCTTTTGGGAATGTACAAAAATGGCCGTCACTTTGTGGATGGTCAGCTGACAGAGGAGGCCCGGCCTTACTTTATTTATCGGCGGGCAAAAAAGGTCTCACTCACCCCGGTGGATGGCCGCGGCCCCATCGTAGCTACGGCGGATGGAGAATGTGCCTCCATCGACCAGGTGGATGTCCAGCTTTGCCCGTTGGAAGGCCGTATCCTGCTGCCGCTGCCGGTCTATCAGCGCTTTATGGAGCGCCCGGCAGATGTGGGATCGACTGCAGAAAGATAACGCCTTTTATTTGGCCTGCGTTTTTACGCGGGCCAAATGCTTTTTACGCAGAAAGGTGCTTTTTGGGGGTGTCACAAATTATTAACAAACAAATTTATCAGAACCCCTTGATTTTTCACTCGGAGATGAGTACAATATTCTTAGCACTCAGGTAAAAGGAGTGCTAACAAGCGGGATCGGGTGCTGTACAGCCCCGCCGCTGCAAAAGTGTTTCCATTACAATTTATTATAGGAGGGCAAGAATTATGAAGATCATTCCTCTTGCAGACCGTGTTGTGATCAAGACTGTGGAAGCCGAGGAGACCACCAAGAGCGGCATCATCCTGACCGGCAGCGCAAAGGAGAAGCCCCAGGTGGCGCAGGTGCTGGCAGTTGGCCCCGGCGGCGTAGTGGACGGCAAGGAAGTCCAGATGACTGTCAAGGTCGGCGACAAGGTCCTCACCAGCAAGTACTCCGGCACGGATGTCAAGGTGGACGGTGAGGAATGCACCATCGTGCGCCAGAGCGACATCCTGGCTGTGGTGGAGGACTGATCCGCTGCCTTTCGTTCTTTGTTTAAGCTTTATTGGAACCAGATCAAAGGAGAGATAGAGTATGGCTAAGCAGATTAAGCAGGGCGAGGATGCCCGTAAGGCGCTGTGCGCCGGTATTGATGCCCTGGCAGATACCGTTAAGATCACCCTGGGCCCCAAGGGCCGCAACGTGGTGCTGAGCAAGAAGTTCGGCGCACCGGTCATCACCAACGATGGTGTCACCATCGCTAAGGAGATCGAGCTGAAGGACGAGTTCGAGAACATGGGCGCACAGCTGGTGCGTGAGGTCGCAACCAAGACCAACGACGCTGCAGGCGACGGCACCACCACGGCTACCGTCCTGGCACAGGCCATGGTCAACGAGGGCATGAAGAATGTCACCGCTGGTGCAAACCCCATGGACATCCGCCGCGGCATGAGCAAGGCCGTCAATACCGCTGTGGAGGCGATCAAGGCGCACAGCCAGAAGGTCAAGGACTCCAACGACATTGCCCGCGTAGGCACCATCTCTGCCGGCGACCCCGAGATCGGCCGTCTGATCGCAGAGGCTATGGAAAAGGTCACCTCTGACGGCGTCATCACCATCGAGGAGAACAAGACCACCGCTGAGACCTACAACGAGATCGTTGAAGGTATGCAGTTCGACCGCGGCTACCTGACCCCCTATATGGTCACCGATACTGAGAAGATGGAGGCTGTGCTGGACGACGCTGTGGTGCTGATCACCGATAAGAAGATCAGCGTCATTCAGGATCTGCTGCCCCTGCTGGAGCAGGTGGTCCAGAACGGCATGAAGCTGCTGATCGTGGCAGAGGACATCGAGGGCGAGGCTCTGTCCACCCTGATCGTCAACCGTCTGCGCGGCACCTTCACCGTGGTGGCTGTCAAGGCTCCCGGCTTCGGCGATCGCCGCAAGGAGATGCTGCAGGATATCGCTACCCTGACCGGCGGTCAGGTCGTGTCCTCTGACCTGGGCTATGAGCTGAAGGATGCTACCCTGCAGATGCTGGGCCGTGCCCGTCAGGTCAAGGTCACCAAGGAGACCACCACCATCGTGGGCGGCTACGGCGATAAGGATGCCATCGGTGCTCGTGTTGCACAGATCCGTAACCAGATCGAAGCTGCTACCAGCGATTTCGACCGTGAGAAGCTGCAGGAGCGCCTGGCTAAGCTGGCCGGCGGTGTGGCTGTTATCAAGGTCGGCGCTGCTACCGAAGTGGAGATGAAGGATAAGAAGCTCCGCATCGAGGACGCTCTGAACGCCACCAAGGCTGCTGTGCAGGAGGGCGTTGTGGCTGGTGGTGGCACCGCACCCATCAATGCAATTCCCGCAGTCAGCGCTCTGTGCGACACCCTGGAGGGCGACGAGCGCACCGGTGCCCGCATCGTCCTGAAGGCTCTGGAGGCACCTCTGCGCCAGATCGCTCAGAACGCCGGCCTGGAGGGCAGCGTTATCATCGACAAGATCATTTCTGCTGGCAAGCCCAACTACGGCTTTGATGCCCAGAAGGAGGTCTTTGTGGAGGATATGATCGCCGCTGGCATCGTTGACCCCACCAAGGTCACCCGTTCTGCACTGGAGAACGCTGCTTCCGTGGCTGAGATGGTCCTGACCACCGAGAGCCTGGTTGCTGATCTGCCGGAACCCCCGGCCCCCGCTGCTCCGGCTCCGGATATGGGCGGCATGTACTAATAACTGCCTAAAAACCGCATGAATCCTTGATTTTTGGAGCGCGCAAAAGCGGATTTACGCCAAACTTACGCCAAAAATCAAAGCGCATGATAGGGTAACAAAATCGGCACTCGCTGGAAAAGTGAGTGCCGATTTTTGTGTCCGGGAGAATTAAAAAATGATGAACCCGCTGGTGGATTCTTCGAGCGGCAACTGCAGCAGATCCGGGAGATTCGCCTATCGGAGCGCAAGTTTTACCAGAAAGTGACAGACCTGTATGCTACGGCGTTCGATTACGACAAGGATGCCAAGACGACCCGGCTGTTCTTCCAGACCGTCCAGAACAAGATGCACTATGCCGTGCATCGCCACACGTCGGCAGAACTGATCTATGAGCGAGCTGATGCCAACAAGGAGCACATGGGTCTGACCACATGGGAAAATGCCCCGGACGGAAAGATCCTGAAAGCAGATGTGACGGTGGTCAAAAATTACCTGAGCAAAGAGGAAATGAACTATCTGGAGCGCATCGTGTCACTCTATCTGGACTATGCCGAATTGCAGGCAGAACGGAAAATCCCTATGAGCATGGAGGACTGGGCAAAGCGTCTGGACGGCTTTTTGGAGTTCAACGGCAACGAACTGTTGACCGGCCCCGGTAAAATCAGCGCAGAACAGGCGAAGCTTCACGCAGAAACGGAATATGAGAAGTATCGTATCGTGCAGGATCGTCTGTATGAGAGCGATTTTGATAGGTTTATGAGGTTGAATCGAGAAGTAAATCAAAATGAGAAGTAAGGTTTAACATCGAAACAGCTGACAGATATTGCATGATGCGGTCTGTCAGCTGTTTTATCTTATCTCATATAAAGGGATATCTTATGAATGTTCGTGACATGTTGAAAATTCTTGCTGATTTAATATGTTCTCGATTTCTTTGCGAATTTCTGCAATTTCTTTCTCGTGAGACTTTTTGTAAAATCTTATGATATCCACTCGGACATGTTCTTTGTCTAGCGAAGTACATTCGGCTAATGTGTAGAATTCTGAATGCTTTCCTGCTAATTTTGCCTGTTCCAGCATTGAAATGATATCTGCTTTTGAAGCACCCCGGTCTTCACATAGGTCATCTTTGTTTTCAGCATTCAATGCTTCCTGTATCAAGTATGCTTCGGGCCATATCTCTCCAGGTAAGTACTGAAGTCTTTGCTCCATTAAATCATCGAATTCCTTTTCACTGTGGTTTAATCTTGTCTCAAGATGTTTTTTGATTTGCGTTATTGCCTGAGTTTTTTGATTCCTTTTATCTCCGTCTAAAAATGCAATGAATCTATAATCTTCTTCTCTGTAGTGTACAGCTAAATGCTTCAATACAGCTTGATCTGAGCCAATCGGTATAATATGGATTCGATTGCGTATTTCTAATGGTAGTGAATTTATTAGAAAAGCTGCGGCAACATCATCTTCTGTAAAAACACTCAGTTCTATTCCATGATGGCCAGATAATTCGCCAAAAGCAAATTCCGAGGTGATATTGGGTATGATATCCGTTGTGTTATCTTTTCTTCTAATAAAAAATCTTGCATCAAGTGGAAGCTCATCCAATACCATCTTTGAATGTGTTGAGCAAATAATCTGGCAATGATACTTCTCGCAAAATTCCTTGAGAACCCTAACTAACATGCTTTGTGCTTTTGCATGAAGTCCTAGCTCTATTTCATCGACTACAATCAATGCTCCTCTTCCTGCAGCAATAATTTCAAGGAGCAGACCTAAAACGGCGTTCTCACCAGCACCCATATTAAATCCAGTGTAGTCTGTTCCACTTCTTTGAGCAGAAAAAAGACGATACGTTCCGTATTTTTTTAAACTTATGCCGGAATAGTCTCTTCCGAGTATTTTTGACATTGCATCCCTCAATTCTCGAATTTGAGTTTCTGATAAGGGTGCATCTTCTGTAAATTTACGGCAATAGTGTTTATGAGGACTACTCTCAGATGGCGGAACGATACGGTTAATTCCGAGATAGGTTACAGATCTTATTGGGCGACGATTATAGTCTGTCCATTTCCCGCTGGATTTTTTCTTTCTTATATCAGTCTTTATTCCTGTTGCTGCTTGATAATCTGCTTGAATCTGGATACCAGCGATGCCGTGCTCATCCGGTGTAAACGTGAAGAAGTCACTATAAGTATAATACTTTCTCGGCTCTTGCATCCCAGGCCGCACTCGATTGCTCGGACAAAAATCACTACTGTTATGAAAAGCGCATGCAATTAAAGACAAATATGTTGACTTTCCTGATCCGTTCTCGCCTACGATTGCTGTAATTGGGTATGAGAAATTTATTTCAGAAGGATAAACACCACGAATATGCCCACTGGATACTTTTATTCTTTTTAGAGAATTAACGCTTTTTTCATCGGCAAACCAGTTCCTATTTTTTCTGTCTAGTTGAGATTCTTTATACATTCCTTTGATTTCTCCTTTTTATAACGCAATTCGCACAAAGTTTCGACCAAATTCCGTTATAGTAAACGATGTCTCATCATCTTTAATGGTATTATTATCTCCATCCGGAAAATTCGGTGAGTCTTGTTCATACATCAACCCAAGGGCAACAAGGCGTAGCAGGTTCCGGCTCTGTGATTGTTTTCGGACATGATGTTCTTCTTTTAGAAGTGCTACATCATTCGGAATAAGCTGATTCATCATTGAAGCGTATTCTGAAAATTCTTCCCATGAAATTTCTCCATCCAAACGCTTCAAATAAATCCTGCCAAGCATTTGTGGTTTTTCACTTTCCAAATAATTTGTCACCACGATCATAACATATTCAAGTTCTTTTTCAAACTGTTTTGGATTTTCATTCAAAACCTTGACATAATGCTCTCTTCGCGTTTTATTTATACAAGCACTATTAGCCGCCAAAAGAAACTGTGAAACTTGTCGAATTTCATGGCATTCTTTTATCGCTTTTATCACTGTGTTTCCAAATGCCAACGTCTTGATGATTGGAATTTCCTTGAAAATATTATCCGGCAATTTCGAGTCAACCCAAATTTCAGTTATATCACCAAGATAATCTCCTGCCGTTTCACTAAGCGCATTAGTAACACTTTGCACCATTGTATAACCGTCATCCATACGTCCTCATATCTCCATTTTTCTATCCATTCACGCCAGTAGCAATAAGTCTCGTACCCTTTGCGGTATTTTTAGTATATCGTCTAAAAACAACTCATTCAATACAAAATGCTCACTTTAAACATTTTACACAACTATTCATTCGGATTTTTGTATAAAACAAACAGCCGCCCAGCGACCTTACGGTCTTGCTGGGCGGCTTATTTTTTGCGTTTCCAGAGCAAATATTCTTCGTAGCGGTGCATCTCGTTCTGTTCTTCTTCGGTCAGGCGCTGGCGCTGTTTGCGAGCCTCGTCCGAGGGGTCGATGTCGGTCAGTCCCAGCAGGTAGTCGGCGGAGGTGCCGTAGAGCTTGCAGATGGCAATTAGCGTTTCATAACTCGGACGGTTGCGCTCTTGTTCGTATGTGCGGATAGCTCCTTTGCTTATATGAAGCTTTTCTGCCATGCTTTCTTGCGTATCACCATTTAATTTTCGGAGTTCTGCCAACCGTTCACCAATCATCGCATTGACCCACCTTTCATTGCTATCAGTATAAGTAAAGTTCTTAATAAGAATAAAAAGAACTAAAGATATTGATAGTTTTACCGAAAGGTGCTAAACTTACTTACACAAAGAGGCGAAAGTGTCACTGTTCTTATCACTTTTGCCCCAACGCAAAGGCAAAGCGAGGAAACTCCATTGGAACAGCAGATCAACTTTATGGCCCCGGAGGTGCAAGCGGTGTTGCCGCTGCTTCTGGCCGATAAATCTACCGGCCGCAATATCATTTGGGCCACCGACCCGCCGCAGGCGCTGTCCGACACGGTCACCGATAAAAGCGAGATGACCCCAGCCCAACTGCATCAGCTGGGCTTTGAGGCCATCCAGGCCCGGGCAGGAAAGCAGGCAGATGCCCAGCAGCAGCGTACCCGGCGGCGGGGCGAGGTGTGTACCCCAGCCTGGGTCTGTAACAAGATGATCAACGCCCTGGATGCCGATTGGTTTGGGCGGGAGGGCGTGTTCAATACCGAGCAGCCCCAGGGCTGGCAGGCGAGGGAAGGGCAGGTGGAATTTCCGGCCTCAAAAGGCAAGGCCCCGCTCTGGCAGCAGTATATAGACAGCCGCCGTTTAGAGATCACCTGTGGGGAGGCCCCTTTTTTGGCCAGCCGCTACGACGCCGCCACTGGTGAGATGATCCCCGTACAGCAGCGCATTGGCATCCTGGACCGCAAGCTGCGGGTGGTAAGCGAAACAGTCAAGGAGGAAAAAGAGTGGCTGTATTGGGCCAAACGTGCTGTGCAGGCGACCTATGGCTACGAGTACCAGGGCGATAATCTTCTGCTGGCCCGGACAAATCTGCTGCTGACCTTTGCAGAGCATTTGCAGGCCCGCTGGCAGCGCAGCTCCACCACACAAGAGCTGAAAGCCACCGCAAACATTATCGCATGGAATCTTTGGCAGATGGACGGGCTAAAGCGCTCCATCCCCGGCGGAAAACTCCACCCGGACACGGAACAGCTGAACCTGTTCTCCATGTTCGGCGATGCAGAGGAAAGCGTTCCATCTGTATCCTGCAAGGTAAAAAACTGGCGCAAGGGCAGCCATGGAACTGCCCAGAACTTTGAAACCATTCAGGAAGGGAGTACTAGCATGAAGTTTGACTATGTCATCGGAAACCCGCCGTATCAGATAAGCGATGGCGGTGCCGGCGTAAGTGCAACGCCTATCTATAATCGTTTTATCGAAGCAATCAAAACTACACATCCCGGCGCAATTTGCTTGATTATTCCTGCAAAATGGTACTCCGGCGGTAAAGGACTAGATAAGTTCAGAGAGGAAATGCTAGGAGATAGACATATTTCAACATTGGTTGATTATTCTAATTCGCTAGATGTTTTTCCGAATGTAGATGTTGCAGGTGGCGTTTGCTATTTTGTCTGGAAAGAAGCATATAACGGTAAGTGTAAGTATACAAACTATCGTAATGGAAAAGCTACAACAGCATACAGAGATTTGAATGAGTTTCAAACATTTATTCGCTATCCAGTTGCATCCGAAATAGTCAAAAAAGTAAAAGAAGATGGAGAATTAACACTGGATAAAGTGGTTTCCAGCAGAAAACCATTTGGACTTGCAACAACAGCAAAGCCAATGAAAATCGGTGACATTACACTACGATACAATGGAGGACGTGGCCCATATAAAAGTACCGAGATAAGGGTAGGAACAGAAATGATTGACCAATGGAAAATTATCATTTCTCGTCTTACGGCAGAACACGCAGGACAACCAGCCAAGGATGGAAAGTATCGTGTCCTTTCGACGATGGAGCTTTTGAAGCCGGGTGAAATATGTTCCGAAACGTATCTTGTGGCGGGAGCATTTGATTCAAAAGAAGAAGCAAGCAACTATATGGATTACTTAAAGACGCAATTTGTTCGATTTCTTATCCTACAAATTGCAATGACGCAGCAGTTAAGCAAAGCGTCATTCGCATTTGTTCCTTGTCAGGATTTTACAAGAAAATGGACAGACGAACAACTGTTTGAAAAATATGATTTGTCTAGTGAAGAAGTAAACTATATTCAAGGAATGATAAAGGAGATGGCATAATGGCTGGCATAACCCTGCGCACTGCCCGGCAGGTGGTGCCCATGATCTACGCCTATACCACCCCGGAAATTGCCCGGCACAACGGCTGGACGAAGATCGGCTACACCGAGCAATCGGTGGACAAACGCCTGAAACAGCAGACCCACACCGCCGATGTGCTGTACCATGAGGAGTGGCGGGGCAATGCCGTCTACGATGACGGCAGCGGCGAGGTGTTCACCGACCACGATTTCCACGCCTACCTCCGCAAGCTGAACGTGGAGAACGACCGCAAAAACGAGTGGTTCCATCTGGATGGGCAGCAGTCCCGGCGGTATTTTCAGGATTTCCGCATGAACCGGGGCCGGGTGCAGCTGGATGCCGCCATCGCCTACACCCTGCGGGAAGAACAGGCAAGGGCTGTCCGCGACACCAAAACCTATTACCGGAGCCACCCCGGCGGGGAATACCTCTGGAACGCCAAGCCCCGCTTTGGCAAGACCCTTTCCGTCTACGACTTCTGCAAGCAGGTCGATGCACAGACGGTGCTCATCGTCACAAACCGCCCTGCCATCGCCAATAGCTGGTACAGCGACTATGTGCGCTTTCTGGGCAGGGAGTCCGGCTATCTGTTTGTCAGCCATGTGGATGCCCTTGCCGGGCAGCCCCATGTGCTGGACGAGCAAGGCTATCTGGATGCCGCCGCACAGGGCGAGAAACTGTATAAGCGCATTGAGTTCGTCAGCTTGCAGGACATGAAAGGCTCCAAGTATTTCGGCGGCGAGTACGACAAGCTGCGCCACCTGACCGAGCTGAACTGGGATGTGCTGGTCATCGACGAAGCCCACGAGGGCGTGGACACCTACAAGACCGACCTTGCCTTTGACCACATCCGCCGCAAGTTCACGCTGCACCTGTCCGGCACGCCCTTCAAGGCGCTGGCGAACGATAAGTTTGCCGGGGATGCCATCTTCAACTGGACCTACGCCGACGAGCAGGCCGCCAAGCGCAGCTGGCAGGGCGCACCGGGGCAGCAGAACCCTTACGCCAGCCTCCCCATGCTCAACCTCTACACCTACCAGATGTCCGAGATCATCCGGGACGAGATCCAGCAGGGAGTGGAGATCGACGGCGAAACGCAGGAATTTGCCTTTGACCTGAATGAGTTCTTCAAGGTGAAGCCCAGCGGCAGCTTTGAGCACGAAGCCGAGGTAGACCGCTTTCTGGATGCCATGACCACCCAGAATAAATTTCCGTTTTCCACCCCGGAGTTGCGTGCCGAACTGAAGCACACCTTCTGGCTACTGAACCGGGTGGACAGTGCCAGAGCGCTGGCGAAAAAGCTGCAGGCGCACCCGGTATTCCGGGATTATGAGGTGATCCTAGCCGCCGGTGACGGCAAGCTGGACGACACGGACGAGAACCAGAAGAGTTTTGATCGGGTAAAAGCCGCCATTGCACACCACGAAAAGACCATCACCCTGTCGGTGGGGCAGCTGACCACCGGTGTCACCATCCCGGAGTGGTCGGCGGTGCTGATGCTCTCCAACCTGAAAAGCCCGGCACTGTATATGCAGGCGGCGTTCCGTGCCCAGAACCCCTGTCTTTTCCACGAAAACGGCACTTTCCGCCGCAAAGAGAACGCCTATGTGTTCGATTTTGACCCTGCCCGCACCCTGCTGATCTACGAGCAGTTCGCCAACGACCTTTCACAGGACACCGCCAGCGGCAAGGGCGACACCGAGGAGCGCAAGGCGCACATCCAGAATCTGCTCAACTTCTTCCCAGTCATTGGTGAGGACGAGGAAGGGGAGATGATCCCGCTGGATGCAGAAAAAGTCCTCAGCATCCCCCGGAAGATCAAGTCTAAAGAAGTGGTGCGGATGGGCTTCCAGAGCAACTTCCTGTTCCAGAACATTTCCAACGTGTTCAGTGCGCCGCAGGAGGTGCTGGACATCCTGCAAAACTTCCAGCCCATCAGCGAAGCCAAGGCAAAGCCCATCCAGATCACCCCGGAGACCGGCGCAGACCTCTCCCTGAACGACAAGGGCGAGGTGGATTTGGACGAGGGCTACGTCATCGGCAAGGCGGCGGATGTGTTCGGGGCAAAGATCTACGAAAGCACCCCGGCACTGGACACCGCCCTGCAAGACCTCACCGATGCCCCTGCTCCCACCAAAGAAGAGCATCTGGAACCCCTGAAAAAGAGCATCACCAAGGAGATCATCACCCCCATGGTGGAGCAGGCAAAGCAGGAGTATGGTCGGGACCTGAAGCTGTCCGACCAGAAGCGGTTCGAGAGCGCTGCCAAGGCAAAAATGGACGTGGCGGTGAACAAGGTGGTGGACAACTACCGCATCGACCAGAGCCAGCTGGAGACCCAGCGCACCCAGCAGCTGCAAAGCTGCACCACTGCCCAGCAGCGCCAGCAGGTGAACCGGGAGTTTGACGCAAAGCAGCAGCAGAGCACCGCCGCCCTCATGGAGACCCTGCAATCCACCATCCAGCAGACGGCGCAGGAAATGCAGCAGACCATTGTGCGCACTGTGGAGACCAACCAGAAGGAGCAGGAGAAAAAGGGCTACGAGGACACCGTCCGTGACCATCTCCGGGGCTTCTCCCGCACCATCCCGTCCTTCCTCATGGCCTACGGCGACGAGACCGTGACACTGGCAAACTTTGACCGTATCATCCCGGACAAGGTCTTTCAGGAGGTCACCAGCATCACGCTGGAGCAGTTCCGCTTTTTGCGGGACGGCGGACCGTACATCAACCAAGCCACCGGACAGGAGGAGCACTTTGCAGGCCACCTGTTCGACCCGGTGGTGTTTGACGATTCGGTGAAGGAGTTCCTGAACCTGAAGGTCAAACTGGCGGATTACTTTGACGAGAGCCGCACCGAGGATATCTTCGATTACATCCCGCCCCAGAAAACCAACCAGATCTTTACCCCCAAATGGGTGGTGAAAAAGATGGTGGACTTGTTGGAACAGGAAAACCCCTGTTGCTTCGATGACCCCGGCAAGACCTTCCTGGACCCCTACATGAAGTCCGGCCTGTACATTACGGAAATCGTTAAGCGCCTTTACCGCAGCGAGAAGATGCGGCAAGCCTTCCCGGACGATAACGCCCGGCTGGAACATATCTTTGCCGAGCAGGTCTATGGGCTTGCGCCCACCGAGATTATCTACCGCATTGCCATCAGCTACATTCTGGGCTTTGCAAAGGATCATGGCATCACCGCCCACCATATCCGTCAGGCAGATACGCTGGAATTTGCCAAGGCGGGCACCATGGAAAGGGCACTGGATAAGGTCTTTAGGGATTGAGAAAATAGAATACAGCATAAAACCAAGGGCGGCTGTCTGCATGGGTGCAGATGGCCGCCCGTTTGTGTTGTCTGAATGATTTTCGCAGCTACGAATTTTTTGCTAGGAGGCATAAAGCGGATGTTCCGGCCAGGATACAAATTTGAGACCATGTTCTGCCTGGTGGCGGTCAGGGCACCGGAAAGGCCAGTCCTTTTCGGATGCGACCGTTCCGGTGCTAAAATCCACCTTGCGCCACGCTTGAACCATCATTTATCCTCCTACAGCTTATCCCAATTTCCCTGCAAATCGCCCTGCATCAAGTGCTGGGCAATGGCTCGGTTCAGGGTCTTGTTGGGGTGATAGGCTGCCTGCTCTACATCGTGAAGGCACGCCTCCATCAATGCCTCTGGCGAAATATCCTCCCGCTTGCCGTAGAGGTGGCCGAAGGCATAGCACACTGATTTGAGAAAGCCAAAAATATAGTCATGATTTCCACGCATACTGGGCAGGTCATTGAACGAGCCCATGCCGCCGTATGCCCGAAGATGGTGGGCAACCTCCCGCCGCTGGTTCCAGTCCTGAATGTCCCGCTCCAACCAGTCGATCCAGTTTTCAAATTCGGGGTGATCCGCCCATAAAATCAGGCGAAGGCAGGACAGAGCCTCGGTATAAATATCTGTCTGTTTCATCAGATTCCTCCCAACTATTTTCCAAAATGTTCCAGATACAACTCCCGCACAGAATACGGGCCTACAAGGGTCGTTTCCTTTCGGCCATCCCAAGAATACACATGAATTTTGCCCTCGTCCCCAATGTACTGCTGCTCCTCAAAGGATGCAGGGAAGGGGAAACTTTCTACCACGCTCCAGTCGATCTTGGGCTTCAGCCCATCAAACTCCTCGCGCTTGAGCCTCTTGAAGTTGAACACCAATGCTGCCCCAATCCCATCAAACAGCAAGTCTGCGTATTCTCTGGGGGTGATGCTTTCGCTCACATTGGCGGCGTTGATGTCCACATTCAGGACCTTGTCGCCGCAGTTTGTCCATATTTTATTGGGAGAGAACCAGGTAGTCCGCTCCTTGCCGCCTACAAAATCCTCACGGAAATAGCTTCTGTTTGCGCTGTCCATCTCGACACCTTCCCGAAGCGGCCCGTTGTACGGGGAAAGCGGATAATATCGGTGTTTTGCTGGGTCAAACTGGTCAAACGAAATGTCCAACAGATACCCATGCTTCTCACTGCGCATAAGCTTGTGTGGCTTCACAATGTTTTCTTCGATGAAACTCCAAATGTACTCGTCCACATGAATAGATACACGAGGGCGACTGAATAATGTGATTTTGTAGTGATCCTCTCTGTCCATTCTCTCCGTATTGAACCAAATACGATGAATTTTAACCATTGTCATTCCTCGCTTTTCAAAACGCTCCGCTATAAAATCAGCTTTCCCAGATGGCCTCGAATTCCGCTTTCTCTATGATGCAGGCGTGGAATTCCTCGCCCCAGACATGGGCGTTCAGTTCATCTACGGTGGGGATCGGCGTAATCTCGATGGCGCCGTCGTAAAGGTCAGGGATGTTACGGGTGCGGCCATCTGCAAAAATGTCGATGGAGCGATGGGCCAGCCGCTCATTTTCGGTATCCACTTCATAGAGGATGACCGGTGGTTCACCCTCCGGTGCGCCCTCCCAAAAGAGCTTGATGTACTCGATCATTCCGTTTCCCTCATTTGAACCAATGCCACCCCGTCATGGTGCCGGTTACCTCATCTATCTGTACCGCAATATCATAATTGCCGCGACAGCCCAGCAAAGCTGTAGGATGGTCGTTTTCCAGAATCAAATCATAAAACTCAATCGCTATGTCTTGGAATTCCTTCGGAACCTCCAGTGCGGAGAAGAAATCAACTGATTGAGCATTTTGGAAAAATTCAATGGCCGTTTTACTGCATTTTACTATAATCCCCGTTTGAGCGGTCAACTCTTTCATGCTTTCGCTGCCTCGCTCATGTTCAGATACATCCACATCGTTTTTTCATTGTCACAGGCTACTCGGATCATTTTGGCCAGCATCATCAAATCGTCGATGTATTGGGAGTACACGCAGAACACATCCTCGTCAGAGTCGAAGTGAAACAGACCCACACCGCTGTTGTTTTCCTCGAACTCCTGGATCACGCCCCGGACAAGCCGCTCCCAATCCTCGCTGCTGCCGATCAGTCCCAGCCGTCGGAATTCCTCTGTCCGGAATCCGTCACTGATTTTCAGCAGAAGGGAGATCGCATAGGGGTGATGGGGAATGAGAAAGAATGGCGCAATCTGCTCCGGCTTCACCCAAATTTTGAAGGGCGGGCGCAGGTCAGGTATCCAGGGCAAGATTTCCCATTCGTCCTCCGGTCGGTTTCCGTATTGGCAAAGGTCTTTCATAGTGTTCTCCTCATTCGATGTCGTTTCGTTCTTCTTTCATATCCAGTGGAGCGCCGTCCAGGGATGTGATCTGTGCCAGCTCTGCTTCCGTCAGATTTTTCAGGAAAATGCAGTATTCGTCCGGGTGGCCTCCCACAAATTCCATTTTGGGCATCCCGATTTGCTCTGGGTCGGTGATCCACAGGCAAGGCTCTCCTGTTGCCCAAAACCGAGTCAGAGTAAGAATTTGGCCATTGTAAATCACTTTCTGTTCCATCTTCATTTCTCCTGCATTTGCCTCAGTAGCTTCACGATCCGCTCCCGGTTCTTTGCGGTTTTCATAAAGGTGGGGAGGTGGTCGGCCTGGGTCATTTTCGCTCTTCCCGGCGGCTTTTCCCGCAGGTCGGCACTGAGATAGTCGATCAGATAGGCAAGATGTTCTCGGTTGAGTGCCCATACAGGTTTTCCCTGAAATGAAGTCAAAAACCATAGTTCCAACCCGAAATAAGGTTCTCGTCCATCCCTGATTTCGCCAATATATGAAAACGCCTCCGCTGTTTTATGGACTTCTCCCGGCATGGTTGTTCCACAATAGGGACAGGCCACATGGAGAACCAGGTAGTCCGATCTTTGCCGCCTGCAAAGTCCTCGCGGAAATAGCTTCTGTTTGCGCTGTCCATCTCGACACCTTCCCGAAGCGGCCCGTTGTACGGGGAAAGCGGATAATATCGGTGTTTTGCTGGGTCAAACTGGTCAAACGAAATGTCCAACAGATACCCATGCTTCTCACTGCGCATAAGCTTGTGTGGCTTCACAATGTTTTCTTCGATGAAACTCCAAATGTACTCGTCCACATGAATAGATACACGAGGGCGACTGAATAATGTGATTTTGTAGTGATCCTCTCTGTCCATTCTCTCCGTATTGAACCAAATACGATGAATTTTAACCATAGTTATCCTCTCGCATGATTTCTGCCAACGACACTTCTGTTTCCGCCTAAAAAAGCAGTTCACCGAAAAACAGTCTGAGAACCACGGCAGATAATGATTCAAGCTGTGGCTTGCTGAGAGGAGTGTAGTGAAGGTCGATTTCTCCATACAACTCCGTGTTGATGTGGTGTTCTTCCAGATACCGCAGAACTTTTCGGTTGTTCCGCACGATATTTAGACGAAACCCGGTATTATCAAGGGCATATTCAAAACAGTCCGGGTCAATCAACTGACCATTGGCTGGATCATTCATTTCCAAGCGGAGTGCTTCCGCGCCGGTCTTGCGGGAGAGTGTAAAGTAGCCATCCTCCAGTTCAAAGGACAGGCAGGACAGTCCTTCCTCATTGTCCAGCTCCCAAGTCATTCTTTTTGCAAATAATTCCATCATTTTACCTCAGACTGCGTTCCAGTCGCACAACATTTCATTCTGCGTGACCCGGCGCAGTTCGTCCCGTACCTCCATCAGCGCAAAGCCCAGCAGGTTTTGTCCCCGCCACTTCATGGGGGCCTGGGCTTCCGGGAAGCTGGCCGCGAGACGAATACCCCAGATGGCATCGTAGGGACTGGCCTCCACCAGCACACTATCTCCGGTGGAGAGAAGAAATTCGCGCAGGTCGCGGTTCTGGCTGAATTTGCACCAGTTGCCATTCAATACAATGGCGTATTTGAACTTATCCCATACCTTCTGCTCAAAACCCCGCACCTTGCGGCCCAGGGCCTTGATCTGTTTAGGGTCACTACACTTCAATATTTGCTCCTGGATTTCACTATCGCCAAAGAGCTCCGCCTTGCCTGCCATCATATACTGCTCCATACAAAGATAGGTATTGGCAACGGACCAGAAATCCTCCATCCACCACTGGCTGAGACAGCTTTTTGTCAGCTGGCCGTCCTCGGAAGGCTGATGGCCCCAGAATAAGCAAAATTCCCGCTTTCTCCCAGCGGCAAACTCCTGCTGAAGCCACTGCCGGGTGTATTTAGGGCTTCCTTCCGGCTGCCACGCATTCACCCAGAAGTCCCCATGTTCCAGCACTTCGCTGCTATCTTCGTCATCCCACCAGCCCTTCCAGGTCACCGGCTCGGGAAAGAGGGTGCGGTATTCTGTCCGCTCCTCCGGGGAGAGGGTGTCCAGCCAATCGCCAAATCGGTATATGTAATCCTCCCCATAGCCCATGCGCCAGCCAATAGAGTATCTCTCGATCTCCCGGTGGGCCAGCCAAGGGGGAGGCATTATTTTCTTTTCCTGTAATGCCATATCATTTTCCCTCGTCTCACAGCAATTAAATTCTTCTTTTCCTACTTTTTTTGAAAAGCATACTCAGCCCCCATAACTACTCCAAGGTCATTTCACAAAGAACCAGCTTGTCTTTCTCATCGCTGAGAAATGCCCGATTTCCCCATACATCCAGCACATGGAAGGAAGCGTATCCACGGGGCATGGCAAGGTCGATCAGCACCAAATCCGAAAGGCGCAGCACCTTTTGTTTACCCTTCCAGTCATCATTCTTAAAAATGGGAGATAGGATCAGGCAAGTCCTGTCACCGGAGAATTTTCCGCGCATCCCGTGTTTTCCGGGCAGGCGGCTTAAATTATCTTTGCCCCACAGTTTCTTTTTGAATAGTCCGTTTTCCTCCAGTTCCAGATACCAATAGTAGCCCATGAGAGAAAGACCCGCCGGATTGATGGTGCTGCTTTCCAAAAAGGCATAAAACTGCCCATTCTGTTCCAGTATAGAGCCAATCATAGGATAGTTGTAGTGAAAGTCTGCCTGGGCAAAATTTCCGCCAGCACGCTCTACTGCCGCCAAATGGGTCTGTCGGGTTCCTGCTTTGCTGTATACACAAGAGCCGCTTTCTGCCCAGTGTGCAGTCATGGTTTCAAGGTCTACCGTCAGGCTGGTAAAACTGTTGGTCGCATCAGCGGAGTTGTCCACTCGGCACACAATAGGGAAAACACCCTGGCTTCCGGTGACGGCCACCGGCATAGGGATGCCCTGGGCGCACCAGTTATCCATGGGGATCGGAATCCACTCTCCATCCATCTGCGGCATCCACCAAAGGGATTTACTGGCCGGGCAAACCAACAGTATTCCTCTGTCGCATGAGAGCAAGACAGGATCTTCCCAAACATCTTGCTGCTCTTTCGGCTCCGGGCTGGGAATCCACCTGGAAGCTTCGCCTTTGACCCACAAAACGCCGCTGCACTTTTGCGCGAGATGATAGGTCCAAAACACAATTTCATCCTCGCTGCGGGCCACCATACCTTTGCATCCAGTCGGGCTGTATTTGAAGGAAGTTCCCGTCAGTTCAAATTCCTCGAACTCCCAGTCCTTTATCACTTTTAGTTTCGCTTTCATGCTTTCACCTCACAGCAAGTCTACCTTGATACCGCACCGTTCCAGAACGGGCAGCACCTGTTCCGGCTTGGAGGACATGAGGGTAATATGTTTGAGATTGGGGAACTGGCGCAGTTCCGCCTCCGTAATGGTATTAAGATCAAAGGCTCCATCCTCGCCATCCCAGAACGGACAGAGCTGGGTATAAATCTCGCTGCCGCCATCCATCTCAATTTTTGTGACCTCCGGGGCCAGCCGCTCCGGGACAGGGTATTTCTCCAGCCACTTCCGAATCTCTGGGATGGGTTCATACCCTTCCGCGTCAATGTCGATCTTGCGTCGGCTATACTCTCTGGCAAACTCATGTGCATCCAGTTTGGGAGCCAGTAAGCCTTTCTCGTACATCAGGACTTCCATAACCGCCAGCTTGAAGTTGAAGCTGGTAAAGGTGAGCACTGGTTCAGTCGGCTTGGATAACTTGTATTTCTGCACTTTCGCCGCCTTATTCTCTGGCTCTTTCCAGCTGATCTGTACCATGGCGGAGAGGGCCTCCAGCTTTGCTTTCTGCGCTGACTGCTCCTCTGAAACAGGACCCGGCAAGCGGGTATAAACGGTAAAGCCGCCTAATTTGAGGGTATGGGCAAATCCGGCGAAATCCTTCCAACTGGCCTCCCGGTAGTCCTTGGACCCGATCCAAACCGTTCCGTCAAATGTCTGCCGAACCGCATACTCTCCCTGTGCCGCTACCCGGACACCAAGGGTTTTGATGGTCTGCTCATCTTCATCTAACCAGCCCTGGAGTCCAAGCTCGTCCCACAAAGCAAGTGCCTGGGTATAGGGACTCTCTCGGCCAGTCATGGGGCTTTTCCGTGTTCCATTTTGCAGGATAATGCGGGCAGGCCCCAGCTTTTCCGCCAGCTGGGACAGGGTAAACGGCGGCGTAAACACCGACCCCAGGATGGTCAGGCTGTCTTTTTTTGATAATAATTTTTCGCTCCGTGGCCTTGGACGGTAGAAAGAAGGGCAGATTCGGGTATACTTCTTTGTACTCCCGCCATTCCAGCTTTTTGGGCTTGTTTGCCGTCCGAAGGAAGCCCCAGAAGTCGATGGGATAACGAAATACCGGCCCAACCCTATCCCGCCGGGTAACGATGACCACCGTGCCATCGGTGAGTATTCCAATGTGCTGCATTTTCTCCCCGCCGAACATTCCCGGACGGATACGCAGCACTTCACAGGTGTTCATGTTGATGAGCTGGGCAAAGTCATCGGAGAGGATTTCGCCGTTTCCCTGCACCAGCAACCAGTCCCCGGTAAACCAGCGAAGTTTCAGCTCCTCACCCATTCCGGGAAGGGGGGCAATTCGGCACCGCCCGGTGTCCATGTCCAGTTCCAGAAGACATTCTTCCACCCGTCCTTTTCCGCTGACGGCGTGGATCATGGTAATGCGGCCTGTGCCGGGAATGGGAACGGCCTCGGAGAGATGGTCGTATCCATCCAGAGAGAAGGTGTGCTTTGTTACCTTGCCGTTTTCCCAGCGGTAAATCTGCCCCTTGTACCACTCGTTGGAAAAGTAGACCCGGCCCAGCCCGTCTGTCACGATGCCACAATGGTATTTGGTGCTCCATCCATCTTCCGGCAGAGTCCAGTTTTTCACATCCTGGCAGGTGCCCCGGTCTGTCAGTTCAATCCGTGTAGCGTTGGTGGGATCACCCACCCAGAGGGAATGGTCAGCCCAGCACAGGGTCTGGGGTGGACCCTCATATCCAATGGGGGACGGTTCGGCCCAGTTGAGCGTGGCTGGATTCTTGCTCAGTAATGCCCGGCCAATCGTCCCGCTGCCAGCGGCCCTCGATGCAGCATATAGTTCATGTTCCGGGGAATAGGTAAGGCATCCAAGGTGCGGCAAGCTGTGGGAGCGGATCACCTGGGGCGGACGGTGGCGCAGATCGGCCACACAGCCGTTTTTCCACTCCTCTGCGTTTTGGTTTTTCCATTCTCCCGCTGCAAAATCACCCGCCAGGGAGTTGAAGAAATAATCGTACTCATCCTGAAGTATGTATTCCTCGCAGGGCATCAGCTTCCCAGGGTCCCGCTCCTTGGCATGGTCGCCCCATTTTCGCCCTTGCTGTTTCATCAGGTGGCAATATTGCCCCTGCTTTTTGCAGCAGCGTTCCCATTCGTTCCGTTCTTCTTCTGGGATCAAGGCAAACAGATACTCGTCCTCATCGTCCAGGTTATACAACGCCCAGCCGAAGGCAGAGAGTTCCTGCCCCAAGGCCGCCGCCCCTTTTTCATGGGATAGTTTCATATATTGGACGCCAACGGCATCAAAGCGTTCATCCAGCAGCGCCGGAACCTGTGCGCCCCATTTTTCTCGCAGTTCCGCCAGAGTGTCCTGTACGGCTCCGTCAAATTTCAAAATGTCCAGCGCATCATCTATGATTTGTTTGAACTCTGCCATAGGTAGTTTCTCCTTTTCCCATTTCCTACATCATAGCAACAGCCATGTGGTCAAAGCACTGATTTCCTCCCGTAGCAGCGGGGACTTGCCAGCGGCGGCAAAGGCTTTTTGGATACTGCCATAGCGCCGCCCGGAGCAGTCTACCAGCTGGAGCGCGGCTGCCTCCAGACCGGGAATTGCCAGCACAGCATCTGCCAGCGCCTGGGCGGAGAGTTTATCCCCGATCAGAGAGGCGGCAAAGTAGCGCAAATGGCTGTGAGAGAGGGCGGACAAATCGCTGAGTTTATGCAGTTCATAGAGTTTCAGGGCATAAAGGGAAGGAAGCCCATCCAGAGCCGGTAGTTTCTGCACAGCTGGTAGTGACTGGAGATAGAGTTTCTGAAGCCGGGTCGCTGGAGTCAGGAAAGGAGTGAGATCTTCCGTTTTCCGCATTTCCTCCAAATGGAGATAGGTAATGCTGGTGAGAAGTGGGGTGATGTCGCCATTCTTTTCCCCACGCAGGTGGAGAACACGCAGGCCGGGGAGAGAAACATTGTCCCAGGAAACAGGGGCCGACAGCCATAGGGACAGTGTATGAAGCTGCTTTAGCCCGGAGAGAACTTCTACACCCTCACATTTTTCCATTAGGGTCAGTTCCTCCAGATTGGGATAATCTCGCAGGAAGGACAGATTCACCTTCCGCTCTCCCGTCACAGACAGACACCGTACTGCATCCGGCTTTTGCCCATTCAGATCAATCTTTTCTCCGCCGCGCCAGAAAACTGCGGTGCAATATGCCTGTTCCATTTTGCTTCTCTCCTTATTCTGCTACCAAAACAGTCCTGTTGTACTCATGCCAGTTCTGCATCCAGAATCTGAACCTGTTTTCCTTTATCATTCACATAGTAAAGTGCAATGTAGTCAATGCCGTCCCGTTTGACCTGCTCCCAGGGCATCCGCTCACCGTTAACCAGTTCCACGGTATCAGCCTCGTCTACCTCGAAGCTCTCTTTTTCATCCTCATAGTCGATATTGTAGCCCAGTTCCAGCACCAACTTGGAGGCAGGGATCTCATGCTCCGCTTTTGAAAGATACTCCCGCCAGTTTTGAAGCACAGAACGGATAAAATCCAGGTTTGCCGACTGAAGTTCAGATGTGTTCAAAATAATGGAAAACAGGATCTCTGTGTCTGCGATTCTTCCAGTCCAGCAGTGGATGGTCCCCGGTCCTTTCTGAAAGGTCAGTGCTCCCAATCCCAAATCGGAATGTTCAAAAAATTCTTCCATATCATTCTTCCCCCAATCCCCAGGTTACAGCGACAGCCATGTGGTCAAAGCACTGATTTCCTCCCGTAGCAGTGGGGCATCACTCACCCAATCCAGAGAGAGGATCACCGCCCAGGGCTCCTTGCTCACCGAGTCCGGCGGCGCAATATAGGCCACCTGACAGGCGGTGTAGCGTTTCAGATATGGATTGTAAACGGTATAGACCTCTCCGGCACTGGCTTTCATGGGTTCACACCCCTTTCATCATTCTTTCTCTAAATAAAATCCCCACACGCAGTTGGAAAACTCTCCAGCAGCAAAGCTGTGGATCTGCCCATCAATCTCTACCTGCCAGATCTCGAAGGTATGGTCTTGGTGATAGATCGGGTCTTGGACTTTTACTCGCTTGCCGGTGGTTTGCCAGTTGTAGTCAAAGATGTTCACACCGAACAATTTGCATTGACCGTCCGGGCCAAAGGTTTCATATTCCCAAGCCATATGATGCCTCACAATCCCGTGCGCTGCCAGCCGTTCAGCCGCTCCTGCACCGCATCAATCTTCCAGCCTTCGCCCACACGCTTCATAAGAAAGCGGCGGTCAAAGCCGGTGTTTTTCTCCCTGGTGTAGATGTAGAGCTTGTTTTTGGTGATCTGTTCCGCGTCCAGGAATTCTTCCCCGTTGTAGGTGCCCTGGGCGCTGTATGAGAGGCCCAGAGGCCGGTAGCCCGGACGGGGCTTTTCGCTCACATACTTCTCCCAGATCGCCAGCAGGCGGGGCACAGCCTCGGCATCTTCAAACCCAGCCTGCTCCATGTACTGCTCCCATTCTGTCATCTCGGCAAAGAAGGCAGACAACACCCTGCGGCATTCCGACGCTGCCTGCTCATCCAGCTGGACGGGCTTTTTGGCCTTTTCCCGCTGGAGCTGGAAGAAGTGTTCCATCTGCTCCTGGGTGAATTGCACATGGGCCACCGGCTCGATGCGGCTGTTGCCGGCGACAGCCAGCAAGCCCTCATAAGTAACAGCAGTATGGTCGATCCAGATGTGGGAGAGTTTGGGGATGGAAGCCGCCTGGAGCAGACCGGCATCATCCAGCCCAGTGTGGTCAAGGGCCAGTAGATCCAGCTTACAGTTTTGCAGGGCGGACAAGCCGCTTCCGTCGATCCCGGCATTCCCGGTCAGCAGCAGGATGCGCAGCTTGGACATGGCGGAAAAAACGGGGAAACAGGCGTCAGTGAGCGCGCTGTTCTCCACGCCGAAGTTGACCATACTTTTATGCCCGGCAAAGGGGGCAAGCAGTTCATCCGTCACCGGATACCCTTTCACATGGAAGCCCACCAGGGTGTAACCGGCCAACCGCTCCATGATCTCTGCGGTCAGCTCCGGGACTTCAAACTGCTTTTCTCCGTCCAAGGTCAGGACACCGCTCTCCCAGTTCACTGTCCGCGCCCGTTTTGGTAATACCATAGCGCGCCTCCTTATTCCTGCTCTTTGTAACTGGCTTCAATGTCGATGAAGCGCACATACACGGCGCAGACTTCGCCCTTTGCATCATAGCCGAAGTAGACGGGATAGTAACCGTCACCCCAGCCAGAGGCAAAGATGGGCAGATTGCAGTCCGTGTCCGGCAGTGTCCAGTTGAGCCAGTCGCCGCAGTCCCCCTGATATTTGGGGTGGGCTTGGGCGTTTTCCTCCAGGAGATCGCAGAACAGGTCGTTGTAGGGGTCGATGTCCGGGTCTTCCTCCAGCCGCTTGGCCCAGTAGGTCTTGAAGGCCGCCTGAGTCTGGATGTCCGCAACACAACCCATTCCAGCGTCTACGCCAAAGCCAAAATACTCGTCCTCGCCCAGTTCTTCGTCCAGATCCTCTTTGCCGGTCATGCCCAGCTCATAGCGGACAGGCTTTTCCTGGCTGACCTCCACCTTGACACAGGCATAGCGGTCACCATATTTCTCACTGGGCACCACACAGATCTTTACGGGATAAGTCCCGGCGGGGATCGTTTGAAGGAAGGGCAGAGTGTCCTCCAGCTCCACCAGCGGATCACAGGCAAAGATCGTTCCTGTGGGAAAATGGACGGCACCGATGTCCAGTACATCCACCGCCATGTTCCCGATCACTTTCTCTGTGAAATGGGCCTCTAAGTCATCTTTACAGGTCAGTTTGTTCTTGATTGCTTCGTATTTGTTCAGCCATTCAGTTGTAGGCATATCAGTTTCCTCCTGTTGATTCTGTTTCTTGATGTACACGCTCTTTGAGCCGTCCCAATAGCAGTTCACACACCGGCCATCCTGAAAATGATGGTCACAATTCGGGTAGCCATAGAGAACATGGGCACATTCCGGGCACAGCCCCATCATCTTTGATGAGCCTTTGAAAAACAGGCTGCCGCACTCATCACAAACGGCCAGTTCTGTTTCTTCCATAGGGATCACCAGTCCCTTTCCCGGATGGCCTCCTCGGTGTCAATGGGGATGCCAAACCACTCCAGAATGTAGGCCACAGTGACTCCAATACAATCCCGGGCCACCGTTTCGATCTCGCTGTCGTTCTCGTCAAACTCCTCCTGGAGATCATTGATGCCGCAGACCGCCTCATCCAGCGTTTCCTGTATTACTTCAGTGTCGGTTTCGCCGCTCTCCAGCAGGTGGATGACCTTCTGAAGCTCGTCCTTGACCTTGTCCACCAGAAAAGCAGGATAGTAATCGTCCTGATACATCTCGTCCAGCAACTTGTAATTGGGGTCAAATGTTTTCATAGGGATTGCTCCTTTCTCATTCAAACATCAAGCCGTATGATTCGGTCAGGCTGCCATCATCCTCATGGAACATACACTGATACAGAGGCTCACGCTGGGTTGCTTTGTGGAACCGCTCCAGAACAGGAGCCAGCGGCTCACCAGTAGGGATGCCGAGCGCATCAGCTACCCGCCGCCAGCTGTCCATATCCATATCTTCCAAGTTACAGTTGCGCTGTCTCTGCCCATACTCCTCCAATGTTTTGGAATCTACATACTGCTTTGTGTCACAGCAGTCGTGCCAGCAGATGCAGCGCACAATCAGTGAAAAAAGGTCATCCATGCTCTCAGCCAGACGGCCTGCCTCACCTTCGCTGCTGTAATAACCGATGGAGCCATCTTCCAACAGGTGGTATTCTCCGCCGGAGCCATCCCTGGCAAAAGCCATACCGGGCAGGGAAAAGGTGCATCGGCCTTCTGCGTCATTCCGCGGGGACAACTCATCCAGCAGGAAGAAGTCAAACAGCGAATCAAATTCATCCGCCAGATCAGGGTTTTCATGCAATATCTTCAAATAGTCCATAGCCGTTTTCCTCCGTTTACGGTTCTTGGGTCATTTTGCGCAGCTGTTCCAGCCACAGCGGTTCTTCCATTATCTCATCGTTTTGGTAAAAATGTTCCTTGTCACGGGCCAGATGATCGGCAAGCGGAGGTGCGTCCAGCGGGGTGCATACCGTAAAACTGTCCCGATCCGCCCCCTTGATCTCCCGGTTGAGGTAGTACACCCGCTTGGCATCCCGGGAATACCAGTGCCCAAGCAGTTCCCAGGAAGTCAGCTCCGCCTTGGGAAGCTGCTTGCCATAGGCATAGATCCGTTTCTCATCCCTGGCAAAATAAGTGTCGCCCAATGAGCGAAAAGAGGAAACCTCCGCGCCCTTGATGATCTTCACCTTTCCGTCCCCGTTATGGAAGTAGACCTGCCGGCTGTCCTTTGCATATCCCTGGGGGGCACCTGAATCGTTCTGGCCATTGTCTAATACCTGGAAGTCTGCCAGATCTGCACCTGGGATTCTCCCGCTGGTGGTGTAGACGGCTGTTTTATCCATGGCATAGGCATAGTTTAACACCCGAAACGATGCCGGGTCTGCTCCACGCAGGCGAATTCCGCCGAGAAAGCAGGCCGTAGAGGATTTGCCCCAGTAATGCCAGCAGCAGAAGTCTTTGGGCGAAACACCCTTCAACAAGCCGTTTTCATATAGGCCAGAGAAATAAACGGCTCCATCCCGAAGGAAAAATTCGTTGTCCACCGGCTCTGTGCTGGTGATCGGTTGCAGCAGTTCTTCGTGATGATCTGTTATGCTCAGTTCAATCTCATCATCGCTATAAACTAAGTAGAGCCCATGAGGGGCCTTTCTATCGAAATGCAGTTCAATGTCATGATATTTGAGGATCAAAGGTTTCCCGTCGCTTCTCATGGTGGAAACAGCATCGGGATTCCCGAAAATCTCTATCACCTCATCCTGTGACATGCCGAATTTCAGCGGTGAAATGTCCCGAGGATTCTGCAATATTTGATTGCGCCAAATAGTAAAGTCATGTTTCATATTTTTAATAGCACTGGAGGATCAGCCAGATCCGGTCAAAGCGGCGGGCTGCCAGATCCTCTTTGGTGATATAGAAATAGATGTGCCCGCAGTCTCCGAACATCAGCTCAAAGTCGCCAAGCTCCACGGTATCCAGCTGGAACAGCAGCATCCAGCGGTCACGGGCCGTTTCTTCCGCCTGCTGGCGGATCGTCTTCGGGATTCTATTCCAGTTTTCGGGATTCCCCAGGCGATAGCCCTGGGATACCAGGTCGCACTCGTCGAACATACTGTTCTGGATCACATCGGGCCAACCCAGCAGCTGGGAGCGATCATCCGGGTCCTCGGGGTCCTCGCCGGTCAGTTCCTCCCATGCATCGTCGAAAGCGTCGTCATCCTCCTCATCTGGGAACACCTCGCTGAAGTCCTCCCAGGAAGGATAGGAGTATTTTGAGTCCATCTTGATTTTGACCATAGGAAATTTGAAATCCTCTCCCATATCCGCTGGGAAGTCAGCGGCGGACAGCGCCGAAAGATCCTCAAACCAATAGACGCGGGCGCAACCCTTATCCTTGGGGTCATAGCCCCAGCACTGGGTATCCGTTTCATAGAAGAAGGACAGCAGGCCGTGATCGGGCAGAAGATGCTCTTTGTCAAACTGGGCCAGATCCGCACAGTTGAACTGAGCCAGGAAAGTGAGGGGACGATCCTTCACCACATTGTCATAGCTCTCGCCCTCATAGGTGGGCCAAACGAAGTCCGGCGGCACATCCGGCTTCCCGCCGAAGCGGGTGGCGCCCAGCTTGTATGTTTCTTTTCTGGCAATTTTCAGCTGAATGCTGTTTTTGCCCAATGACTCCAGTTTTTCTTTCATGTTCATAATCAGTTCCTCCTTGTTGCTTCGTCATATCTTTCCGTCCAGCGCCTCCACGGTTTTCATGGCGGCGGAATCAAATTTGCACTGCCCCAGCTCCCGCTCAATCAGGGCAAACACATCGGGAAAGCACTCGATTTCCTCCTGATACTCATATTTCGCATACAGTTTCCCGTACTCGGAGATCCAGACCTCCGCCGGGTAGTAGTAGCCGATATGACCAATAGGCTGGCATTTCTGTCCGGCCGCCCGCTCGATCTCCGCCAGCTCACAGCCGGACATATCCCGAAAATAGGCGTCCTCCAGGTGGTTCTTGATCCCGTTGATGAGGTATGGGAACAGCGCGAATTCAAAATCGGCCGCCCAATTCAGCTTTTTCTGTGCCAGATACCACTGACAGCACAGGCCGAAATACTTGCGATAAAACCGCTGGGTGGTCTTCATCATCGGGACGCCATGCTCGGCGTAATACCGCTCCGCGATGGAGATGTCCACACTTCGTCCCTCGTACCACCCGGCGTACTCCATCAGCTGCTTGACCTTGCTTTTGAGATTGCCGGAAATGGGGATGCGTTCTTTCACCATGGTGAATGCCTCCCTTATTGCTCCAGCGGATAATACCAGTCATCCGGGCCGTTGTAGCTGACCTCAAATGCCTCTGCATCAACCTTCAGTTCTGACTTGGCCGTTTGATAAGCCGCAGCGGCAGCCTGTTTCAGAATCGGGGTAGCCTCCTCCCAACAGGCAGATGCTTCCTCCTCATCTTCCTCTTCTTCCTCGGAATCTTCGTCCTCCGGCTCCTCCTCAAACTCCAAAGGGAAGGATTCGTTTTGAATCTCTGCGTAGAATGGAAGCTCAAAGTCCGCAGGATTGGTAATTCTAATCTCTCCAGTGGGGGCATACATCTCGGCCATGCTCAGATTGCCGGCCTGTAAATATTTCTGGTACTGTTCCGCCTCCTTCTGGAGATACCGCTCCGAGGAGGCCCGGCTGTCAAAGTGGACGGCGCTTACTCCGGAGGCAAAGTCCGTCGTCAGGCTCATGGTGAATACCTCGTAATCCGGATGTTCCGCTTTCAGCTTTTTGATTGCGGCGTTCACAAGAGACAGCATTTCTTCCCGGTAAAGGGCCGCGTTGAAATTTGTATCCATAGTTGCGTTCTCCCATCCTTCTGTCAAAGTTCATGATAATTCCTCTTCATTCAAAATGCTCTCCAAATAAGTAAAGAGGTTCTGTGATAGATATTCCATGTTTTGGGCGATCTCCTCTTTCTGGGCAGTATCTTCATCCATGGAGAAGAGAACCTCATGGTCGATCTGGCAGATCCCGCACCGCTCTTCATCCGGCATATTCGCCAGATCCATGCACCGGATATAGTAGCCGTCGTCATCCCAGGTGAAGGGCAGGTAGCCGTGTTTCACCAGGAGGGGGTTCCAGGCATTCCGGACGGCCTCGAATGGGGCGGAGATGGGGTTCACCCCCACCGGGCCGTCAAAATAGTGGTGGTAAACGGTGAGAAACGCCCGCAAACACCGGGGGAGCTTCGCCCCAATGTCCGTTTCCAGCTTCTCAATGTCCTGATTCGTGACCGTGGAGGGGATCAGCTTCCACACCTTCCATTCCTCATCCGGGTCGGCGTCCTCCCGCCACATGGCCCGGTCGGATTCCTCCAGGGGGCGCAGAAGGGCGATCCCATCTCCATCCTGGCCCAACCTTTGATAATACTGTTCAAAAAAGTCCTGCATGAATGAACGCATCTGCGTGTCTGTCATAGGAAAACCTCCGATTCCTTAGCTCTCATGGGTGATACAGAAAATCTCTTTGTTCAAGTCAAAGTAGACCACCATCAGCTCGTCAGTGATCTCCGGGTTGAAGGACAAATCCAGGATGAAGGCCTGCTGATTTTTCTCTCCATCCACCAGACTGCCAAACCGCTTGAGCTTCAAAAAGTCCACCATCTCGGCAAAGGACAGCTTGGCCGGGTCGGTCCCCGGAAAAAGCTCCGCCGTGATGTCAGGGGGCACCTCGTCCCGGTGGAACCGCATGAAAAAGGTCACAGCGTCGTGGTAGGGGGCACCCTCGTCCGCCAGCGCCGCTTTGATGGCGGCTTTGGCCTTTCCCGCCAGTTCTTCCGCCTCGTCCAGCATTTTTCCCACCGCGTCCATGGCGGCGGGATCAGCCGTCAGTTCCTCCTCTACATCGAAGATGAAGGGTAGTCCCGATTCCTCGGGAAAATTGAAGATCTCCTCGCCGGGCGTGTATTCAAAATCAATGCGTTTACAGTTCAGTTTCATCTCTGCGCCTCCTTATCCCGTTATCTGGCTGCGGTATTCCTTCTCCAGTTGGGTGTGCCACCGTTTCAGCATGGTTTCCAGGCTGGTTTTCCCGCCTCGATCTGTAAAAACAAGGAACTTTTGCAGCAGTCTGGGGAACAGATATTTGCCCGCTGTTGTCAGATCCTGATTGAGATAGACCATCCGCAGGATACGGCCCTGCCGGTCCAGAGGGTTCTTTTTCAGTAGCTCCTTTTCAAAGCAGAAGCGCAGGAAGACTACATTCTCATCGTAAAAGTCCTCCACCACAGCTGCGCCAATGCTGGTGTATGTGATGTCGTACACCAAGCGGCTCCAGTCGAATTTCTCGGCATAGAGAAGTTTCAGCGCCTTCGCCCAATGTTCCTCCGGGATCACCAGCATCCTGTGCTGGGCGGTGCTGGAGTAGCCGTGGTAAACGGGTTCCGGCTGCCCCAGCAGTTCACTCACACTGTCGGCGTAGACGAAGCACAACTCCTCATCGAACAGGCCGCCGATAAAGTTGCCGTTGCAGTACAACATATAATTCTTGGACTTGGCCGGAGAATAAGAGAGGTTATATTCCTGCGAGTCCAGGCTTTTATGTACCTTGTTCAGAAAGTCTATTGATGTCATGGCTTTACTCCTCAAACTCACCCTCGATCATCCCGTTCAGATACCGGCCGGGATCTGCGATGAAGTCATCCCATTTGGCCAGAGGGTGGAATTCCTCATGCTCGATGTCCAGATACCACAGCTTTTTGTCCCTGGGGCTCCACAGCAGCAGATAGTCGCTGTAGTTGTCCATCTGCACCATGAGGGAGAGCAGCTTCTTCCGTTTCCAGGTCATCTCCTGCACATCCATGAAGGAGTAGAGCTCCGCCCACTTCACCCATTTTTGATCCGGGAACTCCAGCCGTAGGGGGCCGGTCTTCAAGTATTCCACCAGCTTGACAGGCAACTTGTAGGGCATGAGCTGCCGGACCTTTTCCTGCTCGTTGTGCCATTCCTCTGGTTCCAGGGCTTTCAGGTAGTCGGCCAGCTCTTGATTTTTGTTCTGCACCGCCACGGTGTAAGGCCGGTCGCCGTATTTGTCAGCAATAGTGATGTCGGCTCCTTGCTCAATGAGCCAGCGCACCATAGGGAAATTGTTGGAGCGGGCGGCCTCGGTGACAGGGGTGGAGGCGTAAGGGAACACCATGTCCGGCTTGTGGTAATTGATGTCTGCCCCTTTTTTCAGAAGCAGCCGGGCAAGTTTGGTGTTGCCCTCGGACACAGCGGCCCGGAATGCCTCGCCGCCAAACTTGTCCACTGTAATCCCGGCTTGCTCCAGCACCTGGATATTCTCCGCTCGCTGTCCCCAGCGCACCTCCTGGAAGGCCCGCTCTTTCTGCTTCGAGCTGAGTTTTGCGGCCTGTTCAGCAAAGAGCGCCACCACCTCTGGCCCACAACAGCGGGCGGCGGTGAGCAGCAGGGGCTGTTCCTCTGCCAGACCGGGATCGGCTCCATGCTCCAGCAGGAAGTGGATCATGGGCACATCATTCCGAAAAACCGCAATCTCCAATGGCATCAGCTTGATGTATTCGCTGAGCTGGATGGGAACATCTAAATCCAGACCGCCTTGGAGCAGCGCCTCCAGCTTGGAAGTGTCATGGTCACAGATGGCGGCAGCCGTTTCCGGGAGGGTCTCCCAGCGGCCAATATATGCAATTTGGTACATAAGACACCTACTTTCTCTATCCTACAATGGTGGTTTCCTGGATAGCCAGATTATCGTAATCCATGGCAATCAGCTTTTCAGCGGCCTGTGGGGTACACATAAACCAGGTGCTCATGCCCCAGGCATCCATCCTTGTGACCGTGAAGAAGTCGGTTTGGGCAGGTGTAGGGTTTCTTGCGTCAATAGTATGGTCGGCGTAGAGATACACCAAATCCACCTCCCGCTCCGGTAGCCACTTGGCCCGGCGCACACGGGGTTTGCCGTTTTTCAGCGTCTTTTCTCTGGGGTTCTCAAACCACGCCAGTTCCTTGATCTTCAGACCGGTGAAGGTATCCATGAGCCGCTGGGCAATCTCCCGGTGGGTAAATACACCGCAGTCCCAGGAGCCCATCAGCCATGTCTGTATAAAGTCGCCCACCTTGCTGCCAGGAGCAGGCGGCCCATAGACGCTCTCATCCGCCCACATGACTTCCATCTTTTCGCACTGATCCGGCCGAGGACAGGACTGCTTGTTGCCATAGCGGTACATGATATTTACATAGCCATAATCTTCTCCGGTTCGGTCATGACCGACGGCTTCCACTTTATAGGCAGTTATGGACATTGCAGTTTCACCTCCTGAGCCAATACAAATCCGCACAGCCCAAGGGAAGAATCAATGACAAATACCCGGATGTGCTCCCGATCCATGCGCTCCCGCAGTTCCTCGATGCTGCAACAGGCGGGAAAGCCGTAAGAGATGGTCCCGCCCAGCAGGTCTTTATACTGTTCAAAAAAAGCGTCCACGCTGATCTCATCCATGCCGAAGAGGATGTTGTCCTGGATCACATTCTCAAACCAGTGGGCCAGCAGGCCGGCGAAGTGAACGGATATTTTCTCTCCGGACTCGGTCTGGGTATCCATGTGCAGAGTATGGGCTTCAAAGTCAGCGGAGTAGCACAGGACTCTGTTGTCGTGCAGACCATCAAAAGAGCAAATCAGCGTACTCATAGGGATTCCTCCTTGTCCATGAGCTGCTCCTGCACCTCTTTGGGCAGGTCATTCCACAAAATATCGTATGTAAAATCCCGAATCTCCGGGTAACACTCCTGTGCGGTCTTTTCCGCAATATCTCTATTCAGGTAGTGCATCTCCTGGTGGAAAAACCAGTTGAGTTTTTCCATCAGCCGATAGAGTCGGATCTGTTCTTCTTGGGTCATGGGACACCTCCTCGGATTAGCAAAGGATAGAATAGCTGTACTTACGCCAGTTCTGCGTCCAGTATCTGGACTGGTTTTCCTTTCTCGTTCACATAGTAAAGGGCGATGTAGTCGATGCCGTCCCGCTTGACCTGTTCCCAAGGCATACGCTCGCCGTTGATCAGTTCCACAGTATCCGCCTCATCCGGTTCGAAGTCTTCTTTTTCGTCCTCGTAGTCCACGCTGTACCCCAGCTCCAGCACCAACTTGGAGGCGGGGATCTCATACCGCTTGAGGGAGCGATGTTCCAGCTCGGATGGATCATGTTCATCGCAGAACATATTGTCGTAGCCATGCCGTCCAGCATCAAAGATGACGAACTCCTCGCCGCTGGCCGGGTCACGGGCCGCCACCAGTCCGGGGGCCTCGTCACCGTCTACGATATAGGGTTGGGGCTCTCCCTTCACCGTGAACAACTCTCCGTAATACCAAACCTCCAGCAGTTCATTTCCGGCAGAGGAGCAGAGGGTCACGGTGGGCAGGCGCTTTTGTGTCTGTTCCTTGATATGGCCCTCCAGCCAGGTAGGGATTTGGGGAAAGGAAACCCGTTTCTTCTTTTTTCGCGGTGATGCCTGTGCATCGTTCCACGGCTCCATATCAAGGCTGATGATCCATCCCGTATAATCGCTGTACTCCATTGTGGTGTGCGCCCGGATATAGTCCTCGCCCCAGAGGGCCACATCCTCCTTACTATACCAGGTAGTCTGTGTTACACCATCCTCATTGGTAACATCGCAGCAGAGGTGATCTTCTGCTTTCCCGTTTCTCAGCGCTACCATCCGGAGAATTCTGGTATCTTCCGGGGTGATTTCACGAAAGTTCAACTTTAATGCCATAGGGTAACCTCCCTGTATCAAAAGATTTCGCAGAGCACTTTACTCATGTGATCGAAAAATTTTCCGATACCGCTCTTTCAGTTCCTCCGAAGCTGCTTCCACCACTTTCTGACCACCCTTGGCACTGGCTTTGCCCCAGATCACATAGCAGACCGTTTCCCATGCGTATTGCAGCACTTCCTCCGGGCTGGCTTCTGTTTCCTCGGCGGGTTCCTCGTCATCATCGTCATCCTCGTCGGAGGAAAAACCGCTTGGAACGATCTCGGACAGGTGGATCTTTGCCTCCAGCAGAGCGTCCAGGCTTTCGGCGTTTGCCATCCACGCGGCATAGTCCTTGGAATACTTCATGTTCTGCATGGACAGCACCCCACGGACAAATACAGGGACGGTATCGGCGGTAAATCCGAACTGTTTCACATACTCCCGGAGGAATTTTTCCTGTAAGTGGGAGTGCTCATCATCACAGAGATCGAGATAATCCCATACCAGCTGCCGCCACTCTTGCCCCAGCATTCCCAGGGCGAACACGGCAAAACTTCCGGGGAGAGCGCACTGCTCATCGCTGAGATTGGTGTACTGCTCATATTGCCGCATGGCAAGCCGGGCGTACCGTTCCATCAGGGGGTGGAGGCCGGGGTACTGCACGGCACAGGCAAAGAGCTGGTTTACTCCCTTTTTGGGCAGTCCTGTGATGGGAAGATATCTCTTTTCCGGTCCTTTGAATTCCACCGCATAGCTGCGGGGAAAATCCTCCTGCTCCAGAATCTCACACAGGTAGTTCAGCACTTCACGGCAGCATTCCTCTGTGTTGTCCCTGGCAGTAATACGGATAACGGCAAAGGCATCGTTGGCCGATGCGGTGAAGTGCTCTGTTTTCCATTTTTGCAGGTTGAGCGGCAGCCTGCCGGTTCCATTTTCCCGGAGCTTTTTCACCATATCCGGACGGACTTTCTCCACCAATCCAAAGAGGTAATTGGCGTCCAGATACTGAAAGTCCAAACCATACACTTTATAGCTCACAGCCACATAGCAGGCGAAACGCAGCAGCGGCTCTGGGACCTCCTCTGCACGGATACCTGGTTTTAGGGAATACTCCCGATCCCAGAAGCGATCATCTTCATCGCCTGTTGCAACAAAATACTTCTCTTGTAGCTCCCGTTTCAGCATATCAAGTAGATGGTGGTCAATTTCACCCCAGCGGCTCTGGCGGCGCAGGTTTTCGCTGAAGGCGATGGCCTTTTCCGCGTCAAGGGTCTCGGCCCGTTGCGCTTCGGTCCATGCCCTAAGCAGTTGCCACACCTCAAAGGGCGCACCTTGACTGCTGACCACTACCGGCGGCCAGTGGGAATCATCAAGCCGCGTGA